>WNFA01003100.1_pt1 | contig 13796 bp, 9 predicted proteins | sample 5400481 | NCBI WGS metagenome assembly WNFA01 (sample SAMN13153340, study PRJNA577476) | soil metagenome | isolation source: 120 cm saprolite under Douglas fir tree site 2 hole 1 replicate 2 | place: USA:California | collected 2015-04-18 | reverse complement strand
AGTCGATCGAGCAGCATCGCGGCGGCGACATTGCCGCGGCGCAGCGCCGCGCGGTCGAGCTGTTGGGCCTGGTTGGCATCGCCGATGCCGAGCGCCGCTTGAAGCAATATCCGCATCAGCTCTCGGGCGGCATGCGCCAGCGCATCATGATCGCGATCGCGCTGGCCTGCGACCCCCAGCTGATCATCGCCGACGAGCCGACGACGGCGCTCGATGTGACGATCCAGGCGCAGATCCTCGAGCTGATGCAGCAACTGACCCGCCGGCTCGGCGTCGCGCTGATCATCATCACGCACAATCTCGGGGTGGTCGCCCGCTATGCCGCCCGCGTCAATGTGATGTATGCCGGCCGCATCGTCGAAAGCGGCACCGCCGCGGCGCTCTATCACGGTCCCCGCCATCCCTACACGATTGCACTCCTGCACTCGGTGCCCCGGCTCGACCGCCCGCGGCAGGCCCGGCTCGATCCGATCGAAGGCCAACCGCCGGATTTGACCCGCCTCGACCGGGGCTGCTCGTTCCGGCCGCGCTGCCGCTTCGCCGTCGATCTCTGCGCCACGGCGCCGCCGCCGCTCTTACCGGCCGGCGCGCCTGGCCAGCTCTCGGCCTGCTACCGCAGCAACGAACTCGGCTCGGTGTCGGGCGAGGCTGCATGACCGCGATTGAAGACGGCGCGGCGCCGCTGCTGCAGGTGCGCGGCCTCAAGATGCACTTCCCGGTCACCGAAGGGATGATCGCGCGGCGCCATATCGGCGACGTGAAGGCCGTCGACGGCGTCGACTTCACGATGCACCGCGGCGAGACCCTGGGGCTGGTCGGCGAAAGCGGCTGCGGCAAGACGACGATGGGCCGCTGCATTCTGCGGCTCGAAAAGCCGACCGCCGGCGAGATCCTCTATGACGGGGTCGATATCGCCAAGCTCGGCCGCCGCGAGTTGGTCGCGCTGCGCCGCCGCATCCAGGTGATTTTTCAGGATCCCTACAGCTCGCTGAACCCGCGCCAGAAGGTCGGCTCGATCATCGAGGAGCCGATGCGGGTGCATGGCGTCGAGCCCGATCGCACGCGCCGTACGGCGCGGGTGCGCGAGCTGTTGTCGGTATGCGGCCTCAATCCCAATTTCGCCGACCGCTACCCGCACGAGATGTCGGGCGGTCAGCGCCAGCGGGTCGGCATCGCGCGCGCGCTCGCGCTCAACCCCGAATTCATCGTCTGCGACGAGGCGGTCTCGGCGCTCGACGTCTCGATCCAGGCGCAGATCATCAACCTGCTCGAGGATCTGCGCGACAAGTTCAACCTGACCTATTTGTTCATCGCGCACGATCTGTCGGTGGTGCGGCACCTCTGCCAGCGCGTCGCGGTCATGTATCTCGGCCGCGTCGTCGAGCTGGCCGCCTGCGACGAGCTGTTCGACAACCCGCTGCATCCCTACACGACGGCGCTGCTCGCCGCGGTGCCGGTGCCGGATCCGACGGTCGAGGCGAGCCGCGCGTTTCGCCCGGTCGTCGGCGAGGTGCCGAGCCCGATCAACCCGCCGCCCGGCTGCGTGTTCCATCCGCGCTGCCCGCTCGCGGTCGCGGAGTGCCAGCGCGTCCGCCCGGAATTGCGCGAATTGCGCCCGAGCCACTGGGTCGCCTGCAGCCAGGTGCAATAGCGCCCGCGGGCGAGCAACCGCTCGACCGCTAAGGGGCGGCGGCTCTCCCCCGAAAGCATGGGTCGGAGGCAACCAGTGGAATGCCCGTTTCCGGGTATTCCGCTTTCGCGAGCGCGTCCGGCGGCCTACTGATACTGATACGTCGGGACGAATTTTTGAACGCGCTTGGGCAATGCGCGCATCGACATGGGAGGGCGGCGTGGCAATCTCAATCCGGCCATCACTTTCGGAGGCGGTCGCCCTGGTCGCCGCGCTTTTGCTGGCCCCGCCGGCGAGCGCCGAGGAAACCCCGAAGCGCGGCGGCACGCTCACGTATCTGGTTCCGGCGGATGCGCCGCCGAGCTTCGATGGGCACCGCGAGGCGACCTATGCCACGGTCCACACGGCGGCGCCGTTCTACAGCGTGCTGATCCGGGTCAACCCGAACAACCCGGCATCGCCGACCGATTTCGTCTGCGATTTGTGCACCGAGATGCCGACGCCGACCGATGGCGGCAAGACCTACACCTTCAAGATCCGCGACGGCGTCAAGTGGCACGACGGTTCACCGCTGACCGCTGCCGACGTCGCCGCGAGCTGGCGCAAGATTGTCGATCCGCCGGAAGGCATCACCAGCGCGCGCCAAAGCTTTTACATCATGGTCGACAAGATCGAGACGCCGGACCCGCTGACCGTGGTCTTCCGCCTCAAATTCCCAACCAGCGCATTCGTGCCGGCGCTCGCCGATCCCTTCGCCTGGATCTACAAAAAGGAGATCCTCGACAAGGATCCGCGCTGGTACGAGAAGAACATCATGGGTTCCGGCCCGTTCAAGTTCGTCAGCTATGAGGCCGGTTCAGCAATCAAGGGCGAACGCAACCCGGATTATTATCACAAAGGGCTGCCTTACCTCGACGGGTTCACGGCGATCCTGGCGCCCAAGCAGGCGACCCGTCTCGATGCGATCCGCAGCGACCGCGGCGCGATCGAATTCCGCAGCTTCCCACCCGCGGCGCGCGATGAGCTGGTCGGCTCGCTCGGCGACAAGATCACGGTGCAGACCAGCGACTGGAACTGCGGTCTTCTCGCCACGCCAAACCACAAAAAAAAGCCGTTCGACGATGTTCGCGTGCGTCGCGCGCTGAGCCTGGCGATCGACCGCTGGCATGGCGCGCCGGCCTTGTCGAAGATCGCGATCATGCGGACCGTCGGCGGCATCGTCTTTCCCGGCTCGCCGTTGGCGGCGACCCAGGAGGAGCTGCAGCAGATCGCCGGCTTCTGGCCCGACATCGAGAAATCGCGGGCCGAGGCGAAGCGGCTGCTGAAGGAAGCCGGGGCGGAGGGCATCAGGTTCGAGCTGTTGAACCGCGATGTCGACCAGCCCTTCAAATATCTCGCCACCTGGCTGGTTGACGAGTGGAGCAAGGTCGGCCTCAAAGTCACCCAGCGCGTCGCACCGACCGGCCCGTGGTTCGAGAGCCTGCGCAGCGGCAATTTCGAGGTCGCGCTCGAAGGCAACTGCCAGAGCGTCGTCAACCCGGTGCTCGACGTCAGCAAATACCAGCCGCCCCCCGAGTTCACCGAGCAATACGGCAATTTCGAGGATCGCGCCGCGGTCGAACTCTATCAGAAGATGCTGCACGAGACCGATCCGGCGAAACAGCGTCAGCTGATGCGCACTTTCGAGAAGCACACGCTCGACGATCAGGTCCACAACATTACCACGTTGTGGTGGTACCGGATCGTCCCGTACCGCTCTTACGTCAAGGGGTGGAAGATCAGTCCCAGCCATTTCGTCAATCAGGACCTGGCAACGATCTGGCTCGATAAGTAAATCAACAACAGTGACGAACGGCGATAGTAAGGAGGATCTGGGTGTGAAGCGACGTCTCGCGGGCACGTTGGTGGCCGTGCTCGCAACGAGCATAGCCGCGCCGGCAGATGCCGAGGAGACGCCGAAACGGGGCGGGACTCTGACCTACATGATCCCGGCCGATGCGCCGCCGAGCTTCGACGCGCATCGCGAGAGCACCTATGCGACGGTGCATGCGGTCGCGCCGTTCTATAGCGTCTTGATCCGGATCAACCCGGAGAACCCGTCGGTGACGACCGATTTCGTCTGCGATCTGTGCACCGAGATGCCAGCGCCGACCGACGGAGGCACGACCTACACCTTCAAGATCCGCCGGGATGTGAAATTTCACGACGGCTCGCCGCTCACTGCCGCCGATGTGGCCGCGAGCTTCACCGCGATTATCTTTCCGCCCGAAGGGGTGCTGAGCGCGCGCGTCGCCAATTATCTGATGGTCGACACGGTCGCCGCGCCCGATCCCGCGACCGTCGTGTTTCACCTCAAATTCGCGACCGGGGCATTTCTGCCGGCGCTCGCCAATCCGTTCAACATGGTTTACCGGAAGGCGATCCTCGACAAGGACCCGCACTGGTACGAGAAGAACGTGATGGGCTCCGGCCCATTTCGCTTCGCCGGCTACGAGACCGGCCAGTCGATCAAGGGCGAGCGCAACCCCGATTATTATAATAAGGGCCTGCCCTATCTCGACGGCTTCATCGGGATCTATGCGGACAAGCAGGCAACCCGGGTCGATGCGATCCGCGCCGACCGTGCGGCGCTCGAGTTCCGCGGCATGCCGCCGTCAGCCCGCGACGAGCTGGTCAGCGCGCTTGGCGACAAGATCATCGTCCAGGAGGGCGATTGGGATGTTGCCAGCGCCGTGACGCCCAATCACCAGAAGAAGCCATTTGATGATGTCAGGGTTCGCCGCGCTCTGACCTTGGCGATCGATCGTTGGGGCGGGGCTCCGGGCCTCTCCAAGATTGCGATCGTGCACACGGTCGGCGGCATTGTCTTTCCCGGCTCGCCCTTGGCTCCGACAAACCAGGAGCTTGAGCAGATGGCCGGGTACTGGCCGGATATCGGGAAGTCGCGGGCCGAGGCAAGGCGATTGCTCAAGGAGGCCGGCGCCGAGGGGCTCAGCTTCGAACTGCTCAACCGCAATGTCGACCAGCCCTACAAATACGTCGGCGCCTGGCTCGTCGACGAGTGGAGCAAGATCGGGATGCACGTGACGCAGCGGGTGCTTCCGACCGGCCCATGGTTCGAGGCGATGCGCAACGGCAACTTCGATGTCGTCGTCGAGGCCCCCGGCTACGGTATCGTCAACCCGCCGCTCGACGTGCAAAAGGTCCTGCCGGCCTCGCTCTCCTCGGAGAATTACGGCCATTACGAGGACGCAACAGAGGTCGAGCTCTATGATAAGATGCTGCACGAGACCGATCCGGTGAAGCAGCGCGCCCTGATGCGGCGCTTCGAGACATATGTGCTCGACGAGCAGGCGCACGAGATCTGGGCGTTGTGGTGGCACCGGATCGTGCCGTACAGGTCCTATGTGAAGGGCTTCAAAATTGCTCCGACCCATTTCATCAATCAGGATTTGGCAAGGATCTGGCTCGACAAATAGCGGGTCGGCAATAATAACAATGATAGCGAACGGGAGGGAAGAATGGTGATGCTGCGTTTCGCCGCCGGCCTTGCCGCGCTCTTCGCATTCGCCCTGGTTCCGCCGGCAAGTGCAGGGGAGACGCCGAAATACGGCGGCATCCTCAACTTTGTGATCCCGGCCGACGCACCGCCGAGTTTCGATGCACACCGCGAGACGACCTTCGCAACGGTGCAAGCGGCCGCCCCGTTCTACAGCGTGCTGATCCGCGCCAATCCGACAAATCCGGGCTCGACGACCGATTTTGTCTGCGATTTGTGCACCGAGATGCCGCCGCCGAGCGGTGAAGGCGACACCTACACCTTCAAGATCCGCGAGGGGGTGAAGTTCCACGACGGCTCGCTGCTGACCGCGGCCGATGTGGCGGCGAGCTGGCGGCGCATCATCTTTCCGCCCGAGGGCATATTGAGCGCGCGAAAGAGCCATTTCATGATGGTTGACAGGGTCGAGGATCCCGATCTTACGACCGTCGTCTTTCATCTGAAATTCGCGACCGATGCGTTCTTGCCGGCGCTCGCGGGTCCCCAAAACTGGATCTACCGAAAGGAAGTCCTCGATAAGGATCCCCACTGGTACGAAAAGAACATATCAGGCTCGGGACCCTTCAAATTTGCCGAGTTCGAGATCGGCCAGTCGATCAAGGGGGTACGCAATCCTGATTACTATCAAAAAGGGCTGCCATATCTCGACGGGTTCACCGGCATCTTCGCGGACAAGCAGGCGGTGCGGGTCGCCGCATTGCGCAGCGACCGCGCGGCGATCGAGTTCCGCGGCTTTCCACCCACGGTGCGCGATGAGCTGGTGGGCGCGCTCGGCGACCGGATGACGGTGCAGGAGAGCGACTGGAATTGCGGCAGCTTTCTCGAGCCGAACCACAAGAAGAAGCCGTTCGACGATGCCCGGGTGCGCCGCGCGTTGACCTTGGCGATCGACCGCTGGCGCGGCGCGCCCGATCTCGCCAAGATCGCCAACGTCCGCACTGTCGGCGGCATCGTCTTCCCGAGCGCGCCGCTGGCGGCCAACAAAGAGGAGCTCGAGCAGCTCGCCGGATATTCGCTGGACATCGACAAATCCCGGGCAGAGGCGCGCCGTCTACTCAAGGAAGCGGGGGCCGAGGGGCTAAGCTTCGAGCTGTTGAATCGCAACATCGACCAGCCCTACAAGTATAATGCCAACTGGGTGATCGACGAATGGCGCAAGATAGGGCTCAATGTCACTCAGCGCGTCGTGCCGACCGGTCCGTGGTTCGAAGCGATGCGCAGCGGCAATTTCGAGGTTGTCTTGGCCGGCAACTGCCAGAGCTTGGTCAACCCGCTGCTCGACGTGCAACGATACCTGCCGGACTACGCGGCCAACTATGGGCAGTACGAAGACCAGCAATTGCTCGATCTCTACGAGAAGATGCTGCGTGAGACCGACCACACCCGGCAACGCGCCCTGATGCGGACGTTAGAGAAGCATGTCCTCGATACCCAGGCGCACCAGATCTTCCTGCTGTGGTGGTACCGGTCGGTTCCGCACCATGCTTATGTCAAGGGCTGGAAGGTCAGCACGAGCCATTACCTCAACCAGGATCTGGGGACAGTGTGGCTCGACAAATAGAAATCGACGACGACAACCAGCGAGAGACCGAAGGATGATCGCGAACCTTGGGACAACGAAGCCATTCGCACTGCGGTTCGCCGCCGGCCTCTTTGGCGGGCTCGCCCTGGCGATGCCGGCCGCGGCCGAGGAGACGCCGAAACGCGGCGGCATCCTGACTTATGTGATCCCGGCGGATGCGCCGCCCAGCTTCGACGCGCATCGCGAGGTGACCTACGCCACGATCCACACCGCGGCGCCGTTCTACAGCACACTGATCCGGATCAACCCGCTGAACCCGGGCTCGACCACTGACTTCGTGTGCGATCTGTGCACCGAGATGCCAACGCCGACCGATGACGGCAAGACCTACACTTTCAAGATCCGCCAGGGCGTCAAATTTCACGATGGCTCGCTGCTGAGCGCGGCGGATGTGTTGGCGAGCTGGCACAAGATCATCCACCCGCCCGAGGGGGTCACCAGCGCGCGCGAGAGCTTCTTCATGATGGTCGACAAGGTTGAGGCTCCCGATTCGACCACCGTGGTGTTCCGACTGAAATTCGCCACCGGCGCCTTTCTGCCGGCGCTCGCCGACCCGTATAATTGGATCTACAAGAAGGCCAACCTCGATAAGGACCCGCGCTGGTACGAGAAGAACATGGAGGGCTCGGGGCCGTTTAAATTCGCCTCCTATGAGGCCGGCCAGGCGATCAGGGGCGAGCGCAACGTCGATTATTATCACAAGGGTCTGCCCTACCTCGACGGCTTTGTCGGGATCTATGCGCCCAAGCAGGCGATACGGGTCGATGCGATCCGATCCGATCGCGCGGCGATCGAGTTCCGCGGTCTGCCGCCGGCAACGCGGGACGAGTTGATTAAGGTGCTCGGCGACAAGATCACCGTGCAAACCAGCGACTGGAACTGCGGCGCCTTCGTGACCCCCAACCACAAGAAAAAGCCGTTCGATGATGTCCGCGTGCGGCGCGCCCTGACCCTCGCGATCGATCGCTGGCACGGCGCGCCGGAACTCTCGAAGATCGCCATCGTGCACACGGTGGGGGGCGTTGCCTTTCCCGCTTCCCCGCTGGCGGCAACCAAGGACGAGCTCGAGAAGATCGCCGGCTATTGGCCCGACATCGAGAAATCGCGCGCCGAGGCCAAGCGGCTGCTGAAGGAGGCCGGGGCGGAAGGGCTCACCTTCGAGATCTTAAACCGCGATGTCGACCAGCCCTACAAATACAACGGCATTTGGGTGATCGACGAATGGCGCAAGATCGGGCTCAACGTCACTCAGCGCGTGGTGCCGACCGGTCCGTGGTTCGAAGCGATGCGCGCCGCCAATTTCGACGTTACTATCGACGGCAACTGCAACAATGTTCCGAACCCGCTGCTCGATGTGCAAAAGTATCTGCCGGGCTCGGTCTTTACCGAGAACTACGGAAATTTCGAGGATAAGGACGAGGTCGACCTTTACCAGCAGATGCTGCGAGAGACCGACCCGGCGAAACAGCGCACCATGATGCGCCAATTCGAGAAACATGTGCTCGACGACCAGGCCCACGAGATCTTTCTCTTGTGGTGGTACCGTACCGTTCCGCACCGCTCGTACGTCAAGGGCTGGAAGATCAGCCCGAGCCATTACCTCAACCAGGATCTGGGGACCGTCTGGCTCGATAAGTAAAAAAACCGCGTAGGCCAAGCCGAACCGCGGGGGAAGGGGAGGAAACGATGGCATTGGGGGCGCGATTGTGGGTGATCGGTGGCATAGCGTTGCTCGCGGCCACGGCGCCGAGCGCGGCCGCGGAGACCCCCAAGCGCGGTGGCACCCTTACCTATATGATCGCAGCCGATGCGCCGCCGAGTTTCGACGCGCACCGCGAGGGGACCTTTGCCACGGTCCATTCGGCGGCGCCCTTCTACAGCGTGCTGATCAAGGTCAATCCGGACAATCCCGGTTCGGCAACCGATTTCGTCTGCGATCTGTGCACGGAAATGCCGCTACCGACGAATGAGGGCCGCACGTACAGCTTCAAGATCCGCGACGGGGTCAAGTTTCATGACGGCTCGCCGCTCACCGCGGCGGACGTGGCGGCGAGCTGGAACAAGATCGTCGACCCGCCCGAAGGCGTGAGCAGCGCGCGGCAGAGTCACTTCATGATGGTCGAACGGGTCGACGCACCCGACCCCGCGACCGTCGTATTCCACCTGAAATTCGCGACGTCAGCCTTTCTGCCGGCTCTCGCCGGCCCGTACAACTGGATCTACAAGCAGGCAGCCCTCGACAAGGATCCACGGTGGTACGAGAAGAACATCCTTGGTTCGGGGCCATTCAAATTCGTCAGCTACGAGGCGGGCACGACGATCAAGGGGGTGCGCAACCTCGATTATTACCACCAGGGATTGCCTTATCTTGACGGCTTTGTGGCTGTCTATGCGCCGAAACAGGCAGTCCGGGTCGACGCAATGCGCAGCGACCGCGCTGCGGTCGACTTCCGCAACCTGCCGCCGGCGGCGCGCGACGAGCTGGTCGGTGCGCTCGGCGACAAGGTCACCGTGCAGGAGAGCGACCTGAACTGCGGCAACATGATTACCCCGAACCAGCAGCGAAAGCCGTTCGCCGATGTCCGGGTCCGTCGCGCCCTGACGCTCGCGGTCGACCGCTGGAACGGCGCGCCGGCGCTTGCCAAGATCGCCGTTGTGCGCACGGTCGGCGGGATTGTGTTTCCGGGAACACCGCTGGCGGCGACCAAGGAAGAACTCGAAAAGATCGCGGGCTTCTGGCCGGACATCGAGAAATCGCGGGCCGAAGCGCGGCGGCTGTTGCAGCAGGCCGGCGCGGCTGGGCTCGGCTTCGAGCTGTTGAACCGCGAGCTCGACCAACCCTTCAAATATCTCGGCAGCTGGCTGGTCGACGAGTGGAGTAAGGTAGGGCTCACGGTGCGGCAGCGCATGGTGCCGGTCGGCCCGTGGTTCGAGGCGATGCGCAGCGGCAATTTCGATGTGACGCTCGAAGGCAATTGCCAGAGCGTCATCAACCCGGTGATCGACATCCAAAAATATCTGCCGCGCTCGGTTTTCACCGAGAATTACGGGAATTACGAAGACCAGCACGAGATCGATCTCTATCAGAAAATGCTGCACGAGACCGACCCGGCGCGGCAGCGGGTGCTGCTCCGCGCCTTCGAGAAACACGTGCTCGACGACCAGGCGCACGAATCATTCGTGCTGTGGCAACATCGCATCGTGCCCCACCGCGCCTATCTCAAGGGCTGGAGAATCAGCCCGAGCTTTTATGTTAATCAGGACTTGGCGACGATCTGGCTCGACCAATGAAAACCGCGGAGGCGACGCCGAGCCACCGCGCAGGGAGGAAAGCAATGGCAAGGGCCTTACCGTTTTGGGCGAGCGGCGTCGCTCTCCTCGCTATCGCGATAGCGCTCCCGGCATCGGCTGAGGCCCCCAAGCGCGGCGGCACGCTGACCTTCATGATCCCGGCCGACGCGCCGCCGAGCTTCGACGGTCACCGCGAAGGCACCTTCGCGATGCTGCACGCCACCGCCCCGTTCTACAGCGTCTTGATCCGGATCAACCCGGAGAACCCGTCCTCGACAACGGATTTCGTGTGCGATGTGTGCACCGAGATGCCGAAACCGACCGATGAGGATGCGACCTACACCTTCAAGCTGCGCGACGGCATCAAATTCCACGACGGCTCGCCCTTGACCGCTTCCGATGTGAAGGCGAGCTGGGAGCACATCATCCACCCGCCCGAAGGCATCCTGAGCCCGCGTCAGAGCTGGTACCTGATGGTCGACCGGATCGAGGCGCCAGACCCGCAGACCGTCGTCTTCCGCCTGAAGTTTGCCACGTCAGCCTTCCTGCCGGCGCTCGCCGATCCGTTCACCTTCATCTACCAGAAGGCGAACCTCGACAAGGACCCGCACTGGTACGAGAAGAACATCATGGGCTCGGGCCCGTTCAAATTCGTCTCCTACGAAACCGGCCAGGCGATTAACGGGGTGCGGAACCCGGATTATTACCACAAGGGCCTGCCCTACCTCGACGGCTTCAAGGGGATCTTTGCCGAGAAGCAGGTGACCCGGATCGACGCGATCCGCGCCGACCGCGCCGCAACGGAATTCCGCGGATTGCCGCCGGCGGCGCGCGACGAGCTCAAGGCCGCGCTTGGCGACAAAATCACCGTGCAGACCAGCGACTGGAATTGCGGCAGCATGATATGGATCAACCACAAGAAAAAGCCGTTCGACGATGTCCGGGTGCGCCGCGCGCTGACCCTGGCGATCGACCGCTGGGGCGGCGTGCCGGCGCTCTCGAAGGTGGCCGATGTGCATGCCGTCGGCGGCATTGTCTTCCCTGCCTCGCCGCTCGCCGCCACTCGGGACGAGCTGCACCAGCTTGCCGGGTTCTGGCCCGACATCGAGAAGTCGCGCGCCGAGGCGCGGCGCCTCCTGAAGGAAGCCGGGGCGGAAGGTTTGAGCTTCGAGCTCTTAAACCGCAACGTCGACCAACCCTATAAATATGTGGGCGCTTGGCTGGTCGACGAGTGGAGCAAGGTCGGCCTGAAGGCGACGATGCGCATGCTGTCGACCGGCCCTTTGCTCGCCGCGACCCGGAGCAGCGATTTTCAAGTCTGGCTGGGGGCTAATTGCCAGGGCGTGACCAACCCGCTGATCGACGTCCAGCCGTATCTGCCGGGCGCGGTCTATGCCGCCAATTACTCTCAATTCGAGGACCCCAAAGAGGTCGCGCTCTATGATAAAATGCTGCATGAGACCGATTTCGCCCGCCAGCGCGCCCTGATGCGCGAATTCGAAAAGCATGTGGTCGACACCGAAGCCCACTCGTTATGGGTCGTGTGGTGGTATCGCGGAATTGCGCACCGGTCCTACATGAAGGGCTGGACAATCAGCCCGAGCCATTTCCTCAACCAGGATTTGGCAACGGTGTGGCTCGACCAGTAATGAATAGGGTGTAGGCAGCAATGTACCGCTACATCATCAGTCGGATGCTGCTGGTGTTCCCGACCTTGGCCGGGGCCGCGACGCTGGTATTCATCTTGATGCGCCTGATCCCGGGCGACATCTGCCTGGTGCGGCTGGGCTCCGGCGGCGGCAATTTCACCAACCAGGCGCTCGCCATCTGCCATGCCGAGATCGGCATCGACCGGTCCTGGATCGTGCAATATCTCGGGTTCCTGTGGGATATGGCGCGGCTCGATTTCGGGATCTCGATGTGGTCGGGCAAGCCGGTCATCATCGAGATCGCCACCCGCTTTCCGATTTCCCTCGAAGTCGCGGTGATGGCGACGATCCTCGCGGTCGTCCTGGCGATCCCGCTCGGCACGATTTCGGCGTTGAAGCAGAACACCTGGATCGACCTTGTGGTCCGCACCTTCTCGATCGCTGGGCTGGCGACGCCTGCGTTCTGGCTCGGCATCGTGTCGATCCTCATTGTGCTTGACCTCACCCAGGCGATCTCCGGCCACCCCTGGATGCCGCCGATCGACTATGTCCCGCTGTGGCAGGACCCGATCCGCAACCTGTCGATCGTGATGCTCCCGGCGCTGACGATCGGCTATCGCTATGCCGCGGTGTCGATGCGCATGACCCGCTCGGCGATGCTCGAGGTATTGCGCGAAGATTACATCCGCACCGCGCGCGCCAAGGGGCTGATCAACCGCATCGTGATCAACCGGCATGCGCTGAAGAACGCGCTGTTGCCGGTCGTCACCGTGATCGGCATCGAGTTCGCGTTTCTGCTCGGCGGCCTCGTCGTCACCGAGCAGGTGTTCAACCTGAACGGGATCGGCCGCCTGATGGTGCTGTCCGTGCAGAACCAGGATTACACGCTGACCCAGGCATTGGTCATGCTGACCGTCACGATTGCGGTATTGAGCAACCTCGTCGTCGACCTGCTCTATGCCTGGCTCGACCCGCGCATCCGCCTGGCTTGAGCTTAGTGGCCTGAGAGGGCTAATTCATGAGCATCCTCGAACAAACCCCGACCACCGCCGCCGTTCTCGTCGACGAGCACGGTCTTACGCCGCGCGGCCCTATCGCGATTGCCTGGACCTTCCTGCAGCGCCAACCGGTCGGTTCGATCGGCATGGTGCTGGTGCTGATCTTTGGGCTCGCCGGCATCTTCGCCGAATGGATCGCGCCCTACAGCCCGACAGCCAACGACTTTTCCGTGATGACCGAGCCGCCGGGTCTGGCGCATTGGCTCGGCACCGACCAGCTCGGCCGCGATCTGTTGTCGCGCATCCTGTTCGGCGCGCGCACGGCGTTTATCGTCGGCCTGACCTCGGCCCTGGTCGGCGGGCTCAGCGGCCTCGTGATCGGGGTCGCCAGCGCCTATTTCGGCGGCCAGCTCGATCTGTGGCTGCAGCGCCTCTTGGACATCGTGATGGCGTTCCCGCTGATCATCATGGCACTCGCCGTCGTCTCGATCTTCGGCACCGGGATCCAGAATGTGATCGTCGCGATCACGATCCCGTTGATCCCGCGCTGCGCGCGGGTGGTGCGCTCGAGCGCGCTGGCGATCCGCGAAGTGCCTTATGTCGATGCCGCGCGCGCCCTCGGCTTCGGCCATACCCGGATCATCATGTGCCATATGGTGCCCAATGTTATGGGGCCGTTCCTGGTGATCATCACCGCCTTTGTCGGGCAGGCGATCCTCGCCGAGGCCGCGCTCTCCTATCTCGGGCTCGGCGTGCAGGAGCCGGTGCCGGCCTGGGGCTTGATGCTGCAAGGCGGCGCCGAGGAATACGCGACGACGGCGCCGTGGATCGCCGTCTTCCCGGGCCTCGCGATCATGCTGACCGTGTTCGGCATCAACCTCTTCGGCGACTCGCTGCGCGACGTCCTCGACCCCAAGATGCGCGACCGCTGATCGCCCCAGTATCGGCAACCTGTGTCCTTCGAGACGCCCGCTGCGCGGGCTCCTCAGGATGACGAGCTTTCTTGATGGCGTTTACGGATTTTCCTCATCCTGAGGAGCGCTCCTTAGGAGCGCGTCTCGAAGGACGCAGGTTGCCCCTGCCGCAT
>WNFA01003099.1_pt1 | contig 13797 bp, 15 predicted proteins | sample 5400481 | NCBI WGS metagenome assembly WNFA01 (sample SAMN13153340, study PRJNA577476) | soil metagenome | isolation source: 120 cm saprolite under Douglas fir tree site 2 hole 1 replicate 2 | place: USA:California | collected 2015-04-18 | reverse complement strand
CTTAGCTAGACGCTCCTGGAGCTTTTCCTTGTCGTAGTCCGAGGTGGTCTCTTCGATCTGCACGCGGAGCTGCTTGATACGGCCTTCGATCTCGCTGGCCTTGCCGGCGCCCGCGACGATCGTGGTGTTGTCCTTGTCGATGCTCACCTTCTTCGCGCGGCCCAGGTCCTCGATCTTTACGTTCTCAAGTTTGATGCCGAGATCTTCCGTAATGGCCTTGCCACCGGTGAGGATGGCAATATCTTCCAGCATGGCCTTGCGGCGGTCGCCGAAGCCCGGGGCTTTCACGGCGGAGCACTGCAGCGTGCCGCGGAGCTTGTTCACCACCAGGGTCGCCAGCGCTTCGCCCTCGACGTCCTCGGCGAGGATCAGCAGCGGCTTGCTCATCTTGGCGGACTGTTCGAGCAAGGGCAGCAGATCCTTCATCGAGCTAATCTTCTTTTCGTGAATGAGGATGTGGACGTCTTCGAGCACACACTCCATCCGCTCCGGGTCGGTGACGAAGTAAGGCGAGAGGTAACCGCGGTCGAACTGCATTCCTTCCACCACTTCGAGTGTCGTCTCCATCGTCTTCGATTCCTCGACGGTGATGACGCCGTCCTTTCCCACCTTCTTCATCGCCTCGGCAATGATGTTGCCAACCTGCTTGTCGGTGTTGGCACTGATTGTGCCCACCTGCGCGATCATGTCGCCCTTCACGTCGTGCGAGAGCTTCTTGATTTCTTCCACGGCGACTTCCACGGCGCGCTCGATGCCGCGCTTGAGCGCCATCGGGCTTGCGCCAGCGGCAACCATTCGCACGCCTTCACGGAAGATGGCCTGAGCCAGCACGGTCGCCGTGGTGGTGCCGTCGCCGGCCACATCCGAGGTCTTGGACGCAACCTCTCGCACCATCTGTGCACCCATGTTTTCGAGCGGATCCTGCAGCTCGATTTCCTTGGCAACGGTCACGCCGTCCTTGGTGATGACAGGCGCACCGAACTTCTTCTCGATCACTGCGTTGCGGCCCTTGGGGCCGAGCGTGATCTTTACAGCATCAGCCAGAATGTTGACGCCCCGCAGAATCGCCTGACGTGAATTCTCACCAGTTACAATTTGTTTTGCCATTAGACCTCACCCTCCCGGGTGATTGAGCACTTCTGCCCCGTCCGAAATCTTCGGTTCGGGTGAAAACTACTTCTTGCCGGATGCCGCTTTGGCGATCCCACTGACCTTTGCCAGGATTTCCTCCTCGCGGAGGATCAGGTACTCCTGGTCATCGATCTTGATGTCGTTGGCGGTGTATTTGCCGAACAATATCCGATCGCCCGCCTTCACATCGAGCGGGACGCGATGGCCCTTTTCGATCTTGCCGGCTCCAACGGCCATTACTTCGCCTTCTTGAGGCTTTTCCTTGGCCGTGTCGGGGATAATGATGCCGCCCTTCGCGGTTTCTTTCTCTTCCAGCCTGCGTATGGGGACGCGGTCATGCAGGGGAGTGATATTCACAGTCATTTCTTTGACCTCCGTTCAATCCATTCTAAAAACTCGAACAGTCAACTTTTTGTGGCTCTAGGCCAACACTACGGGCGAAAAGTCTTCCGATTCTTTTGTCGCGCCACTTCCAAGTTGTCAGTCTCTTTTTTCTGGCGGTCGATTTCTTTCTGCAGGTCCTCTTGCCCCTCCAGCTTCACAGATTCGGCCATTGCAGCCTCGGCTTGTGCATCCAGCCGTTTCGAAAACATGACAAGCCCAAAAGAGTTCAGGGAGCCTTGATGCTCTGAAATTGAGGATTGAAAAGAAGCGGGTATGAGCGCCCCAACAATTATACGCCGGACGCTTCCCTTTCACGGCTTGTGGCTTGCCGCGTTGAAGAGCCGTCTTGCCTTTTCGGTGAGATGCGTTGGCAGGAACTCTCGTTCGGGTGTGCCTATAGCAAGTATCGCGTATGATACGGCCAAAGGAGCAATCGCATGGCAAGCCCGCGACCAGCAATGACTAATGAGCAGAAAATTTTAGCCGCACTCGCCCGTATCGAGAGCAAGCTGGACGATACGGAGCGTCGAGTCAAAGCTGTACAACAAGATGTAAACCGGGTCAAAAGAATAGTACGGGGTTAGGGAATTTCAAACTGCCTTAGCCGGAATAGATTGCGACACGGTCGCTTGAATCAGGCTTGAGTGAGGTTAGGCTGCTAAATGGAGGTACTTCCAGCTTGCATATACCGTGGCAACTTTGAGAGAAGGTCAAGCGCCTTGCCGTAGGCTGCTATTGCTCCCGTCAAATTGTGAAATGCCGGGGAATCCTCAGCGGCTTCGCGTCTCTTCATTTGGGCTTCCGCTGACAGTTCAAGTATTCGTTCTATCGCATTATCCGGACTCACGGCTGCTCTCCTGCCGACTGAGGAAGAGCTGGCAAACCCGCATACTCAGGAGTACCACGAGGGCGGGACCGCCTCTCTTCTTCTGAACCCCAGTGTGCTTCTTGCAAGACTACCACCAACGGCTACTCCGGCGTAAGGTCAAGAAACTATGCGTCTTGCGTCTTGAAGACTGCTAGGTAGCAGGTACAGATTTAGAAACTCGCTGGCATAACTTTCTTCAATTTCCAAAACTTTTGCACATCTTTTACACAGGAGGATTGCCTAGGGTGGTGCCTGCTTGTCGGGGAGGAACTCAGGGAGAGTCCCTGGCCCGGACACTTACCCTAGGCTTTGTGACCTGGATTTATATAACAGAACGCGTGACGCGTTCCAATGGCTACACCTGACGTGGACTATTTTCTGCGCTGCGGCATTTTCTCCGCAAAATTCAGAAACAACTTTCGGTCGCGCTGACTCATTTTGGCTAGAGACTGGCAGAGCTTATTCAGAAAACGAGCATCCTTTCCAGCGCTGCCCCATTCAGCAGACCGCTTTCCATCGCCTTTCAGTGGTAAGGCAGGAGGCTTATCGCCGTCGAACATGAGCTGATAGAGTGGCAGCTCCAACGCTCGCGCCATTTTTTCGAGCGTCTCGACGGCGGGAACCGTGTGGCCGTTCTCTACGCGCGAAATGTAGCAGCGAAGCAGTCCTGTTCGCTGTTCGATATCCCCCTGTGACAGGTTCTTTTCCTCTCTCACAGAACGTAACCGGTTCCCAATGTCCATTCAAAACCTCCTTTGGATGTTGAATCGCCGTGTTCATCTTACAAAATGTCTGGCAACTTTCAAGGTACGAAACGATATGCGGGCGACGTGACACCGGCGGGAGAATCCCTGGAAGGTGGCCGGAATTCCGACCAACTAGCGGATATCACGAAATGGCTGGACAAGACCTACGTGCGGCTCGCGACGCGAAGGGGACTATCCCGCTGCTTTCTTGGCTTGCGCTCGAAACTTTGCCCATCTCTTTTTAGCAGCTTTTCCAATTTTCGCTCTCGCAGCGGCGGACATCACGCGCTTCTTTGCGCTCTTTAGTTCTCGCTTCGTTGAATCGCCCAACACCTTTGCAGCGGCCCGTACTCCGTTCAATTGGTGCTGTATCTTGTGTAACTGCTTTTCGAGTTTCCTCTCTTCGCGCTTGATTGCTGCCAGAATGTCCATGAATCCTCCGGGGTGAAATCTATCTCAACCGGAGGTAGGGCACTAGACGTGCCGCGAGAGGCAAGTAACTCGGCAGTGATCCCCGTCAATCGGTGTTTAACACTCGCCGACCGCGTATTCTTCGTCAGAGGCACTGCAACTATCACGGCAGGGGTCTTGTCTGATTATCGGTTCGCGATAATGAAAGGGCACTTGCCAGACCTTCTTCATGAACTCTTGCAATTCTTGCTGTAACTCCGACTCGAAGTTGACACGGTGACCTTGGCCGAGACCTTCGATGAGATTTCTAAGTCTAGGATACTCAGCTTTGTATTCGACAGGGCACTCGTCACGGAAATATCTGAAGTTCCCTTTGCCTTCACTGAGAAGCACATTCGCTCGTTTGTATCCGGGATATGTGCCCACGTCATGCTCAAGGTCATCTTGTGAAGAATGGAATCTTGCATCAGGTCTGAATTCGAAACGACGACCATCCCATTCATAGATACAGTCCGGCCTCGATGCGTATTTGTCCCTGAAATACTTCCTGCCGTCCAGCGGTAGTGTCACCTTGGCGATGTAAATCAGGGAGTTGTTTTCGTAAAGGTCATTTCCCGAAAATCCGAGGATGACGTTGTCTTTCTGGGCCGTTGAACGAATCGCTGGCTTGCAAATTGCTAGGGACCAAACACCATCATGAACGCATGGCGCTCCGCCGTCGTCTACCGTCAATTTATAGATGTAGACCTTCATCCTTGGCCAACCGTTAAGTGGCGACTCTCCAGGCCACTTGAATTGTATGGCGTGAGACGTGCGGCCATGAACGCCGAATTTTGCCGCTCTCATGTGACGCATTGGCCGAACATTCACTCCCCTTCCCGACATGGCTTCGGCCCAGGGAGCATGATTTCAAAGTTCGGGTCCAGCCCTCCGGTCCCCAAATGGATAATGAAGAAATACCCTGCGAAACAAAACAGGCCACCCGGTAAACACTCTGGATGTGCCATCGGAACATATTCCAAACGGTCACGAATATTGACGTTCAATCCGACGGAAGCCAGCGTGTAAAGCCCCGCCATTCCACGAAATCTTTCTAGGCCATACGCAATCCTCACTAAATCAGGAGACGGCTGGCCAGCCTCGGTCGAGTCGGGGCCGATTTTCCGGTCACCCTCGCAGGCCAAGCCAATCAGGGTCTTCAGGAACCAACGCTCTAGGAGTGGTCCGTTTACATACCACTTGTGAACCGTCCAATATCGAGGCTTCATTTCCGTTCTCATTGCGTTAAACTCACGTTCCCTGCGAAAAATCTCGAACGCGTTGATGGCTTCGTCGTCCAGGATAGAGAGTCTCTCATTGTGGCTTTTGCAGAGCACGTTCTTGACGAGCGATTTCTTCCCGACTTGTTTAGGCTTGTCCTTGCACCAATCAAGTCCGTAGATAAATACTTTGTCGTCCTCAAAGAGTCCGGCGGTAACGTAGTGCTCACCAGAAATAGGACCAGCGCAGTCGCCCAACGATTTTGCCCAACATCTATCCATACAAGGAATCATGACATACTGTCGGGTCGAACACGGCATTGCAGAAATGGCGCTAAAAAGCGATGATTCCCGATTTTCAGTCGCATCTGATTTCTACAACACCTCAACGAGCAATGTTCTCGTTAGAGTGCCGCCGATTTTGTGTGCCTTAAACTTGGAGGATGAACGTATGGCAAATGACCCGTACACGAAAATCATTGATGGGCTGTGGAACGATTACCTATCTCTCGGGCCACACACCGAAACGATAGTTCGCAAGGTGAGGAAAACATCCAACGGTGACATTCGCAGCAAACTCATTGCGGAATTGCGAAGTCTGGACAGGAAACGGCTCGAACTCCTGGACCAGATAGACGACATGGCGAAATCAAAGTCTGGCGCATAACCTGTTCCCACTCTTGATTGAGAACGCCCGAAAAAACTAGGTTGCGGTGCAGCGGATTCGCATCAGCCGGGAAGATGCAGACCGCATTCGCGCTGCCGAAAAACGAAGCCACAACGACGCAATGAAACTCGTCTTGGAACTTGTTTTCAAAGGGCCGAAGGTCCCCAGGTCGGCATGGCGTCCGTAGTGGCGCACACGTGGCTACACCCTTACCACATACCAGTAGTCCTGTTGGTCATCGAATATTACGCCTGACGCATGTGCAACTCGCACCTTGGCTGATTCCGCTCGCTCTCTTGTGTCAAAAGGTGTGGCATCCTCCACGGATTGGACCCATTTTGGTCCTGTGTACGGGTCGGGTATCGATTCGTCGAGTTTCAGATAGCTCACGCGTCCTCCTAGCCGCAGGAAAACACAAGATTCACAGGGAGCGCTACATCGGGGTCATCCCCACCGCCAGCCAATACCTTAATGAGTTTCACGCGACTTTTGGATGACACGGTAGCTCGTATTGGTCCGTCGCCAGGAAACCATGAGGAAGTTCCGCCAAGCTCCATTGCTATGGTTCTGAATACGAAAGTGTTTTCTGGATTTGGTAGTTTCTCTGCCCGCTGATGCGTGTATCCGTAAGAACCTTTGACCCTGCCAACATTGCCATCTAAAACGGGACCATCAAAAAATAAGGCAAACCAAGGTCGTGGTAGCTGACTGCTCGTCGTGAACGTTACTACGGATTGGAAGTCGTCCCCCGCAACAACATCTGGATACGTCGCACAAATTGTTACCGTAGCCGTTGGGAATAGTAGAGGTCCGAAATTATTTACCGTACCTGCGGTTATTCCTCCTTGCTGATTGATAGACAAGGCACTTCCTAGTCCCTGAGTAATACTTCCAATGGCCGGACTATCAGTCCCAGCACTCGACACGCTAGGCGCTTGCTTTGTTTCCAGTTCCTTGGGTCGGGACTTAGTTTTTGCGGGAATGTTCGCCTTACCTGGGGCAGGGGTAGGCGGCTGTTTTGAAACGATTTCGCTCTTTGGCGTCTCCTGAGTTGCATTGTTTGTTCGTGAAGCTGAATTCGGCGCAACACTCTTGGCACTCGGGTTCAGGTAGTGGTTGCCTGCGATTATCAAGGCGAGGATTATGGTGGCAGCACCTGCCGCCAGGGAGTTGGCTCTCCGCCTTCGCGTCAGTTCTTGCTGTCGAATATCTTCCCAAGTAAAAAACCTAGCGACGAACAGGGCTGCACTAAATACATAGCAAGCATCGGCAATCCACGGATGACCTGAAGTCGTGAATGCAACGCCTGTCCCCAAACCAAGTACAACTACTGCTCCAACCACAACCCAAGACCAGATTTGTGGCCCGATTGGGTTTCGAGTTTGAACGACAATTACCATGAGTCGTCCGCTTCCGCCGCATAACCGCGCAACGGAATTGGCGCGTATTCCTGTCCAGAACTCTAGACTGGTTCGTAGTCACCTGGCGCAAGTGACCACACCTGGTAATTGCGTCCAAGCATTCCTGCGGGGTCTCTCCCGTAACGATAGTCTCTTATGTGACAAATCCACTCGCCGGGATGCGTACAGCTTGGCGCAACAGAGTCTACGTCAAAAACCATCCATGTACTTCCTTGAGGAACACGGGCAGCACCCAGGTCGGTCAGTTGTACCATGTTGGGTTTCACATGGAAGGATTGCATCGTTGAGGGCAGTTTAGGAGTGAAGCAGACTGGCGGTCAATATGGCGTGCCCTACTCCGCAATGATAAACGATGAATGATGATGTAAACTATGACCCCTGCTTGCTCTGGACCGGGCGGGTTGAACTGCACAGGACAGTTCAAGAAAAACATGTAAGTCTGTTCTTCCCCTACTCGCAAGCCACGTCAACTTCGTAGCCGCCAGGGAAAGTAGTCGCACCAAAGGCACTTGCCTTTAACTTAACCCGTACAGGTGATTTTGTCCGCTGCTCTGACCACGGTCGCTGTGTGAAAGAATGGTGCCATCAGGTTCGCCCACAAACCGAGAACAACCAGCAGTAACAAGACCTTAGTCGTTCTATCTACTTTCATCGTAAATCTCCTCGGTCCTAGATTTGTTCCCTCAGAGGCCCGAGCCGATATGGAGTTCGACTCGATAAACCGGGACCGGATGTCGGGATTTCGGTGCCGGGTATGCCGGGATGATAAAACAATCGGGTTTCGGGTGGCATCGGTGATTTTCCGTGAGCACAAAACAGCCTACAGAACCTTGGCTCGGTCGTCAGAAGATGCGGGAATCAATCGAGAACCTGTGCTATAGCGGGAAAACATGCCGGAAGCGACCCGGCAGATGGGTATCCCTCATCCTTGCAATTATAAAGAATCTTGCCCGTCTTCTTTTCAACGACGGATATCGCATCTTTCCACTGATTGTTGATTTTGGCAATTCCAACGTCCTCGTGGACAGCGCCGTCACGCCATGTTATCTCGATGGAGAAATGACCATTTTCCAGTTGAAAAGGCTTCCATTGGAATTGCTTCGCAAAGATACTCCCATACCCACTCGGATTAACTTCTGGCACCTGGAGCAACAACTGATAGCTACTGATGTCTGCCGAACTGACTTCTTTTTGTGTGCGTCTCAAGGAATCTAACTTGTCGTTATCAACGAAAAGAATTTGTGCTGCGAAGCTCGTCTTCGCTCCGCGATGATTGATGATGAAGTCCCAAGTATCTTGATTAAAAATCGGTCCTGGCGTCACTAGTGTAAAGCTCGGTCGAAGTCTTTCATTTATGCTCACATGGGCCAGCAGTGCAACGCCAGTAACAACAAGGCAGGCGAGAGGCCCTTTAACCCACCGTGACCACGAAAGATTTCGCCAGACTTTCAGACCTGTCCAAACAAGCCCAACTCCTATACACACCCACGCGGCGTACAGAGTTTCCTTTGCATCGTTAGCAACAACTATACCCAGACCGAAAGGAAGCAGCAGACCGAGTATCAGCGCGTACCAATCAGTTTGCAACTCAACGAACTTCCTTCTATGCTGCTGCGCCACGGTCATTGCAGTATACATAGAACGCACGTAGGCTAGTGCTCTCGTTCCTCTGCACTCCAACCCGCAGGAGCCGCCGTGCAGAAATCAGCCTTGCTTAAAGCCGTGCAACAAGAAATTCTCCGCCATGACTTTTCTCATTTCGTGGACGAGCCGCCATCAATCGCGCAACACGGCAAGGGCGTGGTTGTGCCGGGCTGCCCGGCCTGCAAGAAGCGCATCAACACGATGAACCAATTCCTGCGTCACCTGACAGAGGATGCAATGCCTGCTTTGATTGAGAGGCTGTCGGCCTCTGGATAGACCGCATTAACTTCTCAGATATCGTCTCTAGGTGTAGACTCGCAAAAACTTGGACGACACTACTCATTGGCGAAGTCTTGTTAAACGCTGGCATGTTCCCGCGCGCGAGTTTATTGCTAAGGAGTGGACAAAAGCGCCAGTCGGCGCCGCTATCGGTGTCATCGGCGCGATTTTCAAAGAGTTGGTTGCCGATGACTCGGCGTTCCGCACTACGCTTTCGAATAAGTGGACCGCAGTCGCAACTCAGCCCGGATTCAGAGGACTCGATTCGTATTTGCCCCTTCTGGCAATCTTAGTCGGAATATTGGGTATAGCGCTGATACTCAAGCTTCTGCCTTTTGTCATTAAGGTTCTGAAGTCTTGGATTTTCGGCATCGTTAGCGGCCTCGTTGTCTGGTGGGCGATATCTTTCTTTTTCTTCTTCTCTCAAAATTCTCTGTTCCTCTTCCAGCAGTTGAAGTATGCCATCCTCGCGGCGCTTTTTCTCTCTCTCGTTAGCCTCGCGCTGCGCGTTCGTGCCGTTCAAGCGTCATCTCGTATACCGAGCGCCGTATCCTTTGCGCTTCCGAAACGTGGCCTGAAGACGACGCAGGAAGACAATCTATCTAAGTTAGACGCTGATTGCCCAATCGAAGAATGGGACCAAGATGTCCTTGAACGTTCGGCTCTGGTCGAATCTTTGGCGACTACGGTGATTGTGGTCGAGAGCGCCTGTCGTGGCTATTCAAGGGCCATTTGGTGATGGCAAATCGTCAGTTCTAAATCTCCTGAAGAGAACGCTGCAACCACATGCAATCGTCGTCGCATTCAGTACTTGGTTGCCGGGGTCCGAACAGACGCTTGCCATTGACATGTTTAGTGATATCGCCACGGAATGCAAAAAACTGTATTACCTGCCACAGTTGCGCCGTCGCTTGCTCGCATATGCCAAGACTGTGTGTGGGGCAGTTTCATTTCTCAAAGCTGTTCCCGAATTGTTGCCCTCCATCTCACAAAGGGAAGAAATCGAGGAAATGGGAAAGGCTCTCAATCTCGCGCCGCGTCGCATTGTAGTTTTGCTGGACGAAATGGACCGACTAGAAAAAGAGGAACTTCAGGTCGTTCTGAAAATTCTTCGGGGAGTCGCCTTTTTCCCCAATCTCAGCTACGTGTGCGCCTTCGCCCGCGCAGAGGTTGAGAAGAAGCTCTTTGGAAACCAGAATACCGAATCAAGAGAGTATTTCGAGAAGTTCTTCCCCGTCAGTTTTGCAGTACCGAAGCCGGATGCAGGTCTCCTGTTTCGTGTCTTGCAGTCCAAGTTGGTTGCCGTCTTCAATGATTTGAATTGGTTTCAAACAAATGAAGAAAGGAAACAATTCAACGAGAAGCTTCAGCAAGTGTGGGACGAAACGCTAATACAGCTTTGTACAAATCTCAGGAAAGTCGCCTTCATTGTCAACGATGTGTCAGTTGCTGCCCGACGGCTCGTGCGCGAAGTCAATGCACTCGACCTCGTCGTAATAGAGGTTCTGCGCCGATTTTTTCCAACCGTCTACGAATCGGTCTGGCGAAATCAGTCACAGTTTGTAGAGTCGCAAATGTCTTGGAAAACCGCTTTCCATTCTGAAGATGCCATTAAGCGGGAACGGACAACTTTCTTTGATGGGCCGCTCAAGGCCAAACTAGCGGAGACGGGTCAATCGAAGGAAGCCGGAGAACTTCTGTTATGGTTATTCCCTGCCTACGCGCAATACTTTGGCGGTGCATATAAACTGACTGGTCGATTTCAAACGACAAACCTAGAGACAGCCGAAAAAGAGAAACGAATTTTCCACCCGGATTTCTTTCCCTTATATTTTCGGTATCAAGTTCCTGAAGCAATGTTCAGCGAGACTGAACTGGAAACATTTATTAGCGGGATGAATGCGCTCTCCTCGGTCCCGGATTGCATTGAGTACTTTTCTAACTTCTTTATGGCTATTCCTAAAGAGTCGCCGCGACGCGAGGATTTTCTGCACCGCATCGCGCTCTCTGTGGACCGTCTCAAAGATTTACAGGCTGAGGCACTCGCCTATGCTGTGGCACATCACGCACGCGATTATGTATACGACGTAATTATGTTCGTCGTTGCGGAGGCGGGTCGCGCTTTGAGAATTGTCTTCGAAGTCGCTCAACGATTTGCGAAATCATCTAAAGTTCACGAAATTCTGGAACGGTCTATCGCGGACTCAACAGACGATACATTTGCGCTCAGAATACTTACGCTTGCGACCGACCCGGAGCGCAATAAAATCCTACTCGATTTTTCACATGTGAATAAGGACGCGCTCAAAAGGGTCTTTGCTGAGCGTATGGAACATCGGTATGGTCCTCACGCAGATATATCGGAAGTGAAGATAGCGGAGGGAGACCGCAATGCATTTGTGACTTGGGCGAAATATTCTGAGAAGACCAGAGAGGTGGAGATTCAATTCTGGCGTCAATTTATAGGCAATAGTCGTAAGCGACTTGCCCAAGCTGTAGATTTCATATTTCCCGTTCGGGGCGTTCTCTGGGAGACAGACCCGACGCCACATGTCGAACTATTGTTTCCAATTACCGAGTTCAAAAAGCTACTCGAAAAGTTACCTTCAGAAGAGCAGTTGGACGACAACGAGACCGAGGCTCTAGACCGACTTCAACGTTTGATTTCCGGCGAATTCAAGAATGGAGTTCCGTCTGATTTCCGGGGAATTGAAGGACGGAGTTCCGCGTGATTGGTGAAGTATGAACGAGATGCTCGGCTTCACGGACGGCTATATCACAAAGAATAGACTGTCTCAGGCTCATAAGAAAATGATGACGCCCGTAATGGCCACGACGACGAAGGCGTTCATCGAATCAGCCGAACAGCTAACAATATAGCAGGGAAAACCTCATGACCTTGCGGTCCAACGGATTTTGAATCCACCGCGTTCTCAATCGCCTTGTCAGGCGACTTGAACCGCAATCTAGCATCAGGATGCGCGTGATAGTATCCGCGCATGTGAGGTCGCAATGCGCCCATCAGTCCGAGCGTTATTTTTGATTTCGACTGCGTCCGTGGTGCTCGATGTCAGCACATTCTCACCGTTCTAAAAGGGAACACTGAGGCGCTGTCGCCAGACATTTGTCTTGCTGACAACATTGGACAAGTCCTCGACAAACACCGTCTTAAGAGCACGCACCAAAAGCAGGAATGCGCTCTCTAGCAAGACTTGCCGATATTGGTTCGACGGTTCATATCCATCTATCGGGTGTCCGTTAGTGTCTTCAAAACCGATAGCCTCTCTAAACTTACTGGGTATCTGTCGCCCGTGGGCAATGATGCTCCTGAGTTCGTAGAGGTCTTCGGCCACGTCTCGGACAAGATATTTCGGTTGTCCAAACCCATCGAGGTGCGGGAATACAAACGAATCTCCATCAAGGACATTATTCATGTGTTCCACGAACAACCTTGCGTTCCCGGCCATCAATAGAGAATCGAGGCCCGTCACCCAGAGGAATATCTGCATGTGGAGATTGGTTGCCTCCATACCAAGTTCCAAAAAGTAGAGCGGGTTCACGAGTCTCGTCACGTTGTGATTGAATGCGGCGTGCACTCCACGAACAACACATTTCATTTCGTTAAGGGACGATTGTTGACTGCCGCACATCCTCGCCCATACCGTAGATTGCATGGGTGGCTTATTTTCAGCGTGGATTATATTCATCTCGGATTCTCGTTCTTGAAAAATGAGAACAGTCCCCATCCAAAGGCCAGTTTTGGTAACAATCTGAACGGCAAGTTGCGTATTCTTGACCAATTCGGCGGCTCGTTGTTGCCGAACAGTGCCAATTGCCCCTACGTCTGCAAATTCGCAACACAGCCACGCTGGGGAGGCTTTAAGGGTCTTTAGTTCATTTCCGCTCAGTGAAAAGCGAACAAAGGGGTCAGTCTCGTCGGGAATATGTGGGGCTGACCTCACTGAGATTTCAGGACTCAAGATAGTTGGGATTCCATGAGGCCAGTAGACGAGCGGTTGATAAACAAACTTCTTTGACGAATGGAGTGTATGCATATGGCCGTACCCTGCGCAAAGGGGTTAGGGTGATGCAGGACTCGATAGCGCTATCTTGCTTTTAGCCAGCCAAAGTACCACTCCCGTCACTTTACTTCTTTCATTTCAGTTCGTCCTTACTTTGCGTCCAAATCAGGAATCGGACGCGACTGCTTATGTTGTCAACCAATTTGTTTTCTTTGAGCCATGCTCCATAGTCGTCTCGCGTAAAACCAGACCTAGACTGTAGTTCACTCATCGCATTGAACCAACTTTGGAAATATTCCCTCATAAGCATGTCAAAGTTTATCCGCCCGCCCGTGGACGCGAGTGCCAACATCGACTTGCGAGTGTCTCGTTTGACCGGACCTACGATATTGTCCAAGTGTTTCATTGTTTCTCTTGCGAGAAGGTCTGCGGCCTGTATGCGTGGATTCCTTCTTGAATCGAAACTCATCTTTGTGCGAAAAAAGACATCCTCCCTTTTCCATTCATTCCAATTCACCATCGAAGAATAAAGATACGCGGCGTTGTATTCGCTCTCCGGTCTGTGGTCAAAAGTAAAATTAAGAGGCTCCTCTGCAGATGTAATGCTGTTTTGAATAAAGTGCTTTACGACTTCGGTGAAGCATTTCATATAACTGGTGTTTTGCGGAATGTCAGGGAAAAACTCACGATACCCTGCTAGGTCCAGTGCCACACCGTATCCTCGCAAGTCACTGTTGGCAACTATTTGCGCAAGGTCAGCATACAAAGCGAGATTGTCCTTATGTTTTTGGCGGTCGGGATTCATGGCATATTCCGATTCGCAATCGGCGGCATGAAACTCCTTCCCGCCAGTGCGCGCTAGCCACCTTTTTTCCAGCGCGCGCCACTCAGACTCCGTTCCCTCAAGTCCAGCAACTGCAAATACACGTTGCTTGGTTTCGTCCGCACTCTCGTCCCCGAACACA
>WNFA01011650.1_pt1 | contig 13801 bp, 13 predicted proteins | sample 5400481 | NCBI WGS metagenome assembly WNFA01 (sample SAMN13153340, study PRJNA577476) | soil metagenome | isolation source: 120 cm saprolite under Douglas fir tree site 2 hole 1 replicate 2 | place: USA:California | collected 2015-04-18 | reverse complement strand
CCTGGAAGGCCAACTCCACCCGTTCGGTCACATTCTGCAAGACTTGCGAATGGACGTGTTTGAGGGAAGGACGTTCGGCTTTGAGCAGAGGAATGCGTGCCTTCGACTCATACCAGGAAACGTGCTCTTGTCGCTGTTCCCAGGCATCCTTACGATAGGCCAGCGTCTCATTGTAGAGCCAACGGCACTCTTCAAGGACTGCCTCAAGAACTTTCTGCTGTTTCCTGGTTGGGTACATGCGGTACTGATACGTCTTCCTCATACTCAACAGTATAACATGAATTTAAATACATTGCGAGCGTTATCTAAAGATGCTGAAGGGAATGGCTGTATCCCTATAGCTAAAGCAAGAGGGCTTAGCCATCCCCTTCAGACTACCCCTGTTTTGCTAAAACAAGGAGAGGGCTGATGCCACGAGGACGTAAGAAATCGCCACAAGACAGTATCGACAGCATTCTGCTTGCTATGAGTCGCCGCAGTGATATCGATCCTGGAACCCTATCGCATTATTTTGATCGCCTGGATGAGGAATGGACTGAAGGTGCCAGAGATAAGGTATTGCACCTGCTACGCACAAATGATACTTCTGCCCACTCTGCTGCTGTCCTGATCCTCACTGAACTGGCCACCGGCTTTGATCTGAGAGAACTGGAAAAATTTGTCGCGGACCCCACTGTGAGCGATATGGCAAAACTCTCTCTCGCGCCCGCCTTGAAAGAACTGGGTTCAGATATAGTCGATGACAGAATTATCGAATACCTCAATGACCCCGAGGCAGCTATGCATCAGATGCAGGCGCGGCTCCTTGAACTGGTGGGGCAAAGCGAACTAGGAGCAGAATCAGTGCTCGAAGATGTTACCTCGATGCCTGTGGAGCGACGGTTGGGATTCGTCAACTGGTTAGGTCAAAGCGGAGATGCCCGCGCTGTTAATCTCCTGATCCCTTTGATGGAACACCAGCCAGCTAAGGTTGCAACCGCAGCAATCGATGCCCTCGAACAACTGGGGACCGCCGCTGCCCACCAGACCATTCCAGCCCTCAACTACCTGATAGCCAATAGTACGAATCGCCAGCTTAAGCAACAGGCTCGCACCGTCTTAGGACGGCTCACCATGCAATCCGCTCCCGGCGTGGAAGATGCGGCAATGACACGCGCGCAACAACAACTGCCACTCTACCAGGCTCGCGTCAGCTTCATTGACGGTACTGGCTCCCAGATGATCATGATCTCCTGGCAGCGCCCTGATAGCCTGCTAAAAGGCGTTAATGTTCTCTATCAGGATCAATGGGGCATTAAGGATTGTTATGGCACTGATAGCATGGAAACAGAACGTTGGTCCGAACTGGTAAGTGATGTCGAGGAACAGGGATTTATCAATTTCCAGGTCTCGTTGGAGTACTGCCGGGCGTTGATTGCCGAGGCGCGTACACTCAACAAGCGTACGCGCCGCAAATTGCCTATCGCTTACTCTATCTGGCGGCCTTACCTTGCAGAGGGCGAAACACCCGGGGAAGATGCCGTCGCGGTATCAACGATGCTGCAGCCCTACCCTTTTAATCCTGAGCTTGCGCAGTTGGCGCGTCGCGGCGATCAAATATATCAAATGCCGGAGTTTGAATCGTGGCTTTTCGAGCCACTTGTGGATATTTTGCCCTATATCAATCGCTACTGGCTCATCTACAATGTATTTGACATGTTGTCCGTCGGGACGAACCAATCTGGTCGCGGGCGTAGAAAGGGCCAGAAGTCGCAGAAACTCCAGCAACCAAACCTGGATGCACTGGTAAGCGAGGCATTGGATGCGTTAATAGATGATGACTGGCGGAAATTGTACGAGGTGCGTCTTCGGCGCCAGGGAGCGCTCTTTCAGTTTGCCGGCCGCCACAATGATGCCGCCCTGGTGAGTGCTGTCGCGTCTGCCCTGCATCCTGCTTCGGGTCTTTCGATACATGAACAACCTTTTCTACAGACCATGATGCGCCTGTCCATTGAGGGTGGGCCAATGCGTATGATGGCAGAAGTTCTAGAGGATGTTAACTTCGGCCTGGGCCCACCGCTAGATCCGTTCTCCCGACCATAGGCTGTATACCGGGAGGGTAGTACTTACAAAAAGTCACTCCTCACCACAGCGGGTTCATAACTAACCCGGTGATCAACTTCGGATAAAAATAAGTTGATTTTTGCGGCATGCGGTCATCGGCTTTTGCCACTTCACAGATCTGCCTTACGCGCGTTGCATGAAACAGCAGCGCGCATTGTGCCGTTCTGGCCTGCACCGCTTGCAGCGCATCCTGCAGGTCACCGGTATACCTGACATATCTTCCCGACGTCATGTCCTCCGCGCTGAGCCCCAGTAGCTCCTCTAACACAAGTATATGCGCCACTGCCACGTCCAGCTCGTTCCATGCTCCTGAATGCCCGCTCTCCGTCATGCGCCGCCTGCCCTGCTCATTCAAACTCAGCAGCCAGGCCCCACCTGCTGTACTCACGACAAACGATGGATGCTGCTCGCTCGCTGCCTCCAGTAATTGCTTAACTGCCCGCGGGCTCATCTCCGCTGATTCCAATTGGCGTACCGTGAAATAGCGAGCAAGATGCTGGCCTGACAATAGTCGCAGCGCAACATCGCTCAAGCCAGAAAGCAAACGATGGGTAGGCAAGACCAGCAGCCCCGGATCATCGAGATCGATCAATGCCATTAACACAAAGTTGATGGCATCATCCCGCTGCAGGTTATTACGCTGTTCGAGCACCTCGTCGCGATAATTGAGCGCTGTCTCATAGCGGTGATGGCCGTCAGCGACATACAATTGACGCTCAGAGAAGAAGTCCTGGATAAGTTCGATCTGCCCGGAATGGGTGATAGGAGAGAGAAGGTGCTTCTCCTTCACCTCGTCGGTGATTTGCACCCCGGCCCTGGCGGCGTAGGGCGCAAGCAGTGCATGCATGCGGCCCTGTGGATCATCATACATGCACATCAGGGGACTAAAATTAGTAGCGCATGCGCGCAGCAGCTTCAAGCGGTCGTCTTTTGCTTTTCTATGGGTGAGTTCGTGTGGCAGCACCACTCGCGCATCCCATGGCTCTAACCGTACCCGGGCCAGCAAGCTGGTGCGGGTATAGGCCTTGCCGTCGTGCGTGAATAGTTGCTGGTACATGTAGTAACAGGGAATATCTTCTTGCTGCAAGATGCCCTGCAGGCGCCATTCGGCAAGCGTCGCCGCCGCGCGAGTATAGCGATTATTCAGTGTTGTATCGCCAGGATATTCCTCTCCTAATTCGAGCCGGATCACATTGTATGGGTTGCGCGCGTAGTATCTCTTCTGCGCTTCTGCCGCAATAACATCAAACGGTGGCGTTACCACTTGCGCCAGGTCGGCTATAGCCTTTTGAGCGTATCGTATTCCGTGTAACGGTTGAACATCTGCCATACGATAAATTACTTCTCTTTCTTCATAAGATAAGATGAGAACTTTCGTTCCAAAAACACTTGACATTTACCGCGCCTCGTGGTAATATGTGTCATAGATAGAACAAATGATCTAAAACTGAATAGGCACTCCCAATCCCCCTATTTTCCCCTGCTCTCCCTCTTTCAGGCGGTCGGGTGCTTTCCTCTCTCTCCCCCTCCCGACCGCTGTGGCGGCTGTGTCTCTCGTTCTACCACTTTGGCTGTTTGCATTTGCAAAACTTGACGCCCCTTCTATAACCCGCTACAATTGTCAGGCCGGTGGTGCTTTCGTCAACTACACAAACAGGATAGTGCCGATGGATGACCTGACATTGAGATACATTGCATTCGTTGTAGCAGTCTTGATCCTCATCTGGGGCGTGATCCAGCTAAACCAGCGACTTCAGCGCAGCAGGAAAGGCAAGCCGAAAGAACTAAACACCTGGACCAGGCTCGATGCTGCCAGCCCGGATACTACAGAAGACCTGTCGCCCGATGTAGACTACGATGACCAGGAAGAAACTCCCGATGCCGGTATTCACGTACGGGCAAAACAGAATGGGCATCACTCGGAGAGCAAAAAAATCACCTGATTGCTTATTCCTTCTCTAGCATTGCTTGCGGTTAACCGGGCCCTTGATGCGTGACTGCATATGTTCCAAGTATAACATATGCAGCCATTTCGCTAAATGTGAAATCGTGTCCCGGCTCTCTTGTAAGCCTCCTGGTCGGTGCGGAAGCTATCGGCATTTGTGCCACGGGCCGCCGCCAGGAACTCCGCCAGTAACTGTAGCGGCAGTGCAGTCAGCATCGGTGTCAATTCTTCCGCCAGGTCCACGCCATCACAAACCGCAAAGCGCGCCCAACCATCACGCTTGAATAGTTCACCGGTTTCGCTGGTGGGCGCCTCGCCGATCAGAAAAACACGGGGACCGATCTCACTCAGCCCCAATAAGAGATCGGCCAGGCGAGACTGCGCTGCCCCTCTGACGCTGATAGGAATGAGCAAATCTTCGCTTTCAAAGGCCACCTGTGGTCCATGAATGGCCTGTTCCAGCTCGAAACCCTCGGCAGTGACGTAGGCAGCCTCTTTCGCCTTGAGCGCGCCTTCCGGCGCCGTAACCGCGTTCGGACCGGCCCCAACAAAATAAATACGTCGCCGCTGTGCAGCGGCTTCCCGCGCAAGCAGTCGTACTTCATCTTCTCGTGCCAGGATATCTTCCATCAAGCCGGGTACTTGTCTTAACCCCTGTTCCAGGTGTTCTGCCTCTTTCGCATGTCCTTTGAGGGCAGCCAGCCGCGCGGCGATCTGGGCTAAGCGAGTCAGAGCGCCAATGTAGCTGATGGAGTGAGTAGAAGAGGGGTCCTGCTCTACCGTCTCGATGATAATGCCGGCCCCCTGCATCTTCGAGCCCTTGCCGGTAATACCAACAGTTAGCACCCCGGCCTTTACGGCGTGTTGCACTGCCAGGTTACCATACAGCTTGCTCCCACGGTGACTGATGACAATCACCCCATCATCAATATGCAAGGGGCGCGGGTAGTTGACAAACTCGAATGAGCGCAATGCCCAGGCGTCAGCCCCGGCCAGGCGCAAAAGATATTCACCGGCAGTAGCAGCATGGAAACTGGTACCGATGCCCGCCAGTAAGACCCGTCCCGCGCCTGCCAGCTTCTCTGCTGTGCGTGATGGGCCATCCCAGTCGGTGAGCAATGCGCGTACCGCCTGTGGCTGCTCGTGAATCGAACGATACAATCCTGTCGTCACTGAATGGTCCTCCTAATTGTTCGTGTAATCATTTGTTCGTATCATAAGTGTACCCTAAGGATTTGACCTACACAGCCAAGCTGATCTTCCCCCGAATTGGTGGAGTAGTGAAAGCTTAGGATATACTATTCCAAAAGGAGGACCAGGATCATGCAAAAGGTGCAAAAGACCTACACCCCCGAATTTAAGCGTGAAGCGGTGCGACTGGCTCAGACCAGTGGGAAGCCGATTACCCACATCGCTCGCGACCTGGGGATTTCCGATACGTCGATCCATCAATGGCGTAAGGAGCTGACGGAGCAGGGCCCCGACGCCTTCCCAGGCAGTGGACATCAGACCGCTCAAGAAGAGGAAGTGCGTCGCCTCAAACGCGAATTGGAAATGGTGAAGCAGGAGCGTGACATACTAAAAAAAGCTCTCGGCATCTTTTCGCGCGGCCCGCAATGACCTATCAGTTTATGGCAGAGCATCGGCAGGAATATCCGATTACAACCATGTGCCGGGTGCTGGAGGTGTCAGTCAGCGGGTACTACGCCTGGTGTAAGCGGGAGCCCAGCCAGCACGCGCGATCAGATGCCCACCTTGCCGAACAAGTGAAGACGGCTTTCCAGGCCAATCGTTGTGTCTATGGGAGCCCACGGGTTCATGCCGAGCTGCATGCACAGGGCCTTCATTGCGCACGCAAGCGGGTGGCTCGTCTCATGCGAGAGCAAGGGCTCTTCGCAAAACATCCACGTCATCGCACTGTGACCACGAAAAGTGAGCCAGGAGCACAGGTGGCTCCCAACCTGCTCGAGCGCAACTTCAGTGCTGATCAGCCCAACACCAAATGGGTGGCGGATACCACCTACATTTGGACAGCAGAAGGGTGGCTGTACCTGGCAGTGGTGCTTGATTTATTCTCTCGCATGGTGGTAGGATGGTCAATGGCAGCCATTCAGGATGCCACCTTGGTGGTACAAGCTCTGCGCATGGCACTGGCTCGTCGCTGTCCACAGGCCGGATTACTTCATCACTCCGACCGTGGAAGTACGTATACGAGCGAGAGCTATCAAGAACTTTTAGAGCAAGAAGGCATGCAAGTGAGTATGAGCCGTACTGCTGACTGCTATGATAATGCGGCGATGGAAAGCTTCTTTCATAGTTTCAAAGGTGAAGGTATTGATGGTCGGTCCTTTCAGACACGAGCGCAAGCCAGGAGCAGCACCTTTGACACGAGCGCAAGCCAGGAGCAGCACCTTTGATTACATCGAATGTTTCTATAATCGGACTCGGAGACATTCCACGCTCCACTACATGAGTCCATTTGCCTACGAACAATTGATGTGCTAAATCCCCTCTTTGGGGTCTCCACTAAAACGGGTGAGGATCAATCTCCGCAGGCGCGAAGCCGTGGCTCTTGAGCAGGCCATACGCCAGGGCCTTGTCTCCGGCATAGAAGTCGTCATCGTCGAGACGTAATGGTTTGCCAAAGCCTCGCAGGTTGTCAAACTCGCCGCGCTCCCGGGCTTGGGCAATCTGCTCCTCGATATAGTCACGATAGCGCCTGCCATGGAATTTGTTGACTCTGGGAGGTTCGGGGTCAGTATTGGGTTTATCGCGTGCTTTGCGCCAATCTTTGAAATCCATAGTCCTTCAGGTACTTAGGTTATGTCAGCTACTCTCTACCTTGTATTATAGTGCTCTCAATTGCATGCTGTGCAACCTCGTATACTTCTTCAAGCGGCATATTCCGTTGCAGCGCGACGCGTCGGCATTCCTCGTACTCTGGAGTAGCGCTGATTATACGCGTCCCCAGGCGCTTGACTTTCACCAGAATCGTACCGAGCGGAGTCTCAACAGGCTCCTGCGTGCGCTGCGCTTTGAGCCGCTGCATCTGCTGTATGCGCACGCCCAGCGTGCTGCTTTCACGCAGCAGGAACAGCGCCAGTGTCTCGGCCTGTTCTGGTGGGCAGATGATGGTCACCAGCGTGGCAGGGCGATTCTTCTTCATCTGTAGCGGCGTGTAGCTGACATCCAGCGCCCCGGCTGCCAGCAGGCGTTCCATCAGGCCGCCTAACAGTTCACCGCTCATGTTGTCGATGTTACTCTCTATGACGGTCACCCAGTCGACATCGGGTTCCTCGTCTCCGCCAACGGCTGCCTGTCCCAGGCAGAGGCGCAGGCAGTTGGGCCAGGGGAGCTTTTTTTGTCCAAAGCCATAGCCAACACGCTCAATAGCGATTACCGGGGTCTCAAAACGCGCCAGGGTCGCGAGGATAGCAGCCCCTGTGGGAGTTACTAACTCGCCTTCGATGGGACAGGGGCGCCAGGGTGCAGCAACGCGGCGCAGGATCTCCAGCGTGGCGGGAGCAGGTACGGGCAGCAATCCGTGCGCTGCCTGCACGTGGCCGCTCGTCAGCGGCAACGGCGAGGCATAGAGTTGCGAAATACCCAGGGTCTCGACGGCAATGGCTGCTCCCAAGATATCTACCAGGGCATCGATCGCGCCCACTTCGTGAAAATGCACCTCTGCGATGCTCGAACCATGCACGGTCGCCTCGGCTTCGGCCAGGCATTGGAAGATGGAGCGCGCGGTTTGCCGGACGCGCGGGGAGAGCGTCGAGGCATCCAGCAACACGACGATATCCGAGAGGCGGCGTGCAGGCTGTGCCTGTTTATCTACGAGCACGTTAAAGCGCGAACCGCGTATACCCCTGTCATGAACGGGTTCAAGCTTCAATTGATACCCTGTTATGCGCAGCCCCGCCAGCGCTTCTCTGAGCGTGTCCAATGAGAGACCGGCGTCGAGCATCGCTCCCAGGAACATATCGCCGCTGATGCCCGAATGACAATCAAGATATGCAATTGTTTTTGCCCGTGTCATGAACAAATTTCTCGCCTTCCCCGGTTCTTTAGAAGAGAGAGCACTCTCGAGTTCCCCCCGCATGCAGGGCACTGTCGGGCACGGCCCTTCTCCCCAATTACGGGGTTGTGTATCCGACAGTGCCCACCCCAGCCGTGCTGCAATTCGCCAAATACCCTGTATCCTCATTTTACTACAATTAGCTTGCTGCCAGAAAGTTGCCAAGCAACAATCCTGACAGCGTTGGCGATTTACCGAGCATTCTTAACCTCCAGCGACACTATTCCCTGTGAATTACGAGGGATGAGCCGATGAGGAGCAGTAACCATAAAGACGCTACTTTTCTTTTTAATACGCTTTTAATAGCATCATGAAGGTACTTCAGGTATACTCTCCCTGGCACTCGTTTTGAATTCACCAACGCTGTCAATCCTGACAGCAAAAGAGAGGAAAACACCTCAATTCACATGTGATTTCGATGATGCTGGAAACCCTGGATAAGGTTCACCCTGCTATCAGAATATGTTATAATGCGCACAACGATAGCGCATTTGAACAGAAAGGCGAATTTCCTATGCCGACTCAAGAAGAGAGGCTTTCCACATTAGAGCAAACAGTGACAGTTCTGAGTAAAGGGATTCGCGATATCAACCATAATGAAACGATATTGCTTGGCCTTGTCTCGGAGCAGGGCAAAGATATTAGAGAAATGAAAGTGGGCCTTGGTGCTCTTAATGAGCGTTTAGATGTCTTTGAACAGAGTGTTACTAACCGCTTTGACACCTTAGAGGGTCGCTTTGACACCTTAGAGGGTCGCTTTGACACCTTAGAGGGTCGCTTTGACACCTTAGAGCAAAGTGTCAATAGTCGCTTTGAGGGACAAGATAAACGCTTTGAGGGACAAGATAAAAAGCTTGATCAGGTCTTGCTTTTGCTCAACACGCTTATCCCCAGGCCAGAACAAGAAAAATAAGAGAACTCTAATGTCTACAGATCCACGTACACAGTATGATGAGGTCGCTGCAGAGCTTGTGGCGACCTCGCCCACGGTGGCAGGGAAGATGTTTGGCATGCCCTGTCTCAAAAACAATGGGAAGGCTTTTGCCGGGTTCTACCAGGATGCAATGGCCTTCAAACTCCCTGTCCCCTGGCACACGGAGGCGCTCGCGCTCTCTGGCGCCCGGTTGTTTGATCCGTCAGGTCGCGGCCGGCCTATGAAGGAATGGGTCGAAGTGCCAGTCGAGCATGCCTCCAGGTGGCTCGAGCTGGCACGAGAGGCTCTACGCTATGTTGACGAGGGTCGTTGACGAGATTTGCTCTATCGACTTGCACACCTCTACAACCCTTCGTGAGCCAGGATATCGCGCCAGGCCGCTTTTTGCTCACTGGGCAACTGCTCGCTCTGCTCTATAGCCTCGCGGAAACTCTGCTGCCGGGCATCGGGCTGCGTCTCCATATTATAAACAGTGGGAGTTTCGGCTACTTGCAGTCTACCGGCGAGGCCAAAGTATGCCTGGATCGCTTCCAGCGGTTGATGCAGTACATGTGCTAAGCGCCTGAATACTTCCTGTGGTATGGTCGCGGCCTTAATCGTGGGTTGAACACCTATGAGCTTTTCGACAATATCACCGCTTAAGCCCACTTCACTTGCCACCTGGGCCAATGACAATTCCTGTCTGTTAGCCACTGCCAGCAAGGTCGTGTTTACATCGCCAGTGGCCAGCTCACGAGGTGAAATACGTTCCCAGGCGCGCTCTAAAGCCACGCGAGAACGGTCTGAAAGTTGAGGCAAGGTGGCTGCGAGAGGTTGTCCCTGTTTCTGTTCGCTCAAAGCTTCTCCTGGCAAGTCTGCTTCGACAGCGTGATAATAGGCAACGAACTCGCTGATTGCTCCTGCATACTGCGGATAGCGAGCCAGGTAATCTCCCAGGCGCGGCTGTCGACCGGCCTGCAACTCCGCGACGTACTGCGCGGTAATACGCAATACGTCTTCTTCCTGCGCCCTATCCATGGACATCTCCTCGCTCTGACTCTGACTTCAACTCGCTGCGCAATATCCTGGATGCCTCGTACATTCGATTGCGTACCGTGCGATCGGTGATGGCTAATATGCGGGCCGTGTCCTTTTCTGATCTACCCTCCCAGAAGATAAGTAAAATAGCCGAGCGCAATTTCTCAGGAAGTTGCAGGACGAGATTCAACAGGTCGGTGCGCTCGACAGCCAGCAACTGCTGCTGTGCTCGTTCATCTTCGATTTCCAGCTCTCCCACTTCGCCATCTGTAAAGCGTATTGCGCGGTCCAGGCTGTGCAGAAGCGCACGCGGTACGCGCCGGTTGCCTGTGAGTGATACGAGTTCCTCGGGCTTTTTCGCCTCCATATGTTCAGAGTGTTTCTGCCAGCGGCCTTCACGGGTCATGAACGCCTGGTAGGTATGCTTGCGCTCGAAGCGCAGGCAGTGGTGAAAATTCTCTTCCCAGAACGGCCGCTGCGGGTCTATCAGCGCCCGCATCACGCGCTCGCACAGGTCGGCGTAGAGATCAAAGGCGAGTGACCTGTGCTCGTCTGCTTGCAGCCCGAGATGCTTCAGCGCGTGATCAGCCCAGTATTCGTTGGTATCCTGTGTGCGGCATATGATTATCTCAATAATGTGATTGCGGCCTTCATTGTCGCCCCGAGCGACCGCAACGCGTACGCAGCGTACCAGTACTTCCAGAGGTTTGCCAGGCTCTTCAACTGCACGCCAGAAAGCATCGCATCCATATGCAGGCAGCGCATTGTATACACCTGCAAAAGCGCTGCGACGTTCGACTACTGCTATAGTGCTGTCATAGCCCTCTTCAGGATGAGAAACCGCTTGTTCCACAATGCCCAATACTTTCACTAGACGCAAGCCGAGATTGACTTCCGCTCTAGTATAGGCACTGGTATCTCAAACGTCAATGAATCTGCGAGTTGTACCGGGCTGGACTGCTATCTTGTCTTATCTATACGCATAAGAAGACAAAAAGAGGAAAAGGAACCGACCCATTGGCCGAATAAAGCATATAATGCAGTCATCTAGCGAATGTGAAGTGACTCGCATTCTCTGCTCATATTATTGGCTATACTACATAAAATGATACATTATACGTCATCAACAGTGACCTAGAATATTGCGAACGCGTAATAGCATCTGATCTGTTTCTCAAAATCGCTGAACTGGCAAGACAAGTCAACAAGACAATGTACGTCGTTCTCCCTTTCTAAGGAGCGAAGAGATGTTGCTCAATGATCGTTATCGTATCCTTGAACTGGTAGGCCAGGGAGGTTTTGGCTCCGTCTATAAGGCGGCGGACACCAGTTTTGGCGATCGCCTCGTCGCTATCAAAGCAATGGAGCAAAAAGGTCTCAGTCAAGAGGAGATTGCAGCAGCTGCCACGGGTTTCAAACGCGAAGCCCTGATGCTCGCCCATCTGCGCCATCCTCACCTGCCGCGCATCTACGACCACTTTAGCGACTCCGGGCGCTGGTATCTCGTAATGGATTACATTGAAGGCGAGACTTTGGAGGTCTACCTGCAAAAATCCGTGCGCGATCCGCACACAGGCAAGGAGCATCTTCCGGTTGAAGAGGTTCTCGATACCGGTCTCCAGCTTTGCGCCGTGCTGGATTACCTGCACACGCGCCAGCCGCCCATCATCTTTCGGGACCTCAAACCGGCTAATGTCATGCGCACACCAGAAAGGCACCTCTACCTGATTGATTTCGGCATCGCTCGCCATTTCAAGCCCGGCCAGATCAAAGATACCATGCCGCTTGGCTCGCCAGGCTATGCCGCCCCGGAGCAATATGGCAAAGTGCAGACCACCCCGCGCGCCGACATCTACAGCCTTGGTGTAATCCTCCACCAGCTATTGACGGGAGATGATCCTACCAATACGCCCTTTCTGCTTGCTCCTATCCAACCCGACGGTGATCCGATCCTTGCCAAAGTCGCCCTCCTCATCAAACAGATGACTGAGATGGATGAGAGCCACAGGCCAGCGACCGCGGCTGCTATTACGTATGAGCTGCAACAAATCAAGGCTGGGAAGAGTGATCAGCGGGTGTTGTGGAGTTTGCCACCGGCAGAAACCAGGAGCCATCAGTTCTTGCCCGGTTCAGGAGGTTCTCCAGAATTCCAGTCCCAGCAGCGGCAAATCTTCGTCGAGCCGAAAGCCGAGGAGCGGCCGGAGGAGCGCTCCTCCCGGCGTATCTCGCGTCGCAAGCTCCTGGTCGGCGGGACAGCCCTGGGAGCTGCCCTGGCAGGCCTTGGAGCCTGGGAATTGTTCGCGGCTCGGGGCTCAATTACGCCTGTTCCTGGGCATGTGTTCACAGGTGGCAAGAGCTATACCTACACCGGTCACTCGGACGCAGTCATGTCGGTCGCATGGTCGCCCAGCGGCCTGCGCATCGCTTCGGCGAGCGATGATTCCACGGTGCAGGTGTGGGACGCCTCCAATGGGGGCAACGTCCTGGTCTATCGTGGGCAAGGTCTAGTGGAGGCGGTCGCATGGTCGCCCGATGGCTCGCTCATCGCCTCGGGGAGTGGTCCGGTGCAAGTGTGGAATGCGGCTACTGGGGGCCAGGTCTACGCGTATCGCGGCCATTCTCTTATCGTGTATGGGGTGGCATGGTCGCCCAATAGCTCGCGCGTCGCATCGGCGAGCGCTGATGGAACGGTGCAGGTATGGGATGCGACGACCGGGGGCCAGGTCTACATCTATCGCGGTCATTCGAATGGGGTGAATGGGGTGGCATGGTCGCCCAATGGCTCACGTATCGCCTCGGCGAGTACTGATGGAACGGTGCAGGTATGGGATGCGACGACCGGGGGCCACGCCTCGACGTATGCTTCTTCCGGGGGAGCGTTTGCGGTTGCATGGTCGCCCAATGGCTCGCTCATCGCCTCAGGGAACGCTGAAGGGACAGTGCAAGTGTGGAATGCGACTACCGGAGGCCCCATCTACACCTATCGCGGCCATTATTCTGATGTGCACGCGGTCGCATGGTCACCTAGTGGCTTACGCCTCGCCTCGGCAAGCACTGATGGGACGGTGCAGGTGTGGGATGCGACTACTGGGAGCCACGTCTACATCTATCGCGGCCATTCTAGAGCAGTGAACGCGGTCTCATGGTCGCCCAATGGCTCGCTCATCGCCTCGGCGAGTACTGATGGAACGGTGCAGGTGTGGAAAGTGAGCTAAAGTTTGACACGATGACAAGTTAATTTCCGCTTTTTCCCCCGAGGCATGTATCTGAAAAGTAGAATACAACACTGCTATAGGGGGACTCGAAACTATGCTCCATCAAACACTGCAACGAGATCAAACGACCGCCCCGGCGCCGCTCACTATCAGCGAGCTGAAGATAGGCAGCTCGGTACGGGGCTGGCTGCTTGTCACAGGTCTGCAAACGCGCCTGGCGGTGACCGGAATGCCATATCTGTACTTGAAACTGCGTGACCAGAGGGGAAACGAGATAGTGGCGCGCCAATTCGATCCGCCGCGACTGGAGGCGCTTGCGCCGAGGGAAGGCAAGGTGCTCCTGTTGGAAGGGATCGTCGAGGAGTATCGCAGCCAGCCGCAAATAAAGCTGACACGTGCCGAGGTCGACGAGTCGGTCTCCACTGTCCTGTTTGAGCCGGGAACACGCAGGCAAGTGGAGGAACTGGAGGCCCGCTTGCAACGCTTCCTGAACGAAGTAGAAGATCTGG
>WNFA01003094.1_pt1 | contig 13802 bp, 13 predicted proteins | sample 5400481 | NCBI WGS metagenome assembly WNFA01 (sample SAMN13153340, study PRJNA577476) | soil metagenome | isolation source: 120 cm saprolite under Douglas fir tree site 2 hole 1 replicate 2 | place: USA:California | collected 2015-04-18 | reverse complement strand
AGTTTCCTCGAGAAGCTGAGCTTCTGCGCAGCACACATTGAAGAAACGGGTGAGGATGTTATGCTCGTCGATGACTCATACGAGCAGTTGCTGGACAGGGTTGACCAGCTCGAGGCCAGCCAGAGAGATCTGCTGCGTCAGCATTTCACGCTGCTTGCCTTCGACGCCCAGGAAGTGCCCGAGCATGCTCCTGTTCGCGTTGTCGCTTTACCATTGTGGAGCCAGGTTGAACTGGCGACACAACATGCAGACTTTGTAGGCCCTCGATTTATTAGAGGGTGAAGGGGACGCCTATGTTCGCTGATGATGATCCCGACAAAGACAAGTCTGATCGTGACAAACTGAAGGAAGACATTGAGCTGCTCGAGCTATCAATAAAGGATCCCCTGGCAGATGAACTGTTGCAGGTGACTCCTGACAAGCTTCCCGCTATCAAGCCTGACAGTGACGACAAGAAAAAGTAGTCGTCATCGCAGCTCCCATCATCCCGCGCTCCCAGCAAAAAAGAAACGCACGCTGGTATGGTTCTTCTGTATCTCCGAGTGCTCAAATATGCTATACTGCTAAAAGGATCACAGCTTTGGAGGAACGCATGCGCATTTTCCTGGACGTAGACGGCACGATTGCGTGTGACAATCAGGCGCTTTACCTCACACTCTGCAACCTCGCACTCAAGCTGGGCATCGCCGAAGAGCGTCTGGCGGGACTGACCTATGACGAGTTTTATGCGCTGCCAGAAGTCACTGCATACCGAGAACAGGCAGGCGAGCAGCGCTATGAGACGAACGTTCGTATAATAGCGCACACCCCCATACTGCAACGTCACCTGGAGGTCGTCGATGGAGCTATCAATGGCGCTCGCTTTCTTGCCCAGTCGGGTAATCTGTGCTACTGCACGGCCCGCAAAACTGCCCGGTATGAGAAGCTGGATGAGGCGATGGCTAGCGCTACCCGCGACTGGCTCGAATCTAATGGTTTTCCTAATCCCCAGGATGTTTTTTTCTGCACCAGTTTCCTCGAGAAGTTGAGCTTCTGTGCAGCTCACATCGAGGAAACTGGTGAGGCGGTTGCGCTTGTCGATGACTCATACGAGCAGTTGCTGGACAGGGTTGACCAGCTCGAGGCCAGCCAGAAGGATCTGCTGCGGCAGCATTTCACGCTGCTTGCCTTCGGCATCCAGGAGGCGCCCGAGCAGGCTCCTGTGCGCGTGGTCGCTTTACCCACGTGGAAGCAGGTTGAACAGGCGTCCCAACGTCTAGACGAGGAAGGGAAGGAAACCTATGTTCACGCATGACAAGAAGGACAAGCCCAATGACAAACCTGATCCCAATAAGCTGAAACAAGACCTTGAGCTGGTTGAGATAGCTCTTTCAGACCCCCTGGCTGATCCACTGTTGAAGAATACCCCCCGTAAGCTCCGCGCTATCAAGCCTGACAGTGACGACAAGAAAAAGAAGAAATAGTCATCATCGCAGCCCCCATTGTCACGCGCGAGCCACCTCCGGTTGCTCCGGTGCGCTGGCCTGGCGGATGAGCCAGTAGCCGGTCCAGATTTATTCCTACCAGGAGGACTTTTGACTAGCATAACACCTATTGAATAGTATATACTAGATGTATGGAAAATGCATCTGTGTCCAAAGGTAGAAAGCGTCCTTACCACTCGCGGGTGCGTCAACGGCAGGCGGAGGAGACACACCAACGCATCCTGGCAGCGGCACGTGAACTGTTCACCAGTCGGGGTTATGTCAACACGACTCTGGAAATGATCGCCGAAGCCGCTGAAGTTTCCCCTAAGACGGTCTCAGCAGTGTTTGGCTCCAAGCGTGGAATTCTCGCCGAGCTGGTGAATCCGGCCGCCTTCGCTCCCCACATCCAGCAGCTCCTTGACCAACTTCGCACGAGCCAGAAACCGGTGCAGCGGGTGGAGCTCGTCGTGCTGGTCACCCGCCAGGTCTACGAGTCACTGGCCCCGGAGTTTGAACTGCTGCGGACAGCTGGCGTCATAGATCTAGAACTGGCAGATCTGGGTCGGCAAATCGAGGGGAGACGGCGACGGAATCAGTCCTACCTGATTGCGGACCTGCACGAACAGGGGCTGCTGCGTCCTGGCCTGGCACCTGAGGAAGCCATCGACGCGCTGTGGTCACTGACGAGCTACGACCTCTACCGCATGCTTGTCGTCGAACGTCGCTGGCCCCCAGAGCGCTATGAAAGCTGGCTGGCGCAGCTCCTGCTCCAGCATCTGCTTCAGCCCGCCGATGTATGACACATCACTCAGACCGGATGATGAAAAGGAGGATCTTAATTATGCTGGCAAAGAAAAATGATAAGCTGGATCAGTCTTTGACGACAAGGCTTCTGATCGCGTGTGGCGCGATCGGTCCGCTCCTCTTCATACTTGTCTTCTTGATTGAAGGCGCCACGCGCCCCGGCTACAGCGCGTGGCACAACTTCGTGAGTTCGCTCAGCCTGAGTGACCAGGGATGGATGCAGATCGCCAACTTCCTCATCTGTGGGATGCTCATGCTCTGCTTCGCCGTTGGGCTCCGGCAGGTGCTTCGCTCAGGCAAAGGCGCAGTCTGGGGACCACTTCTGCTGGGCGTCTTCGGGCTGTCCCTCATCATCGCTGGCCTCTTTGTAACCGATTCGAGCCTGGGCTACCCACCGGGTACCTCAAGTAGTACCCAAACCTTGCATGGAATAATCCATGGCGCCAATGCACCTCTCGCTTTCGGTTCTCTGACAATTGCCATTTTCGTGCTGGCGCGGCGCTTCGCGAGGGACCCCGCTTGGCGCGGCTGGACCCTTTACTCGCTGGTCACAGGGATTCTCTTCGTGGGATCCTTCATCGCTTGCCTCGCCGTGGCGCAACTCGATCAAAGTGGCGTTTTCCCTAACTCGCCGGCTGGCCTGCTCGAACGCATCGCCATCATCATCGGCTGGGGCTGGATCGCGCTCGTGGCTCTTCGACTCCTTCGCCAGATGCGCTCGTCGGTCTCCTCGGCGCGTTCCACAGGAGAAGCAGATCGAACTGGAAAGCCCCGGCTTTAGCCGTGGAGAGTTGTCACGCCCCAATCAACACTTTGACCATCTCTACCGGCTGCGGCCCGCCGCTGGCGTTATCGGGATAGAACACTACCACCCCTTCTTCAGCGGTGCCAGCGCTCACGCTGGAAGTGTAAGCCACATCGACCGAGAAGGCAGCCGTATTCGAGTTTACCATGGCCTGCCCAATATCGGTGTAGAGGTGATCCAGGATAGAAACCGTGCCGGCAACGCCTTCAAACCCATTGTGGTTTCCGGTCACCGTAAGGGGACTGGCAATGTGCGCGAGGTTCTGGGGGGTGGTGAGAGCCGGATTAGGCCCGAGCTGAACGGAGGTTACTTCCCAGATGCCGCCGTTGGTATTGCCTTCGAGCCGGCTGAGGTTCACCGTGACCTGCTTGTTGGGTGTGCCACCTGTTGATTCCGTTACCACGGCGTTTGTGTCACTTGATTTTCCACCGCTCACTATCGCTGCACTGGCGGTAGGCCACTTGAGCAAATCCAGCGCCAGGTTGTTCGCAACCTTCGTCGCGTTCGTCTTCCAGAAATCCTGTCCCTGGTTCACTTTGGTCTGGTCAGCTTCCGCCTGGAAACGCGTCAGGTCGGGATAAATGCCGGGGAAGCTCACCTGCACCAGCGTGCCTGTAGCGTCGGACCACTTGTATTCACGGAAGAGGTCTTTCGTAAGCTGGGCATCGGGTTTGCCCTTGTTAATGCTGGATGCCGCGTCAACCTCGGCGGTTAGCACGCTATTGTAGCCACTGATCTTCGCGTCACCTTCGGCAAGCGTCATCTTCTTGAAGATCTGTGTTGGCTTCGGGTTGGTGATGTTGTCGTACACGTACATGTCCAGGATGCCACCCGCCCCCTGGTTGCGCACCGTCACCAGCGCCTGCAGGGTAGGAACGCCCATCAGATTAGCGCAGCTCACACTTTCCACTTTAGAAGACGCATTAGTGGGAATGATCGGGTCCCAGTACGCTGTGGTCTTCACCGCGTCCGGGCAGGGCTGCACACCCAGCAGCACCTGCGGCGTGGGCGTGGTAACGGGAGTCGTGCCGCCCGTGGTCGTCGGTGTACCCTGGCTCGCTGGCGTACCCGGCAGACTGCAAGCGCTGGCTGCGAGGGCTAACAGGAGGAGAAGTGGGTATAAGAATACTTTCATGATGAAACCTCATTTCCATTGTTTGTTTGATGATTAGTCGGATTATTACGTATATATAAACGTGTTTGTTCAAGTTCGCCCCTCACCCTCCCAGCAGCTCCTTCTCCATCACCGCCGTTGCAATCGAGCCATCGGCATGATTATCGATGTAGAGCGCTACAACTCCCTCCTCAGCTCCACCGCGAAAAGTCGACTGGTAGGTCACGCTCACAGAAAATGTAGTATTGCCATTCCCTGCCCCCGTAGTCCCCGTCACGTCTGCGCGGCCGATAGCGTTATACAGGTGATCGAGTATCACCGCCCTGCCTATGCTGCCGCCAGGCGCAGGGCCAGTTCCTGCCACCATGACCGGACTGGTAAGCAGGTCGCGATTCACCGGCGCTGTAATCGTCGCCACATTACCCGCCTGCACGGCGGTTGCTTCCCAGATGCCACCGTTGGAATTACCTTCGAGGCGGCTGAGGGTAACGGTGATGATACCTCCGCCGGGACTGGTACTTTTTACAGTGACAACCGCGTCGAGATCACGGGACCCTCCGCCGCTCACCGTCGTCGCCTGGGCACTGGTAGACCATTTGAGCATGTTGGCAGCAAGCGCGTTGGCGGTCATATCTGCATCGAGTTTCCAGGGCTGGTGACCCTGGTTGACCTGCTCCTGGTCGGCTTCGGCCTGGTAGCGTGTGAGGTCCGGGAAGATGCCAGGGAAGGTCACCTGCACAAAAGTGCTCGCTCCTCCAGACCACTTGAACTCGCGGAAAAGATCCTGTACCACGCCGGTATCGGGCTGATTGCTATTGACACTGGACCCCTGGTCTACCTCGGCGGTGAGGATAGTGTTGTACGCGCTGATCCTGGCATCGCCCTTGTTGAGTCCCTGTAACTTAAAGAGTTGTACTGGGCTGGCGCCGGCGATATTGTTGAAGACATAGACATCCAGGTTTGACCCGGTCCCCTGGTAGCGCACAGTTACCAGCGCCTGAAGAACAGGCACTCCTATCAAGGTAGCGCAGCTTACCCCTTCTACCGTGGAGACACCATTCTGTGTTCCAACGATGGAGTCCCAATGTGAAGGCGCGCTTACAGCAGCGGGACAGGGTTGCCCGCCGAGAATTATCTGTGCCGTTGCTGTTGCGCTGCTCGTGTTTGGTGTAGTCGTGCTGCTGGCAGTAGCCCTACCATGACTTTGGGGCGATGGATTGGCATTGCTTTTAGTGCTGCCACCGCATGCTGTGAGAGTGAAGATGAAAGTGAAGATAAACAAGAAGAGGAGGCTCGCGCCTGCAGGCCGGGGCTTCCAGTAAAGAAGCGCTTTCACAGAAATCCTCCTGGCAAGCCAGTTGCTACGCCGATTGTGCCTGCCATACTTGTACCGTCCTATCGTTACTGCCCGAGGCGATGAGCATACCGCCGGGCATACCTGTCCCCCAGACAGGGTTCCACGCCACCACGTTCACAGCATCACTGTGATTCCTATAGGTCAGGACATTCGTCCCATCGCTGGCCTTCCATAGCTGTACCGTCTTGTCGGCGCCGCCCGAGGCGAGAAGTGTGCCATCAGGTGACCAGGCTACGGCGTTCACGGCATTGGAGTGCCCGCCATAGGCTAGAACATCGCTGCCATCGGCAGCTTTCCAGATATGCACCGTGCCATCGGCGCTGGCAGAGGCTATAAGCGTGCCGTCTGAGGACCACGCCACGGCGTTCACGACATCTGAGTGCCCGCTATAGGCCAGAACATCGCTGCCATCAGCGGCTTTCCAGACATGTACCGTCTTGTCGTTGCTGCCCGAGGCGATGAGCGTGCCATCGGGGGACCACGCCACGGTGTTCACTATATCGGTATGGCCACTGTAAGTAATGGCGCCACTTCCATCGACGGCCTTCCATACCTGTACCGTCATGTCACTGCTGCCCGAGGCGATGAGTGTGCCATCGGGCGACCATGCTGCTGCACGTACACCTCCGCTATGATTGGTGTAGGTGTAAACGCTGCTCTCATCCACGGCCTTCCATACCTGCACCGTCTTGTCGGAGCTAGCAGAAGCGATGAGTGCGCCATCGTGAGACCACACCACGGCGTGTACCGCGTCCATGTGATTGCTGTAGGTATAGAGGATATCGGCGCCTGTACTGGCATTCCACAGGTGAACGGTATGATCCTCACTGCCTGAGGCAATATTTGTGCCATCAGGCGACCATGATACCGTATAGACAAAGCCAAAGTGCCCGTAGTAGGGCCGGAGCAGCGTCCCGGCTGGTATGGGCGTGTGCGCCGGTATGCTGGTAGGGGTGTGCGCTGGAACTTTAGGCCTGGCATGAGCGGTAGAAGAGATGTGTGCCAGCCAGGCGACACTGGTTCCTGCAACGGCCGTCGTTGCCAGCGCTGTCAGGCCCAATAGAACGCTGCGCCGCGAAGGCAGGTGCTTGCGTGTCTTCTCAGGCGTACCGGCATCATGGATCGCCGTTACTGACGGGAGCGCTGGGAAAGTCGCATCGAGGTAGAAGCCTTGCAGGGTCAGGGTCGGCTCGCTAGTAGTATCAATTTCAGGCAGATGCAGTGAATGCGGCAAGATGGCAGCTTCAAAAGCATTGGCAAAATCTTGCACGCTGGCATAGCGTTCTTCCGGTTTCTTCATCAGGGCGCGTTGCACGACCTGTTCAATGCCGGGCGGCAGGCCTGGCACCTGCTCGCAGATAGATGGTGGGGGCACGTTGAGGTGTTTGGCGGTGATCTCACCAAAGGTGCCATGGAAAGGATATGTGCCGCACAGCCACTCGTAGACGACGGTGCCCAGGGCATACTGGTCACTGGCCGGGAGGGGTTTGCCTTCTATCTGCTCCGGCGCCATATATGCAGGGGTGCCAATCACGTCGTATGTTGTCGCGCTTGCAACTACGGCGATGCCAAAATCACTGAGCAGGATTTCATCGCGCTCCCCTATCAACATGTTCTCCGGTTTCACGTCGCGGTGAACCAGCCGTTGATCATGAGCGTATTGTAAAGCCCCGGTAATCTGTTTCAAGTAGGATAGAATGGTGGTAAGCGAAAGGCGAGAGCCCCTGGGATGGCGGTGACGGAGCGTCCCATTGGGAGCATACTCCATAACCAGAAAAGGCACATTGCCTTTGACATCGAAGTCGAAGATAGTGACAATGTGCGGGTGCCGCAGGCGTGCAATACTGCGAGCCTCCTCGCGGAACTGCTTCAGGTCCTCGCTCGTCAACTGCGCATGCAGCACTTTAATAGCGGCATTTGTGCCAAGATGTATATGCTCGCCCAGGTAAATCTCGGCAAATCCACCTTCCGCCAGGGTGCGAATCAGTTGATAGTTGCCTAATTGCTGGCCTGCCCGGCTAGGCATTCAAATTGACTCCTTGCAACCATAAAAATCTGCGCGGCTGTTTAACGCATCAGTTCGAGCGCTTCAGGCTGGCTCATGCACCCGAAGGTCGGTTCTTGAACACTTCTCGATAACGGAGCCCGATAGCTTCCTCGACTCGAGTAAGCCCTGGCTGGGTCTGGTCAGGGTGTAGCTTGCAGGAGAGAGGCCAAAGCTTCCTCCTCCAAGCCCATAGCCTGAAGGCTATAGGGTTCCTGATGCTACATAACGAAGAGCCTGTGGCTTTAGTGACATGCTGTTCTGCTGCTTACATCTACATGATACATAGTGGATGTAAGGCAGTCATCCCGGGCCGGAGGAGTAGCCAATGCATCACTTGGCCGGAAGCACCAGGGTGATGATAGAGACGATGCCAAAGAGTACCACAAAGACGATAGTGAGATTAAAAATCAAGCGCTCTACCCCGCGCCTCGTCTTGAATACAGAACCTGCACTGCTGCCGCCAAAGGCGCTGCCCAGGCCTGCCCCACGCGCTTGCAGCAGGATAAAGATGATGACGGCCGCCGAGAGAATGATCTGCACGACTCGGAGCGCCGGGAGCCATAGCTGAGACAAGGTTTCTTCCTCGCTTTCGTGACATGTAGAGGCGCCTCTTGCAGAGGCGCCTGTCAATTTGCGCTGCCACATACTATACATCAACCGCTGCATTATTACAAGCTTCCTTTTTAGATGCGATTGCCCAGCCTGCTCCTGTAAATACATCCACTCCTTCATCGTGTTATGGAACAGTGACATCTTCCCCATGAGGACTGTGGGTGGCTGTTTATTGTCATGAACCCCATGCATGAATGCAGGGGCTTGTGTCTAGCCTCTGCCGCAATTCAGAAAGGAGACCTTTCCGCTTTGGCTTCACCGACCGACACATCAAGGCACCATGACAAGGTACCTGTGTTTGCCCACCGGAGCCGAACTCCTTGCGAGCAAACAGCGTTGCCCATCGACCGAGAACGTTTTACCCCTGCACGGCGTTCTTGCAGGGAACCCAGCCGTTCAGTTGGAAAGGAACCGTGTAGGCGAACCGTCTCTCTCTGCCAAAGCAGAGTGCCTAAGCCTACAAGCGCAATATAGCACACATGTACAAAACAGTCAGATCGAGAAAGGAGCGGCATTCCTCCCCATGCGTAGAACGCAGGGGATTCCTGCCGTAGTATGTTGATCGTAGAGAGGTCGCAAACATGATGAGAACTGACAAGCTTGCTCTTGTCATACCAGCCTTGAATGAAGAAGCAGCGTTGCATCGCCTGCTCGCAGAACTTCCCCGCAATTTCGCTCAGTGGGTCATTGTTGTTGACAATGGCAGTACGGACGCCACGGCAGCCGTGGCGCAAGATGCCGGAGCGATGGTGGTGCGTGAACCAATGCGCGGGTACGGACGCGCCTGTTTCAAGGGTTTCACAACGGCGTACAGCCTGGGAGCCGAGACGATTATGTTTATGGATGGCGATGGGAGTGATGATCCCGCCGACCTGCCCCTGATCCTGGCACCCATCAGCGAAGGGCACGCCGACTTCGTCATCGGCTCGCGGGTGAGCAAGCGCGCCGAACGTGGTGCGGTGTCTCTCCAGGCGCGCCTGGGCAACTGGCTCGTCAGTCGTATGATCGGGGTGTTGTATGGCGTGTGCCTTCATGATATCGGGTCCTTTCGAGCGATCCGCACTTCAATGCTGGCTGCATTGCACATGCGCGAAATGACCTTCGGCTGGCCTGTCGAAATGCTGGTCAAGGCGGCACGAGCGCGCTACCGTATCGTTGAGGTGTCCATCCATTACCGCCATCGCCGCTATGGCCGCTCGAAAGTTGCCGGTACGCTCACTGGCAGCGTCAAGGCGGCCTACTGTATGCTGCACACTGCCCTGCGCTATGCAGGAGCGAGGAGGGCGCATGGTTGAGACTGCCCTGGTCATCATGGCTCGTTACCCGCAGGTCGGAACGACCAAGACCCGTTTAGCACGCACCATTGGCCCGGAGGAAACGGTTCGTCTCTACCGGGCCTTCCTTACTGACCTGGCCCACACCTTCGCCAACCGGGAGTACGATCTCCATTGGGCTTACAGCCCGGCAGGGGTGGACTACCAGGCGTTCATTGCCACCCTGGCGCCGTCACTGCTGGGACGCATGACCTGCTTTCCGCAGCAGGGGGCAGATCTTGGAGAGCGCTTGCACCATGTTTTTCGGCGAACGCAGGAGCGCGGGTTTGGGCGTACTATTGTGATCGGTTCGGACTCGCCACATATGCGGCCAGAGATCGTTGCGCATGCTGAGCAAGCGCTTGATGAAGCTGATATTGTGCTTGGACCCGCCGATGACGGCGGCTACTACCTGATTGCCATGCGCCAGCCCTACGACGTCTTCAGCGGTATTCCCATGAGTACCAGCGTGGTAACGCGTCTGACGATAGAGATGGCACAACGCCAGGGGTTGACCGTACAGCTCATCGAGCAATTATTTGATGTTGACGAATGGCCCGATCTCGTGCGCCTGGCTCAGGTGCTCGAAGCAGACAGCACACGCGCACCTGCCACTGCCGCCCATCTGGCTACGATCAAGGAGTTGGTATGACGATAACATCTGTGGCTGCCCTACCTCTGCCGCGCTCGATCTACATCGAGCCGACGAGCCGTTGTAATGAACTGTGCCAGCAATGCCCGCGCACACTGCTCTCGCGCGAGGAAGACCGCGATCTCTCCTTCGACGAGTTCCGCCGCATCGTCGATCAGTTTCCCGTGTTGGAGCGCGTGGTCTTGCACGGCCTGGGGGAACCCTTGCTCAACAAGGACCTGCCACGCATGATCAGCTATCTGAAAGCACGTGGAACCTACGTGCTCTTCAACTCCAACGGTATCCTCCTCAATGCCAGGCGTGGCCAGGAACTGATCGATGCGGGCCTGGATGAATACCGTCTCTCGATGGACGGCGCGACGCGCCAGACGTATGCCCACGTGCGCGGGGTAGATGCCTTCGATAAAGTTTGGCGCAACGTCCGCACCTTCATTACCATGCAGCACGAGCAGGATGCTGGCAAACCGGCCGTCTCCCTCTGGTTCACCGCCATGAAAGAGAATCTGCACGAACTTCCACGTCTGATCGACCTGGCAGATGAGAACGGGATACGTGAGGTATATTTGCAACGACTCGTCTACTTCGAGCGAGGACTGGCTCACTCGCAACAGGCCCTGTTCCGCCGTGCCACCCGCGAAGAACTGGAACTCGTACGTCGTTGTGAGCAGCTATGCAAGGAACGTGGCATCGCGTTCAAGGCGGCAGGTTCCGCCACCCCTCTCGAGAGCCTGCTACGGGAGTCTGGTGATCGCCCCTGGTCTGGTTGTCGGCGTCCCTTCACACTGACCTATATTACCTCCAGTGGGAATGTGCTCTCATGCTGCTTCGCGCCCTTTGGACACAGGAGTGCCCAGGAGTATCACGAGCAGCGCGTGCTGGGCAATATCTTCAAGGAACCAATAGAGGCGATCTGGCACGGTGAGCGGTACGAAGCATTCCGGCGGGCTTTCGAGAGCGATCACCCTGCCAGGCACTGCGCGCAGTGCGGCCTAAACTGGAGCTACTGATGTCTGTACTTCAAGCACCCAGGAAACCTGCGACAGCAGGTATCGCCTCTCCCGCTACATGGCCAGGGTGGCGATCTCTCGCGCTATTCGTGTTGCTGCTGCTCTCAATCAGCCTCTATCTAGTACTGATCGGTGCAGCTCCGAAAGCTGACAGCAGGTCAACGCCATTCCTGCTGTTCTGGCTGCTCTGTTTCCTGCCCTACGGTATGGCATGCGCATTGGTACTGGCAACGAAACCGCCTGTAGGACGCTGGCGCTGGACGGAACTGAGTATGATATTCCTGGGTGCGCTGATCTTGCGAATCATGCTGCTGCCGACGCTGCCTGGTTTATCGCGCGACGCGTGGCGCTACCTGTGGGATGCGCGGGTCACTCTCCACGGCTATAGCCCGTATGTGTATGCACCCGGCGATAAGGTACTGGCGCCACTGCGCGATGCGCTGATCTATGGCAACAGCCGTTTTCGCAACGTGCCGACGATCTATCCTCCAGGAGCGGAATTGGTCTATGTCCTAAGCTACCTGCTCGCGCCGAGCAACATAGTTGTGCTGAAGGGCGTATTTGTGGCTTTCGACATGGTCACCTGTGGAGCCCTGGCGCGGCTCCTGATTCGCCGGGGGCTTGATCCCCGCCGCGTCATCCTCTATGCCTGGTGCCCACTGCCCATCGTCGAATTTGCTCTCCAGGGGCACGTCGATGTGATTACCCTGGCGTTTACTGTCCTGGCCGTCCTTTCTGCAACCAGCCACTGGTATGGTGAACGCGTATTGACGGGGATATTGATTGGTCTGGGAACACTGACGAAATTTTACCCTATCTTGCTGCTGGTGGTGCTGCTGCGTCGCCAGCGCGGAGATTGGGCCCTGGTGTGCGCCTGTGGAGGGACAGTCTTGTTGGGCTACCTTCCCTTCTTCATCCTGGGGCATGGACAGGTGCTGGGGTTTTTCTTCACGTACTCAAGTGAGCAGGGGTTGAACGCCGGTGTGACGCAACAGGTGGTGCTTTGGATAGGCATTCAGCGAGGCCTGGCATTGGCAACCACTCTTCTGTTGGAACACATCGTTGCTGTGGTCCTGCTGGCCTTTGTTTCACTGGTGGTGTTTGTGCTGCGCCAGCGGGAGCGGTTGAGTGTGGAGGTGGCGACGCTGGTGTTGATCGGCATCTTTCTTTCGATTTCCTCTCACGTCTTTCCCTGGTATACGACGGCGTTATTGCCCTGGGTGACCATGCTGGTGGGTCCTCTGTGGACACGCGGAGGACTGAGTGGCAAAGGAATTGCCATTGCCGTGGCCTGGTATGTTCCCTGCGCCTCACTATTGGGCTACTTCTTCACCTACACACTCGACTGGCGTGCCTATTATGCATTTGTCTATGGCGTTGTGATGGCAGTCCTGGGGCTGGCTGCCATTGCCGGGATGATGCAGTATCTATCGCGTGTGAAAAAACGAGGGGTCGTTCGTGAAAAGAGGTGAGCCTGGTTCTTTGGACGGGATGGAACCCGACACCTCGTGAACGTGTCGGGACTGGAGGCAACATACATGAGAGATAGTATACAGAACACTGACCACAGGTCTCCTGGCGAGACCTCAAAGGCATCTTCTTCTCCATCATTCTCTAGTTCGCGGAGGAAACGACTCCTTGTTGCAGGCAGTGCTGCAGTAGTGGCAGGATTCGTGGCGAGCCTCATGGCTGCTGCGCTCATGGGGGTATTGCGGCTAGAAGCAGGGATACCGACACCGGTAGAACTCTTCGGCGACCATGTCCTCAAGCTGCTCCCGGCGGGGAGGTTCGTGCAGTTCCTGATCACCTTTGGCCGTAACGCCAAGACTGAGCCACTCGGCCTGACCCTGCTAGGGATGATCGGCCTGGGTACCTTGCTGGGTCTGCTCTACGCTCCCCTGGTACGCGTTGCGCTGCCGGCTTCGGGCTACCGGCCAGCACGGCTTGAATGGCTCGTGGCAGCAGTGCTGGCAATGGTGATGACGTTGGCCGCTGTGGCGCTGTTCTGGGGCGAACTCGGCCAGAACTTTCTGGGATTGCCTATCGAGTGGGCCATGCTGGTCTCTGCATTAGCCATGTTGGCTGAGTTCACTGTGTACGGCGTGACGCTCTGCATGGCCTATCGCGCCCTGCTGCCCAAACAGCCTGCCCCCGGCGTTTCTGCACAGGTACAGGAACGGCGACAGCTCCTGGCGCGGGCAGGTATTGCCGCCTTGAGCCTGGGCGCCGGCGCTGGGACGCTGGGGCTGATGCGCGGCTTCCTGACCGGCGACAGCTTCACCTCCTACGATGGCACGGAGACAAGTGCGCACAATGGCTTCACTGCCCCGATCACCCCGAACAACGAGCACTATGTCGTGACGCAGAACCCGGTTGATCCGACACCAAACCTCGACGTGTGGCGACTGGAGGTCACCGGTTTGGTAGGCAGTCCCGGGACCTATACCTACGAGCAACTGAAAAACCTGCCCTCAACCTCACGGGCGATCACCCTGGAATGCATCTCCAATGGGCCCGGCGGACGACTGATCAGCACAGCGATCTGGCAGGGTGTGACAGTGCGCACCCTGCTGGCGCGGCATGGCGGGGCGTTGCCCAACGCGCGCTACGTGGCATTCTACAGCG
>WNFA01003091.1_pt1 | contig 13809 bp, 8 predicted proteins | sample 5400481 | NCBI WGS metagenome assembly WNFA01 (sample SAMN13153340, study PRJNA577476) | soil metagenome | isolation source: 120 cm saprolite under Douglas fir tree site 2 hole 1 replicate 2 | place: USA:California | collected 2015-04-18 | reverse complement strand
AGGATGGACGCGCTGGAGGCTGGATTGATGTCTCACAGACTTCTTTTGATGCGTTTACGGACGGGCAAGAGGACATAGCTCCTCACATCCAAACCGCGTTCTCACAAGCAGAGTGGAAAGCCCCCCAATCTTTCTTACCACAGGAACCTCTTTTAACATACACAATAGATAGTGCATCTCTTCCGCAAGAACATAGAGATGAGAATCACGTAGCCAAGGTGGTTGATGGGGCCAATGGACATATAAGAAATGTCCATGCTGAAGCAGACCAACTGCAAGAGGCTACTCAATCCGCAGTAAAACAGAATTGGCTTGCACGTATGTTTCGTTTATCTCAGAGCAGGGGCCGGTAGGTGGCATAGTGTACGCAATGGTGCGTGTCCTCAATTGTAGAGCATGATCGATTTTGAGTTCATAACAGCCTTAAGTGGTTTTCGTGAAGTCTTTTTTATTTTTCACCGATGTGTTATAGTGCATTTAATGTTCACTTCACATTTTATAAGCCATTTCACACTCTATCAGTGTGCCAGTAAACAGATATACAGCCTTACTACTGATACACTTAGAGCAACGAGTTTGAACCCGACCGTCATTTCTCTCATGTTTTACTTTGTTTAACAGAAAGGGTTGAGATGCGTTTCTGCTTTATCGTTGAAGAGCAATATCGAAATGATCCCATGCCAATGGTTATCGCAGACCAACTTCTCCAATGGGGTCACGATGTCGATTTGTTGGAACCACAGACAGCAGTCGCTTGTTTGTCTGACCTGGCAGAGCAGGGTTACGATGCCTATGTGCTGAAAACGCTGGCAGATGGCCCAGGGCTCAGTATTCTAGAGGCAGCGGAAGCAGTTGGTATCCCAACCATCAACAGTGCGCGTTCTATTCGACTTGTGCGAGATAAGGCGGTTGCAGCAGCCTTTGCGCGTGCCCATGGTTTGCCTATACCGCCGACCTATTTTGTTGCTCATCCACGCCTACTCAAACAAATTCCAGCCGAAGAATATCCAATAGTCGTCAAACCAAGCAATGGGAGTTCCTGTCGCGACATTTACCTGCTGGAAAGACCAGAAGACCTGACAGCCTTAGAGATAGCCGAAGCCAATGATAGTTTCTTCCTGGCACAACACTACGCTGAAAATACAGGCTTTGATATCAAAGTGTACGTCACAGGTCGAGAGGTCTATGCTGCCGTTGCCAAGAAGTCACCATTACATCCTGACGTGGACGAGCACTTCGTCCCACTAACCCCTCAGATTCGCAAACTGGCTCTACAAGTCGGCAAGCTTTTCGGTTTGGATATTTATGGGATCGATGTTGTCGAAACACCCCAAGGTCCCGCCATCCTGGATATCAATGACTTTCCCAGTTTTGGACGCGTGCCGAGGGCAGTCGTGCGCATCTCGGAGTATGTGCTGCACGCAGCGAAACGCGCTGAGATGCAACGAGCGCGACACCAGCGACAGGCGCAGCCAGGAAAAAAATCGCGGAAACCAATACTAAAAGAAAGAGCATTAGAGATTGCGGAGAGCCAGAATGTACAGGTCAACCTTGCCGGATACAATCTGTTAAGTAGATAAGGAGATAGTGCATGGACGTTTGCCTCATCATGGATAATCCAGAAACACCGTATCACCCTGTTATCGCAGTAGCGTTACGACAATTGAGCGCTACACATAATGTCCGACTACTGGATGTACGCACTCTTACGGGCGTTGAAGCCATTGCAGAAGAAGAGAAACATGCCCTGGCCGATCTCTACCTGCTGAAATCGCATGCCCCACAGGCATTAGACCTTGCTCACGCACTGGAAGAGAAGGGAGCGCTGGTTGTCAACAGTTGGGCCTCATCGGTGGCCTGCCAGGATCGGGTGCTAATGGCGCAGCGCATGCGCGAGGCAAACCTACCATGGCCTTATACCTGGAGTTTTACGACACTGGGAAGCATGCTTACTGACCGCAATTTTCTGACAAACCTTCCTTTCCCGCTGATTATTAAAAGCTACTACAGCCACCGGGGCGATCTTGTAGACAAGGTCCACAGTATTGAGCAATTAGAGGCTCTCGCGGCGGAATGGAGTAAGGAGCCAGTCGTGCTGCAAGAGTTCGCGACTGGTGATGGCTGGGATATCAAATTATGGGTCATTGACCAGCAGATCTTCGCGGCTCGGCGCCGTACACCATTGGAAGCAAACGCCTCGAAGGAAGATTTTCCGATTGCACCAGAGGAGTTGCCGGGCGAATGGGCACATATTACCCTGGAGATTGGCCGCGTTTTCAACATGAGGCTCTACGGCGTTGATCTGCTGATAACCGAGCGCGGTCCTATAATTGTGGATGTCAATTCGTTTCCGGGTTTTCGCGGCGTACCGGGTGCCGATAGCGCCCTGGTGAACCTGGTAGAACACATCGCCCAGGAAAGGAAGGCCAAAGCATGAGCTACAATACTTCTGATGTAGAAACCAGCTTATCCATACTAGACCTTCCGAGTATCGTAACGCTGCTTTATGAACGTGCACATCGCCCATTGTTGCCTGGAGCATCAAGGCCGCTGGGGTTGTTTGTACGCTATCTGCGGCGCAAACCGGCGCGAGGATTGGCAGTCATTTACAGTGTAGATGAGTTAGGACGTGCCGATAAAGTGCACTCCAATGATCCTAACCGCTCTGTCAGCCTGACACTCGACGAGCAAGCGCTTGATGGGGCGCATATCCGCTTTACCAAAGCTCAGGCGCAAGAAGCTCCACTTGAGTTACAGGCAACAGGCGTGCTACGTGCTGAAGACATTGGCCTCTCTGTCCAGGCATTTCCAGCAGATGGGAGCCTGCCTGCGCTAGCAGCAAGCTGCGATACTTCGCCGCATAGCCCTCTGTTTGAGGCTTTGCAATCTGCTGTCCGAGTACTACTTGGCGATGATAGCTGGCAGCTTGTTTCTGCCAGCGCGGTGCCCGTACGCTACAAACCCGCCAATCGCTGTGTCATTCGCTACCATCTCGCCCTGGAACGTGGCAAGGATGAAGGAGCTACGCTGAGAAACCTGACCATATTCGGGAAAGTCTATGCTGACCCGGAGCAGGCACACAGCGTTCAGGCTCTACAACAGCGGCTCTATGAGGAGCAGGCCTCCAGGACTAATGTTGCGGGAGTTGCGAGGAGCGCGGAAGGGACCCTCGTGATCGACCATGGTCGGGGTTCGCCACTCCTCCCACGCCCACTTGGCATGATCGATGCGCTCGGGCTGACTTTTAACCAGGCTGTGCAACCTACTAATGCAAATGAACGATTGGTGACAGGCACGCGTGCGCTGCGACCCAAAATGGAGCGAGGACGAGGAGGCGAGATCACAGAACTGGTGATACCCGTTGAGGAACTATGGCTCACGGCGATAGCACTGGCTCGCCTGCACACCAGCGCGGTACATCCTGATGAGAGAGCACCACGCACTGGGGCAAAAGAAGCGAAACGCGCTCGCGAGCGGGCTGCGCTCATCGCAGGTCGTAATCCAGCGCAGGCAGAAGAGGTACAGAGACTAGCACAGCAGCTTGCTACTCGCTTAGAGACACTTGAACCCGATGCTTACCGGTCGGCACATGGGGGGTTTAAGGCCAGCCAGTTACTCTTCCATAGTCACCAGGTTTTTGTGGTAGATTTTGATGGTTTTTGTTTAGCAGACCCGGCGTTGGATGTTGGCTACTTTCTGGCCTACCTGCGTCCAAGCGGACTCTGGTATCAACGTCCCGGCATGCGTCAATGGTTTGAGGCCGCAGCAGAAGTGTTTACGACCACCTATCGGCAGGCTATGCTCGAACTCGGTGTAGCAAATACCGCCGTAGATGGCATTTTACAACGTTCACGGCCGTATGAAGCCGCTCTCTTATTCAAAATTGCTACTCGTCGCGTCAATCGTCTCAACAGTCCACGCCCCAAAGAGCTATCAGCCATGCTTAGCGAGATTACTGCATGCCTGGCAGACGAGGTGAGGAGGAATTAACGATGGTCGGTTTCATGTTTCGCAACCTGAAAGGCTACCGCTTCCTGGTTGTAATCGCTGTTGTGATGACCATTGCACAGGTAGGCGCCAATATCCTGCTTGCCTTTCCACTTAAATGGATCCTGGATAAGATTTTACCTCCTAAGCAAGACCCGCAGAATATTCCGCCATTTCTGAATGGCATTTTTAGTCTTTTTGATAGTTTTGGCACAACACGGGGGATACCAGCAGGGCAGCATACGGTACTTGGCGTGATCCTCTTCTCGTCATCTGCGTTAATCGTACTTGGCATCCTAAGTGCCATCCTGGTCTATATCGAACTGTACCTGGCCGCTTTTATTGCACAACACCTTAGTGAACGGCTGCGCAAACAACTCTTTGCACATCTTGAACGCCTGTCGCTGGACTGGCATGGCAAGCAAAAGAAAGGCGATCTTGTCCAGCGTATTACGGGCAACATTACAGACATAGAGAAGCTCGTCACTGATGGACTGGTTGACTTAGTGGCAGCCATTTTGACGATTGCCGGCGTCATAGTCGTGATGCTGCTCGTCAACTGGCAATTCACGATCCTTTCGATTGTTATCCTCCCAGCACTCTTTCTGGTGGTACTCGGCTATACGCAAAGCATCAAGGCGGCATCGAAAAAAGCTTCCAAGGCGGCCGGGCAGGTAGCAAGTGTTGCTACAGAAGATATCGGGGCCATTACGGTGCTCAAAGCCTTCACGCTCGAGGAGCGCGAGGCTGTACGCTTCACAAAATATGTAGGGAAGAATCGCAAAGCAGGGCTACGCGCTGGCAGCTTGCAGGCGCAATTCACCCCGATTGTCACCATCCTAACAGCTATTGGTACGGCTATTATCGTTGGCGTAGGAACATTTGTTGCAGCAGGCAATAATTTCAGTCTCTGGTTCCTGGTTATTCCAAAAGGCACACTTACTGTCGGCTCCTTGACACTCTTCCTAGCCTACCTTTCGCAGTTTTACCAACCTATACGAAACTTCTCGAAATTGGCAAATCTCTTCAACAGTGCGTCATCTGGAGCCGAGCGTATACAGGAGGTACTTGATGCCGCGCCAGAAGTAGCCGATAGCGAGAGGTCAGCCCGCTATTATGGCCCAACAAAGCTCAAGGGAGAGATCGCCTTTGAGAATGTCGTCTTTAGCTATAGCCCAAACCGGCCTGTTCTGAAAGGGATTAACCTGCACATACCTGCTGGTAGGAAGGTTGCGCTCGTCGGACTTTCCGGCGGTGGCAAAACTACCCTGGTCAAGCTCATCTCTCGCTTCTATGAAATTCAGCAGGGTTCGGTCAGAATCGACGGTGCGGATAATCGCATGTACCCGCTTGGAATATTACGACAGAACGTGAGCATGGTGCTGCAAGACAACGTGCTGTTCGAGGGGACTATCCGTGAAAATATCGAGATAGGCAAACCAGGGGCGAGCATGGAGGAGATTATCGAGGCGGCCAAAAGGGCATATGTCCATGACACTATCATGAGTTTGCCCGATAGGTACGATACAGAGGTACGCGAACAGGGCAAGAATTTTTCTGGGGGCCAACGTCAACGCCTGGCAATTGCGCGTGCAGTGCTGCGTGATGCGCCTATCTTGATCCTGGATGAACCGACAGCAGCCCTGGATGTCGAGGCTGAGGCCGAGGTCATGCACGCATTGGATACGCTGGTTGTTGGACGCACGGTGCTGATGATTTCACACCGTCTCAGCACGCTAGGCAATGTTGAGGAGATCATTGTGCTCAAGGATGGACGCATTGTTGAGCAGGGTTCCTTTAGGGAGCTGAGACGTTCAGGAGGTGTGTTTGCCGGTCTCCTGGATGAACAGAACCGTTACAACCTGGACCGTGCCGGTGATAAGTCGATCATCCGCTCAGCATTTGTGCCTTTGCCAGCACCAGGGGGACCTTACCAGGTTCCACCTTCTCCTGCACCATATAAGCCTGTTGCACCGACTCCAGTTCCTGCGCCAATGTCACCTGTTAATGGGGGGCAAGCCAATAGAGGAGCCTCTGATGGCAGGCAAGCAGTACCACAACCAGCAAGAAGCAACCAACCACAGCCAGCAGCATCCAATCAGAAAGCGCGGGTATTGATTGAGATAGACGGGAAGGTTATTGGCGAACAACAGTTGAATAAACCTGTTCTGACGGTCGGTCGTCTTTCAGGCAATGACATACAGGTGCCTTCTCAGCGTGTCTCGCGCTTACACGCCAAGATACGTTGGGAGAATGGTGCATGGGTGATTGAAGATGCTGAAAGCTTGAATGGTCTGATCTATCAAGGACAACTGGTGGAACGGCACGTGCTATCGAATGGAGACCGCATTCACGTCGCTCCGACAGCAGTGATTCAGTATCAGGTGACGCCTTAGGTTGAGAGAGCAGATGTAGGGGCGCAATGATGCAGATTAACAAATTAATCCGGATATCAGAAAATCCAGCGAGGGCCGATAAATCGGCGGTGGGCGCGATAAATCGGCCCCTACTAGTCCGCCAAGCTTCATTTGGCGCTTGTGAAATCCCTTCTAGGGCTATTTCGGATGGACGCAAACTGGTCAAATGAAGCTTGGCGGACTACTACGGAGGATCGGATTAGTTTGTTAATCTGCATCATTGCGCCCCTACAGTCCATGCTGCTTGCATAGTTCGGCGTAAACCTCTTGCAGGTGTTGCTCAGTTACGAGTGAGTTTATTTTTTCCTGAAGCCCCTCACGCTCAGGATGTCCCAGACGCCGATCTTGAGCGAGAGCCTGCACCCAGGCAGCAAGCGCTTCGTGGTATTGTCCCTGGATAGAATGCAACTCTCCCTGGTGATGAAGTATTGCGCAGCGTTCGGCGGGTGTATCTAGATTCGTGGCAATCGCAGCCGCCTGGTTGTAGAAGCGCTCGGCTTCAGAAAATTGCCGCATGGCACGCGCTACATCACCAAGTCCTCGCAGGGCACGTCCTTCAAGTTGTAAAGCTTCCTGTACGTGCGCGATAGCATGCGCGTGTTCAAAGTGCTCTTTTGCATCTGGGTATTCGCCCTCTCCCAAAGAAACTGCTGCCAGTCCGTTGAGCACACGCGCTTGATCCACCCGATCACCAAGGCCATTAAAAATAGCCAGGGCCTCGTTGTAATACCCACGAGCATCGCTGAGCTTGTGTCTTTTGCGAGCAATGTCTCCGAGGGCCAACAAAGCCCACCCTTCGCCACGGCGGACGGCTAGCTGGCGAAAGATGCCGATGGCCTCGTTGCAGGTGCGCTCGGCAAGGTCTAGTTTTCCTTGATCCGCATACACCACACTCTGGTCAGTATAAACCCAGGCTTGCCCGAAGCGCGATCCAAGAGAATTGAAAAGGCGGAGAGCATCTTCATAATCTGCCAACGCCTCGGCATAATTCCCCAGCGCTTCGTGAACGGTACCGCGATCTCGCAGTGTCGATGGAAGTCCTTCACTGCTGGGCAGGCTACGGAAACTGGCAAGCGCACGCTCAAAGTGTCCCAGGGCATCATAATAATAGCCATGCCCGCGACTGACTTCGCCCAGCACCGTATGAACTAACGCTTCGCCTTTGGTATCACCAGCCTCACGAAAGAAATTCAGCGCCTCTTTGGCATGCTCGGTGGACTGCCGGTAATGACCTTCCTCGCGAAAGAGCATCGCGAGCTCATACAGCGCCCAGGCTGACTCGTCACGTTCATTTTGTTCGCGATGCAGCGTTAAACTGCGCGTCAGGCAACCTAGCGCCTCGGGATACTTCCCAAGCCGGCGTAAGATTGTGCCCAGAGCACATTGGATCTGACCTTCACTTGTTTTATCACCTGGATCAAGGGCATAGGTTTCGGCACGATGCAGCATAGCCCTGAGTTCAGAAGCATGGCCCCTGGTATATAAGGCCCAAAAGGCACGCACGGCCAGGTGAACCGCCTTTTGCAGGTCCTGCGGCTCACCTGCGTCTTCCAGGTGCTCAAAGGCAGCGAACCACTCATCTGGGCTTGGCTGTGGCAGGCTGCTGTAGTAGGTTGCAACCACGCGATGCGCACGACGGCGCTCCTCCAGTGGTAAGTGTGAGAGCGCAAAGTGACGCACCTGTGGATGTATAGTGTAGACACGCCCATCAAACTGGATGAACGAAGCTTCCACCAGCTCATCACGCGCAGCAGGCCAGTTCGTAGCAAGCTCCATGGGAATATCAGCTACGACTCCCTGCGTCAATTGCTTCTGGTTGGAAGGAACTTCTTCCAGGTAATGTTCTTGCTCCAGGCGCACTGCAGCTCGCACAGTGGCGGCAGTTTCTGGAGCCACAAGCATGACAATCTGCTCCCGGCTAAAAGGCAATTTAAAAGCAGCAAGATATGGAAGGAGCAAACGTGCTGATTGAGATAAACGCCGGTAAGCAATGTCCAGTACAGCCCACATACCCTCCGGTAGGGTCTCTCGTAGCTCATCACGCACTTCTTCCAGGGAGCGGGTAGCTGCTTCAGGTCTATAAAGCTTGCCAGCAATTGCACGGCGGGATGTGCCAAAGATCAATTGTGCACCAAGAGGATAGCCATCAAGTAAAGTACAAATTTCTTGTAAAATGCCCTGTTGGTTTGGATCAGAGAGATGTATGCGCTCATCTATTCCACTGTCTGAAGCGAGTTCGGCGAAGAGCTTGAGCAGGTCCTCGCTCGTCATTTTACCAACGGTGTATTCGTACCAGCGGCACATCGCGCCATCCAAAGCCGCGATGGATGCCGGGTTAGAGCGAGAAGTCAGCAAAACGACAACTTGCTCTGGAAGAGAACAAAGAAAGCGACACCAGCTTCCAACCTCGGCGTGCTCCTGTATCTCTTCGAAGCCATCGAGGAGCAATAAGCAGGAGAGGTCTCGATTGGCTAAAGAACGAAGTGCGCCCAGCACCGTTCGTTCGCAATGGCTAGTGTCAGCGGTATGCATTTCCTTAAAGTGAATATTCAGACAATGCGCGATTTCGATAAGTGCATGGCTGAGCGTCTTGCCTCCCCCCAATGAAATACCGATGACTCCACCGGGGAACTTGTCGCTATTCAGACGCACAGCCTCAAATGCCAGTTCACTTTTCCCGATACCGGCGGGACCAGTTAAGGCTAAGTGATGAATGCCTGCTCTCAATTTACGCGTGTTTCCCGATGCCTCTGATACCCGTATCCCATGCTGCTCTTCGCCTCGCACGGCCTCCTTCAGTAATCTACTCAACTCTTGCAATTCCTGTTCACGCCCAACAAAGGTGGTTGTGGCACCCAGGTGCGCTAAGGGATGATCGTGTTCTTCAGGTTCATCGCGGGTGGCCAGAAAAGCGACGGGACCTTCCTGCCCTTCAACTATTTGCCGGTAGAGTACCGGAACAAACCAGCTATGTTGCTTGATCGGCAGCAAGGCCTGGCGAGCGCGAGAGAGCGCCTCTTCGAGCGTTCGTCCACTTGCAAGCGCTTCGTAGAAGTGATACATGAAGGTAGGGGTAAGCTCGTCTTGCAAAGAGAACGGCATAGCAACGACAGCAGGAACCTGCGCCATGACTAAGGCTGTAGCTAACGTGGCATCAACGGCCGCCTTCCGATGATGGTGGTGCGCTTTGTCCTCAATAAAAGTGGCTGTTTCGCACGCGGAGAAAACAGCGAGACGGACATCACTGCTGACAAACAGTTCACGGAGCGTTTCTGTGTCGACTAGCCGGTTGCGGCCTTTGTCATCACAAAAACAGAGATACGTTTGTGGTTTTACACCTCGTAGTGAGATTCCGCATCCGTTACAGTTGTGCGTATTGGCATCGTTGAGCTCATCACACTCTTCGGATGGGCAGAGACGACCAAAAGCTCCATGTCCATCAAAGTGGATGGCATAACAGGGGATCGTGGTGCGCTTATCGTTAAATGCACCTGCTCCACCAAATGAGTTGAGATAGCGCACCAATTCATCAAACGTGGGAGGCATCAGTTTATCCAGATATACAAGCTCATCCTCAACCAGCCTAGAGAGTCCACGTTCTAAGGCCTCGAAACTGAGCTCGGTTTCCAGGGGTGGACAATCTAGAGGCGAAGCTCCGATATAAAGTAGGCGCATCGGCGGATGGACCGGTAACTCGCTTCCCATTGGCATGTCCGGTTGCAACAAGGCGCGGGTAAGTGTAAAGACACCTGATGCAAGCAGGAAGTGCTCGCCATTGTACAACAGTTCCCAGGGATAACGCACAAATTCGTCACATCCTGGACCAAAGACAAGCGTTAAGGCAACTGTACCGCGCCGCTTGAGCGTGCGTTGGATGACACTTCTCAGTATGGCTTGCACTGATTGTTCAGAGGATTCGCGACGGCCGGTTCCAGGAGTTTCAGATCCACACAACGCAAGGAAAAGGCGCTGTCCAATGTCACGTAACTCCTGGCTATCGCTCTCTAAGAGATTAAGCTTTTTTAAGAGGGTGTTCAGTTGCCGGGGGGTGTAAGGAGGAACAAAGCTACCCCTGACGACACGACCCGACCAACTTTCCCTTACTTGTAATTCAAACGTACCATCTCCGCGGCTGCTAAATTGCAGGTTCAGTGTCTCTCCCATAAGCCCGTGAACTCTCGCATTCTGTGATCCAATGTTTTGTGATGTTAGTGGGAGATTTCATCTGTTGCCCGCTTAATTTGGCATCAAGGGAGACGAAAAGCACCTTTGCACATTACGGGCAGAAAAATCTACCCCAAGTATATCATAATCTTGTGTTACAGGAAATGGTGGCTATTCACCCCAAATTAATTCGACTTTGCCAAAGCGTACTCTATCGCCTACCTTGACTCCTGCTTCTTCTAGCGCCCTGGTAACTCCCATCCTGGCAAGCGTAACTTGCAGGCGAGCCATGCCCTCTTCGCTCTCCAGGTTAGTCATATTTACTGCACGCTCGACACGTTTTCCTCTTACAATGTAGACGCCATTCTCCTGCGTAATGGAAAAAGCATCCTCTGGCTGTGGACGTAGCACGGGACTTTCCATTTCAGAGATGGTCTGAGCAGCCCTTCGTTCTGCCTCCTCTTGTTGAATCTCCTGCAATCTTCGAGCAGTATATTGCACGAGTTCGTCAGTATCTTGATGGGCAACGGCAGATATGGCGAAGGCTGGATACCCTGCCGCTTCGGCCTTTGCTTTGAGCGCTGGCCAACGCTCCTGCGCTTCGGGCAGATCCATTTTGTTCAGCACGACGATCTGCGGAAGTGTTGCCAGATGTTCGTCGTACTCTCGAAGTTCCTGGTTGATAGCCTGAAAATCTTGCCAGGGATCACGCTCGTAGGCTGCGCCATCGAGTATGTGTAAAAGCAAGCGCGTACGCTGCACATGGCGCAAAAATTCGTGCCCAAGGCCCACACCTTGTGCTGCTCCTTCGATCAGTCCTGGTATATCGGCCAGTACAAAGCTGTATTCATCCCCGCTTCCAGGCTGCCCGATGGTAACAACACCGAGATTGGGCGAAAGTGTAGTGAAAGGATAGTCGGCAATCTTGGGTTCGGCAGCAGTGACGACGGACAACAGAGTTGATTTACCCGCATTGGGATAACCAACGAGTCCGACATCCGCAATTAGACGCAACTCGAGTGAGAGCCAGCGTTCTTCGCCGGGCTCGCCTTTCTGCGCTTCTCGTGGAGCCTGGTGCGTGGCAGTAGCAAAATGCACATTGCCTAAGCCACCACGGCCACCTCGCGCTACCATGACACGTTGGCCACCATCCACCAGATCTGCAATCAATTGGCCCGATTCAGCATCACGGATAACTGTGCCACACGGGACGGTTAGAATGAGGTCTTCGCCTTTGTTTCCATGTTTTTTCTGGCGTGCCCCTGCTCCACCCGAAGTAGCCTTGAAATGCTGGCGGTAGCGGTAATCAATGAGGGTATTCAAGTTGCAAGAAGCTTCCATGTATATGCTACCTCCTCTACCACCATCTCCTCCATCGGGTCCTCCAAACGGAACGAACTTCTCCCGGCGGAAATGAATGGAGCCATTCCCACCGTCGCCCGCCTTGACGTAAATTTTTGTATGGTCGTAAAACATAATATATCCCCAGTATGTATTGCAGGTGAATTATTAGTATTTTTGCAGTGAGTTGGAGTATATCACATTATCAAGCATAGCGCTATCGATGGGAAGCGCTGCTGGATTGAAAGAGACATAGTTCCCCTTGTGGGCCCGATATCATCAATAATCAAACCATTATAGGTGCCAGCTACATTTGGAGCACCTGCTGGTGCTGGGGAAGAAGAAGGTTAGAATTTTCTAAGTTTCGTGTTTGTTCTCCAATGTAATGAGTCGTGCGCCACGTGAATAAGTAAGGTAGGTCCAGGCCCATTGGAAGAGAGCCACAATACGGTTGCGGAACCCGATCAGAAAATAGATATGCACGACAAGCCAGATCAGCCACGCAATTAAGCCTGTGAAGCGAATTTTGCCGATATCTACAATAGCATAGGAACGCCCTACCGTAGCCAGGTTCCCTTTATCACGGTAATGAAACGGCTCGTTTAGTTCCTTCCCCTCAACCCGGTGGGCGATCATAGAAGCCACATAGCGGCCTTCCTGCATAGCGACTGGGGCAACACCAGGAAGAGGTTTTCCGTTTTGTGTAGCGGTGGCGGTATCACCAATCACAAACACATTGGGATAGCCTGGGACGGATAGATTCTCTGTCACCTTGACCCGACCTGCGCGATCCACCTCCGTACCAAGCCACTTACCGGCAGGGGAGGCTAAAACACCTGCAGTCCAGATGATCGTCTTTGCCTGTATGCGTACTCCTCCGACCACGACACCATGATCATCTATCTCTGAAACAGGGGCATTCGTACGAACCTCCACTCCCATACTGTTCAGTTTCTTTTTTGTTTTGCGTGCCTGTGACTCAGGAAATGCACTCAGTATTCTTGGCAAGGCTTCGACCAGAATAATGCGAGCAGAATTCGTATTGATATGTCGAAAATCGGTTGCGAGAGCGTTGTGGGCAAGGTCCGCAATGGCACCCGCCATTTCGACGCCAGTTGGTCCGGCGCCAACCAGCACAAACGTTAACAGTTCTTCAATTTTCTCGGGATCGGTTTCCATCTCGGCGGTTTCAAACGAGAGTAGAATCTTGCGCCGAATGGACGTTGCATCTACTACTGATTTCAGTCCAGGGGCATACACCCGCCACTCGGGATGCCCGAAGTAGTTCTCGTGAGCACCAGTTGCCAGCACCAGGTAATCATATGGCAGGGAACGATCACCCATGAGCACACGCTGTTCCTGTAGGTCAACACCAGTCACTTCCGCCATCAGCACTTCCGTGTTTTTCTGTTTTCTGAGAATATGCCGAATCGGTGAGCTGATATCGGCGGGCGATAAGCCGGCCGTGGCGACCCAATACAACAAAGGTTGGAACAAGTGATGATTCTGGCGGTCGATAACGGTGACATGAACAGGAGCCTTGCTCAAGCCTCGCGCAACCCGTAAGCCGCCGAAACCAGCGCCAACGATTACAACACGTGGCATTACGGCAGGGACGTTATTAGAAGCAGTCTGAACGCCTTTTAGTGCGTTAGTTGTAGTAGTGGTTGTGCCATGGACTTCTTTCATTTTGGTCCTCTCGCAAAAGTGAGAATCTTCCCCGACACCTGCTCTCTCAAGCCAGAACTAGAAAGTATCAAGTGGCGCGAAATAGTCAAAATTACCTGGACCCGCAGTCTTCTCTAGTTGTTTGAGGATACGTGCAACATTATCATGTGGTCCTGCCACAAAAAAGGGCTTCCCATTTTTTCCAAACGTCAACTGATACGGTTCCTCCAGT
>WNFA01018092.1_pt1 | contig 13816 bp, 13 predicted proteins | sample 5400481 | NCBI WGS metagenome assembly WNFA01 (sample SAMN13153340, study PRJNA577476) | soil metagenome | isolation source: 120 cm saprolite under Douglas fir tree site 2 hole 1 replicate 2 | place: USA:California | collected 2015-04-18 | reverse complement strand
AAGGCGTCGACGTCGACCTTTGCCTTCGAGGTGGGAACCGGCTGCCCGCCGCGCAGCGCCTGCAGCTTGCTCAGGTTCTTGACGGCGATCGGGTTGACCGGATTCATCTTCAGGGTGCTCTTGTAGGCTTCGGTGGCGTCATTGAGTTGGCCGAGCTCGGTGTAGGCCTTGCCAAGCCGGTTGAGGGTGTCCTCATCCGGGCCAAACCGGTCCATGATGCCGCGGTTGACCTGAACGGCCTCCACCCATCGGTTCGCCAGGGCGAGCTCGATCGCCTCGTCGACGTACTGCGCCCTTGGTTTGATACGTTCCGCGAATTCGGCCATCGCTTGCCCTCCTGAGATGCGTCGCATACCTTACGCGCGCTTGAAAAGCGTTGTCAAGCCTGCGTACCGGGTTGCTGGGCATCACAACGGAGGCACCGCCGGATGCTTGTGGGAAACGCCTCCCGATTATTAATAGGTATTAGAAGGGTTGCCCCCATTGTTGCAAGGCTGTGGGCAAGGTTGTATAAAGAGCTACGCTTTCGGGCATCGGGGATTAACACGCGCTCAGACCGTATTTGGAAGGAGGAGCTCAATGAAATTGTCGAAGTTACTCGCCGTCCTTGCCGTGGCGAGCGTCGCGCTGGCGGCCTGCGGCACGAGTACCGGAGGGACCGCCAACAAGGGGACCATCAAACTCGGCGTCGACCTGCCGGAATCCGGAGCGGAAGCCTCGGACGGCATCCCGACTCTGAACGGCGTCAAGTACGCTGTCCAGACCGCCGGCACCGTCGAAGGCTTCACGATCGTCGTATCGAACCTGGACGACGCCGTCAACGGCGTCCATGACCCGCAGAAGGGAGCCCAGAACCTCCAGCAGTTCGTCAACGATTCGGCCGTCCTGGGTGTGGTCGGGCCATTCAACTCCAGCGTGGCACGTGCCGAGATCCCGATCAGCAATCGGGCGCATCTGGCACAGATCAGCCCGGCCAACACCAACCAGTGCCTGACCAAGAACATCTACATTCCGACCACCCTCGGCGCCCCGAAGGACATCACCTGCAAGGACGCCGGCATCCTGGCTCCGGCCGACCTGCGGCCGACGGGCATCAACAACTATTTCCGCGTGGCGACCACCGACGACCTGCAGGGGCCGGCCATGGCGGACTACGCGGTTGACGTCCTCAAGGTGACCAAGCTCGGCGTCGCCTCGGACAACGAGGTTTACGGCAAGGGCATCGCCGACACCTTCTCCGCCGAGTTCAAGAACAAGGGCGGAACCATCGTCAAGCGGCAGGACTTCGACACCAAGAGCACCAATGACTTCCGCGGCTTCCTGCAAGCGTCGAAAAGCGCGGGGGCTCAGGGCATCTACTTCGGCGGCACCGACAGCAATAAAGGCTGCGTCGTCCGTTCGCAGGCGTCGGGCATCTTCGACGTCAGCACACCCTACATGGGTGGTGACGGCCTGCAGACGTCGCAATGCCTGAAGGACGCCGGCACCATGGCATCGGGCATCTATGCCGCCGTGGCCGCGCCCAACGCGGAGCAAATTCCCGAGTCCGCGTCGATCATCAGCGGCTTCAAGAAGGCGTTCCCGAACAAGGACGACTTCGGCGCCTACACCATGCCGGCGTACGACTGCGGGAAGATCCTGATCGCCGCCATCCAGCGGGCGATCAAGGCGAACGGCGGCAACATGCCGACCCGCGAGGCGGTACGGGCGGAAGTCGCCAAGACCTCGGGCTTCGTCGGGGCGCTGGGCTCGACCAGCTTCGATGCGAACGGAGACACCTCGCAGAAGATCATCTCGATCTACCAGGCGACCGGCACCCCGGTCGACTGGGTGTGGGTCAAGCAGATCAACTACGCGAAGTAGCCGACCGGCAATAGAATCTGGAGGGGGTTAGACCCCCTCCAGATCCTTCGAAGGGAGAGACAAAGCTGGTCGGAACACTCCGGAATACACGTCGCGCCCTGGCCGGCCCCACCGGCACCTGGGCCTTCGTCGGGGTGGTGCTGCTCTTCCTGGCCGTCCTTTTTGTCCCGCGGGCAGCCAGCGATCCGTCGTTCTTCGCTCAGATCCTGGTCTACGGATTGGCCAATGGCGCGATTTATGCGCTGATCGCGCTCGGCTACACGATGGTCTACGGCATCATCGAGCTGATCAACTTCGCGCATGGGGACGTCTTCACCCTTGGGGCGTTCGTCTCGCTGCCGCTGATCGGCGCCTTCGGACTGACCGAGGGCCAGAAAGCCAGCGTCGGTCTCTACGTGGCGCTGCTGGCGATCGCGGTCATCGTGATGCTGATCCTGGGCGGCATCAACGTGCTGATCGAGCGGATCGCGTACCGGCCGCTCCGCCACGCGCCGCGCCTCGCTCCCCTGATCACGGCCGTCGGGATGTCGTTCATCCTCGAAGGACTGATGTACATCTGGCGGGGCGCCAACAATATCCATTACCCTGACTTCCTTCCATCGGGACGGATCTCGCTGGGCGGGCAGGCGTCGATCGGCTTCAAGGACCTGATCGTCATCGCCCTGGCCGTGGTCTTCGTCATCGTGCTGACCGCCTTCATCAACCGTTCCAAGCTGGGCAAGGCGATGCGGGCGACGGCGCAGGACCAGGACGCCGCGCAGCTGATGGGCATCGATATCAACCGCACCATCGCGGCCACCTTCTTCATCGGCGCCGTCCTCGCCGGAGCCGGCGGGATCATTTTCGGCCTGTACTTCAACACCGTCCGCTTCGACCTCGGCTTTCAGGCCGGGCTCTTCGCCTTCACCGCGGCCGTCTTCGGCGGGATCGGGAACATCCAGGGGGCGGCGATCGGGGGGCTCTTCATCGGCCTGGTCAAGGCCTACAGCGACGGCTACTTCACCTCCCAGCTCACCGACGTCTGGATCTTCAGCATCCTGATCCTGGTCCTCGTCTTCCGGCCGACCGGGCTGCTCGGCATGCGGGTGCCCGAGAAATGAGCACGGCGAGCGGCTCGAGCAAACCACGCCTGGCCGACCTCTCCAGCGGCTGGTCCGACCGCGACCTGGTCATCTATCGAGTGCTGCTCCTGGGCGCCATTGCCTTTCCGTTCTTCATCACGCTTGTGACCGGGGGGAGCGGCGGCGCCTATATCAACACCGCCGCCGACGCGGGCGTCTACGTCCTGCTCGCCATCGGGCTGAACATCGTGGTCGGCTACGCCGGGCTGCTCGATCTCGGGTATGCGGCCTTCTTCGCCATCGGCGCGTACACCGTCGGCATGCTCTCCTCGGGCCAGCTGTATGGCAGCCCCCTGCATCACGAGATCCACCTCCCGTTCTGGCTGCTCCTGTTCGTCGGCATGTTCGCCGCCGCCGGCTTCGGGGCGCTGCTGGGGGCGCCGACGCTGCGCCTCCGGGGCGATTACCTGGCGATCGTAACGCTTGGGTTCGGCGAGATCGTGCCGAGGATCTTCCGCTACCTCGGGCCTGGATCGGTCGCCGGGAACTGGACCGGCGGGGTGAACGGGATCGCCGGCATCGACCCCCCCTCGTTGCCCTTCGGGATCACCGGGCCGTGGGACCACGGGACAGCGTTCGGCTTTCTGCCGCGCTTCGACTTCATCGACCCGCTGGCGTTCTACGTCCTGATGGTGGTCCTGGTGGTCATCTGCGTCATCGCCGCCAACAACCTCTACCGGTCCCGTCTCGGCCGCGCCTGGATGGCCGTGCGCGAAGACGAGGTTGCCGCCGCGGCGACCGGCGTCAATACCGTGGCGATCAAGCTGCTGGCGTTCGCGATCGGCGCCTCGTTCAGCGGCTTTGCCGGCACCTACTACGGCGCCAAGCTCTCGCTCGTCAGCTCGGAGAACTTTGCCTTCGTGGTGTCGGTCACCGTCCTGATCATGGTCGTGCTCGGCGGCATGGGCAATATCCCGGGCGTCATCCTCGGCGCCCTGGGCATCTACTACGTCCTCTTCAACCTGCTGACCAACCTCCCCGACCTGGCGGTCAATGCGGCCAACTCGATTGGGCTCGGATTCCTCAACACCTCGAAGGGCGACTGGATCGGGTTGCACGACGAGGTGCAACGGCTGAACTTCCTGGTATTCGGACTGATCCTTGTCCTTGTCATGCTCCTGCGGCCGCAGGGCCTGCTTCCCAGCCGCGTCCGCGAGCAGGAGCTGTCCAAGGGCACGAGTGAGGAAGCGGTCTTCGATCTCCGCGAGGAGAGCTGAGCCATGGCGCAGGACGGACCGATCCTGACGGTCGACGCCTTGACGAAGCGCTTCGGTGGGCTGACCGCCGTCAACCAGGTCAGCTTCGAGATCGGCAAGCGCGAGATCTTCTCGCTCATCGGGCCCAACGGGGCCGGCAAAACCACGCTCTTCAACTCGATCACGGGCATCTACTCTCCGACCTCGGGCACGGTGATCTTCGAAGGTAAGGACATCACGGGGCTCAAGCCCTACCGAGTCGCCGAGCTAGGCGTCGGACGGACCTTTCAGCAGATCCGCCTCTTCGCCTACATGACGGCCTTCGACAACGTCCGGGTCGGCGAGCATTCGCGCATGCATGCAAAAGTCTGGGACGCCCTGTTCACGCAATTTGCCCTATGGCCACCAGCGGCGGTTGGAGATCGCCCGCGCGCTCGCCAGCGACCCGCGCCTGTTGCTCCTCGACGAGCCGGCAGCCGGCGCCACGCCGCAGGAGAAAGTCGAGCTGATGGAGCTGGTCGAGAAGGTCAGAGCCGAAGGCGTGACGGTGCTCCTCATCGAGCACGACATGAAGGTCGTAATGGGGATCTCCGATCGCATCGTCGTTCTCGACTACGGCGAGAAGATCGCCGAAGGCAAACCGGCGGAGGTCCGCCGCGATCCCCGGGTGATCGAAGCCTACCTGGGGAAAAGCGCCTAACGGCGCCCCTGATGGCGCTCCTCGAGGTCGATTCCGTCGACACCTTCTACGGCCGGGTTCACGCGCTTCAGGGCGTGTCGCTGCACATCGAGGAGGGAGAGATTGTGTCCCTCATCGGCAGCAACGGGGCAGGCAAGACCACCACCCTCCGGACGATCTCCGGACTGACGCCCGCCTCGAAGGGACAGGTTCGGCTGCGAGGCAGGGACATCACGCGCCTTCCACCCGCCCAGATCGTCGGGCTCGGCATCGGTCATGTTCCCGAGGGGCGACGTATATTCCACCGGATGAGCGTCCGCGACAACCTGGTCCTCGGTGCCTACCGGCGCAAAGATCGGGACGGGATCCGCAGCGACCAGGAACACGTCCTGACGCTCTTTCCACGGGTCCGGCAGCGCCTGAACCAGATCGGGGGTACGCTGTCCGGCGGAGAGCAGCAGATGTTGGCCATCGCCCGCGGGCTGATGTCCAAGCCCAAGGTTCTGCTGCTCGACGAGCCCTCGCTGGGGCTGGCGCCCATCCTCGTCGACCAGATCTTCGACATCATTCGCGACATCAATCGCGAGGGGACGACCATCCTGCTGATCGAGCAGAACGCCACCAAGGCCCTTACGGTGTCCAATCGCGGCTACGTGCTGGAGACCGGGCGCATCGTCAAAGAAGGCCCGAGCAAGATGCTCCTGGAAAGCCCCGACGTCCAGAAGGCTTACCTCGGGATCTAGCCGGGTGGCGATTCGCACGCGCGGCTGGGTCGTCGCGGCCCTCGTGCTGCTGGCTGCCTGCACGCCCTCCCAGTCCACCCCCACCGGGCCGGTGCTGGCCAGCATTGCAGTAGGGTCTCGAGCCGGAACGCCCGCGATTGGGCTCGGTGTGGTCTGGATCCCGAACACCGCGGACGGAACCGTCTCAAAGATCGACCCGGCGACGAATCGCACCGTCGCGACCCTGCGGGTGGGAGACGCCGGCGCGTTTTACCAACGTGTGTGCCGGCCCTATGGGTCGATCCATAGCTTCATGGTCACCACCTTCCACGTCCGCCGCTGCGACCTGCCGAGCTCGCTTGCTACCGCAAACGGATTGCTCTGGGTGACGAAGAACGACAGCAACGACATCCTGGCCCTCGATCCCAAAGACGGTCGCCAGGTTGCCTCCATCCCGATCGGCGTGACCCCATTCGAGATCAAGGCGAACGATCAGGCGCTCTGGGTCACGAGCTATGACGACAACGTCGTCGTTCGGATCGATGTTCGCTCGAGAACGGTGGTGCAGACGATCCCGCAGCTCGGTGGCCCCTCGGGGCTAGCAGTCGACGGCGACACCGTCTGGGTGGCGATCAGCCGGACTGCGACGGTGGCGCGGATCGACGCCCGCTCAAATCAGGTGGTGGCCACGATTCGGATACCGTGCTCGCAGACCTGTTGGTCCACGAACACCGTGACCGCGACGCTCGACGTCAACACCTTCAATGGTCGTAGCGGCCAGGATGCGCTCGCCGTCGCGCCGTCCGGCATCTGGCTCGGCGGTGTGAGCGTCGAGGAAATCGACCCGGTGTCAAACCAGGTGGTAAAGAGGATCGACCAGTCGAGTGACACGCTTGGCTACGGGTACGGCTCGCTCTGGGTCACCGACACGCTTGGCCGGGTCCTGCGAATCGATCCCGAGCGACCCATCGCGCGATGAGCCGCTGGCGTCTTGGTGTCCTCATGCTGGGCGCCCTTGCCATCGCCAGCTGCACGGTTGGCGTCGGCACGCCAGCGCGCTCCATGGGCGCGATCAAGTTGGGGGTGGACCTACCGCTCAGCGGTGACGATGCGCCAGACGGGCTGCCGGCGAAGAACGCCATCGACCTCGCCATCAAGCAGGCCGGAAGGGTGTGCGGTCCATCGCGGCACCCGGACGCCTGTTTCGATCTGCAGGCCGTCACGTACGACGATGCCAGCCAGGGCATCCATGATCCGGCGAAGGGCGCGAAGAACGTCCAACTCCTCGTTGCCGACGCCCGGGTCCTGGCGATGGTCGGCCCGCTCTACGACAGCCTGGCCAAGAGCGAGCTGCCGGTGGCGAATCCGGTGCGGCTCGTCATGGTGAGCCCCGGAACGACGAACGAATGCCTCACCCAGGAGCCGCCCGACGGGCATTGCCAGGGACTGAGCGCGCGGCTTCGCCCGGGCGGTCCCAACAACTTCTTTCGGGTGATGACGACCCAGCTGGTCGAGGGGGCGGCCGGTGCCGACCTGGCCTTCAAGGCCCTGGGAAAGAAGCGGGCCTTCGTCATCAACGACCAGACCACCTTCGGACTGGGGATCGCGACCGCGTTCGTCGCGCGGTTCGTTCGAGACGGCGGCACGGTCGTGGACCCATCGGATCTCGGCGCCTTCGATGGCAACCAGCCGCCCGCGTTCGGATCGCGCGTCCAGCGCGCGCTCGAACTCGGCGCGGACGTCGTCTATTTCGCGGGTGCTGGCATCAGCGCGGCGGCGTCGCTGCGACGCGAAATGGCGGCGCGGATGCCCCAGGTGCCACTGGTCGGCAGCGACCGGCTGGCGAGCAGCCAGTTTGCCAAGTCCGCGGGCGTCGCCGCGCGAGGCAGCTATTACACCGTGGTCGGTCCCTACCCCGCCGTCCTCCGAACGGCGCAAGGGTTCATCCGCGACTACAAGACCGCGTACAGCCACGATCTGGGCAGCTTCAGCCTGCCGGCCTACGATGCCACCCGGCTGCTGGTCGCGGCGATCGCGCGCGCGATCGACGATGCCGGCGGGACGCTGCCCACGCGCGACCAGGTGCTCAAGGAGGTCTCGCTGACCGGGGACTACCGGGGCGCGATGGGCACCATGAGCTTTGACGCTCACGGTGACACCAGCCTGAGGTTGATCACGGCCTATCAGTGGATGGGGGCGAACGATCCCGCCGGGCAGTTTGTCGTTCAGCCCACGATCGAGAGCTAAGTGATCGGGCGGCCGGTCACGAGGGCGAGCGCGATCAGGTAGACGCAGATCACCGCGAAGAGCCCGTACTCGAACATGATCCGCCGGGTCAAGGAATCGTCGAGCGCGTGGACAGTCAGCCCCTGCCAGGCGTACCACGCGAACGCGAGGATGACCGCGACGTACTGGCTTCCCTGGTTCAAGTAGGTCACCATGCCGAAGGCGCCGAAGGTGACGGTGCCCGCGGTGAGGAAGGCCGAGAGCAGGGCCAGACCCTCACGTTTGGTGGCGAAGCGGAAGCTGCGGTAGCCACTCAGCAGGGCGATGACGAAGATCGCGCTGAACTTGACGACGTTCGGAAGGTCGTTCGATTGCAGGACGAGGTAGAAGAGCGCCAGCAGGACGCAAAAGGTGGTCGCGTCGCGCAGGAAGCGGTGGAGCGGGCGCTCACGGCCCATGCCTCGGGACAGGTCGACGAAGCTGCTAGCAAAAATGAACCCGCCCATGGAAACCATGACGAGCGTGTGCAGAGCGGTATTCGGAGCGTTGATGGAGAAGCCCGCTGCCGCCACGATCGTCAGCACCGGTGTGATGTAGTGGTCGAGGCTCATCCAGGCGGGGGTGCGGTTTCGCACGTGAAGGAAGACGAGGCCGAGGGTGACGAGGAGCGCCAGGCCGGCCGCTGCCTGCCACACCTGGTTCGTGGACAGCAGCTCGGACTTGAAGGTCAGGCCGATCGCGAACGCCCATGCCGAGAGGAGTCCGAGGTAGCGGGTGCCCAACTGAACCGGACGCGGAGTGGCACGGACTCGCGGTCGTACTTGTTGCCCTGGCCGAAGGGTCGCGGAAGAACTCGCCAGGGCTTCCGACATGGCGGCTAGTCTAGCAGGGAAACGTCCGTTTGGGGCTGGGGAAAGACCGTCATGGCGAGCACCGAATTTGTATTCGAAAACAAATGTTCGACGCGTCGCGACGGGTCTGTGGAAAGTGTGGAAAGGTGAGTTTAGGCGGTGCTGGTTCCCTGCCGTCCGTATTTGTCTTCCAGCCGGACGACGTCATCGATCTCGGGGGTCGACACTTCGAAGAACTCACAGTCCTCCACTCCGATCATCCGGTGTTTGCGTCCCGGGACGATCCGGCGCGACATGCCGGGGGTCAAGCGGTGGGTCTCAAGCCGGCCCCGGTCGTCCTCCAGCTGCAGGTCCATCACGCCGTTGACGACCAGCACGGTTTCGTCCTTCTGCCGGTGGTACTGCAGGCTGAGCATCTCCCCGGCGTTTATGTGAATCACCTTGCCGAGGTATTTGTCCGTGATCGCGAAGCGGTTCTCCCAGCCCCAGGGCTTGTTGACAATTTCAGACAAGCTGGCGCAGCCCGAGCTTTTCTTCCAGCGCCGCCAGTAGCTCATCGACCCGCGCCTTCGAGGACGCCTCGCTGTAGACGCGGATCAGCGGTTCGGTCCCGGAAAAGCGAACCAGCACCCAGCTGCCGTCCTCCAGGTAGTACTTGAAGCCGTCATCCGTGCGCGACCGCGCCACCCGGGCTCCGGCGATCTCGGTGGGCGGCTCCTTCTCGAGCCGGCCGTAGAGCTCGGCACGGCGGGCCGCGTACTCCTGCCGGTCGAGGTGCAGGTCATGGCGGGCGTAGAAGTGTGGACCCACCAGCTCGGTGAGGTGATCCATGATCTTGGAGAGCGGCTGGCCGTACTTGACGATCATGTCGGCGAAGGTGATGCCGGAGAGGATGCCGTCGCGCTCCGGGATGTGGCCGCGGAACGCGAAGCCGCCGCTTTCCTCGCCGCCGAGCATGGCGTTGGTCTCCGCCATCTTGGGGCCGATGTACTTGAAACCGACCTTGAGCTCGTGAACCTTCACCCCGAACCGCTCCCCCAGCTTGTCGACCATCGACGTCGAGGTCAGCGAGCGAACCACATCGCCTTTCAGCCCTCGTTTCTCGACCAGGTACATCATCAGCAGCGCCATCACCTGCAGCTGGTTGATGAAGGTGCCGCGTTCGTCGATGATGCCCACCCGGTCGGCGTCGCCGTCGTTGGCGATACAGAGGTCGAAGCCACCCTTTCGCATCCGTTCCATCGCCTGCGGCATCCACTGGGCGATCGGCTCCGGGTGCATGCCGCCAAAGCCCGGGTTGCGTTCGCTGTGGAGCTCCTCCACCGTCGTTTTGCCGCCCGACAGCAGCGCCCTGACGTAGCCCTGACTGGCCCCGTACATCGGTTCATGCAAGATCTTGAGCCCCGCCGCCTCGATCGCGCCGAGGTCGATGAGACGATTGATCTGGGCGGCATAGGCCGGCTGCGGGTCGAAGACCTCGATCTTTCCTTCGCGCTGCGCATCCTCGAAGCGGACCTGGCGGACGCGCCCCCCGCGCTGGACTTTCTCGATTTCCTCCTCGAGCCGGGCGGTGACCTCGGGCGACGCGGAGCCGGCGTACTCGGGCTTGTATTTCAGCCCGCTGAAGTAGTAAGGGTTGTGGCTGGCGGTGATGACGAGGCCTCCGCTCGTCGCCTTGTCGAGGATGGCAAAGGTGGCCACCTGCGTCGGCGCCGGGCCGTTGACGACGAAGACCTTGACGCCGTTGGCGGCCAGCACCTGGGCCACCTCGCGGGCGAACAGATCCGACGCGAAGCGCGTGTCGTACCCGACGATGGCCGAGGGGTTCGGGCGGCTGACCAGGTATTGCGCGATACCTTGCGTGGCAATCCGAACCGACTCATAGGTGAAGTCGTCGGCGATGATGCCCCGCCACCCGTCGGTGCCGAACTTTATCTCCACGGCTCAACTAATGCTACGCGGGCTCGATCAGCTGGCTTTCGCCGACGGCTCGCGGAGGTACGACTCGGGCTTGAGCCCCGCGGCGGCGAGATCGTAGTGGAGCATCTCCCGGATCATTTCCGGGAAGGTGATTTTCGGACGCCAGCCCAGCTTGGCGCGAGCCTTGCTGGGGTCGCCTCGCAGGTCGGGGACTTCCGCCGGACGGAAGTACGCCTGGTCCACCTCGACATGGTCCTGCCAGTCGAGCCCGACCAGCCCGAAGGCCAGTTCCGTCAGCTGCCGGATCGTCCACTGGACGCCGGTGGCGATGACGTAGTCATCGGGCTTGTCCTGCTGCAGCATCAGCCACATGGCCTGGACGTAGTCCTTGGCGTGGCCCCAGTCGCGCTTGGAATCGAGATTCCCGAGCCGGATTTTTGTCGAGCGCTTGGCCACGATGGCGGCGACCCCACGGGTCACCTTGCGCGTCACGAAGTTCTCGCCACGCCGCGGTGACTCATGATTGAAGAGGATGCCGCTGCAAGCGAACATGTTGTAGGCCTCGCGGTAGTTGACGGTCATCCAGTGCGCGTAGACCTTGGCCACCCCATACGGACTCCGCGGATGAAACGGTGTCTGCTCGTTCTGCGGCGGCGGCGTCGAGCCGAACATCTCGGAGGTCGATGCCTGGTAGAAGCGAGTAGGATGGCCGGTCGCCCGAATCGCTTCGAGCAGCCGCGTGGTCCCCAGCCCATCCGTGTTGCCGGTGTACTCGGGCTGGTCGAACGAGATATGCACCTGGCTCTGGGCGGCAAGATTGTAGATCTCGTCCGGGGCAACCGTCATCACGAGACGGTTGAGACCACCGGAGTCGGTCATGTCGCCGTAGTGAAGTACAAACCGACCGGCATCGTGGTCCGAGGGTGAGGAATGCTCCAGGTGATCGATCCGGCTGCGGTTCATGCTCGAGGAGCGTCGCACCACGCCATGGACCTCGTATCCCTTCTCCAGCAAGAGCTCGGCGAGGTAGGAGCCGTCCTGACCGGTGATGCCGGTGATCAGCGCGCGCTTTGCCACGGCCACAGTCTACAAACGTCAGGGTCGCGGGATTTCCCGCGTGTCACAGGTATTCGGTCTTGCCCATCTGCTTGAGGCGATCGACGATCAGCTTGACGTCCTGGGAGCGGGCCTTCGGACAGATCAGGATGGCGTCGTCGGTCTCGATCACGACCATGTCCTCGAGGCCGACGGCGGCCACCAACTTGTGCGGGGAGTGGATCATGCAGTTCTTCGAGTCGATCAGCACCGAGTCGCCCTCCACGAAGTTGCCCGCCTCGTCCTGCTGCAGGATGTCATGCAGGTCGGCCCAGGATCCCAAATCATGCCACTCGAAGGTCGCGCCCACGACCAACAAGTTCTTCGTCCGCTCCAGCACCGCGTAATCGATCGCCTCGGTCGGCAACGTCTGGTAGACGCGATCGGCCTCATCCTGGCGCCCAGCCCGGCGGGCGTGCCTCACCCGCTCGAGCCCGACCTGAATGTAACCGAAGGCCGTGGAGGCGTAGGGCGGACGCAAACCCACCGTCACCAGTGAGCGTTTCGACTCCGCCCAGCGCGCCTCGGCGTCGAGCGTTTTCAGGTAGGCGTCCTCGTCGTGACCGAGATAGTGGTCGGCGTGGACGGAGAGCATGATGGCCTGCGGATCGTGTTCCGCGATGGCGAGCGCGGCCAGGCCGAGCGCCGACGCGGTCCCGCGCCGCGCGGGCTCGACAATGAACTGCTCGTCCCGCAGGTGGGGCAGCTGCTCCCGGATGCTCTTCACCTGCGACCGTTCGGTCACGACATAGACGTTCTCGGTCAGACGCGCGACACGCTCGACCGTCGACTGCAGCAAGGATTGACTTCCCTGCAGCGTGAGCAGGTGCTTGGGCGACTTTTCGCGCGAGCGAGGCCAGAGCCGGGTCCCGCTGCCCCCCGCCAGGATCACGATGTGCCGGGCCATCAAGCGGCGCTCCGCTCGTGGCGCCGCCAGTCGTCGAGCGTGTCGCGCAGCATCCGCTCGAGCCCGATGCGCGGGCGCCATCCGGTCAGCCGCTGAAAGCGGCGCGCGTCGCAGACATACACCTCGGCCTCGACCGCGTGCGTGCGCCCGGGATCCACTTCCAGCGTGATCGTGGCGCGTGTCATCTTCAAGAGGAGGGCAACGATCTCGCGGAGCCGTGGCGCAGTGCCTGAGCCGATGTTGTAGACCTCACCCGGCTTGCCCTTCTCCACCGCCAGCAGGTAGGCGCGCACGATGTCACGCACATCCGTGAAGTCGCGCCGCGCCTCGAGGTTACCGACCTTGAGAATCGGTGGCTGCTTAGCGAGCTCGATCCGGGCGATCTGCTGGGCGAAGCTGGCGACCGCGAACTGCGGCGACTGCCGCGGGCCGGCGTGGTTGAAGGGTCGCATCCGGATCGCCGCCAGCCCATGGCTCAAGTGATACTGGAGCGCCAGCAGGTCCTGGGTCACCTTGCTCACCCCGTAGGGTGTCAGCGGCCGCAGCGGCGTGGCCTCGTCGAGTCGGCGAGCGCGGCCCACCGGCCGGCCGTACTCGTCCGCGGAGCCGACCACCACAACGCGCGGCATCGGTTTCTGCTTAACGAGCGCCGCCAGCAGGTTGGCTTCGAGCCCGGCATTGGTCGCGATGGTCGCCGCCGGATCGTCCCAGGAGGCGGCCGGGCTGCTCAGCGCGGCCAGGTGGAACACCCATTGCGGCTGGATCTCACGGACCAGGGTCGCGACCCGATCCCGATCGAGCAGGTCGACCTGGTGGGTCATCACATGGGGCGCCAGCTCCGCACGCGGGTCCGGATGGGCCCCACGGATCGTGCCGTGGACGGTGTGGCGTCGACGCATCAGAAGGTCGGAGAGGTGGCTTCCGGCGAAGCCGTCGATCCCCGTGACAAGGACGGTCTTAGCCGTCCTGTGACTCCACCACCTGGAGCCGCTGGACACCCGCCTCGGAGGCGAGCAGGTCCGCCTTGTCGGTCCGTTCCCACGGAAGGTCGACGTCGGTGCGGCCGAAGTGGCCATACGCCGCCGTCTGCTTGTAGATCGGGCGGCGCAGCTCCAGCTGCCGGATGATCTCGAGCGGGCTGAGGTCGAAGTGCTTCTGCACCAGGTGCTCGATTTTGGCGACCGGGACGCGCTCCGTCCCGAAGGTCTCGACGAAGACCGAGACCGGCTTGCGCAC
>WNFA01003087.1_pt1 | contig 13819 bp, 10 predicted proteins | sample 5400481 | NCBI WGS metagenome assembly WNFA01 (sample SAMN13153340, study PRJNA577476) | soil metagenome | isolation source: 120 cm saprolite under Douglas fir tree site 2 hole 1 replicate 2 | place: USA:California | collected 2015-04-18 | reverse complement strand
GGATGCCCGATCGTCACCCCTTACCGCTCATCCGCTCACCGCCATCGCCAAAAATCCACCGACCGCGACGCGCGGAATCCCGCGAGAGCGGGTTCGTTCCATGCCCCATTGCAGCCATTGCCTCATGGCAACAGCGAGGCCGGGTGAAGCGGACATTCCCGTTCAAGGGAGGGGACCCGCTCGCGTTAACTTCCCTCGTGACGCAGCGCGCTCAATAAGTTGAATTGCTGGTCAAAAACGCCTGCTAATTCATGGTCACGGCTCCTTCATTCGGCCGGCCGGCGGCTGGACAGTTCGGCACGATGAGCCGGTAGTTCACCGCGCGGCCGGGCAGGAGCGGTTACCCCATCGCGGACCCAAAACGAGCGATACAGCACACCCGCGCAGGCGGCACCCACCAGATGTGCCGCGAGGTACACGAGGATTCCGTCATAGATGCCGGTCGCAACCGCCGGGCCGATCGTGCGGGCCGGGTTGACGCTGCCGCCGGTCAGGACGCCGAAACCAAGAATGCAGATCGTCACGGTCATGCCGATCGCCACCGGCGCGAGCCGACTGGCGTTGCGTCGAATTGCGGTGTGCAAAACCGTGTTGACGAGGAAGAAAGCGCCCAATGCTTCGAACGCAAACGCGCCGGCATAGGTGATGCGGTGCGTATCGATCAGCGTCGCGCCGAGATTGCTGACCGGACCGCCGAACGCGTAAAGCAGGCTGTATCCGGCTGCAATCGCCCCCGGCAAGCTGGACAACGATATATGGTACGACGCGGCGGACCGGAAACTCGCCGGCCGCGGCCAGGCCGATCGTGACCGCCGGGTTGATATGACAGCCGCTGATGTCGCCGAACGCGGCGGCGAACACCATGATCGTCAGGCCGTGTGCGAACGCCACGGCGGGATCATGGTTGGCGCCGAGCGCCGTCGCCGCGCCGGCGCCGATGAAGATCAGCGAGAACGTGCCAATGAACTCGGCGGTCAAGGCCCGTGTGGGGCCGGTCACTTTGGCATGCATGGGCGGATATCTCCTGGTAAAGGCACGGCCGGCGCGAGGCCGGCTATCGCCAGCCGGCTTAAGGTAGGGCTGGCGATGCGTCGGTGTGGGCTGCACTCACTCGGCGGCAAGTCTGTTCCCGATGCCAAGGGCCCTCGCGACCCCCTCGCCATAAGCCGGATCGGCTTTGGCGCAGTTGGCGATGTGCCGCTCCTGGATGTGGCGCGCCGCGCCGCCAATCTGGCGCGCGGTGTTGTCGAACAAGGTCTGCCGCTGCTGCGGGTTCATCATGCGAAACAGGTTGCCGGGCTGTTGGTAGTGGTCGTCATCGACCCGGTGGTCCCAGTGATCGGCGACGCCGTCGATGTCGAGCGGCGGCTCGTTGAGTTGGGGCTGATCGATCCACTCGTTGCGGCTGTTGGGGAAATAGGTCGGCGTCCGGCCGAGGTTGCCGTCGGTAGCCGTATCTCGCATCACCTCGGTGATCTCACGCGCCAGCCTTTCGAGTATCGATGACATCTTATGCTCCTTGCCTGTAATCAGCGCGCCGCGTTGCGCTCGAACCCGCCGCCTTCTTGGGGGGCATGACCCGACTGCGTCGCCGATGACCCCGCCTGGGAAAGCGACTTGCCGAGCGCTGCCTTCATCGCGCCGATTTGCTGCGTCTGCCCAGCGATGATCTTCCTCGCGATCCGGCGCAATTTCGGGTTGTGGCCGTAGTGCAGTTCGGCCGCCGCCATATCGACTGCGCCCTGATGGTGTGGGATCATCATGGCCGTGAAGTCGGCATCGACATTGCCCGAGGGCTTTACCGCCATGCCCATCATCATCTTGCTCATGGCAGCCTGGTTCTCGGCCATGAAGGACGCTTCTGCAGTTTGTTTGTGAGATTGCTCGGCATTATCGGCCGCAACCGCCGTTTGCGCCGAGACGTGAGCGGGTAAAGCCAGGGCGAGCAATGCCAAAGCGCCGCTGATGAACGTTTTCTTCAGCGCGTATTCGTGATCGTTGCGCCTTTGAATTCCGCGCGCGCCGCCCACCGTCTTCTTGTAGCGGCAGATATCGGTCTCGGTGGTGATCGTCGCCTTCTCACGCATCGCTAGTCTCTCCCACGCTAAATACCGAGTAAGCAGTTCGCTATCCGGTGTAATATGACGCCGCGTCGCCATCGTCCGTCTCGACCTCCGGTGAACTATATTTTAGTCGGCACAGGAGCCCGTGGCGGCGCGCGATCGATCACACACGCGTAATACCCGTGCGACGATGTTATCGTCGGGACAGGCTGCGGTGCGGGTCGATGACGAATTTGTTCGCCACGCCGGAGTCGAAGGACGCATAACCTTCGGGCGCGGCGTCGAGGGTGATCACCTTCGCATTGACGATCTTGGCAATCGGCAAGCGGCCCCACAGGATCGCCTGCAACAGCTGACGGTTGTAGCGCAGCACCGGCGTTTGGCCCGTGTGAAGACTGTGTGACTTCGACCAGGCCTGGCCGAGGCGCAGGCTGAGCGAACCGTGCCTTGCATGTTCCTCTTTGGCGCCAGGGTCCTCGGTGACGTATAGACCCGGGATACCGATCGCGCCCGCCGGTCGAGTGACATCCATGGCTTGGTTCAGCACAACGGCCGGCTGATCCGTTCCGGCGCTGCCTTTCGCCTCGAAGCCGACGCAATCGATAAAGGCATCGACCTCGGGCACCTTCAGTATCTCGGCGATACGGTCGCGCAGGGGCGTATCGCCGGACAAATTTACGGGCTCGAACCCGACGGATTTCGCGTGCTCCAATCGCGCCATGTTGAAGTCGCCGACCATCACGACTGCGGCTCCGAGCAAGCGCGCTGATGCGGCGGCGGCAAGACCCACCGGCCCGGCGCCGGCGACATACACCGTCGACCCGGCCTGAACGCCGGCATTGACGGCTCCGTGAAACCCGGTCGGCAGGATGTCTGTGAGCATGGTCAGATCGAGGATCTTGGCCCTTGCCTTGTCCTTGTCGGGGAAGCGGAGCAGGTTGAAGTCGGCATACGGGACCATGACGTACTCAGCCTGGCCGCCCACCCAACCGCCTAGATCGACATAGCCATAGGCGCCGCCGGCCTGCTTCTCGTTGACATTGAGGCAGACGTCGGTGTGACCTTCACGACACGTCCGACAACGCCCGCATGCGACGTTGAACGGCACCGAGACAAGATCACCGACGTTCAAATACTCGACGTCCGCGCCGCGCTCGATGATCTCGCCGGTAATTTCGTGTCCCAGCACCATGCCGGGCGGTGCGCTGGTTCGGCCGCGCACCATGTGCTGGTCGGAACCGCAGATGTTCGTCGAAAGCACCTTCAGGATCACGCCATGCGTTATCTTGCGGCCCATCGGAGTTTCGAATTTCGGGTCGGGAATGGTTTCGACGGAGACTTTTCCTGGGCCTTTGTAAACGACGCCTCGGTTAGCCACGGGAGAACTCCTTCACTAGGCGATATGACGTTGAAATTCGGATGTCGCGCACCGTTCAAGTCGGATCACTGCGCGAGCTTGCTCGCAATTTCAGCGATGTGCCGTCCCTGAAAGCGCATGAGCTCCAACTCGGTTTCGCTGGGCCGGCGCTCGCCACGGCTGCCGGTGATCGTTGTGGCGCCATAGGGCGAGCCGCCGGTGATCTCATCGATTCGCATCTGCGAGCTGGCGGTATAGGGCAGGCCGACGACGACCATCCCGAAGTGCAGCAGATTGGTGACGATCGATAACAATGTCGCCTCCTGGCCGCCGTGTTGCGTTGTCGTCGAGACGAATGCGCTGCCGACCTTTCCCACCAGCGCGTTGCTGGCCCACAGCGAACCCGTCTGGTCGAGGAAGTTGGCCATTTGCGAGGCCATGCGGCCATATCTGGTCGGCGTCCCAATCAGGATCGCATCGTAGTCGGCGAGTTCTGCCGGCGTTGCGATCGGCGCCGCCTGGTCGAGCTTTACTCCGGCTGTACGCGCCATTTCCGGCGGCATCAGCTCCGGCACCCGCTTTACCGTCACTTCAGTACGGGGAATGCTGCCGGCCCCTTCAGCCGCCGCTTGCGCCAATTTTTCCAAGTGGCCGTAGTGCTGTAGTAGAGAACCAGAACTTTGGTCATTGATTCGCCTAGATTCGGAATGAGCAATCGCGGCATCTGCGGAGCGTCTCAAGCACAGCGGCCGTGGACACGCTAGATAGCGCGAGACTTATGGTTTGAGTTTCGCCGCTCGATGAAATCGAGTTTAATGACGCCTAGGGCGGACGGCCGAGGCGGGCGAAACGCTTTAGCGGATCGCGTTCGCCACGATGGTGAAGCAAGAGCCGTGGTTCTCGGTTGAGCGGACCTCTACCCGGTGTCCAAGCAAATTTGCCGCGTGCCTGACAATGAAGAGCCCCAGGCCGAGCCCGTCTGGCCGGCTTTCGTCGGCCCGCTGGAAGGCTCTGAAGATCGTCGATAGTGCTGTGGCACGGATGCCGACGCCGGTGTCGCGCACCTGAATGCGCAGTTCCGGCCCGCAACGACGAGATGTGACGAAGACGCCGCCGCCGGCAGGCGTGTAGTCGATCGCGTTGCGTATCAGGTTCCGGAGTATACCCGTCAGCAAAACCGGATAGCTGCACACCACCGATCGGGTCGCGGTGACGAGAAACGTGACGCCTTTCAACCGCGCCGCTTCACCGAACTCCTCCATAAGATCCTCGAAAATGGGCTGTAGCGGCACGGCAAGGTACAGGTCCTCGGCCACTTGCTCACGCAGCTGCAAAGCCTCGACAAGCTGACCAAGCATGATGGCTAGTTGCGCGGCCGCAGCCTTGGCCTGCGTCAGCTCCTCGCGCTGCTCGTCCCTGTCTAGGAGTTGGGCCAGGACATCGTGCGCGCTGGTGATGACCTGTAGCGGCTGGCGCAAGTCGTGCCCGGCCATCGCAAGCAATGTCGCTAAGAACTCGCCGCTGTAGGTCCAGTCTGCCTCGCAGCTCAGGGCACTATCAATGCCCCGCGTGTCCCAGGCAGCGGCGGGCGCCGCGCGAACGGGATCAAGAAAGGCGATCGTTTCCATTTAGCCTGTCCTCCTTGTGCGATATCGGGTGGCTCCGAAGACGTCCGATCACTGCCGGATTCGCGCGGACCGAAAGCTAGGCCGTACCGGCTGACAAGTCCTGCGGATGGTATGAATTCTTCTGAGAAATGGCCTGAATAGAGCTGACGGACCTGACCTCAAGGACGTCTCGGGATCATCGGTGGGTCCTCGACGAAGGCCGGTTTATCCAGGCACGGCTTTGGCGAAATGCCGACGCGGCCGCGGCCAGTACGTCGCTCGCCCGGAAACCTAAAGCCTTGGATTAACTGGATTTTTCGCAGAGAACACCTGCGTCTCGCTTTGGGGCGCACCGCTGGTGCGCTAATGCGGCTGAAAACGCCTGAATTTCGCTGAAATTGCAGGTTCGATTTTCCCCTCAACTCTCTCTACGATTGCTCTTATGGATCCCGCCCCAGCGCCAGCGGCGATCGAATTTGGCCGTTTCCGTGTTTTGCCGCATCGCCGCGAGTTCGTCGCCGATGGCCGGCCGTTGGCTCTTGGCGGGCGCGCCTTTGACGTTTTGATGGTACTGATCGAGGCGGCAGGGGCTGTCGTCGGAAAAGATGCGCTGATGAACCAGGTCTGGCCAGACCGGGTTGTCGAGGAGAACAGCCTTCAAGCCCAGATCTCGGCATTGCGCCGGGCCTTCGGGGCGGATCGCGACCTGATCCGCACGATCGCCGGACGGGGTTACCAATTCAGCGGCGAGATCCGCGCGGCGCCGGCAGGGCCGGATGCACAAGAATCTCCGGAGGCGCTTCAATCGGGAGCTACACGATCCCGTCCGCCCACAAATTTGCCGGAGCCGGTTTCCGAGCTGATCGGCCGCGACGCCGAGCTGGACGAGATCCTATGCCTTACCGCCTCTCATCGCCTCGTCACCCTGACCGGCGCCGGAGGCATCGGCAAAACCCGGCTCGGCTTCGAGGCCGCGCGACAACTTCTGCCAAGATTTGCCGACGGCGTTTGGGCGGTCGAGCTGGCGCCGCTGGCCGATCCCGAGCTGGTCCCGGTCACCGTAGCGACCGCGCTCGGGCTGGAGCTCGCTTCGGGCGTCGCATCGCCGCAATCTGTTGCCAACGCGCTGCGCTCGAAGCACCTCTTACTGATGCTCGACAATTGCGAGCATGTGCTCGACGCCGCGGCGCGGCTGGCTGAGGCGTTGCTGCGCGCCAACCCAGCAGCGCACGTGGTCGCCACCAGCCGCGAGCCGCTCCGGGTAGAGGGCGAGTGGATTTACCCCGTGCAGCCGCTCGCTGTTCCGACCCAAGACAGCCTTAAAAGCGACGACCCTCTGCGCTATGGCGCAGTCCGGCTGTTCATCGAGCGGGCACACGCGACCGAGCCACATTTTTCTCCTGACACACACTCCTTGATCACCATCACCGAAATTTGCCAGCACCTCGACGGCATCCCACTGGCGATCGAGCTCGCGTCGGCGCGCGCTGCGGCTCTTGGGGTTGGAGGCATTGCGGCCGGGCTCGACGATCGTTTCCGACTTCTCGCGGGTGGGCGCCGAACGGCGATGGCTCGGCACCAAACAATGCGAGCGACACTCGACTGGAGCTACGAACTGCTGACCGAACCCGAGCGGATGGTATTGCGTCGGCTGGCCATCTTCGCGGGCAGCTTCACGCTGCAGGCCGCGCGGGCGATCGCGGCCGATGACGAGAGCGCGGAATTGGACGTCGTGGATTGCGTCATCAGCCTGGTTGCGAAATCGCTGGTGACCGCAGATGCCGGCGGCGCTGTGATACGCTATCGGCTGCTCGAAACCACCCGAGCTTATGCGCTCGAGAAACTCGCTGAAGCTGGGGAATTCGACGCGGCGGCGCGACGCCACGCCGGACGCTATCTCGATATTTTTGAGCGCGCCGCGGGGGAGGCGGAGACGCGGCCGATCGACGAATGGCTGGCCGACTACGGCCCAAGACTCGACAATGTCCGCGCGGCGCTCGACTGGGCCTTTTCACTCGGCGGTGACGCCTCGGTCGGCGTGGCGCTGACCGCCGCCGCGGTTCCCTTGTGGATGCATTTGTCACTAATGGAGGAGTGCCGCGGCGGGGTCGAGCGGGCTCTCGCCGCGATCGCGGCCGGAGCGGGCCGGGACGCGCGCCGCGAGATGCAGCTCCACACCGCGCTTGCGGCATCGCTGATGTATACCAGAGGTGCCGTTTCCGAGGTCGGCGCGGTCGGGACAAAAGCCCTCGAGATTGCGGAGAGCCTCGGTAACGCCGAGTACCAGTTGCGCTCGCTCTGGGGCCTGTGGTCTTTTCACATCAGCGGCGGCCACCAATGCGTCGCGCTGACCCTGGCTCAAAGGTTCTGTGCTCTGGCGGCGAAGCGGTCCGACCCGAACGATCGCCTGATCGGCGAGCGAATGATCGGTACGTCGCAGTATTATCTGGGCGATTTGCTCAGCGCGCGGCGCCATCTCGAGCGCGTGCTCGGCCACTATGTCGCTCCTGCCCAGAAGTCGCAAATCGTTCGCTTTGAGGGCGGCGGCGACCGGTGGGCGGCGACGCGGTCCTTCCTTGCCCGGATCCTGTGGCTGCAGGGATTGCCGGATCAGGCGGTACGGACCGCCGAAAGCAGTGTCGCGGAGGCTCGGGCGACCGATCACGCAATCTCACTGGGTGGCGCTCTCGCCGTGGCGGCATGCCCGATCGCGCTGTGGGTCGGCGATCTGGCCGCGGCGGAACATTACGTGGAGGTGCTGCTCGACCATTCGACAAGGCATGCGCTGGCGCGCTGGCGCGTCTTTGGCCGTTGCTATCAGGGGGTGCTCGTCATCCAGCGCGGCGATGTCAACACCGGATTACGGCTGCTGCGCGCCGCCTTCGCCGAACCAGCCGCGGCCGGGTCCGTCCCGCGGCTCTTTACGTTCCTTATGGCGGAGGCTTTGGGCCGTGCCGGGCAGATCGCCGACGGGCTCGCCGCGATCGAGGAGGCGATCGTCCGCTCCGAGCGCAGCGAAGAACGCTGGACAACTGCCGAGTTGCTGCGCATCAAGGGTGAGCTTCTTCTGTTGCAGGACGCACCCGGAGCCGTGGCGGCGGCCGAGGATCAATTTCGGCAGGCCCTCGACTGGGGGCGCCGGCAAGGCGCGCTCTCGTGGGAGCTGCGCGCCGCCACAAGCCTCGCCCGACTGGTGAGCGATCAGGGCCGTGCCGCCGATGCGACGGCACTCCTCCAGCCGGTCTACGACCGGTTCACCGAAGGGTTTGCGACCGCCGATCTAAAAGCGGCAAAGGCGCTGCTCGACGACCTGTCATAACTGAGTGCCTTGTGAATGGTGCGAATCTTCTGGTGGCGCAAGCCGCTCACGCCGAGGTCGCCCGCTCTATTTCTAGAAGCCGCAGCAAGTCCCGAGCCGCCTTGATCTTCGCTTCGATAAGTTCCTGAGGGAACCGGTGGCGAGCCCACTGCGTGTTGAAGTGTAGATTGGTGAAGAACGGCACCTGAGCCCTCAGGACAGCAATAGGTTCCGTCCGCCATTCTTTGGCGAGGCCAATGACAACCTGCTGAATCAAAACCGGCGCAAGGGCTTGGGCGAGGTCCGCATCGCGGACGATCTGTCCGAGGAGGTCGAGCTCGTTGCCCGCGATTTGGTACGGGTAACGCGTGGCCTCGATCGTCGCTTCGATGTCCGGCAGAAGAGTCCGATCCTCGGATGTGATGCGTCGACGAGGGCGGCAATCGCGATCTCGATATTGCCTTGGAGGGTGCTGATGACCGTCCTTGGCGAGCTAGTCTAGTGCCCCGCGCCAGCGGAGCTCATGCCCTTGCGGAGCATCGCGACGGCGAGCACGGCGACGAGCAGGACACCGCCGATCAACGCGAAGGTATCGGCAAAGCCCATGATCGTTGCCTGCGCGCGGATCGTCTCGCCGACGGCGATGATCGCGCGATGCCATGCCGCGGCCGGGTCGGGAAAACCGTGCGCCATGAAATATTGCTGCAGATCGGCAAGGCGGTGGCGCGTCGCCGGCTCCAGCAGCGATACCTTCGGCGTGATGATCGCCGAGTGGAACTGCTCGCGCTTTGTGAAGAAGGTCTCGACGGCAGCAGTACCGATCGCACCGCCGAGATTGCGCATCATGTTGAAGAGGCCGGATGCTGCGCCCGCCTCGGCCGGCGCGATACCGACCATTGCAATCGCGGAGATCGGCGTCATGACGATCGCCTGGCCAAGCGCCCGGATCACATTGGGCCAGAACAATTGCGGCGCGGCGAAATCTTGGTCCAGCCAGAGATTGATGAAACAGCTGGTGGCGAAGACGATCAGGCCAATGCCGACCAGCAGACGGGCATCGACCCGCTTCATCAACAGCGGCACGAACGGGATCACCAGCAGTTGCGGCAGCCCTGTCCAGGCCATCACCTCACCGATCTGCTCCGCGTCGAAGCCTTGCGACACAGCAAGGTATTCGGGGAGCAGATAGGCCGAACCGTAAAGGGCAAAGCCAAGCAGGAAATTGGCCAGCGTGCCGAAGCCGAAATTGCGTCGGCCGAACAGGCGGAAATTGACCAGCGGCTCAGACGCGACGAACTCGACGATGACAAACGCCACTAGCGCAAGCGCCGAGACGAGGCTCAGCTTCACGATGAACGGCGAATCGAGCCAGTTGTAGACGTTGCCGTCATCGAGCACGGTCTGAAACGTCGCGAGGCCGACGGCCATCAAGGCGATGCCGAGCCAATCGCCGCGGCGCAACAGGCCGATTTGCGTCGTGGTCTTGGGCAGCGCGTACCACAGCGCCGCCAGCATGCCGAAGCCGGGCGCCAGATTGACGTAGAAGACATACGGCCAGCCATAATAATCCGTCAGATAGCCGCCGATGGTCGGCCCGATCGCCGGCGCGAAGGTGGCGGTGATCGCAAAGCCGGCAAGGCCGATCGTCTGCTTCGAGCGCGGCAGCATCGTCATGATGATCGTGAAGGCGAGCGGGATCATGACCCCACCGGCAAACCCTTGCAGGACCCGAAACACAATCATCTCGCCGAGGCTGTGGGCGTGACCGCAGAAGACGGAAAACAGCAGGAACAGCGCCGTGTTGGCGAGGAGATAGCGGCGGAGCGAAAAGACGCGGCTCAGGAAATCGGTGAGCGGGATCACGATGATCTCGCCGATCAGATAGGCGGTCGAGATCCACGTGCCGTAGACGCCACCGGTGCCGATACCGCCTTCGATATAGAGCAACGACGCGCTGGTGATCTGGATGTTCAGCACCGCCAGGAACGCGCCGAGCGTCGCGCCGAGGACAGCAATCCAGGTTTTCAGCGAGACGCCGCTTTCGGGGGGCTGTTCAAGCGCCGGGTTCATCGCAGCCTACGCCGAGGTCCGCCCCTTACCCTACCCGGCCACCCGCGGGGGAGAGGGTGACGTGCGGGTGGCGGCATCGGCCGGTTTCGTGTCGATCGTCGGCTCAACCGACATGCCCGGGCGCAACCGGCCGGCGAGCGGATCGCCCCGGTCGAGCTCGATCTTCACCGGGATGCGCTGGACGATCTTAGTGAAGTTGCCGGTGGCATTGTCGGGCGGCAGCAGCGCGAATTGCTGCCCGCTCGCCGGAGACAGGCTGGCGACATGGCCGTGCACGACCGTACCCGGGAAGGTGTCGACATTGATCGTGACGGGCTGGCCGGCGCGCACATCGGTCAGCTGCGTCTCCATATAGTTCGCGGTGATGTAGACCGAATGCAGCGGCACGAGCGCCATCAACTGCGTGCCGGGCTGGACATACTGGCCGACCTGCGCCGTGCGCGCCCCCATGGTGCCGTCGAACGGCGCGCTAATTGTCGTGTAGCTGAGGTTGAGCTCCACCTGATGCTCGTTTGCCTGCTGCTGCGCCAAGTTCGCGCGCGCCTGGGCGAGCTGCGCCTCGAACACCGCGATCTGCTTCTGGGCGCTGGCAATGCCCGCCGTATCGCGCTGGAGCCCCGCCTGCTTCTCCAGAAGATCGGACTGTGCCTGCTGCGCCTGCTGCACGGTGCCGGCGCCGGTGCGCGCCAGTGCCGTATAGCGCTCGAAGTTCTGCTGCGAATAGACGAGCGCCGCCCGGTCCGAGGCTACCGACTGGCGTGCCTGCTCGACCGCTAGAGTCTGCTGCGAAATCTGCTGCTTCATCGTCTGGATATTCGCCTGCGCGGCGGCGACATTGGCACGGGCCTGGTCGAGCGCCGTGTGGTAATCGCGCGGATCGATGCGGGCGATGACCTGGCCTACCTTGACCGGCTGGTTGTCGTCGACCGGGACCTCCGAGATGTAGCCCGACACCTTCGGGCTGAGCATTGCCGAGTGGGCGTCAACATAAGCGTCGTCGGTCGAGACCAGATATTGACCGGTCGTCCAGTAGTAGCGGCCGTAATCGGTAGCAGCGAAAAGGCCGGCTGCCAGAGCGAGGCCGAGCGCCGCCTCTTTCAGCCTGGCGCTAGACAGCCGCGGGCCGGCCTTCGCCGCCGCTACGCGGAACTGCGGGGTTTCGGTGGTGTCGGCCATCGGCCCCTCCTGATTCTCATCCGAGCCCCGCGGCAGGGCCGCAACCTTCCAAGCCGAATATGGCAAAAGATGCCCTTTGCGGACTTTTCTGAGGCGCATCCCAATTGCCTTGCAGCCGAGCGCGGAGTTCAGTTGCTTTCCGTTCGAGCTGCTCGGCGGCGAGCAGCCGTGCTTCCCAGATCCATAAGGCGTCGGCATGGGCAGCGTTGATGCGCTGCCAGGCGGCTAGCCGCTCTAGGTCTCGCGCCATTTGAAGAGTTAGATTCGACATTCTCGCTTCCAAAGATGTCAATTGAAGTGTCCGAACGGAGTTGCCGTACCCAAAGACCAAGGGCGCCACTAGCGCCTGATCCGCGACTTTCGCCAATCTACTCCGCCGCCAAAACCGCCGACTGTGACGATCAAGGTCGTGGAGTGCCGGTCTCCGGCCGGCAGAGCTCCCTGCGCAACGTCTTCCGGGCTCGTCCCAGTCGGGAGCCCACGGTGCCGACGGGCACGCCGAGAAGCGCCGCCGTCGCCTCATAATCGAGACCGTTCACCCGGATCAGCATCAGGACTCGCTTCTGCCGCCCTGGCAACCGAGCCATAGCGCGACAAAGGTCGCGAATTTCGAGGCGGCCACCCGCCTCCGGTTCGGTTCTCTCCGCGAGCGGCCAAGCGATCTCCGTTTAGGATTTCTCGCGCCTTGCACGGCGGACGTTCGTTCACATGCAGATGATGCATGATGGTGAAAAGCCAGGCCCGCAAGTCTGTACCGGGTTCCCACAGCGCCTGCTTCGCGAATGCACGGGCGAGGCAGTTCTGAACTAGGTCGTCGGCCTCGGCGCGGCTTCGCGTCAACACCTGGGAGTAACGGCGCAGCCGCGGCAGATGCTCCTCGACCTCACACGCGAACTTCATCTTCAGAGGATCGGGCATTGTCTGTCACCCCGCTGTTGCTGACCTGTTGGGACAGCTCCGGCTTCGGAATGTGCTCCGTGACGAGCGCTATCGCGTGCCGAAGAAGCGGTGTCGCTGTGTCGCTAACACTCGACGTGCCGCTGTTTCCGGCATGACCGCGAAAGAGGAAAAGCGCTTGGTTGGCCGGTCTGCCGGACTAGCCGGCGGACGGGCACAATATGGCGCAGCGGAGCTACGGTTTACTTCGCGGGAACTTAAAATCGAATTTAATCGGCATGCAGCGGCGGCGTCCGTTCACCCCGAACCCTGTGTTAGCCGGCTTGCTCGGCGAATGACCGTTGTCGGCGCATCTTCCCCGTTATCGTGCGGCCCACCGAAGGTCCGCTCACCTAAACGAGAGCGGGCGCTCAGCATGGGCGGCGAGGCCTTCCCGTGATGCCCCATTGCGGTCCTTTCTCAGTACGAGAGGCGGCGGTTGGAAGCGTATTTATCCTCGATCGCAAATAAGCGTCGCGCCGCCGTCACCTCAATGCAGCAACCTCCGCGTAGGCCCTCAGCTCCCGCTCCACATCGTAACCGCTGGTCCCGAAGATGATGCCTGTGGCGCCGCGGGCCTCGAGCTGGGCGAGACGTTCGCGCAACTCCTCGCGAGTGCCCGTGAAGGTCATCTGTTTGGCGGCGGATACGTCGACGAGCGCGTCATGGCCGTTCGAAATGTCGAAGGAATGACCGCGGTGAATGGAGAGGTGGCGGACGTTCTCGTCCACACGTTCGACGCTGGCCAGCCACGCTTCGCCGTTCGGCAGCGCTTTCACGCTTTCCGGATCGGTCGTGTACCTGAAGTGATAGGCGAGCGCGATGAGCGGTTTGACGGCGGTCGAGGCGCGCGGCGAGGTGACGTCCTCTCCATCATCGAGGACCGTGCCGTTGGTCGACACGAGGCAAGTCTCGAACCCTTCGGCCGGGGCGCCGAGGGAAATCAGGCCGTCGGTAATCTCTTTGGCGAGCGCGCGGGCCTTGGGTCCTTGGCCTGCCATGTAGACTGGTACGTTGATCGGACGGTCGGGCAACCAGCCGTCGGACGCGAGGATCTGGGCGAGACCGCCGTCGATGTCGGCAATGTGGCCGCGCAGCAATGCCTTAACCTGCGCGATATGAGTGCGCATGCTCGCGAGGCTTAAGGGCTTCTTGCCCATCCCCGCACGGCCGGTAAAGCCGGTGCCGAACCCGACCATCAGGCGTCCCGGCGCGATCTGCTCGAGCGTCGCGATGGCCGAGGCCTGTGCCATCGGATGGCGATAGCTCGGGATCAGCACGGAGGGACCAAATTTGATGCGCTTCGTCTCTT
>WNFA01003084.1_pt1 | contig 13822 bp, 12 predicted proteins | sample 5400481 | NCBI WGS metagenome assembly WNFA01 (sample SAMN13153340, study PRJNA577476) | soil metagenome | isolation source: 120 cm saprolite under Douglas fir tree site 2 hole 1 replicate 2 | place: USA:California | collected 2015-04-18 | reverse complement strand
TCATCATGGGTGATGTTGGAGGTGGTGAGGCTGATAATGAAAATATGTGGGTATCAGATCTCAGTTCGATGCGCCGCGAGATCGATTCCATTGTTCACCAGGTGATCCATTTGATGCAGCGTGGAGACCTGGATAAATCCCTCAAAGAAGATGTCATGGTCGTTTTACGCGCTCTGCGTCGACGCTCCGCGGTAACCCAGCAGGCTGCCACTGGCGATGAAGCCTATTTAGAATCTGCTGCAGCAATGTTACACTTCTGCCGTCTCGTACTGTGCTTAAGCGAGACTGCGATCGAAGATCGTTGACCCCATTGGATTTCTGCTATCTGTGCAATCTTTTAACCTTGACATGTAGTTCCGTAAGCTGACATACTGATACGTAAGTCCCGAGAGGTTTGTCAGATCAGAGGGTACACTTCCTTGCGCCCTTTCACTTTGTTCCCTTGTCTGGATGGGAGACAACTCTTCGCGTCCCGGCACCTGGATTAATTCCGTGTATCTACAGGTGCCATGGCAAGACAGAGCCTTATCGTAGGTATGAAGCAGCACATAGGCGTGGGAAAGGAGCCCATCACACGCGTACCCACGAAAATTAGGAAGAGTTTGGATGTAAGCAGAATATTTAGAAGGAGAGCACCTCTATGAACACAGAAAATCGGGTCAAAGGAGTGCCGGTAAAGCGTTGGCTGGATATGGCATTGCTTACTTACACGCTGGCAGGTCCATTCATAAACACTTTGACCAAACGTTTGCGTCAAGGTGGGCAGCCAGAGCAAACCAGGCAGGAAGAAGTGCAAGCCACGCAACCAGATATGCGCCAACGATTGAATGAGCTGACCCTGGAAAGCCAGCAATGGGTTGCAGAACAGGTACAGCAGTTGAATGAACAGGCCCGGCAGTTACAAGTACAATCGCGCCAATTGCGCAAAGCCACGCGACGCATGGCTAAACAGCGGCGCAAGCTAGTGGCACAGCTTCGCGAGTCGGGTATAGAACTGGGTAAGGATCTGCTGAAGCGCAGTGAACGCATGACAGAAGAACTTGTGGAGCGTGGAGGTAAGATCACACAGGATTTACTCGAGCGGAGCGGAGAGTTCACACATGATCTGGCCGAGCGTGGGGAACACCTGCTGGAACCAGTGCGCAAGCGTGATCGTAATTTCTGGGCGCTAGTTGGATTTGGCGTGGGTATGGTAGTCGCCGGTGTGGTGACCTATCGATTGGTGCGACAGCGGATGGTGCAGTTGGAAACGGGGCAGGATGAGCACATTGAATTGCCACAGAGCGATTCCTGGGATGGCAAGCAGAGCCGACCAGTGGGTGAAATTCTGCACATTGACCAGGGAGGAATCTCCGTTGCAACCTTAGAAATCGTCGATGTGGAAACGAATGAACGACCTGCCGATGCTGCCTTCGTAGGTGTCATGAGCACAAAATTGTACTATCCTGTCGATACGGACCTTGAGCCGGAAGACGTGGTATACTTCCTTTCCGAGGAAGATGCCAGGATCCAAGGCTTCACACCAGCGAAGTAATACTCGCGCGGTTGAATTATGAAAACGTAGAGGCGCAATGAAATGCATTGCGCCTCTAGACAGCTATTTATCCTCTTCAAACCCCTCGTTTATAACGCCGCGCTGCACCAAATATTGCAAAAATTCTAAGCGTTGTTGAGGCGTAGGAGACGATTGTACGCCTACGGGAGCCTCGTTTACAGGTGCTTTGGAATCGTTAGACATTTCTACAGGTGACGTTGAAGCAGGTAGAAGAGGTGGTTCAGGAAATTCGCTTGCTGCCGGTAGGTCTGTTTGAACAACACGCTCAGGCCATTCCTCAATAGTCGAGAGACGGGGGGCGATACCTGCCTGGTGCGTAACTCCATCAATTGTTGATTTCGGCACAGATTCCTGTGTTGTACCATTGTTCAATGGATTGGCGACGGGGGAATACTCGACTTGGGTAGACTGTTTCCAGGGCCACCACGCGAACATTTTGTGTAGCCAGTTCTTAATCGTTTGCGTGAGCATCTTGTCTTTGCCCCTACTATACTAGTATCATGCACTACAGTGTAGAGGTGGGTGAGAAGTACGGTGATTACTGCATCTCCTATGCGGGATATTTTTCCTAACCACAGAAGGAGCGATCCCTCAACCCAGCCCTGACGACCAAGAACTGAGCATATGGAGGAATGCAGAGCGGGCCGTCACTACGATTTTTCTCACACCATTGAAGAACGATGACTAATATAAAAACATAGTAGCACAATCGGTAGAAGTCGTCAAACTCACTTGCAATTTTATTTTTCACGTGCCATAATCAATAGGGCGCCTTTCTTTTGGGAAGGCGCCAATAGGAACTCGGCTAGTTTACAATTCGCCATAAGTACTCTGTGCGTAAACTTGTAGGGAAGTGCCTTGTAGGAAGAATGTACTCTGCTCTTCAAATTGATTGTGAGCGTTGAAACAGAAAAGAAAGGCAGGCGTCGGTCATGCAGGAAGATGTTCTTGGAACCCGACTTACCGCCATCTCGGATACATACGTTAATTGTGCGAGATGTAACAAAGCAACTCGTTTACGGTACGCTCGTATAATCCAGAGCGACGTGCTTTCAGATAGCAATTCCGAGTTTGAGTACCTCTGCCCGGAATGCCAGAAAGCGCTGGCTAATGGAGAGAAGGATCTGTCTATAAGCTAACCCGGCACGTCTTGTAGAAAGCAGTCCTGGCAAAAGGTAAGAGGCAAAAAATAGCTTGTGCTTTGCACCTTTTGCCTTTTCATTTACACTATGCCTTGATTCAATCTGAATGAGGTAACAAAGAATGCGTATGCGCTATCGCTATGTGACCTATCGTTATGCAGATGGGTCGCAGCAACTCGAGCGTCATTATCGTCAACTGTTGCAAGACGCGTTACGGCAGAGCCAACAGTCAATACTCCAGCGTTCGGTCACGTGGAGACCTCTCGCCGATATTCATGAGTCAGCGGATATAATGACGGTAAAGATCGAACTGGCGGGTATGAATGAAGAAGATATAGATGTGACGCTTTACGAAGATGCTCTGGTGGTCAGCGGTGAGAGAAACGACGATCACGAGCATGGAGAGCACCTGTACTATCACGAGGCACAGATCCGCTACGGACCATTTCGCGTTGAGGTATATATTCCCGCTCCTATAGATCGGGAAGGTGTAACGGCACGCTATGAGAATGGCTTCTTGTGGGTGGATTTGCCTAAATTAGTCGTGTAGGGACCCTATAAGCATGCATAGGAGCCGCTAAAAAATATTGAGATACATTGAGAAGGCCGTATGAAGAAAAATCAAACTAACCCAAAATCGCAGAACGAGGAGCACCTGGGGGAAACTGAAGCCGTACTGGGTCCGAGCGAACAGGATGATATCGATGAGGGCAGGCAGGCACGGGGGAACGTGCCTGTATATGAGGATGTCGACACAGATTCCCCTGCTGATAGTCCTGCTACTGTAGAACAGGAGTCAAGCCGCAGTAATCGGGGTGAAGATGATCAATTGACCATTCCCGAAGTATTGCCAGTTTTGCCTCTCAAGGATACGGTTGTCTATCCCTTCGCCGTTCAGCCGCTCGGCGTAGGCCAGGAACGCTCTACTCGCCTGATTGATGATGTCATGCGTGGTGACCGGTTGGTCGTCCTGGTCGCCCAGAAATCGGCTGATATTGAACAGGCCGGGTCAGATGACATCTTCAAAATTGGTACCGTAGCGCGTATCGCTCGTATGATACGTATGCCAGACGGCACCATTCAAATTATCGTGCAGGGCCTGGAGCGCGTGTCTATCAGCGAATTCACGCAGGAGAAGCCGTATCTTATCGCCCACGTTGCCCCAAAGCCAGAAAAGCAAGAAGACGACGACGAAACCGAAGCCATCAAGCGCAATGTAGTCAGCTACTTTCAGCGACTGGTGACGCTTGTGCAGAATGTGCCTGAAGGGGTTGCGGCAGCCACGCTGAACCTGGAAGAACCACGCCAGGTCGTCTACGTGATTGCCACCTTTGTGCAGATGGACCTGGAACTCCGTCAGAAACTGCTTGAGCTAGATTCGGTACGAGCCAAGCTGGAAAACTTGAGCAATTTCCTGGTACATGAGCTTGAGATATTCGAACTGGGCAGAAAGATCCAGACCAGCGCGCAAGAAGAGATGGGCAAGGTGCAGCGTGAATACCTGCTGCGCGAGCAACTCAAAGCTATCCAGCGAGAATTGGGCGAGGAAAGCGAAGAGCAGGCCACCATCAATGAATTGCGCCGCAAGATCGATGAAGCAAAGATGTCGGAAGAGGCGTTCAAAGAGGCAAATCGCGAACTCTCTCGCCTTGAGAAGTTATCGACGGCGTCGCCTGAGTACAGCATCATCCGTACCTACCTGGAGCTTTTGACGAGCCTGCCCTGGAGCAAGAGCACGGGCGAGAAGATAGATGTGCCGCGAGCCCGCCAGGTGCTTGACCACGACCATTATGACCTGGAAAAGATCAAGGAACGCATCCTGGAGTACCTGGCGGTACGCCGTCTGAAGGAAGAGCGCATGGCCGAACAGGCGCAGCGCGGCAAGGAGGTGAGCAGGATCGAGGGGGGAATCGAAACGGATAATATCCAGCCTACGCAGCCCCTGGTATCTCAAGAAGCTATCAGGCAGATCAATCGTGAGCCAATCCTCTGTTTTGTAGGGCCTCCGGGTGTCGGTAAGACCTCGCTGGGACAGTCGATCGCGCGAGCGCTGGGACGCAAATTTGCGCGTATGTCTCTAGGCGGTATCCGAGATGAGGCCGAGATTCGTGGCCATCGCCGCACCTACATTGGCGCGATGCCCGGTCGTATCGTTCAAACGATACGTCGTGTCGAAACCAACGATCCTGTGATTATGCTGGACGAGGTGGACAAGGTTGGAGCTGACTGGCGTGGCGACCCATCATCGGCGCTGCTCGAGGTGCTTGACCCTGAACAAAACTATAACTTCCGTGACAATTACCTGGATCTTGCTTTTGACCTGTCCAGGGTGATGTTCATCGCTACGGCTAATTCTCTGGAGCCAATTCCCCCAGCGTTGCGTGACCGTATGGAGATTCTGGAGCTTTCCGGGTACACGGAAGATCAGAAACTGCATATCGCTCGCAATTACCTGCTGCCAAAGCAGCTTGAAGCGAATGGGCTAAAGGCAGGTGAGCTAACCTTAGACGATGATACACTACGCCGCATTGCACGAGATTACACGCGCGAGGCAGGGGTGCGCAATCTTGAGCGCGAGATCGGGTCGCTGTGTCGCAAAATAGCAACACAGGTTGCCGAGGGCAAAGCCACACCCATTCATGTGACGGCGGACCAGGTTACTGAGTACCTGGGCCGGCAACGCTTCTTCCAGGAGGCTGCCGAGCGTATCGACCGTCCCGGTATTGCCACCGGGCTAACATGGACACCCGTAGGTGGTGAAATCATTTTCATCGAGGCTGCCGCGATGCCTGGCAGGGAGAATCAATTGATCCTGACCGGGCAGTTGGGCGATGTGATGAAAGAATCGGCGATAGCAGCGCTGAGCTATGTGCGTTCTCACGCGGAGGCACTGGGTCTTCCCGCCAATGTCTTTGAGAATCAGAACGTGCATATTCACGTACCTGCAGGGGCAATCCCCAAAGATGGACCCTCGGCGGGTGTAACCATGGTAACTGTGCTGGCCTCACTGGCGAGCGGTCGCAAAGTACGCTCCGATGTAGCTATGACCGGTGAAATTACCTTGCGTGGCAAGGTGATGCCGATCGGCGGCATCAAGGAGAAGGTGCTTGCAGCGTATCGCTCAGGCATTCGCACAGTTATCCTGCCCAAGAAGAACGAGCTGGATCTGATGGAAGACCTGCCCAAAGAACTGCGCGATCAAATGAAGTTCGTGTACGTTACTGATATCAGGCAAGTTCTTGACGAGGCGCTTGAACCCTCTGAGGGAAAAGCGGCGCGTGTCATTGACGCCGAAGATGGGCACGAACGACCAAAGAGACGCAGGGGCGAAAGAGCTGCTGCCAAGGCGCAGTGAAGGCATTGCCGGATGCACTCGAAAGGTCGGCCACCGATGTCGCGCCGGTGGCTGTGCTCTGGGCCGATACAGCCTCTCCCCGACACATTTGGTCATGGTTGACAAGGCATCGGAGAGAAGAAAGGCCATGTAGCGGCGATTCTCACAGGGCGACCACAAGGGTCCTTACTCCACATCGCAAGCGAACGGCAATGAGAGCGGAGAGAGCAGATCCACCGGCAGGGCAACCGCTAGAGGCACCTCTATCCCAACTGGGTGAGGCTAGTGGTGGTGGGAGGAGCAGACCCACCGGCAGGGCGACCGCTTGTGCGTGGTTCTGTCCTCTCCGATACCTTGTCAACCACGACCAAAAAGGGTCAGGGAGAGTGGGTGGGGAGCCTTGTGGTCGCCCTGGAGATGAACAGTGCCAGTGAGGGAGGAGCCGATAAATCGACGCTGGGCGGGATAAATGAAACGCACCCTTTTTTGAGGATATTGAGCGTACAGGGTACATTTTTGTCTAAACGTGTCTGTTGTTTCTTGCTCTTGTTTATCGGTTAAACTGTCAATGAAGCTGTCGAAAGACAGCACCGCTAAATGCCCAAGTCTGTGTGTTTATGATGCCTGGTCTTGGGTGTTTTGTTTTAGTGGCTTGCTTGCTAGGGAGTTTTGGGTAGGCGTGCGAGGATTTGAGTAAGGAGCGTGGTGTGTTCATTAAGGGTCGTTTTCAGTTGATTTATATTCTCATCCATCGTTTCTAAGCGTTGAAAAATCTTTCCAATATCTTCTAAGCGTTGAAAAATCTTTCTGATATCTTGCCCTTGACTTCGTATGACTCCCAACATGATGGTAGTGTTTTCTTCTATCTCTTGAATGGCTATGGCAGTTTTTTGCTCTAAGGCTGCTATTCTCTCTTCTTGTGTTGGCATAGGGAATTTGCCTTTCACCCTTCTTAAACATTCAGAGAACATCGCTAAAATATTTGGTTTATAGGCTAAATCCATTATATCATGGGTTGTCTATGCTGACGAGGTAAAAATGGCAGGCCACCCTCCTGGCGCCTTGACAATGACAAAAAACCTGACTATACTTATTTTGGTAAATTAAGCGCTTAACTTAGCGGCAGAACTACTTTATCTTGAATATTAAGCGCTTAATTTACATCCACAGCGGATAGGGCAATGACGACACTGGATGATGTAGCACGTCACGTTGGGGTCACGTCTGCAACCGTCTCCAATGTGATCACAGGAAAAGGTTCAGTGAGTGAAAAGACGCGTGCGCGTGTTTTCGCTGCAATCGAAGCGCTGGGCTACCAACCGAATCTCGTAGCACGCAGTCTTGCGCGAAGGAAGACTTTCATCCTCGCGCTGGTGTTACTGACTATTGCCAACCCTTTCTATGCAGAGATTGCGGAGGAGATCGAGCGAGTTGCCAGGCAACACGATTACCAGCTCCTGCTTTGTAATACACACAAAGATACCACAATTGGACGAGAGCATCTGAAAGGGCTTTCTAGTCGTTGGGTAGATGGTCTCCTGGTAATGGGAGGTAGTCTCTCAGTGCCGGATTTGTTTGCTACGGCGCGACGCGGGCAACATGGGCAGCCATTGATACTCTGCGTTCCGTCAGAGAACGAGCAGAACGCGGCCTTGCCGGTTGTTGATATCGATTTTCGCTACGCGGGTGAGCTGGCAGCGCGGCACCTTTTGGAATTGGGGCACCATCGTACCGCCGTGATTGTTGAGGCACCAAGCCACGCGCTCAGGTTAGAGGGATTCCGCACAGCACTGATGGCATCAGGTGTTGTCCTGCCCGCGGAGTATGAGCAGTACGGCGATTCTACCATGCATAGCGGTTATCAGGCCACCGAAGCGCTCCTGGCACTCCCTATACGGCCGACAGCCATCTTTGCTACAAACGATTTGATGGCCCTCGGCGCTGTAGAGGCCGCCCTCGATCATGGGCTGCGCGTACCGGGTGATCTCTCGGTTGTTGGCTTAGACGATATCATGCTTGGCGCACATGTCCGCCCTCCTCTTACCACCGTTGCTATTCCTAAGCAGGAGTTGGCAAAACAAGCAATAGAGCTATTATTGCGCTACATCGATGGCGCAGAAACCGAACCTGTTTCTCTTACCGTGCGCCCACACCTGGTCGTCCGTCATTCTACGGCGGAGGCAACCTGAGTATTTAGGAAAGAGTTATTCATCTACTGTATGAAATGAAAGGAGGGACAAGAGCAAAGCCAATTTATCCACGAAATCGACAAGCTTTCGTGTGTATCACAGTTACAAGCAAGGCGGGAAAATCTCAGTTTACACTCTAGGCCGCAAGGGCAACGCGCACCATTGTATGCTGTGCGTTGCCATAGACGGTAATGAAGCTTTTGTTCTTCGAGTTACGAGCCGAAAGGAGTGCTCCAATGATGCTTTATCGTTCCTTTCCCCGCTGGATACCTCATTTCATCGTAAAGTTTGCCGTGCTGGGTCTGATGATCGTGCTCGCGGCATCTCTGGCCGCGTGTGGCGGTACCACCGCACCATCAAGCAGCAGCGGCCCGGTCACGTTGACCTTCTGGACATGGGTACCCAACATTCAGAGCGAGGTCAACCTTTTCGAGCAATCTCACCCCAATATTAAGATCAAGGTGGTAAACGCCGGCCAAGGCCCACCGGAGTATACCAAGCTGCGCACAGCCCTCAAAGCCGGTTCAGGTGGGCCTGACCTTGTTCAGATCGAGTTCCAATATCTTCCCACGTTCGAACTCACCGGCGACCTGGTCGATCTATCACAGTATGGTGCGAATGACATCAAGAATGACTATGTGCCCTGGACATGGAGCCAGGTAACGCAAGGCTCAAAGGTCTATGCCATGCCCCAGGATAGTGGTCCTATGGGTTTGCTCTACCGCAAAGACATCTTCGATCAGTATCACCTGGCTGTTCCACAGACCTGGGCGCAGTACGAGCAGGAGGCCATTGCGTTACATAAAGCGAATCCCCAAATTTACATGACCGATTTCCCCCCCAGTGACCCGGGCTGGTTCAATGGTTTGCTCTGGCAGGCAGGATCGCGTCCTTTCAAGGTCAATGGCACGAACGTATCAATCGATATTAATGACCAGGCTGCACTGCAAGTCGCCAACTACTGGGGGAATCTGATCAACCAGAAGGTCGTTCAGACTGCACCCGATTTCACCACCGATTGGTATACTGGATTGGCAAAAGGAACGTATGCAACCTGGGTTACCGCCGCGTGGGGACCTGTCTTCCTCTCAGGCGTTGCTGCACAGTCAGCGGGCAAATGGCGCGCTGCTCCTCTACCACAATGGACTGCCGGAGGGCAGGCTACCGCCAACTGGGGGGGATCGACAGACGCTGTTACAACACAGAGTCAGCATCCCAAGGAGGCCGCCGAGTTCGCCATGTGGCTGAATCATGACCAAAACTCCGCTACGATGTTCGCTCAAAAGCAGTTCCTCTTCCCTGTACTCAATGGCGTACTCAACGATCCGAGTTTCGTCAATACAGCCTCTCCTTTCTATGGTGGGCAGCAGGTGAATCAGGTCTTTGCTTCAGCATCGAGTAATGTAGATACGAGCTTCCAGTGGAGTCCTTTCCAGGATTACGTATACACGCAAATTAGTGATCAATTGGGCGCGGCTATAAGTGGCAAGATCACCTTTGAGCAGGCGATGAATAACCTGCAAAGCAGCGTCGTCACCTACGCTAAAAGTCAAGGTTTTACCGTCGGCTAGAAGTCAGAAGGGTGAGACAGAGTGCCTCGTTGGGTGGGGAAAGGATTTTCTTCCTTTCCCCACAATCTGGTACGCTTTTCCTTTCGGGCATTGCTTGTAGTGTATTTGTACCCCCTTATTGCCAAGAGGTCATTGCTATGCAAAAGCAACAACAACTGGAGGCAGAGCGCTCTACGCTCGCAGTGAGCACTATGAAGCAGAAGCGCGTTCTCTTGCGCCGGTATCGCTGGCGTCAGCGAGTGGTGCTGCCTTATCTCTTCCTGGCTCCCTTTCTACTCTTGTTCCTTCTTTTTTTCATCCTTCCTCTAGGATATGCGCTGGGAATCAGCTTTTATGCTGACCGGCTTGTTGGAGGCACAGTTTTCATAGGTGGCCAAAACTACCTCCAGGCATTCCAGGATAGCAGTTTCTGGGAAGGTGTTCGTCGTATGTTGCTGTTCATGGTGGTACAGGTGCCTGTAATGCTTTGCCTCGCCTTAATCTTCGCACTTATTCTCGATAGCGGCGTGGCGAAGCTGCGTACTTTGTTCAGGTTGGGTTTTTTTCTTCCCTATGCCATTCCCAGTGTGGTATCGGCATTGCTCTGGGGTTACCTGTACAGCCCAAGTTTCGGGCCCTTTGCGCAGATCGCCTCTTATCTTCATCTTCCTGCCCCTGGCTTTCTGACCGATTCAGGAATGCTGGCCTCCATTGGAAATATCGTGACGTGGCAATGGACTGGCTACAACATGATTATCTTGTACGCTGCGTTGCAGGCCATTCCGCCGGAACTGTACGAAGCAGCCCTGGTGGATGGTGCAACAGGATGGAAAGTGGCACGCTATATTAAGATACCATTGATCGCTCCAGCCCTGGTGCTGACCTGCGTTTTTTCCATCATAGGCAGTCTCCAGCTTTTCAATGAGCCACGGATCATGTGGACGATCGCGCCCGACGTGATCGGCGATCACTACACCCCCAATCTCTATGCCTATAACCTCGCCTTCAACGACCAGCAATACAACTATTCTGCAGCCATCTCGTTTACACTTGGAGCGATTGTGTTTGTGTGTTCGTACATCTTTATGCTCGTAACGAACCGGAGGAGGCTACGCTAATGGCTATATCTATTAACCCTCCTATATCCACGGAAGCGCATGAGGCTCATCTAAGTCAAAATAAGCGTACCCGCTGGACGCGCCAGAGTCTCGCTACCGCATTCCTATTGGTGTTCCTGGTGTACTTCCTACTCCCATTCTTCTGGCTTATCGTCTCGGCAACCAAAACGAACCCGGATTTGTTCACATCCTTCGGTTTGTGGTTTGCCTCTGACTTCAACTTCTTCAACAACCTCGGTGACCTGTTCACGCACGATGGTGGAGTTTTCTTGACATGGGTTTGGAACACAGCGTACTATGCAACTTGCGGCGCCGTGGGTGCTGCGCTGATTGCCACCATAGCAGGTTTCGCCTTTGCCAAATTTCAGTTTCCCGGTCGCACATTGGTATTCGCTATCATCCTCGGCTCCATTATGGTTCCGAGCACTGCCCTGGCGATACCAACCTATTTGCTGCTCAGTAAGATTGGGCTGATAAACACTCCCCTCGCTGTTATTTTGCCCTCTCTAGCAAGCCCATTTGGTGTCTTCCTCATGCGCATCTATGCAGAACAGGCCGTTCCCGACGAGCTACTGGATGCTGCACGTGTAGATGGAGCTGGTGAAATGCGCATCTTCTGGAGTGTAGCGCTCCGGATTCTTGTTCCTGGTTTTGTGACGGTCCTGCTGTTCTCGTTTGTGGCAACATGGAACAACTACTTCCTGCCTTTGCTGGTCTTGAGCGATCCCACCTACTACCCACTCACCCTGGGTTTGGCATCGTGGAACGCCCAGGCGAGCGCAAACGGTGGCGCCCAACTGCTCTTTACCCTGGTTCTGACCGGATCGCTGGTGTCTATTATTCCTTTGATTGTCGCTTTTCTCTTCTTGCAAAGATACTGGCAGGGCGGACTGACACTGGGCAGTATACGATCTTGAAGCGAGGTATTGCATGGCTCATCCACTTTTCGGCGCTGCTTACTACCCTGAGCATTGCAGTGCTGAACGCTGGTCGATTGATGCCAGGCTCATGCAACAGGCTGGCATCAATACAGTCCGGCTGGCCGAGTTTGCCTGGTCGCGGCTGGAACCAAAAACGGGGGTCTTTGATTTCGCCTGGCTGGACAAGGCGATAGATATTCTTATGGCGCACGGAATACAGGTCATACTGGGCACACCGACAGCCGCGCCCCCGGCCTGGCTGATCCAGGCACATCCAGAAATCCTACCTGTCAATGAAGACGGACAGCGAGCAGGTTTCGGTATGCGACGGCATTACTGTCCCACGCAGCCTGCCTTCCACGCGGCGACTCGCCGTATTGTTCAGGCAATGGCCAGGCACTACCAGCAGCACCCCGCAGTATTGGCCTGGCAGATAGACAACGAGCTGGGCAATATTACCAACGGTATTCGCTGCCACTGTTCCTCGTGTCGCACAGCTTTTCAATACTGGCTCCAGCAGCGCTACGGAAGTCTCGAACGCCTCAACTCTCTATGGGGTACCGTTTTTTGGAGCCAGGAATATTCGGCATGGGAACAGATTCCTACTCCGATGCGAAACGTCCGGCCCGGAAGCCCTGGATCAGCGCATAATCCCTCGCTCTACCTGGATTTCGCACGTTTCACTTCTGAGAGCTGGGTCCAGTATCAGCAACTCCAGGTGCAGATTCTGCGTGACCTCTGCCCCCAGCACCTGATTACCCATAATCTGATGGGGTTGTTCCCCTATATAAACTATGTGAAGCTGGCCCAGGACCTTGATGTCGTGTCCTGGGATAACTATCCACGACTGCCTACACCGTGGAGTGCCTTCAAGGGAAACTGGAGCCCCAGCCATGTTGCGATGGCTCATGACCTGATGCGTGGGCTCAAAGGGCGCACTTACTGGGTTATGGAGCAGCAGGCAGGGCCCAGCGGCTGGGGAAGAATCTCACCTACACCCTTGCCGGGCGAGATCCGCCTCTGGACTTTGCAGTCCCTGGCGCACGGAGCGGAAGCAATTGTCTACTTCCGCTGGCAAACCTGTAATGTGGGAACCGAACAGTACTGGCATGGCATCCTGCCATATGATGGAACCCCCGGTCGGCGGTACGAGGAGATCTGTCAGATAGGAGAAGAGTTACAATGTCTAGACACACTCGTGACCGCGGCCTTCCCTGCCGAGGTAGCCATCCTTCGCTCCTACGATGCGCTCTGGGCGTTCGAGGCCCAGCCCACCGCTGAAGGGCTCTCCTATGACGACCAGATTGGTCGCTCCTACCGTGCATTTTGGCGGCGCAATGTGGCAGTCGATCTCATTACCGAGGATAGCTCGTGGGAGTCATATAAGGTGCTCGTCGCACCATGCTTGTTTGTCCTGCGAGAAGAGGTATCTACTCGCTTACATGCCTGGGTAGAGGCAGGGGGGACATTGGTACTGACGTTCCGCAGCGGCGTCAAAGATGCATATAATCGCGTTATCGATCAGCCACTGCCCGGGGCGTTGCGTGACCTGGCCGGAGTACATGTTATCGACTATACAGCTTTGCTGCCGGCTGGTGCCGGAGTACCTTGTGGTGGCCCAGAAAGCCTTGAGCTCGTCATAGATGGTACTATACATCGTGTCGGGGCCGATGTGTGGATGGATGACTTGGAAGTAAAGGATGCAGAGGTGCTTGGAACGTATCGCGGCGGGCCATTTGATGGAGCGCCTACTGTGACTCTGAAGCGCATCGGAGCCGGGCGAGTCATCTACGTTGGTACGTCGTTGGACGATCGTGGACAGGCTTTGCTCATGAACAAGGTACTTGACGAGACGGGCATAAAGCCGGGAGTGCCTTCGCCGGATAACGTGGAGGTAGTGCGCCGGGTGCATGAGGGTACTGACTACTGATTCGTCCTTAATCATGGCCCGGTTGCACAGGAAATTCGGCTGCCAGCCGGGGGAATAGAACTACTCACTGGCCGAGCCGTCACG
>WNFA01003081.1_pt1 | contig 13831 bp, 13 predicted proteins | sample 5400481 | NCBI WGS metagenome assembly WNFA01 (sample SAMN13153340, study PRJNA577476) | soil metagenome | isolation source: 120 cm saprolite under Douglas fir tree site 2 hole 1 replicate 2 | place: USA:California | collected 2015-04-18 | reverse complement strand
ATATATCGCCGCTGTACTTGCGAGCGGAGCAAGGACACTTGCCAGAGCTCAAGCGCGTGATCGCGGCTTATGGTGAGCATGTCGTCATGAAAGAGACGCTTGCCGAGGCGTTGTCGGCACTCTTCGTAGAAACGAGCACGGCGCCGGCAACGCCGGACGCTGCAACGGAAATGCCAAGCGCAAGCCCTGCGGACAATCGGGCGCAGAAGGCGCTCGATCGCTACAACCAGGCAATGGAGAAGTTGAGGTCTGGGGATTGGGCAGGCTTCGGCAAGCAGATCGACGCGATGCGCGGTCTTTTGGAGGACATGAGCCGGCAATCGGGCGGTCGCTAAGATGCGCCGGAGGAGTCATCAATGCAAAAACGCCAAGGCACTGGATGTCGATACCCCCAAACTTTGCCGGCGCGCGCCGACGAGGTGATCGAGTGAGGATGGGCACTTCCGAGTTTGACCCGAAGCGGAAGTCAACATGCACATGCTGCCATCGCGCAGCAGCAGTGATTTGGCGGCCGATTGACCCAGGTCAACACGAATATCGGCGGGAACCCGCCAATGACGGCGACAGGGATCTCGCTGCCAGAGGCCGAACGATCTATCGCTTCGTCAAGTAATGCCCGGGGTGCGTGCGACCGCGAGGTGCTCGCCACAAGGCACAACCAAAGCACTGCGGATGAAAGCGCGCCTACTTTCGTTCGGCTTCAGCCTCTTGCTCCAGCCGCAAAATATGTGCGCGTAGCGCATCGAACCGCTCTTCGGTGACATCGCTGAAGAGCGGATCCTTATGACCGGTTACGGCCGAAGCGATCTCCGTCCAATCTGCAGGCTTAAGGGCCTTAAGCGCGGCAGGAAAGAAATCTCGATCTTCCATCATCATGTGGTGCCGCTCGTGCGCGATGAAATCGCGAACAATGGTATCGACATTTTGCCGAAGAACTTCAGCATCCGCGAGCACGTTCTCGACCGCGTGAGCGACGCGGCTCAAGCGTTCAGCCCCTTTGTGGTGTTCGCGAGCGAGATCACCGACCTTCGCAGCCGCAACCGGATCGCGCGTTCTTAGCTTGGCAAAGACTAGGTCTTCCTGGGGATGGTGATACACTTCCGGGTAGACTTCGAAATAGCTGATAACCGCGCGAATAACCTCGTAGTCAGGGCGGTCTCCCCGGTCGAAAACGTCAAGTTCCCGCTCGAGGATGGCAAGCAGCTTCTCAATATTGCGATGCTCTTGGGATAAGCGCTCAATGATCATGGCAGCGCTCCACACAGTGAACCACAACAAATTATCCCTGACGCGGTATCAGCTTTTGCGGCAGATCAAATCTGGGTCGGAATAAGGTGCGGCGATTTCAATTTTCGGACCTGCCGATATGAGACTGCGGCGAAGCCCCGACGTCGTGAATAAGCGTTGCTACTCCAAACCTAACGACTTCCTAGTGTGACCCTGACCGGACTCTAAATTGTTCTACCGAATAGATAACTGTAAGCAGCTTCTGGCTATCCTCATGGAGGACGAGCAAGCCGGGCAACTTATGCAATTTTGGATGACATTGACATGGATCAATGCACGAATGAACAGACTGTCCGGAAATATTGATCCTCAAAATATGGAGTGAGGATCATGCACACTTATGAAAAGGCGCCCGGAAGCAGCCGCCAACGTCCAGGCTACACTGGTTTGTTCGCCATCATATGCCTGTTCGCGTCGATCTTCTTGGCGTGGGCACTGATGAGAACCAGCCTGGTGACAACAAGCCTTGAAATGATGAGTTCGCCACCTGTAACAACTGGAACGGTTTCGAACGTACCCGTCAATTCCGTCGCGAAGCCCTGAGTAGCTCTCGCGCAAGAAACAGCGGGGGATCGCCGGCTCAAGCGCCTTGGCGAGAAGCTGCCGAACAGCATAAGCAGTTTCCATTGTGTCGGCGTAAGCTGCCCTGATGCGGACGCGTCACAGTCGCTGTTCATTACGAAGTTACGGCGATGGAAATTTGATAGATTGTTATCAAAATCTTGCCGGGGCTTGTGTCCGAGGGAGGATCCAAATGACTACGGTGCGACAGCTGCTTGATCAGAAGGGCAGGAACACTTGGTCTATTCACCCGGATGCTACGGTCTTCGATGCCGTGGCGAAAATGGCTGAAAAAGACATTGGATCGTTGGTAGTGATGGAAGGCGACGAGTTCGTTGGCATTATCACCGAAAGGCACTATGCGCGGAATGTTGTTCTCAAGGGTAAAACGTCTCCCGCAACGCCCGTGCGGGACATCATGGAAAGACACGTCGTCATTGCACGGCCTGAACAATCCGTTGACCAATGTATGGCCCTCATGACTGAGAAGCGCGTGCGCCATCTGCCGGTGTTTGAGGGAAGAAAGCTAATTGGCATTGTTTCAATCGGCGATCTTGTCAAAAGCACAATCGGGGACCAGAAGTTCTTGATTGATCAGCTCGAACACTACATCCGCGGTGAACGGGCCATTGTGGACGGCTGAATACGATCCCGAACGACCTCAGCGCTCGCAAGCATCAACGGGGCGTGTCGGTCGAAGTCCTGACACACTTGCGCCGCTTGCGATACGTGCGAGTTTCGGAGACCAATTCGCATTAAACTGACAGCGCCCCACTAGCCGAATTGGGCTTCCGATAAGGACAACACACATTCGATCTTTAAGCGCGATCGTCCTTGATCTAGGTCATAGGCGGCATCCCGGAGAGGTACATTATTTCCCTAATTTACACGCACTCTCTGGTCTCGCCGAGACGAGCAAGAATCGAGACATTCCATGTATAGACATATTCTTATTCCCACCGACGGTTCGCAGCTGTCACAGAACGCAATCGCGCATGGCGCGGCCTTGGCTAAGTCGATCAACGCCAAGGTCACCATCCTCACCGTATCAACGCCATTCCACACGTTCGCGGTCGAGCCTGAGATGGTTACGGACACACCAGAACAATATGCGAAGCACATTGCAAATCGGGCTGCCAAGTATCTCAACTCTGCGAAGGAGGCCGCAGCGGCCGCGGGCGTGAACTGCGACACGGTACACGTCGAGCACGATCACCCGTATCAGGCCATCATCGACGCGGCGGCACGGGAGCCATGCGATCTTATCGTCATGGCCTCGCACGGCCGGCGTGGAGTATCGGCGGTCATGCTGGGCAGCGAAACAGCCAAAGTGCTGACTCATAGCGCTGTCCCGGTTCTTGTTGTCCGGGCGTCGCATCCGGCGGCATCCTAGCTGGCGTGTTTTGTGCCGTCAGTGGAAATGTTGTCTATTGAGAACCACTTTGGGGAGTGCCGCGCATTCACGGCGAGCTGCTCAAGCTCGGCTTTGCGGTCGCTCAATCAAGCGTCGGCACGTAGGCGCCGCACTGGGGTCAGCCGCTACAATCTGTGCGGGTCAACAGAGGAAATACGAATGGACTTTGGTTTGAGAGGAAGAAATGCTCTCGTGTTCGGGGGCACGCGCGGTATTGGACGCGCGATTGCAAACACGCTCGCCGTTGAAGGCGCTGATGTTGCTATCTGTGCCCGCAATGCAGATCAGGTTAAGAACAATGTTGCCGAGTTGCAAAACCACGGCGTGCGGACAACCAATCCTGCGTGCTTTTTGCTGCGGTGCATGAGTCTCCTGTTGGCACAAATGCGAAGTGCCGCGACGTCCGCTATACCGCCGCTATCGGGGGATAAGCGGAAGTGACCTCGACATCGTCAAGCCGACGTGAATGACCCAAAGCGGGCTCAGAGCGCCAGCCCCTACGGAGTTCGCGTGGCGCGCTCGCCGCGACAGAAGTGGCTCAGAAGCTGACGAAATGCACCTAGGGACGCCTGAAGGATTTGCGCGCGGCACTTGCGCAGATATTAATTCAAGGCTGCATCAATCGCGTCGGCAGCGGCGGCTGGCCATGACCGTCCGTGTAGAACGCCCCTAACTCCCGTTCCAGGAATTTCCAATCCACCGTGCGCGCCAGCGTCACCAGCGGATGCTTCATATCGATGATCTGATCAAGCCGAGATCGGAACAAGTCCTGCTCTCGCGTCTCGCGCCGCTCCCGAGGCCGCATCCAAACCTCCGCTCAAGCACGTTCCGAGCAGAGAATCACGATTCCCAATTCGACGGAATCCCATGTCGGTTTTGCAAGAAAATTGATCTCGGCACCGAGAATTCCGGCAATATCAATCACCACAATTCCGCAAATTATCCTGCCTCTCCAGGTAATTCAGGATTCTTCAAGGACGACTACATAGGGAAGATCAAGATCTCTCCAGGCAAGCCCAGAATCCTGTGGACGTCACGGATTATTTCTACAACCTCATCGTCATCCGGCAAAATCCGACGTGCCTTATTCAGTTTCTTCTCGATTTCCGCAATTTTGCCCTTGGCGACATTGCCGTCCTCCACTCGAGCCGCTTCGGCGAGTGCGCGTCCCCACTCCGCGTATGACTTGCCATCCTTTTCATCGAGTTCGGTCGCCCTCTCGAATTCTGCCGTTGCTTCGGCGATCTTCCCAAGACCGCGGAGCGCTCCACCGCGGTTGCGATGATATTCTGCCGGTGATCCTGATCCGGAAAGGTCGATGGCGCTGCGGAACATCTCTTCGGCCTTGTCCCACTTCAGTTCTTCAAGGTCGAGGAGTCCGAGCCGATTGAGAGCAGACGGTATTTTGCGGTTAGTTTTTCTGGCGCTTTCGAACAGCGTTCGGGCGTCGTCACGCCGGCCGTGATCGAGGACAAATTGGCCCCAGAAAGTGTAAATCTGAAAGCAGGGATGGATTTCGGCGGCACGTCGAAAATTGGCAATAGCACCATCAACATCGGGCGGAACACTATCACCGTAGACCCAACCCTGCATAACTTGAGCATAGACAAATGTGGGATCGCGTCCAACGCTCAGCTTAGAATTGTCGAGTGCTTCGGGATATTTTCCCATTTGGTGGAGGGCGCGCGCAGCTGTGGCGTAACCTATCGCCGTTCCTCGACTCGCTGCCTCTAGACCGAGCCAACCAAGCCAACCTGTCTCTATCTTGACGCCTTCGAGTGCGGCGTCGCGCGCTTTCTCGAAATCACGCTTCGCTTCATTGGGGCTCTTCTGTTTCATAGCCATGCCTTCATCAATCAGGACATAACCCAGGTTGTACCAAAGCGAAGGGAAGTGCGGGTGGCGTAGAATTGCAGCATTGAACTGATCGATGGCGTCTTTGTAGTCTGTCTTTTGGTGCGCAATCAGTGCATGCAAATTCAATGACGCCACGTACTCTTCTTCATTCGCGTATTCTTCGTTCTTCACTTGTTCACTCGGGAAGTACGTCTCCAAGATGCGCTGCGCGTTTTCTGTGTCCTTAGTTGAATAGCTATAATAGGCGGCGCCAAGCGGATCGATACGCTCCATCATGTGAGAGGCTGCTGGATCGAATAACGCATCGAGCTTGTCATTCGGCTCGGTTTCGTAGCGGAGGACGCGGTCTGTGGTGATTCGGAGTCGGAGGGAATACCTAGCCGGCTGCTTCAGCTCACCTCTGCCTGCGTCAGCGATTATCGATTCGCCGCCAATGGTAATTTCGCCAGAAATTTGGGTATCGGTCTGGCCAAAGAGATCGCGTAGGTAGAAAACCACTGTGGCAAGTGATGCTCCGCCAAAGGAGATGTCGTGGTTGTCCGACAATTCATTAGACAATCGGAAGTTTGAGCGTGTATCGGCGTCGACGCCGGAGTCACTGTCAAGCACCCACGGTCCAGTAGGGGCCCGGAATGCGCCGTAACGCTCTATCCTTTCTCGCGCAGCGTGGATCTCGTTAAGCGCATCAACGATTCGCCGTCCCACCGTCATAGGGGTGTAACCGCGTTCCTCAAGCTCCTTAGGTACGCTGATTGCCTCGATCATGTAGACGGGCTTTAGTGCCTCCTTTATCACCACGCTGACCCCGAGCACCGCAACGACAAGTAAGACAGCGAGTCTCACGTTCTTTTCTATTCCTGGAAGCCACTCCAGTAAGCGCCGCCAGGAAAATTCGCCGGGGCCGTCCGCGTGGCCATCGACGTGGAGCCCTAGTTGATTCGACGCGTCGTCCGTACCTGCCGTCGGAACGAGCGTTACTGCGTCCAGGGTGTCGGACATGGTTCCCTCCAAGGAACCAAAGTGAATCGCCCCTCCTGCTGCCGAGCCTCTAAATGACGCCCTCCGTCGTCGGTTAGACTTTGTGTCGGGAGGGCCCCGTCCTCGTCTCTGCTTCTCCAGAGCGATCTCTCGCTTAAGACATTTTAGCGCGCTCACCGCTCGAGCGATGTGAAGCAGCTCACATCCGGTCATTCATTTGCAAGGTGTTGCCGGCAATCTCGGAAACGCTCGTTTGCGTCGCGAATCATCCTCCGCAATGGACCGCGGCACTCAGGCGAACGGTCATGTGCCTGCGATCCGCTGGATCGTCGAATTCCCCAGAATGAGGACGCCAAATGTCGAAAACTGATTGATTCACTCGGTCAAGCACTGTCCGGTTCGTGGCTGGAAAGGCGCGCGTCGAAACCGTCCCATTAGAATGGCCACTGGAGCACGAGGGCAACGTCTACGACAAGGTGATCATTCGCCGGCGGGGTGGCGGAGTTCATGGAGAGCCGGCGGCGGCGGACACATCAGATTTGTGCGCCAGCGCCGTCCTGTCAGCCCGAAGGCCATTCCGGTGTCCGTCGGCGCCTCCCGAACTTATCCGAGATGCATCAGGCGCAAGGCGATCTTGCAGGAGCACGGCCGCTCAAAGAGCGCACGCTCGCTATCCGCGAGAAGGTGCTCGGCCCCGAGCACCCCGATACGGCACAGAGTCTCAACGACCTCGCCGGCCTCTGGCCCGAAACACCCATGGACCAAGGACTCTACCCGCCTTACCGCCGATGCGCTCGTCGCCCTCGACCGTGTTGCCGAAGCCGCCGCGTTGCGCGCGCGCTACAGTATCAAATCCAATCCGCCCCCGCCAAGGTAACGATCCCTACGGGTCAAGACGGCAGCCGTTGTCGGTCGGTTCCGAGCTCTCATCATTGTTCGAGGCGCTGGTCGCGGCAACCAGACTGCGGCTCGATCTAGCGACCTTACCGTCTCGGCTGCAGGTCCGGAATTTGGCACGAAACAGATATGCCGCCGCAGCCGCCGAATGTCTGATGTTGAGGGACGAACGGACTTGCCGGCAGAGCTGCCTGAGGACAGCTTTTGACCCAATTCAGACTTCGTTCTGGGAAAATGGCCCGAGCCAGACACTGTAGTGCTCCTCTTACCGCTTTGCGGCGATGTTTCTCGAACTTGCTCAGCGAATCCACGACGTGATGGCTTGCCTGAGCGGCGTCTTGCCCTCCGGTAGCCGGCGTCGCTAACCACTCCGTGCCGAGCGCCGCGTGATGGACGAATACTTCTGCTGTGAAAGTCTGCCGTCACGATAGCGTCAGCAGACCTGATGTCAGAACGTAGCCTTTAGCCCAGCATAGACCGCAAGCGGCATTCCGGGCAGGAACGTGCGCGGGTCGTTGAATGTCATCAGATTGGCACCGCCGGGCGTGGAGTTGTTGAAGCCGGCCTTGCTGAAGAACGTGCCCGCGGAATAGTAGTGCTGGTTGAACAGGTTTTGCACAAGCCCGAAGATCTCCACGTTCTTCGTCAGCTGGTAGGACGTGTGCATGTTGACGACCCAATAGGCTGGCACTTTGGGATTGAGGTTGGAGTCGTCGTGGATGAGATATTGGCTGCCGACCACATAGAGGGAGGCACCGAGCTTCCAGGCGTCGGTGATTGCGTATTCGCCGCCGACCTTGAAGCGATGCGCCGGGATCCCGGGAATATGATCGCCGGGAATAACGTTAATGTTGAGGGAGCCCGTAACGGGGTCAGCGACCGCCATCGGGTTATTTGGCGAAGAGAGTGTCAGAAAACTCTGGTAGGTCGCGTCAACAAATGTGTAGTTGGCGTAGGTGGTCCAGCGATTCCAGCTGAGATCGACCTTCGCCTCGACGCCCTGCCGGAGCGTCGTGCCGGCGTTCTGGAAAAAGCCGAAGTTCGGCACGGCTGAGCTTGCAATACTGATGATGTCGTCAGTGTTCTCGGTGCGGAACAGGCTGAGACCCCACCGCAACCGCCAGCCGTTCTCGGCGGTACTGACCGGCGCCTTGCGGTTCAGGGGGACAGACTCCGCGACCGCTCCGCCGCCCGAGAACTGGCCGCGTAGTCCGCCCTCGATGGTATGCGAAACCACTTGCTTGAGCGGAGGATCGGCAATCAGGAAGTTGTCGATCTGGCAAGGAATGGCGGGATCGGAGCAGCCGAGCTCCAGTGGCGTGGGCGCGCGGTTTGCTTCCGAGTAGCCCGCATAGGCGGTGACGTTGGGGGTGATCCGGTAGGTCAGACCGACGACGGGATTGAAGTGCGAGAACTGGTTGCGGCTGGTCAAGAGTGGATTCGCACCCGTCTCATCCTGCACGTTGATCTGGGCGAGGTTGAACCGGCCGCCGGCGGTCAGGGAGAGCTGTGAAGTGATATCGAAGGTGTTCGTCGCGTACACGCCGAGATAGGTGTTGTTGGCGCCGAGGCTAACTGGGCTGTCGCCAGCGGCGGGTTGATCGATGAAAACGCCGGTGCCGGTCACGAAGAAACTCTGGTCAACGGTGCCAAGCTCGGCCGAGGTCCGGAACTGCGTTTGTCCGTGATCGACGCTCGTGCCCACGACAAAATGGTTGTCGTGTCCGAAGAGCTGGCCGGTGCTGGTTGCCTGCAGCGAGCCGCCATAGCTATTCGACTTCGTCCAATTGCGGTCGATCTCGCCAAGCGCGGAATTGGCGGGAAGTGTATTGGCAACCGCGGCGTTCTGATTGAGTGGCGTTACGCCATCCCCAATGCAAAGCTGACCTGCCGGGGGACCTCCGGCGTCGCAAGCCTGGGCATTGGTCCCATTCCCGTCAACGTGGGCCGAACGGTAGCTACGGAAATAGGTATTGGCCTGAACGGAAAACGTGTCCGTCGGCGTCCATTTGGCGTTCGCCTGCAGGAACGAAAGCTGAAGATGGGTGGTCTGCGGCCAGGTGTAGACGCTCGACCAGCGCCGGTTCAGCAATTCCACCGGTGTGGCGACGACAGCGCCGAGCTTGTTGTCGGCGCCGGTGAACGAAACGTGGAATTCGGTCTCGTCGCCGCGCACGCCGAGATCGGCATACATCCGGCGGATCTGAGAGGATGAAGAGAAGTCGCGCCAGCCTCTGTCGTAGGTGGTGTCGGCAGCAACGTAGGCTGATAAGTTGTCGTTCTGGTAACCGGACTGCGCGCCCGCACCCACCCGCCCGTAGGAGCCGCCACGCAGCTCGGCCTCGGTCCCATGGTAGTTGAAGCCATTCTTCATATCGATCGAGACTGCACCGCCAATCGCATTGAGCCCGAACAAGGGATTGTTCGGCATCAGCGTCATGCGCGCGATCGCCATTTCCGGGATCAAATCCCAATTCACCACGTCACCGAAGGCCTCGTTGATGCGGGTGCCATTCTGGTAGACAGCGAGGCCCTGCACGGCTCCTGGCACAGGCGATGCATTGAAGCCCCGGTAGTCGAGACTGCGCTGAAACTGGTTTCCACTATGGTCGCTCAGGGAGACGAAGGGAAGGGACTGCACCATGCCGTCAAGCAGCGAAGGCGTCTTCGCATGGTCAAGATCGGACGCATCGATCGTCTGAACGTTGGATGGCACTTTTTCGCGATCGATCTCTCCGCCGGGCACCGGCGATACGCCGACGACTTCGATGGTCTGCAAGGTCTCTTGCGCCGACGCAACCCCAGGTAATACGGCGCAGCTCAAGAGAAGCGCGCTCTTTAGTGCATTGAGCTTGGTCAAAACGTCCCCCCAATTCACTTTCGACCGTGCTACTCTTGGCTCGCCAGCATCCCCTGAGCCTTGAACTGCGCACATTGGTCGAATTGCGCCTTTAAATATATGGAAATATTGCTAGTGGCTGGCTCTGATCGCCGCAACAGGGATTTGTCCCGGCACTATCGGGAGATTTTCCCGATAGCGAAAAGCAGGCGAATTACAGTAGTCTAAGCCGCTTTCCCGTCGTCTTAGGATCGCAGCAATTGCGGGACCTGATACAAAAACTTCGTTCTCTGATGCGAGTTGGCCACACCGGGCTCCTCTATGAGCAAAGTCCTTCTCGTTGACGACCATCCGATTATCGTCGCCGCATGTCGCTGGCTCCTCGAGCAAGACGGTGCCACCATCGTCTTGGACGCAAATGACGTCTTGACGGGCTACCAGGCCTTTCTGCAGCACAGCCCGACGTCATCGTCGTTGATCTCCGGCTGCAGGGCGAGGACTTGGGTGGTCTTGCTCTGATCAAGCGTATCCGCTCATACGCTCCTCACGCCGCCATTCTGGCGTTCAGCATGCATCTTGACCCAGTTGTGATCAGTGCCACCATTCGCGCCGGCGCGACTGGCTATCTTCTCAAGGATGCTCCGCCGGAAGAGCTTGCCAACGCCGTGGAGCATGTTCGCTCAGGTCGACGCTAAATGGATCGGCAGGCTACATGGATCAGCAGGTTGCCGTAAGACGGTGATTATGCGGCGTCGCTGATTCGGGCCGCGCCGCTCTCACTGCGGTCTCAGGTGCAGCGGAATGGTTAGCGCGATCTGCGCTTGAATCATGCCGGGCGGGAAACGCGGATAGGGCTGCGCGCGCTCGATGACGGCCATCGCCGCGCCATCTAGCACCGGCGAGCCAGAGCTGCCGGCGAGCCGCCGCGACAACAGCCGCCCGTTGCGATCGATCGTGACGCCCACGCGCACGGTGCCACTCTCCCTGCTGCCATTGGCGGCGTAGGTGGCATAGCGGCGAATGTGCGCTGCCAGTTCGCTTTCCCAAGATGCGCGCCCGGCCCTAGCTCCCTCGCTGTCCGCGCCGGAATTGGGCGCCATGGCAAGCTGTGCGGGCTTGCTCCCCGGCGCGGCCGCGGGCTTTGGCGGCGCCGTCTTGTGCTTCTCTCTCTCGGCCTTTTCATCGGCGGCTGGCTTGTGCGCAGACCGCTCGGGGACAGTTACGGGCTTCGCTTGAGGCGCCGGCTCTGCGGGCTTCGAGGGAGGCGGCATGACCGCGACTTGATCGGGGTGCGACGGCTCTGCTGCAGGCTCGGGGACTTGCAGCGCGACGGGCGGCGGAACCGGTTTAGGCGGCGGCGCCGGTTCTGTCTTCACCGGGGGCGGTTCAGGTTCGGTGACGGCCTCCCGAGCCACGACCGGCTCGTTCTTGGGCGGCCCGAGATCGGACTGCTCGACCCGCGGCGTTGGTTCGGCCGGCGGAGCTTCGGGTTCGGCTGGGGCGGGCGCGCTTGCAGCCGGCATGAAGGCGACATCGATCACCGGCGCCTCGGCTCGTCCCTCGGGTGCGGGCTTGAGAAGCAGATAGGCCACGGCCAAGCCGACATGGAGCGCGGCAACCACAAGTGCAGCCCCAGTCCACAGCGCCGCGTCCCTGGCCTGTTCCCGTTCGAACGGATCGACCGTCATCACGCTCACGGCCCGCTCCGGATTTCCAGCGCAACCAGCGCCACCTTCACATAGCCTGCGTTCCGCAGCAGGTTCATCAGCTCCATCACCTCGCCATAGGACAGGGCCTGATCGGCGCGCAGCAGGACCCGCTGCGTGCGATCGGAGCCGGTTGCGGTATCGAGCGCTGCGGCAAGATCGGCCCGCGTGACTGCTTCGTCGCCGACCGCGAGCGAGTGGTCCGCCTTGAAGGTCACGAAGATCGGCTTGTCGGGACGGGCCGGCGGTTCGGCGGAAGCCGACGGCAGGTTGACCGGAACATCAACTGTCGCAAGGGGAGCTGCGACCATGAAGATGATGAGGAGAACCAGCATGACGTCGATGAATGGCGTCACATTGATCTCATGGACCTCCGCATACTCTTCGTCGCGCTTGGCGAGCCGGATCGCCATGGCTCACTCCGCCGAATCTGCAATCGATAGCACTGTGCCGTCCGCCGTCCGCGGGCCGCGTCTGGCATCGATTGACAAAGCGCTCCGGTCGAGATCGCGGCTTAGCAAGCGCAAGATCGCGACTGACGAATCGGCAAGCACTGCACGATAGTTGCCGGTGGAGCGCGCGAAGGCGTTGTAGATCACCACAGCAGGGATCGCTGCGGCGAGACCGAAAGCCGTCGCCAAGAGCGCCTCCGCGATGCCCGGAGCAACGACGGCAAGGTTCGTAGTGTGGGCCCGCGAAATGCCGATGAAACTGTTCATGATACCCCACACTGTACCGAAAAGACCTACGAACGGCGCGACCGCCCCGACAGTGGCCAGGATACCTATGCCGCGCCCAATCCGCTGCGCGGCTGCGGCCTCGATCCGCTCGAGTTGCCAGGCGATACGCTCCTTGATGCCTTCTGCGGGAAGACCTCGTGACTTCTCGACCTCGTCTTCGGCTGCGGCGAGAAGTCTGCCTACAGCGTTTCTTTGGTCCGCGATTTGGCGCGCCGCCTCCAGGAGCGAACGGGCGGAGAGAACAGTGCCCAGCGCGCGGAGCCCTTCACGTCTGGCCGCTCGCAACTGAATGGTCTTGACGAGGAGAACGGTCCAGGTTGCCACCGACGCCAGTGCCAGACCGATCATGACCGCCTTCACCACCACGTCCGCCTGGACGAACATCCCCCAGGGCGACAGGGCATCAGGTAAGGGGCCGACGGCGCTTGTTACAACCGAAGAGGATTGAGCTTGCGGCGATGCGGGGGAAGACGCGGGAAGTGCCGGTTGCAGTTCGGGGCGCGGCGGACTTCCTGCCGCCTCCGAAGGAGGAACGCCCCGGCCAGCGTCGCTCGCGGGGGCCGGGCTCGCCGGCGCCGCGATGGCTGCCGCGGGTTGTCCCGACGCTCCCTCTGCACCGACAGAAGGTTGTTCGGCAAGAGCGCTGAAAGATATCAGCGATACCACGATGGCCAACGTTAACAGACCTCGTCTGCGCCGTCTTCGGCCTCGCTGTTGGGTCCGCGCCTTGTCCATGTTCTTATACTCCTCCCGCTTGACGCAACAACGATCCTGGTTGGATCCAAGTCCCCTGTCGTTTCGCAAGCGGCGTGCCTTGACCGTCCGATCTCGCGAGCCAATTTGGCAGATCGAGAAATCATGGATCGCTGACGACGCCACGCTGCAATCGTGTCATATCGCCTCGGCAAAGTAACGGCAGAAGCCGCAAAACGATCTGACACGCGAACAGAGTGCCGCTTGTTGTACCCCGCTTCAAGATGATCATTTCGTCGGGAAAAATTCCCGAAAAAACCGGGAAAACGTCCCAGAGTCGGGAGCAGTGTACTCAGAACAAAACTAGACGGCGCGCGACGCGGCGAAGCGTTCCCTTAGGTCTCTCAGCAACTGCTCGGCGGACCTTGCTCGCCGGCTACCCTTGCAGTGACGCGGCACACCCTAGCATGAGAAGCATGAACGAATGGCTTGATTGCGGTTTCCTCTCGCTCCTCAGTCTGGGGTAGGTTTTCAACAATACCACCAGAAGTCGTCGTTCCCTCATGGTCAGCTTGTGTGCAGGTTTTTGGACGCCGGCATGACGAACCCTTCCACGCGCTCTTGCGGCCGGCGTCCAAAAAGCGCCAAGGCACGAAATCGCGGGACGTATGCGGGGGCGGTGCCGCGGGCGCTATGGGGATTTTGCCGCGGGTTCGGGCTTGCTGAGGCTGGATTGTGAGGGTTGCCGCGATCGGCTTGCGGCCAAGCGTGGTTGGATAGGTCGGTGTGAACGAGCGATCTGGGCGTGGCGCGACGGGATTGGTGGCGGGAGCGCTGGTGAATCCGAGGTAGTGATGCG
>WNFA01003079.1_pt1 | contig 13831 bp, 13 predicted proteins | sample 5400481 | NCBI WGS metagenome assembly WNFA01 (sample SAMN13153340, study PRJNA577476) | soil metagenome | isolation source: 120 cm saprolite under Douglas fir tree site 2 hole 1 replicate 2 | place: USA:California | collected 2015-04-18 | reverse complement strand
AGCACGGGTACGCTGGCGCATTTTTCGCACAAGCAGGACGAAGAAAACGTTAGCCGACAGGAAAGCCAGAAAAAGACCTGAGAAAGCCCCAAAAAGACCTGCCACTTCCTCCCAGCTTGCTGCAAAGATGTAACCCAGGCCAAGGGGAATGATTGCCCCAAGTATTTGACCGCTCACATCCCAGAACAGAAAGTTACGGTATGGATATTGTTCCAGTCCTGCAAGGAGGTTAATCGGGCCACCAAGAACTACTATAAGAAACCGCGTAATAAAGATTGCCCATCCTGCTCTACGCCTGAAGTAGACACGACCGCGCGCAAGAGCTTCCGGCGAGATCCAACGGAAGCGCTTTTGTCGCTCAAGCCATGTCAGTAGAGGCATGCCTACACGCCGACCAATGAAATAGCCTAGATTGTCTCCCATCACGGCTGCACTCAAAGCAACCGGAAATAGGATGAAGATGTTGAGATCACCCAGGGCGGAAAATGCTCCCGCCGCAAAAAGTAGCAGGGAGCCGGAGATGGGAGCGCCAGCGGCGGCAACGAAAACGATTAACCAGAGCGCCAAGTATCCATACTGCTGCAACGCACTGATATAGAAGGCGTTCAATATTTCGTCCTTCCTGGCGCAGGCGAAAGGGGTTTCATATGGGTGTGCTGCGTTGGTGCCGGCGTTAAAAAATGGGGGTGTATTTTACGGTATGCCAAAATCGCATGTTGAATGCTACGTATGACCTGATCTACAGGCTGATGTTTACGCTTCGCAATGTCATAGAGCGTCAGGTGACGGAGTGAAAGAGGATTACCTATATTGAGCGAGCGATACAGGTAGTCTTCGGGCACATGGTAAATATGGGAGACCGCATGAATGGTCATCCAGGGACGAATAGCTCTCACATCACCTGTTTTGACAGCGCTATACTGCTGCTGGAAACTTCGCGCCGCCTGAATGGTATTTACGGCAGTAAAGGCGAGAAATCCCAGCACGAGGAGCAATAGAAAGCAGAGAAAGCCTAACCTGGCGCGTTCACTCAGGGTGTACACCTCCTACTGACTCTTTCTTATTTGTTGCAGGCTTTGCTTTGCATTATGGTCATATATTTGGGTAACTATTCAGGTACCTCTCTTGTGCCGCCTGCGGCGGCAGACGAGGAAAAAGAGAAGGAAGCGAGGACACCTCGCGCTCCGGCAGGGGGACTGCGTCCCCCTGCACCCCCGCTGAATAGTTACTATTTTCGACACATTTGAATCAATATACGAGACAAGCCCAGGGGTAGTTGTAATAGCAAGCTAGATCGGTTCACCCATCCCATATGACATCGAGACGTTGCAAACCACGGAAGCCAATGGTGTCACGCCATTGCGGCGCTGAATCAAGCAGTCGCAGGCCGGGAGATTGTTGGAGCAATAGTCCGATAGCGACCTGGCCCTCAAGGCGGGCCAGCGGGGCACCCAGACAATAATGGATACCCATACCGAACGCGAGATGACGGTTCTCCTTACGAGTGATATCGAGGCGATCGGGATCGCTGAAGGCTTCTGGATCGCGGTTGCCGGAGCCGAGAAGCAGGTTGACAATCTGACCCCGTTGGATGGTCGTGCCGCCGACCTTTATATCTTCAGTAGCGCAGCGCGAAGCCATCTGGCTGGACGATTCAAAGCGCAGTAACTCTTCGATAGCTGATGGCATGAGGTCTGGCCGCTGGCGCAGTAAGGCGAGCTGGTCGGGATAGAGGAGGAGCGCACGTGTGCCATTGCCAATGAGGTTCACCGTGGTCTCATGACCGGCAATGAGCAATGTTGTGGCGGTCACGATGAGTTCGGTTTCGCTCAGGCGGTCATTTTGATCATGGGCGATGAGCATCTGGCTGAGCAGGTCCGGACCTAATACCTGGCGGCGATGAGCCAGGAGTTCAGTGAAGTACTGAAAAATTTCCATTGAGACCTGGGCAGCAGCAGCATAAATATCTGGAGATTGTTTGCAATCCACTGCGCGGATCAGCACGCTCGCCCAGGTAGTGAGCTGGACCTGACCCTCTGGAGGAACACCTAGCATTTCAGCAATGATGGCGATGGTGAGAGGCAACGCGTATTCGTTGATAAGGTCAAGGTGGCCACGCTGTTGACCTGCCTGGAGGAGGGCGGAAGCTGTTGCTTCCACCCGTGGACGAAGGCTTTCGATCATGCGGGGAGTGAAAGCACGGCTCACCAGAGTGCGCAGGCGGGTGTGGGCGGGTGGATCCGCGAAAAGCAGTGACAGGCGTGAAAGAGAGAAATAGAGTTGACGAGGATCATCGACGTCTACCGGCATGGTACCGGCTGAGTCGCCGGGTGGCGCCTGGTGGGTGAAGCGCTGATCCCGCAAAATCTGTAGAATGTCGCTATAGCGGGCAATGTGCCACATACCTGCTATACCTGGCTCGAACGAGATCCCCCAGTGAATGGGATCGATCTCACGCAGGCGCTTATAGAAGGCATAGGGATTCTGACGAAATTCAGGCAAAAAGAAGTCGAAGATCTCCGGTGATGGGTCAGGCTGCATTGGGCATTCCTCTCTTTCCGCCGAAGTATTGCTGTTATCGAGGATAGTTCCAAACCCGCTGTTGTGTACTTCTCTTGACTCATTCTCTACAATACCGATTACCAGGCAGGTTTGTCAAGCAATGATAGCTCTCTTCGGGTATAATCTACCTACAAGAGAAAGAAATGGGCTATCATAGCCAACAGGAGCATAGACTTGCAAAAGCGCCTGGAGAATCCGACTTTTACCTCGTTCTTTCATACTATTCATTACAGGTGTTGCTCTTATCCGGCTTTCAGCCGCTAAAAGCATATAGGGTCATCCATCGTAAGGAGTCATGCTATGAGTGTATATGAAAAAGTAATGGATACGCTTAGAACAACAAGTCGAACATTCTTCATTCCCATTCTTCGCTTACCGGCAGGGCTACAGGAGGCAGTCGCCTCAGCTTATCTTTGCATGCGTGCCATCGATGAAATCGAGGATCATGCTCAACTGGAAAGACGCGTAAAGATCCGGCAACTCCGCTCCATCAGCCAACTCTTACAAGCTCAGTCGGACGTGGATACCTTCGCGCGAGACGCGTTCTCAGCAGCATTCGCAGATCAGCAAGACCTGCTACCGGCAGTAACGCTCGGCCTGGCCGACTGGGCCTGCTATGCACCGAAATCGATTGCACCGCGCATCTGGGATGCAACGGCAGCCATGGCTGAACGCATGGCACACTGGGTTGCCAATGGCTGGAAGATCCGGACTGAGGCAGACCTCGACCGCTATACCTTCGGCGTAGCAGGCTCAGTCGGTCTATTACTCTGTGATATATGGGCATGGTTCGATGGCGGGCAACTCAGCCGTGTCCATGCCCTGCATTTTGGCCGTGGTTTGCAAGCCGTCAATATACTGCGCAACCGCGGCGATGACCTGGCACGAGGTGTCGATTTTTTCCCCACCGGGTGGACGTTGGAGCATATGCATAGCTACGCGTACCGACAACTCTCAAAAGCCGAGGCCTATGCGAACTCGATTGCCTCTGACTCTGTTGCCTATTTTATCAAAATCCCGCTTGCCCTGGCCTACGCTACGCTTGACGCGCTTGCGCGTGGCGAAGCCAAACTAAGTCGAGGCGCGGTACTCCAGCTCTTAGAGCATATCAACGAAGCCTGATAGAGGTAACTACGAGTATGCAAGAAATGTATGATGTGGTGATTGTAGGAGCAGGTCCAGGAGGTTCAGCAACTGCCCATTATCTCGCGAGGGAGGGGTTCAATGTACTGCTGCTTGACAAATTCAACTTCCCCCGCGATAAAACCTGCGGCGATGGCCTGACTCCCCGCGCTCTAAGGGTCTTGGATGACATGGAAATATTGAATGCTGTAGAACAAGTTGGCCACCGCCTTGATAGGGTAGAGTTCGTCGCGCCGAAAGGACACGCAGCCGCAGCAGCGATTCCGAAGAAGGAGCAAAGCTGCAATTACCTGCTGGTCGTCCCGCGCTTCGTTCTTGATAACATCATTCTTGAACGCGCCCTGGCGAGCGGAGCTAAATTCCGGTCTCCAGTTCGTGTGACAGGAGTCGCGCAAGAAGAAAGTGCCATGGTTATAACAGGGGAACAGGGCAATAAAGCACTAGCATTTCGAGCGCGCATGGTCATTCTTGCTGTTGGAGCAAACACGAAATTGCTCCTGCGTATGGGTCTCCTGAAAAAGATGCCGCAGATGACGTTGTGCGCTCGCACTTATTATGATGGTATTACGAGCGTAATCGATGCCATCCAATGCCGCCTCGATGGTGTGCCGCTTCCAGGTTATGGTTGGGTATTTCCGGTATCCGATACGTCAGCCAATGTAGGTATAGGCATGTTCCCAGCAGGCCTGGCCAAAAGATGGATGCCAAAGACGGCACACGCGGCATTTGATGCTTTCGTTCAAAGCCCATCGCTGCAGCGATTGCTCGCGGGAGCCCGGCGCACAGGGCCTATTAAAGGATACCCCCTGCGAGTAGACTTCGCGCGTTCGCCTACCTTTGGTGAGCGTACCATACTCGTGGGCGAAGCAGCAGGGCTGGTGAATCCAGTCACCGGTGAAGGTATCGATTACGCCCTGGAGTCCGGGAAGATGGCAGCCAACCACGTATCCCACATGTTTGCGGCCGGTGACTTCTCTGTCAAACAGCTCATGACCTACGACACCATCTTGCGCCAGCACTATCAACGCCTTTTTGTGCTCTGCGATCAATTGCGCATGTTGTACCTCAATCCTCTCATTCTTAACCAGGTTGTGAGAGCGGTTGCCCGCGACGATGAACTGATGACGCTGCTCATGAATATCGCGATTGATAATCAAGACGCATATAAAGGACTCGCGCCCCGGACAATTGCGAAGGTTATCTTCGGGGGCATAGCGCGTCGATGAAAAAGTCTTTTCCAGCGAGGAGAAACAGTCATGGCTAAAAACTGGAGTAAAGGAACGCAGCCGCCCTCTTCTCAACGGCGCACAGAAGGCTCAGAGCCTATCCCATCGACCACCTCTGCACCTGCCGTTTCCCCTGCCGGGGCGGTAGGAGAGGGGGAAGCATCGCGCCGCTTGCTGCTGCGTGTTATCCAGCCAGGGCTGGCTGGCCTGATGGATGGCTCGGTTTCGACCCTGGCGCCGATTTTCGCCACGGCTTTCGCTACTCACCGCCCGTTTACGGCCTTCCTGGTTGGTATGGCAGCGGCCACGGGCGCCGGGATAAGTATGGCCTTCTCGGAAGCCCTCTCGGATGATGGAGCCCTGACGGGACGAGGCAATCCCGTGCTGCGCGGCAGCATTACCGGAGGCATGACCTTCTTAGGCGGTTCCTTACATACGTTGCCCTTCCTGGTGCCCAACCTCCACCTGGCGCTGCTCATAGCCTATATTGTCGTGGCAGTGGAACTGGTGGCGATTGCTGCGATCCGCTATCGCTTCTTAGGCACCAGGTGGTGGCTTTCGATACTCCAGGTCGTGGGAGGAGGAGCTCTCGTCTTTGCCGCCGCCTGGATTTTTGGCAATGCCTAGAGGAGCCGGGGGGGTGCTACAATGACTCATGTGAACAAACAAATCATTCCGCTGTCGAAAAGACCTGGGGATATCGCTATTCTGGCTTTTTTCCTCGTTAACATCCTGTTCATCACCTACGTTGTCGATATCGAACAGCTGATCATTGCCGACCCGGCACATTTCACCTATCCCATCTGGCCACCTCCTTTCGCCGTCGATGCCATTCACTGGTGGGGACGGACATTCGACCCGGTGCTGCTGGCGCGACCTGCATGGTGGAAGGTGACAATCTGGATCGATGCACTGTTTTTTGGACCGTTCTACATTGTTGCCATTTACGCTTATAGCAAGGGGAAAGCGTGGATTCGTATTCCCAGCATTATTTACAGCTCCATGTTATTTACTGTGGTCCTGGTGATCCTGGGCGAAGAGATAGGCGGCGCACACGCGACACCGCACCTGCCCATTGTCTTGTTCGCTAATCTGCCCTGGCTGCTGTTCCCTATCTATATCATCTATCGAATGTGGCGCTATCCTACACCGTTTACTGAGGCAAATACGGTTGTAGAGGCGCCCATCCCACAGACCTTCACTGAACCTGGCGCCTTTGGAGTAGAATGATGAGGCATGTAGTGGACGTCGACTTTCGCGCTCGATACGGCCCGTGGGCCCTGGTAGCCGGAGCTTCCGCCGGTCTGGGCGCCGAGTTTGCAGCGCAACTGGCGGCGAAGGGACTCAATCTCGTCTTGATAGCACGACGCAAGGAAACGCTGGACGAACTCGCCAGCACTCTTATGCATGATTATGCGATAGAAGTACGCACATTACAGCTTGACCTGGGGAATGACGACATTGATACCGTGATCACGGCAGCTATAAGTGATCTCGAAATCGGCCTGCTAGTGTACAACGCGGCCACCGTCATTACAGGTCCCTACTTTGAGATCACGCTGCAAGATCATCTGCAGGAGATAGCTGTCAACTGCCGGGGGCCATTGACCCTGGCTTATATACTTGGCCAGCGTATGCTCAAGCGAGGACGCGGCGGGATGGTGTTTATGTCCTCTTTGAGTTCCTTTCAAGGTTCTGCTCTCATTGCTAACTATGCTGCTACGAAGGCCTATAGCAGGGTCCTTGGCGAGGGACTGTGGGAAGAACTACGCACGCAAGGCATCGATGTAGTTACTTGCTCTCCCAGTTCAATAAGCACACCTGGCTATCTCGCCAGCACATCGAGTCGTTCGAGGCGCGTATCAAGTGCAATGATGACTCCCCGGGAAGTTGCTGCCGAAACACTCGCAGCTCTCGGGAAGCAGCCTGTCGTTATTCCAGGCTGGGGAAATCGCCTGGCAAACGTGCTGATGCAGCGGTTCTTTCCCCGCAAGATGGCGATCGGGTTGATGGGCCGGGTGATGCGAGGTATGTATCAAGAGCGATAAATCCGGACACCGTTGATCAGCGACTTTTTGGCCTATATTCCCGGTAGGGTGTCAGATTGGAACAGGCGATGGAAAAAGTGGTTGAGCGTCTCCTGGTCTACATCGCGGCCAAGGCGTACCAACAGGATGTTCGCGGGGTCCATACGGATATTGGCCTCCGAGGTCAGGTACTCGACGAAGCCATAGGGCGCGAAGAGCTGTGCGACCAGTTCACGGTAGCGAAACCGGTTGATTCCCAACCCTTCTGTATCCCAGTGCCAGGAGAGACCCATGCCCAGGATAATGTGATGCTCCAAAGCTTCCTGTTCTAAGACCAGAGCCAGTAACCGGCGCGCAATGCCGAGTTTGCGCCAACCTGAACTGACCTCGACAGCGATTTCGTAGGCGTTCGCAAGTCCTTCCCACCAGGCATCGACGGGAGCGAGCGTGACCTGTCCAACGATCTCTCCAGCAGGAGTATAGGCCAGGGCAAGCCGGGAATCGGAACGCCGCGCCAGGCCGAGGAGCAGGGCATGTTCACGCTCAGGAAGGCGAGCAAAGGCGCGCAGCCCACTGTCAGCTCTAAGGCTTTCGACAAGCGACGGGGGACAATGATGCTGGAGGAAAATTGGTCCTACCGGGGTAGCAATGGTTTTGTGAGGAGAGATGATGCTCTCCCTAGAAGGCAGTTCATGCAATTCAACAGTTGTGCATGCTGTTTGAAGCATTTTTATCCATCCTTCCTTTTAGACGGGATTACCGATATAACAAAGATCGTTAATCCATGAGCACCACATCGAGCAATTCTTTTGCATCACTGAGCAGACCGTTTGGTCTGTTTTCTTGTCAAAAAAGAGTGCTGCGTCTTCCTCCTGCCCGGCCACAGGGAGCCCCACGGCGTGCCATCCTGCCCCAAAATGTGAACAGCAGAGCTTATTCCATTTTTGAGACCGAACGGTCTGAAGGTAGTATACCTGCCAGGTATGCTGTTGTCAATCCCCTCTGTGAGTAGGGGTGTGCGTAGGATTTTTGCATAGATGAGATTACCTCTCCGTTAGGCAGAACGACGTGGGAGGAGAGGGCGTCGCCAGGGATGAGAGGCAGCTGGTCGAGTTTGCCCACTCTCTCGTCGTGCTACTGGTACTGGTTGTGCTGGTTGCTTGGAGGAGGTCACGACTCCCGGCTGCCTCCTGGAGCGTTCGGACGACTGGGTCGAAGCTGTCGAAGCAGGGGGCGGAGCATGTCCACCCTCGATCTTGCGTGAGGGCTGATAGGCTCGCAGGCGTCGCGTGGCCTGGACTTCTTGCTGCCATTGCTGGCGGATCGCCGACCAGCCCTCGTCCCAGCGGTCATTACAGGCCAGGTTGCGCATCGCCAGCATCGCATTGACATGCTCGTCTCCCCAGCGCATGCCTGCCCCTTTCATGCGGCTTTGCACCACCAGCTTGTTCGCGCTCTCCACACTTCCACTCCCGATGGGATAGCCCCGCGCTTGAAACGTGGCATACGCTAGCATCGCTCGCCGTTGGTGGAGGCTAGTTCAGCTTCTTGGTGATCGTCTCCACCGCCGCTTCGGCTTGGCGAGGCTCGCATCAGGGTTTGAAGGCGTGCCAGTTCGTCGAGGACCTTACCGGCATCTCCTGCTTTCAATTCGCGCCGTTGGTGGCTCAGCCACTGCTGGAAGTGGGTCTGCTTGAACTTGGTGCGCTCCTCTGCTGTGGTGAGCTCCTCCGGGCAAGGCAGGTGCTCATGGGCAGCCTGTCCTGCATCCGCTACATACCCCATCGCATGGGCAAAATCCAGGATGCGCACTGCATCCTGGCGATGGTAGTCCACAAACTTGGGGATCCAGTCCGCTCCATCGCTCACTGCGCACACCGTCTCTGCCTTCTCCACGCCCCGCTGGTGAGTTTCCACCAAAGCGGCTTGCTGAAACTGCTCTGCCTCGCTCATGCGCGAAAAGTACGACAGCTTGGTGCTATGCACCACGGGTTCTCCTCGTTCCTCCACTGGCTCCTTGACTACCCCCAGCACTAGGGTCTTCACCTCTTTCCATTCGCCTCCCACCATTTGGATGTAACAGCCATCCAGGCTCATCAACTGCAAGGTCGGCCCCGTTGGGCTTTCTGGCCGCTCTCGTACCAGCGTGGCCCTCTGCTCGTCCTGCAGGCGCACCTGCACCGCTCCCGCCCGTCACCTGCCGCATCGTCGCTTCCGACACCTGCACCCCGGTGAAAAAGGCCAGTTCGCGGCTAGCAGGACGAAACGGCATCCACGTCCCCAAACGGGCCATACTTTCTGCCAACCTTGGCGTGACGCCACCTTACTTCGCAGCCCCAGTTGCTCATAAAGGCGGGAAAAAAGCCCACCTGACAGGTGGGACAGTACCCATAACTCCGCCGCAACTGCACCGTTTGGTCTCCCTGCGTCGTCAGCTTGCGCACATGCTTGCCTCGCTCTTGCAACTCCCCTCCACATGTCGGACAGCGCGGCCGTTCCTGGCTCCCTCCTACATCCGCCGCCGCACTCGCCATCGCCAGATCTTCCAGCAATCCTGCCCGCATCCGGGCCATACGCGTATCCAACTCCTCCTCAATTTCCGCAAACGTGGCCGTGGGATGTTGCACCCGCCAGTCTCGCATTCCGCTCAGGACTTCTTGCGCCAATTGAGCCCAGCGCCTCTCAAACTCAGCAACCATCTGCTTCTCTCCTTCGTGTCTCTTGGGGGTCCATCCCTTGGCGCCAATTCTACCACCCTTGCTTTCTGCTTGCAAAAATCCTACGCACACCCCATCCAATAGGGCAGCTTGACACACTTCTCTTCATGCGTTAATATATCACTAAGTAATGACGTATTAACGCATGAGGAAGATGGTCTAGGCCGACTTCTGCCCGTCGGAGAAATGTACAAGCGCTTTGGCCATGGGCGGCCCAAAAGGGGGAACCATTCACAGCGTGAGGCCTCCTGAAGGTTTTTCGCTCATCATGTATCGGGGATGCTGGTGGATCTGTTTCGGCAGGCTGGACCGTTTTCTGGGCGTCCCGAACATGCAAACACAAGGACGCTCTGATCGATTTTTCCACGTTTCCCGGACCTCTCTCTCGAACGCGCGTTGTTCTGAAGAGGCATAGGTGGCAAGGCAATCGGCGCGACGCCTCGAATGATCCAGCTTCGCGCCGATGTGCCCGTCTCCAGTCGTCTGATCAGTTCTGACCTGCTCCCTGTCTGGTGGGAGCGTTGACGGTTGAAGCGGTTGGTCACAGCGATCATGGGAATAATGATCGCCAGAAGATCGCGGAGGCGACTAGGACTGAACCACCAGCCACCGGTTGCCATCGGGATCCTCAAGATTAAACCACTTGACGCCAGAGCCCGGGCCATACAGGTCATCCTTAACTTCGTTGACCTTGACGCCCTTTGCTTTGAGCTCGTTGTACGCCGCTTCAATATTTGAAGTCGAGAAATAGAGCGTCATCGTACCAGGTTTCATGTGTTCATGCATCGTCGACAGAGTCAGAGAGGCGCCTCCTCCTGGGAGCGAAAGCGTGACCCAGTGCCGATCGCCTTGTCCGTAGTCTTTGGTGACAGACCAGCCCAATTGCTCCGCGTAGAACGCTTTGGCCTTCGCCATATCTGTGACTGCCACCATCACCATCAGAATTTTTTCATCAGCCATTGTCATAACCTACCTTTCACATGTCGTCAAACAGCGTGTTGTGTGTCCTTCTCGCGCTTTACCGCAGTCGGCTCTTTGAGCCAGACTCCAGTGGTGTTTTCGCGCGTCACTATTCTGACGAACCATCGCGCAGAAATGTGACCGCTGGACGCACGTATGCGGGAGGACCATTCGCGGCCCGTGCTCACGCAACCAGAAAAGCTTTTGCATTCCTTTTGCTTCTGTGACACTCCACATGGGCTAAAGCCCAGTAGCTTCTTCTGCCTCTCCTCTGTAGGCGACGTGCTGAGAAATGTGGCGTGACCACGACCCGGCGCACATCGTAGTGGAGGAGGAAAAGCGTGGAACCAGCACATCCATCCATGTGGTCTGGGTCCTGGGCGGTGCCCTGCCCGTTGATCTTCCTATGCCTTTCAGAAAGGGATAGATGGCCCACAACTTCCGTTTTTGGCGTCTTGAGGAAGATCAACACCTGCGTCTTTCGACGCCCTCTCTGCCAGAGCAGAGGAGTGGGAGGCTTTTCCTGGCGCTATTCTTTGAGGCTGCCACACTTCCTAAGGCCGTGGATTGGGTACCCGTGCCTTCGCAGCAGCAAATAGCTTGGTACATTGGGTAACGCGGTAACGTTTTTACGCATAGCCCTTCGCTATGCAACCCGTACGTTATTCAGTTCTCAAGGTACTCATCTCTTCTTTGTAGCAGAGAAAAAACCGGAAAGGCAAGGGCGAAAGCCTGAAAATCGCCTCACCACTGGTTCTAAAGACCCGAGGCTTGCGGCGGGCTAAAGCCCATGTTCTGTCAGAGATCATCCCCTGTCTCGTGCGGAGCGGCTCCATTCCGTGCTTCAAGTGAGAGCAGGGTGAGCCCAAGGCGATTGATCTTGAGCAGCACGCCAAAGAGCGCTGCCTGATCGGGCAAGGGACCGGAAAGCAGCGTGGTTCCAGATGGCTCATGCACGATCTGAAGTCCTGCCAACCAGTCCTGCCAGGAGAGATCGAGATGTCCTCTGATCCGAATCTGGTAGTTCATCAGCTTTTTCTCCTTGCGTGATCTCCACATGCACAAGGATAGCGCAGAGATGAGGCACAAACAGTCACCAAAAGTCTACCCTGGGGTAGCATTTTCTTGGGAAAGAAGGTGGGTGTTGGGGAGGAACATCCTCACAGCAGGGAAAAGGCACGCGCCTGGGCAATCGCCTGCGTGCGGCTTTCTGCTCCCAGCTTCGCGAGCAGGTTACTGACATGTTTCTTGACGGTGGAAAGCTGGATCACGAGTGCTGCGGCGATCTGTTGATTGGAGGCACCTGCTGTCAGCAGGCGCAAGACTTCTTGCTCACGCTCGGTCAGTGGCTCGACGAGGGCAGGTGAGGCAGAAGCAACGCGCCCTGGAACAGACGATGCGTGAGGGGTCTTGGCCAGAGAGTGATGGAGAGCGTTCTTTTTTTTCTGCTCCTCCTGCTCAAAGGCTGCGAGCAAGCGCAACACGTAGGGTCGAGCAATGGCAACAGTCGCGCTACCGGGTTCATCCTCCGCGGGCGCTTCATCCTTCCCCGGATGTGCGTCAGCAAGCAACGCGGAGAGTGCCTGTCGCATTGGTGTCCCTGCATCCAGATAGACGCGCAGATGGCCTTCTGGCTCGGTGATTGCAAACAGGCGTGCCGCGACGTGTGCCGCCTGTGCGCTGTTGCCCGCATGATGCAGAGATACGACAGAGAGCGCCAGAAATTCGAGGACCGTGTCAATAGACCCTTCCCGATCAAGGTACTGGCTGAAGCGCGAGAGCGTCTCGACCGCCTGCTGATACTGCTGCCGGGCCAGCAAGACCCGCACCAGCATCAGGAGTTCCCAGCGGTGTAAGGGATTCCAGGACTCGGGTGAGAAGGTCGTTTGTGCTGCCCACGCGGATGCTTCAGCCAGATTGCCCCGTGCCAGCCACAAGTGGACTTGCACGACGTTGACCCAGGGAACATGATGGGCAAAACCACTCTGCTCAAGCAGGACTTCGAGCCGGTGCAGCGCTTCTTCTGTCGCGGAGAGATCTCCCCGTGCCAGCCCCAGTTGTGCTGCACAGGTCTCTCCTACGACCAGCAGTTCCATGTGTTGCCAATCCTGCGCAAGGCGCAGCAACTGAGCGAGCCAGTCCGATGCCTCTTCCAGCCGATTCCAGGCGTAGGAGACCACAAACAGGCAATAATACAGATAGCCTTCCGATGGCCCTTCTATGCGTGTGAAGGTGTTCTCCACCTGGGCAACCACACTATCATGCCGCGTATCAGTGCTGAGATTCACCGAATCGATGAAGCGAAAAGCGGCATCCAGAGCCAGGTGAACGCGCGCCCGCAGGATGGCATCGGGCAGGGAGAACACCCAGGTATGGATCGTTCTGGCCTCTCCACGAAGCCAGAACGGCCACGCTGCCTGCTCCATCAAGGAAGCGGCGTAGGCATGGTCAGGCACAGTCAGCGCGTGCGTAATCGCCTCGCGCCACTCATGTTGAGCTTCATAAAACCTGGCCGCGCGCAGATGCAATAGCGGCACTAACTGGGGTTGACTGGCATGCAAACGGGCGAGGAGGGCTTCACGAAAGAGTTCATGATAGCGGTACCACTGCCGCTCGGAGTCCAGCGGCACGAGGAAGAGATTGGCCTGCTCCAGTGCCTGCAACATCTCCTGGCTCTCAGACGCACCGGCACCGGCGGTGACGGCCTGGCAGAGAGCTGCATTCATGCGAGGTACGATCGATGTCTGAAGCAAAAAGTCCTGGAGAGGCGTCGGCAACGGCGCGAGAATGTCCTGTTGCACATAATCCAGCAGATAGCGATGGTTGCCCGCAAAATCTTTCACAAAAGCCGCGTGATCGGGCCGCTTGCGCAGGGAGAGCGCGGCCAGCTGCAACCCGGCGATCCAACCCTCCGTCCGCCGGGAGAGAGTGGCTACCTCCTCCTCTGAAAGGGGCAAACCCGTCGCATGGCGCAGAAAGTGGGCGGTCTCGGCTTCGGTAAAGCGCAAATCCTGGTCACGGATCTCAAACAGCTGCCCGCGCACGCGAAACCTGGGCAGAGGGAGATCCGGGTCAGCGCGGCCGACCAGCACCACATGCAGGGTGCTGGGTACATGATTGAGCAAGAAGCTCATGGAATCACAGATGGCTTGATCAGAGATCACATGGTAATCATCCAGAATCAGGATGAGGTCCT
>WNFA01008996.1_pt1 | contig 13833 bp, 16 predicted proteins | sample 5400481 | NCBI WGS metagenome assembly WNFA01 (sample SAMN13153340, study PRJNA577476) | soil metagenome | isolation source: 120 cm saprolite under Douglas fir tree site 2 hole 1 replicate 2 | place: USA:California | collected 2015-04-18 | reverse complement strand
CGGAAGGCGAAGACATCGAGGTGCTGGAATTGCCGATCGATTCTGCGCTGGCCATGATCGGCGACGGCCGCATCGTCGATGCCAAAACCATCATGCTCTTGCAATACGCGGCGCTGAATATTTTTCGATGACGCGCAACGACCAATAGACATGTCGTCCCGGCGCACGCCGGGACCCATAGCCACCGCGGTTCATTGTTAAGGGGATTGTCGCTCCGGCATCGCGCAATACGACGGCCTGTGATTATGGGTCCCGGCGTTCGCCGGGACGACGCGAATTTCGTCGTCGACAACCCTACGAAATCAAAACAACGACCCCTGCCCGTCGTCTTCAGACGCCACTTGCGCCGGTTTGCGTGGGTTCTTTTTTGTGGGCCTCGGTTGCTCCGCTGCCATCTCTTCCGCCGTGATGGGGAGGATCAGTTGCGCGTCGTCATTGGCGGCGTGATTGACCCGCGTCGAAATCTCATGCCAGACGAAACGGCCTTCGCCGGGCGCGACCAGCAGCGCCATTACCTTCTCTGCATCGTCATCACGGCAATCGAGCCAGCGCTCGAAATCATCGGGCTCGATGGTCACGGGCACGCGGTGATGTAATACCGCGAGATCAGGGCTCGCGGGCGCAGTAACGATCGCCACGGTATCGAGTTCCTCGCCGTTGGGGCCGATCCAGGTTTCCGCCAACCCGGCAAGGCCAATCGGCTGTCCGTCGCGGCGATGGATGAAATAAGGCCGCTTGCGCTTTTCCGAGACCTGCCATTCATAATAGCCGTCCGCCGGGATCAGGCAGCGCCGCCGCTTCATGGCGTTCTTGAAGGCCGGTTTTTCCAGCACGGTTTCGCCGCGTGCGTTGATCAGCAGGGCGAATTTACTGGGATCCTTGACCCAGGCCGGCAGCAGGCCCCAGCGCATCAGGCGGAAATGCCGGATGCCATTCTCGACAATAACCACCGGGATCGGCTGGGTCGGCGCAATATTATGCCGTGGCGGGAAGTTGGGCTGCTCGATATAGCCAAAGATCTGTCGCAAAGCCGCCGGCGGCGAGGTAATTACAAAGCGTCCACACATTCTGAGGCCCAGATAGGCATGCGTTCAGCACCTTTTAACCCCAACCGTTAACACTGCGGCAGATGACATCAACGGCTTCCCAACCCGTGCGATCCGATCGCCCGATGCCGCAACCGACGGGCCTTGACAAGGAGGCGCGGGCTGCGCAGTTGCGAGCTGCCAACATCAACCCCCGCACTGGTCTGGCCACCGATTACCTGAATCATTTCAACGAAGCCATCATGCTGCTCGAGATGATTCCGGACATGCCGGAATGCGCGGAAGATTTCCTGAGCTGGCACCCTCTGTCCTATGCCGAGCATTTCACGGCGTCCCATTTCAAGGCGCGCGATCTCGCGATCGAGGCCTATGAATCCGCCGACGCAACCGTTCGTGCCGAATTCGACAATATCACCGGCGCAATGACCTCCATTCTCACCGCGGTGAGCGCCGCCATGCGCGAGGCCAAGCAGGACAAGACCCGCGCCACGCTGGCCGAACAGGCCACCGGCTGGGTCAAGCCGCTGGTCGCACTGGCCGGCGGCATCATCAATGGCCGCGGCGACGAGACCGACGTCGACTACATCATGACGCATTAGATCATGATCCGATTAGGTAGAATCGAATCATTGAGCATGATCTCCGCGCAAACGCGTTCCGCGTTTGTCGCGAGGGAAAACCGGCTTCCACCCATCGGGGCGTGGCCCGAGGGCATGCTTTTCCGGATCATGCTCTGATGTCCACGGCGTCCCCGGCCCAGCCGTCGCATCCCCAGCTTGCCGTCAGTGCGGCGATCTTTCGTGACGGCAAGGTCCTGCTGGTACGGCGCGCGCGGTCGCCGGCCAAGGGTTTCTATTCGCTGCCCGGCGGCCGGGTCGAATTCGGCGAATCGCTGCACACGGCGCTACATCGCGAAGTCGACGAGGAAACCGCGCTGAAAATCGAGATCATCGGCCTCGCCGGATGGCGCGAGGTGGTGCCGGGAACCAGCGGCGGCGGGCACTATTTGATCATGTCATTCGCGGCGCGCTGGATCGCCGGCGAGCCGGTCCTGAACGACGAACTCGACGATTTCAGGTGGCTTGAGCCGGATGGCTTAAGCGATCTCAAGGTCACCGGAGGCCTATTTGAGGTCGTCCAGTCGGCCCGCGGCCTGATCCGGGGCTGACTCTGGATCGCGTCCCAAGCCCTTCGAGCCTTGCTTCCAGCGCATTGAGAAGGCATATCACGGACGTCCCGGATCCCCTTCATGTTCAAGCACTTTCTGGCCGCTCTCATCCTCATCTCGGCCTGCCATGCCGGCCCGGCGCGGGCCCAGGATGCGGCCGCGCCGTTCGACGGCGACCTGCAGCGGCTGGCCGAAATCCTCGGCACCCTGCACTATTTGCGGGGCATTTGCGGCACCAATGAAGGCCCCAAATGGCGCAACGAAATGCAGGCGCTGATCGATGCCGAAACCCCCTCCGGCGATCGCCGCGCCCGTATGATCGCGGGCTTCAACCGCGGTTATAACGGCTTCCAGCAGACCTACCGGACCTGCACGCCGGCGGCTTCGGTCGCGATCCGCAGGTACATCGAGGAAGGTTCGAAGATCTCGCGGGATCTGACCGCCCGTTACGCCAACTAGGCGCGTTTTCAAGGCTGCGTGCGCTTTTTGACCGGCGTGGCAGGACCGTGGACGGCCGAGAAGCTGGCAGCACTGGCGCCGGTCGATACGGTGGTGCAACTCGCGCGCAAGATGATCCTCGCCAAAAACTACCCGGGAGTGGATGTGCTGACGGCGCGCTCGCGTCTGCTGGACGATCATCGCGTGGACGCCTATCATCTGGATATTGCTGACCGTGCCCGCCGGGCCATCGCGGCGTTGCGCATCGCCGAAGAAACCGGAAATTCCGCCGCAGATTCCATCTTGCTGGAAAGGGCGCGAAAGCTGCAGGCCTTTTTCTCGCAGCCGTTCTTCGTCGCAGAACCCTTTGCCAAGCGGCCGGGCTCGTATGTGAGCCGTGCCGACGCCGTGCGCGGCTGTGCCGAAATTCTCAACGGCCGGCACGACGATCTGCCGGTCGACGCGTTTTATTTTACGGGAAGTATTGAGGAAATCCGCGGCGGCAGGGCTCCGGCCTGAGCAGGTCAGGCGCCGTTCGGAAACCCGATCAAAATATCCAAAGCGCCGTTAACCTTTCCTAAAGAACTGGCCTAGGCGGCCCCGAATCGCATGGTAAACACCGCGCGTTCGATGCGTTCCGCCCTGGATCGCGCTTCCAGCCTGTTGAGTTTCATGAGCCTTCCAGCGTCATTCCCAGCCGCCCGCGACCCGTTGCCCGATCAGGAACAGAAGCAGGCCGCGCTCGGCTATCTCAACGAGGCCTGGGCGGAGGCGCGCCACGATGGCGTCGATGGCGACTGCCTGGCGCAGGTGAGCCTGTTCGCGGCGTTCGCCGAACTGGTCGGAAGCTACGGCGAAGACGCGGTCGCGACCTATGTGGAAGGCCTCCCTGCCCGCATCCGCAACGGCGAGTTCTCGACCGCGCGAGCGAGGCAGTGAGTTTGCACGAAGCAGTAAGCTTGCATCAAGCAAAGCTGTCATCGCCCGGCTTGACCGGGCGACCCAGTATTCCAGAGCCTTCGTATTTTAACATCGACGCCGCGGCGTACTGGATCACCCGGTCAAGCCGGGTGACGACGTCCGAGGTTGGCGTCATGTCCCGCTTTAACGTGAAACATGAGAGCGCAACGAACTAAGCCTTCAGCGTCTCCAGAAACCGCACCGGCTCGCCGGTCGAGGGCGTCATCAGCTCGCCCTGCCACATCACGCGGCGGCCGCGCACGAAGGTGCCGACCGGCCAGCCGGTGACGCGAACGCCGTCATAAGGCGTCCAGCCCGCACGCGAAGCCACCCATTTGTTGGTGATGGTCTCGCTGCGCTTGAGATCGACGATGGTAAAGTCCGCATCATAGCCCGCCGCGATCCGGCCCTTGACGGCGATGTTGTACAGCCGCGCGGGCCCGGCGCTGGTGAGGTCGACAAAGCGCGCCAACGACAATCGCCCGGCATGGACGTGATCGAGCATCAGCGGCACCAGCGTCTGCACCCCGGTCATGCCCGACGGCGAGGCCGGATAGGTTTTGGCCTTTTCCTGAAGCGTATGCGGCGCGTGATCGGAGCCGAGCACGTCGATGATGCCCTGCTCGATGCCGCGCCAGATGCCGTCGCGGTGATCGGCCGAGCGCACCGGCGGATTCATCTGCGCGCGGGTGCCGAGCCGCTCGTAGCATTCGGGAGCGACCAGCGTGAGGTGATGCGGCGTCGCTTCGCAGGAGGCGACGTCCTTGTTATCCCTCAGGAATTCGATCTCCTCCTTGGTCGAGATATGCAGCACGTGAATCCGCTTGCCGGTTTCATGGGCGAGATTGACCAGACGCTGGGTCGCCAGCAGCGCCGCGGTCTCGTCGCGCCACACCGGATGCGAGCGTGGATCGCCTTCGATGCGCAACCCCTTGCGATCGTTGAGGCGGTACTCGTCCTCGGCATGAAAGGCGGCGCGGCGCCGGATCACCTTGAAGATCCGCCGCAGGCTTTCGTCATCCTCGACCAACAGCGCGCCGGTTGACGAGCCGATGAACACCTTGACCCCGGCGCAGCCCGGCGCGCGCTCCAGCTCCGGCAGATCCTGCACATTGTCGCGGGTGCCGCCGATGAAGAACGCAAAATCGCAGTGCATGCGATGATGGCCGCGCTTCACCTTGTCGGCAAAAGTCTGCTCGGTGACGGTCAGGGGATCGGTGTTCGGCATTTCGAACACCGCCGTGACGCCGCCCATGACGGCGCTGCGCGACCCGGTTTCCAGGTCCTCCTTTTGGGTCAGGCCGGGCTCGCGAAAATGCACCTGGGTGTCGATCACGCCGGGCAGGATGTGTAGGCCCTTGCAGTCGATCACCTCGGCGGCGGAGGCCTGCCCAAGCCCGCCGATTGCTGCAATGCGACCATCCGTGACGGCGATGTCGCGCACGCCCTCGCCGTCCTGATTGACCACGGTGCCGGATTTCAGAATGGTATCAAATCGTTGATTCATGGGTCCTCAGCACCCGCTTTACGGAACCGATGTCGCGCGGGCCTTGTTCCCGATACCTTAGCGTCTTACGTTGCCATGTGATATCCGGCGCTGGCGTTTCCCCAAGAACTTCGAAGAGCACTTCGAGCGAACTTCCAAGCGAACCTTCAAAAGAACTTTGTCAGAGAACTCCTTATGAAAGCAGCGTTTCTTCCCGACCGCGGCGTGGTCAAGGTGAGCGGCATCGACGCCCGCGACTTTCTCAATGGCCTTGTCACCACAGACGTTGCGCTGCTTCGCCCGGGCCTCGGCCGGTTCGGCGCGGCGCGTTGCTGACGCCGCAGGGCAAGATCACGGTGGATTTCCTGATCACCGAAGCGCCTTCGGGCCATGGCGGCGGGTTCCTGATCGACTGCCCGCGCGCGCTCGCGCAAGGTTTTGCTGACAAGCTTGGCTTCTATAAATTGCGCGCCAAGGTCGCGGTCGAAAATCTCTCGGACAGTCTCGGTGTGCTGGCGGCGTGGGATGGTGATCCTTCGGTGATGCCCGATCTTTCGTTCGCCGATCCGCGCCATGCCGCGCTCGGCTGGCGGATTCTGATACCCGTGGAACTCGCGCAAAAGGTCGCCGATCTGATCGGCTCGGAGCTGGTCGACAGCGGCGCCTACGACGCCCATCGCATCGCCTCGGGCGTTCCGCGCGGTGGGCTCGACTTTATGTATGGCGACGCGTTTCCGCACGAAACCAACATGGATCGCCTGCACGGCGTCGATTTCGAGAAGGGCTGTTACGTCGGTCAGGAGGTGGTGTCGCGGATGCAGCACCGCGGTACCGCCCGCACGCGAACAATACGGGTCATTCTCGAGAGCGCGTCGCCGGAGCCGGGTGCTGCCATTCTGGCCGGCGACAAATCGGTGGGCACCATGGGCTCGACGGCAGGCCCCAATGGCCTCGCGCTGATCAGAGTGGATCGCGTGGCCGAGGCGGTTGCCGCCGGACTACCGCTGACATCGGGCGGCCTCGCCATCCGCGTTGCCGAGCCGGACGATTTGCTGATCGCACCGAAGCAGACCGTGGCATGACGAGGTCGGCGCGCCTGCATGCCGATGGCCTGGTGCGGTGTCCGTGGCCCGGCGAAGATCCGTTTTACATGGCTTATCACGACACCGAATGGGGCGTGCCGGAATATGACGATCGCGCGCTGTACGAAAAGCTCATTCTCGACGGTTTTCAGGCCGGGCTGTCCTGGATCACGATCCTGCGCAAGCGCGACAACTTTCGCCGCGCCTTCGACGATTTCCGCCCCGAAAAGATTGCGCGCTACAACGCGAAAAAGCTTCAGGCACTGATGAACGACGCCGGCATCGTCCGCAACCGCGCCAAGATCGAGGGCACGGTCGCAAGCGCCAAGGGCTATCTGAAGATCATGGAAGACGGCCCGGGCTTCTCGAAATTCATGTGGGATTTCGTCGACGGCAGGCCGAAGGTCAATAACTTCAAGACCACCGCCAGCGTGCCGGCATCGACGCCGCTGTCGATCAAGATGTCAAAGGAACTGGCGTCGCGTGGATTCAAATTTGTCGGCCCGACCATCGTCTATGCCTTCATGCAGGCCACCGGCATGGTCAACGACCATCTGGTGACCTGCTTTTGCCATGAAACCTGCGCCGGAAAACATCGCATCCCGCGCCTCAAAGTCAAATGACGGCCGGAAAATTGTCCGCAGCCGAAACGTCGCCCCGCGTCTGGCAGCGGATGTTGTCGGGGCGGCGGCTCGATCTCCTGGACCCCTCGCCGCTCGACGTCGAGATCGCCGATATCGCCCACGGCCTGGCGCGGGTCGCGCGCTGGAACGGCCAGACCAGCGGCGCGCATATTTTTTCGGTGGCGCAGCACACGCTTTTGGTCGAGGCCGTGATGCGCGAGCAGACGCCGCGCGTGGATGTCCGATTGAGGCTCGCGGCACTGCTGCACGATGCGCCGGAATATGTCATCGGCGACATGATCTCGCCGTTCAAGGCGGTGCTTGGCGGAGATTATAAGGTGGTGGAAAAGCGGCTGCTTTCGGCGATCCACATCCGCTTCGGATTGCCGCCGGTGCTGGCCGACGAGATCACGCGACAGATCAAGGCCGCCGACAGGGGCGCGGCATATCTCGAGGCGACGCAACTCGCGGGCTTCGCCGAAGCCGAGGCAAAACGCCTGTTCGGCCGCGATCCCGGCCTGCCGCCGGCGAGCGTGCGCGAATACCTGACGCCCTGGACCGCGGCCAGGGCCGAGAAGCGGTTCCTGGCGCGGTTCAAGGTCGTCTCATCGTCGTAGGGTGGGCAAAGGCGCTCTTTGCGCCGTGCCCACCATCGATTCAGCGCATGACATGACGCGTGATTTGTGGTGGGCACGCTTCGCTTTGCCCACCCTACGTACTATAATTGCACCAACAAAAGGACCGCCATGATTCACGTCTGTTCGCTCGCCGCGCTTCCCGACACCGTCAAGGCCACCGGCGCCAGCCATGTCCTCACCGTGATGGCCAATGTCGACCAGGTGCAGCGGCCGGCGTCGGTACTCCCCGCCAATCATCTGAAAGTATCGATGGACGACATCACCGAACAGATGGACGGTTTTGTCGCGCCGTCGGACCAGCACATCGAACAGGTCCTGAACTTTGTCCGCGGCTGGGACCGCAGCGCGCCGCTGGTCGTGCATTGTTACGCCGGCATCAGCCGCTCGACCGCGAGCGCTTTCGCCGCCGCCTGTTTGCTCAATCCGCATCGCGACGAAATATCGATCGCACGACAGATTCGCGCCGCCTCCCCGATCGCATCGCCGAACCGGTTGATCGTCAGTCTGGCGGACAAGGCGCTGGGGCGTGAGGGACGCATGCTGCGCGCGCTCGACGAGATGGGCCCGGGCAGCATGATGGTCGAAGGCCGGCCATTCCGCATCGATCTCGACTGATGCCCGCAAACGACGCCAGATGAGCGAAAAGCTTCTGACGCCGATCGAAATCGGCCTCACCGCGGCCATCGTCGCGATCGAAGGCAACGAACCGCTGATCCTCACCGCATCGGGCGGCGTTGGCGACAGGCTCGCGGGGCTTCCGTTCGGCCCGTTCGACGCGGTCGCGCACCGCACTTTCGAGATCGGCCTGCGCGCCTGGGTGGAAGAACAGGCGGGATTGCGGCTGGGTTACGTCGAGCAGCTCTATACCTTCGGCGACCGCGGCAGGCATACGCAGGCCGGTGACACCGATGCCCATGTCGCCTCGATCGGCTACCTCGCGCTGACGCGCGCAGCCGACAATGCATCGCGCGCGCCGGGTGCGACTTTCGAGCCCTGGTATCGGTTTTTCCCATGGGAAGACTGGCGCGAAGCGCGGCCCGCCATGATCGAGCGCGACATCTTTCCGGAACTCACCGGCTGGGCGGCGCAGACCGAGCAGCCGGACGCGGCACGCGCGCTGAGCCGCAAGGATCGCGTCCGGCTGTATTTCGGCACCGAGGGCGCGCACTGGGACGAGGAGCGCGTGCTCGACCGTTACGAGTTGCTTTACGAAGCCGGATTGATCGAGGAGGCACGGCGGGACGGACGCCCCGCGGCACTCGCGCGCAGATCCATCCCTGTGCTCGGCGCAGCCATGCGCTTCGACCACCGGCGAATCCTGGCGACCGCGATGGGGCGGCTGCGCGCCAAACTGAAATACCGCCCCGTGGTCTTTGAACTATTGCCGCCCGAATTCACACTTACTGAACTGCAACGGACCGTGGAAGCGATCTCGGGGCGGCACCTGCACAAGCAGAATTTCCGGCGCCTCGTGGAAGCCGGCGCCCTGGTCGAACCAACTGGGGTGATGTCGACACAGACCGGTGGACGGCCCGCCGCATTGTTTCGCTTCCGCCGCGAGGTGCTGCAGGAGCGGCCCGCACCGGGCCTGCGGGTGCGCGGGCGACGCTGACGGTCTGATGGCCGGACGGCACTGACGGTCGGACGGCACTGACGTGGTGTAAGAATTTGACGCGGTAAGCCCGAAGGCCGGGCCGATCGCCTGGAGGCTTGATGTTCGATTCGCCGCTCGACTTTTTTTCGCTCGTGATCGCCATCGTCGCATTTATCTTTGCGCGCAAGGCGCTCAATCAAACCGCCGCGTTACGCGCGCGGCTGGAGTTGATGGAGACAAATGCGTCATCGGCGGCGGCGGAAACGCCGATGCCGCCGCCGCTTCCCGCGCAGCAGGCGTCGACGGCTCCACTGGCATCGGACCAGATCAGAATTGAAACAACCGAAGCAGAGGCGCAGCCTGGCCAACCGGCACCGCCGCCTCCGATCCCGGACGTTCCAGCTGCCGCATCGCAACCCGGCCCCGGCTTCGAGGAGCGCATCGGCACCCGCTGGGTGGTCTGGGTCGGCGGCTTGACACTGGCGCTTGGCGGATTCTTCATGGTCCGCTATTCGATCGACGCCGGCCTGCTCGGTCCCGGCGTGCGCACGCTGCTGGGCGGCCTGTTCGCGCTGGCGCTGCTTGTCGCGGGCGAATGGACACGCCGCAAGGAAAGCATCTCCGCGATCGCAGCGCTGCCGATCGCCAATATCCCGGCGATCCTCACCGCCGCCGGGACAGCCGTTGCATTTGCGACCGTCTACGCCGCTTACGCGCTCTACGGTTTTCTGGTCCCCGCCACCGCCTTCATTCTGCTCGGGCTGGTGGCGTTGGGCACGCTCGCCGCGGCGCTGTTGCACGGACCGGCGCTGGCGGGCCTCGGCATCGCCGCCGCCTTCGTCACGCCTGTGCTGGTTTCTTCCGACAAACCGGACTTCTGGGCGCTGTACATTTATCTTGCCATCGTCACCGCGGCGGCCTTCGGCCTGGCACGCATCCGGCTGTGGCGCTGGCTTGCGGTCACAACAATAGCGTTCGCGCTGCTGTGGACCTTCCCCTGCCTGCAATGCGGCCCGTCGATGGTCGGACCGCACGCGTTGCATGTGATCGCAGGGTTCGTGCTCGCCGCATTGCTGGTGGTGTGCGGACTGATGTTCGGCCCGCCCGCCGACGAAGGCCGGATCGAGCCGATTTCGTCCGGCTCGCTCGCGGCCTACCTTGCGGGCTCAACGATGATCGTGCTCGCGAGTTTCCATACCGACGCCGCCATCATCGTGTTCGCTCTGCTGGTGGCCGGCACAATATTCGTGGCATGGCGCGCGCAGGCCGCCACCGGCGCGGTCGGCGCCGCGGCCGTTTTCGTGTTCGTCGTGTTTGCCGAATGGGCGGTTCGCGCCAATCCGGACATGCTGGTGCTGCCGGGCGGGCCGCTGCCCGGCATCGGCCCAGCCGCCACCGACGGTTCGGTCTCGTTGCACCTGGTGACCGCGGCGATTTTCGCGATCGGATTCGGCGCCGCGGGATTTTTGGCGCAGGACCGCTTCACGAGCGCGATCATACCGGTAGTATGGTCGGCGGCGGCCGTGTTCACGCCGCTGACGCTGTTGATCGCGTTGTACGCCCGCATCGCCCATCTCGATCGCTCGATCCCGTTTGCTATCCTGGCGGTGGTGCTGGCGGCAGCGTATGGCGCCGCGACCGAAGTTCTGACCAAGCGGCACAATCGGCCGGGATTGCCGGTTTCGATCGCGCTGTTCGCGACAGGGGCGCTGGGCGCGCTGGCGCTGGCGCTGACCTTTGCACTCGAAAAGGGCTGGCTCACGATTGCGCTGGCGCTGATGTCGATGGGCACGGCGTGGATATCGATGCAACGGCCTATACCATTTCTGCGCTCGCTGGCCGCGATCCTCGCCGGCATCGTGGTGCTGCGCATCGGCTACGAGCCGCGCATCGTCGGCGATGCGGTCGGTAGCACCCCGATCTTCAACTGGCTGTTGTGGGGCTACGGCATTCCGGCGCTGTCGTTCTGGGCCGGAAGCCACTTCCTGCGCCGCCGTGGCGACGACGCTCCGCTGCGGACCGTGGAGTCGGCAGCGATCCTGTTCACGGTGCTGCTGGCGTTCATGGAAATTCGTCACGCCGTCAACGGCGGCGACGTCTACCACGACAACGCCGGCCTGACCGAGATCGCGCTGCAGGTATGTGTGGCGCTCGCCATGGCGATCGGCCTGGAACGGCTGCGCATTCGCACCGGCAGCATTGTCCACAACGTCAGCGCGATCCTCCTCACGGTGTTTGCCGGACTGGCGAGCATATTTGGGTTGTTGTTACTCGAGAATCCGATGATCTGGTGGTCGATCGACGTCGGCGGCGTATTCATCAATCAGATCTTGCTCGGCTACGCCCTGCCGGCGGTGCTTGCGCTGCTGTTGTCTTACGCGGCCGCCGGCCGGCGTCCCGCCTTCTATGCCAACAGCATCGCGGCGGGCGCGCTCGTGCTCGCGCTGACCTATGTAACGTTCGAAATTCGCCGGCTCTATCACGGCCCGGTGCTGACCAGCGGCGCTACCAGCGGCGCCGAGCAATACACCTATTCGATCGCGTGGCTGGCGTTCGGCGTGGCCCTGCTCGGCATCGGCATCGTTTTCAATTCGCAGCGCGCAAGGCTCGCCTCCGCGGTCGTGATCGCACTTACCATTCTGAAGGCGTTCCTGATCGACATGTCGACCCTGACGGGCATCTATCGCGCGCTATCGTTCATGTGTCTCGGCCTGGTGCTGGTGGCGATCGGCTGGCTGTACCAGCGGATCCTGTTCCGCCGGCAGGCGGCGCCGCCATCGGACGGGCGCCACGGTTCAAGCCAGCCCTTGATGTAAATCGACGGCGGTCGCCGCCCTCGAAACCTCTCTTTGCGATTTCGCAGTCAGCGCGTACATAGGTCCGATGGCAAGACCGCGCAGTTTCGATCCCGACGAGGCGCTGGACCTCGCGCGCGACGTATTCTGGCAAAAAGGATTCCAGGGTACATCGCTCGACGACATCACCGCCGCCACCGGCCTTGCCAAGCCCAGCCTCTATGCGGCCTTCGGCGACAAGAATGCGTTGTTCCTGAAAGTTCTGGACCGCTATCACGAACGTATTGTCGGGAACGCCGAGCGCGTCCTCAAGGAAGGGCCGTCGGCGCGTGACGCGATCGAACGCTGGTTGACCGGCTTTGTCCCTTTCTGCTCGGGCGCTAAGGGAAGCAGGGGTTGTCTCTCGGTCAATGCCGCAGCCGACGGCGCTTCCGATCAGAAGCAGGTTCGCGACAGGATCCAACGCTTCAACCGGAAACTGGAGGAATTGCTGCGCAACCGCCTTCGCGCTGACCGTGCGCAATTTTCCGAGGCGTTCGATCCGGAGGGTAGCGCACATACGCTGATGGCGATCTATGTGGGACTGATGGTGCTGGCGAAAGATGCGCCGGATGCGGCCCGCGTCCGCGCCACCTTAAATCAGGCGATGAAGCTACTTGCTTGACACTCAATCTTTCATTATGTACTTTATAGTACATAACCAGGAGAACACGGTCATGCAGACGATCCAGATTGAAGCGTTCGGCAATCCGGCTGAGGTCTTGAAGGTGGTCGACATTCCCGATGTCGGCGAGCCTGCCGAAGGTGAGGTGGTGATCGCGCTCGAAGCCTCGCCGATCAATATGAGCGATCTCTTGATGATTTCCGGCCGCTACGGTTATCGGCCGAACCTGCCGAGCGTGATGGGAACGGAAGGCGTTGGCCGCGTCATCGCCGTCGGCGGCGGCGTCAGGCATCTGAAACCGGGCGACCGCACCCTGGTGCCCTATCCCGCGCCCGCATGGGCGGAACGCATCAAGGCGGATGCGGGCCGGCTTCGGCGGCTGCCGAGCGGCGACGTCAACCAGTTCGCCATGCTGGGCATCAATCCGCCAACCGCATACCTGATGCTGACCGGCTTCGTCACCTTGCCGTCGGGATCCTGGGTCATTCAGAACAGTGCCAACTCCGGCGTCGGGCGGGCACTTATTCCGGTCGCGAAATCGCTCGGGCTGAAGACCGTCAATGTCGTGCGGCGCGACGATGTCGTTGCCGAGATCAAGGCCATCGGCGGCGACGTCGTCCTTGTCGATGGACCGGACCTCGCCAAGCGGGTTGCAGCCGAGACCGGCAAAGCACCCATTGCACTGGCCGTGGACGGCGTCGGCGACACGTCGACGACCAACCTGCTTGGCTGCCTGGCCGAAAAGGGCGTGCACGTGTTCTACAGCACGATAAGCGGCAAGCCATCCGTCGTTCCCGCGACGCACTTTATTTTCCGCGACATTTCGATGCGCGGATTCTGGCTGGCCAATTGGTTTGAGAACGCGAAGCCTGATCAGATCACCGAGATGTACGATCGTCTTGCGCCGCTGGTCGCGTCGGGTGCGATCAGCGCGCCCATTGCCGGCACCTACAGTTTCGCGGAGATCGCCGAGGCGGTAGCAGTGGCATCAAGAAATCGCGGCAAGGCGCTGTTCACGGTCGGTTGAGACAGCCGCCGGGTTAGCATCTGCGTGATGCACCGCTGGTGGCGAACGTCATGAAGGCCGGCTCGCCAGGCGCCGGCCTCCGCTTTGTCAGGCCGCCCTGACCGTGTTGAGGAACTTGCCGACCTCGAGCTTGAGGCGGTTGCTCTCGCTCGACAGCGACTTCGCCGCCGAATGAACCTGCGAGGAGGCCGATCCGGTCTCGCTGGCGCCACGCTGCACGTCGGTGATGTTGGCTGAGACTTGCGATGTGCCTTGGGCGGCATGCTGGATGTTGCGGGATATTTCCTGCGTCGCCGCGCCCTGCTCTTCCAC
>WNFA01003078.1_pt1 | contig 13833 bp, 14 predicted proteins | sample 5400481 | NCBI WGS metagenome assembly WNFA01 (sample SAMN13153340, study PRJNA577476) | soil metagenome | isolation source: 120 cm saprolite under Douglas fir tree site 2 hole 1 replicate 2 | place: USA:California | collected 2015-04-18 | reverse complement strand
TTTTGAGGAAGGACGAGAGCTCGTTCGGCCTCCCAAGCTCAATGAGCAGAAAACGCGAAAGACCGAGAAAGCCAAAAGCCACCAGAATAATTATGCCGCTTTCACTGGTCTAATGTTGGGATTTACAGACCACCTAACGCCAAATGGCTTAGAGTAGTCAATAGAGCCTTCGCTCTTCTTATTGCATCCTTAGCGTGGGTTTTCCCCCGGATATTGATGCTGCTGGCAAACCCCTTTCCCGTCTGGAATCTAGCATGTTAGGCAGCTACATCCTTGTCATCAGAACATGCAAGTCTTCCAAAGCGTGAGGTACGCGTTTGAGCACGAGGTCGCTCCATCAACCAGGCCCCGATGCGGACGGCATTCAAGGCCGTTGCAATGAAGATATGTTGGAGCCGCGTTTTCGCCAGACCAATGTAGCGCGAACGGCGCAGATCAAAGGAATGAACACCTTGTGAGATCGTTCCCTCGATCCCAGCGCGTTTTGCATACCTCTCTTTGAAATCTTTCGTCTGTTGCCGCTCACGGGCCTGCTGAAGAGCGAAATGAGATTGAGAGTGAGGCCGTAAGGTGAGCATACGCCCTCCAGTTTTTGCTTGTGTACAGAGCGGGCGACAAGGGCATATGCGGCAATCTTTGGGATCAAACTTGATATGGACGACATCCTTGCCATGTCGATCATGTGTCGGAGTCCAGCAGCGACTGGTTTTTCCCGCAGGACAGCTGACCTTCTGCTGTTGCCAGTCTATGAGAAACTGGGTTGCATCAAACCCTGTTGCTGCTTGAGCTTGCCAACTGGTATCAAGAGGAACGGGGCCAAGAAGCGTGAGGCCATGCGTCTTTTGACTGCTCACAATCAGTTCTGCATCGAGATAGCCTGAATCAACGATATGTTCCTCTGGTAGAAGTCCTTTGGCTGCCAGAGCGGTTTGGATCGTTTCCGTGACGGCTCCATCATAGGTAGTTGCAGTGGTCGTCTCAACATGGGTAATGAGGTGAGGTGTCTCATCATCGCAGGTTTCGGTCCAGATGCACTTTATAGCCAGCCCAGAGAATATCACGCTTGACGCTCAAGCGGGCTTCGACATCATACGGCGAGTGGATCAGCAGAGCAGCAGGTGGCAAATCTCCATCATCTCGCCACTGCATCGTTGCTTCCTCGGTGGCGTAGTACTGCTGAACCCAGACCTGCCGCAGAATCTGAACCATGGGAACCTCTCGGAGCCAGCATGGTGCGTGTGGGTCATAGATGGCTGAGAGCAGATGCCTTCCATCGGCTCCCATCACTTCGGCGTAGTGTTTCCGCTCCGCCTTTCCCTTTGGCAGACGATAGGCCTCACATCGTTTCTCATAGCGATCAAACCAGTCGGGCAAGATCTGAGGACGAAGCCAGTCGGGGGCAACGGTTGCCAGGACGTTGAGAGTTGCTCGCATGGTTTCTCCGACCGTTTCCAAACGACTGAGCGCACGAATAGCTCCTAGCACATGCGTCGAGTCCGTTCGCTGCTTGCCATGAGGCTTGAGCCAGCCTCGCTTCATAGCTATATCAAGCAACGGCTGGAGGATGAGTTGTTCGGCCTCATCTTTCAGGAAACGCACGCGAAAATCACAGAGGACAGAAGCATCAAAACCAGAATCAGTCGCCTCTAAACTCAACAAATATTTCCAGTCAAGGCGTCCTCGAACCGCATCTGCAGCCTGCCGGTCTGAGAGTCCCTCCGCAAATTGAAGCAGACAAACGAGGAGCAAGCGCCACGGAGCCTCAGCAGGTTTTCCACAATGAGCAAAGAGATGGGCGAAGGACTGGTCCTGATAGATCGTTCCAAGTTCATCTCGTAGCTGTATGTAGACGTTTCCTCTTGGGTAGGCTGCTCGGGCCAAACGAGCGGTTTCTTCGGGCACAGGGTCGATGGCATGTGGTTGGAGGGACATCTCTTTCTCACTTTCGTACTACTGAATGATGGGTTCCATTCTTTTTCCCTATCATAACAGATGCCCGTTCTCCATACCTATCCATTCTAGAGGGTTTGCCAGCAGCATCGATCATCGGTATCGTGAACCATTTCTGCCAGATCGGCAATGGTCCAGTGGTTCAAGGCATCCTGAATGACTTGCCAGGTGGCTTCCAATCCATTGACCAGTGAGGCCGCGGAACGGGCAGGTTGACTCGCCAGAGAGACCAGATGTTCATCGCCCTTTTCCAGTGTATAATAAAGCCAGCCAGCACGCGCCCCGATGATATGGGTTGCGAGATCGCCGATCGAACGGAGCTGCGGTGCGGTACGCAGGGACAGTTGATCGAGTGACAGCGGCTCAATAGCCTTGAGAAGCCGTTCCTGATAGGTATCCCAGCCTTTATAAAAAGGGAGAAGAGAAATCGGTTGTTCAGCCATAGAGTGTGCTCCTTTCAGCTTCTTTTCTCACAGACTACCACAAAAAGCGGTGAGAAGATGTCCTCATATCGAATAGCGAGAAATGCTCAGGCAGTGAAGATCAATTGGGGCCGTCCTTCTCGAGCAAGGCATCACGCAGCGAGTCCCAACGTTCAGCAGGAAAGCCTGATCCACCACCCTTGGGCGCGTGGGGTGAACGACAGTGGTTGAGGAGCCGATTCACGCCAAGGAGCAACCTCGTTGCGCAACCCGTGGGAGGAGACGAGGAGCAAAACGGTTCAGCCCGTGATAGACTAGCGCAGCACCAGTCAAAGCCAGCGCGTAGCCGACATGCCCAAACTCGAAGGCGTAGCAGAACGCCAGTACGCTCGCCAGGGACAGGCCCACGAGGACGGGCACCCATTTTGTACGCCTGGTCAACCACATATAGAGGCTCGTCCAGAGTGACAAGAGCAGCATCATACTCAGGATCGAGAAGCGTATTCCTCTTATCGATACCGGACCGCCGAAACTGCCGAACAAGAAGGAATAGGAGGCCGCGAGGATAATGCCCAGGGCACAGACGCCGACGATGATAAACATGAGCATGCGGATAGGTTCACGCAACACCGTCAGGCGACCGGCAAAGATGCGCTCGCCAAAAGAAACGTCGGAGGAGCGCGCAACGGTGACGAGCGCAGGCAAGGCCAGGATCATCAGCGCGCTCGGCCACCACTGGTACGGGTAACCAAGACCAAACACCTGGGCAATGGCCAGGTCCACCACCGCCAGAGCTACAGCCCCCAGGTAGCCAAAGGGCACAGACCCCTGGTAGACGGCTAGCAACCCGTAGACGATGGTAGCATAGGCGGCGGCAATGACAATCAAAGCTGGCACAGGAAGATGAATGGCACCTCCCAGTATGAGGCTATAGCCGGTGAAGCCGACCAGCGGTAGGAGCAGGGCATAGATGATAATATAAATGCGGGCGATCAGACGGGAGATGTGGAAACGATAGGCGATGATACCCAGGATACCAAAAAGGGCATGGGCACCGAAGACAATGAGGAAGGGTACCAGGCGATTGCCAGACTGGGCAGTCGCATTGATGTAGGCGAAGCTAAGCGTACCGAGCAGGATGAGAAATGCCCCCAGCAAACCGATAACCGTGATAGCGTTGTCTACGAAGAACGCTCCCCATGAGAAAACCACTTCACGGATGCTCGGGGACTGCCGCACGGGTGCAGCGGGCATCGGTTGCTTTACCGGCACAACGGGTTCAGGTTGTCTGGCAGGAACTACCCTGGCTGGTGGTACCAGTGGCGGAGCAGGTGGGCCAGGCGGTGCAACCTCAGGCGATTTCCCTACCGGTGAGACCGATGGTGTGGCAGGAGCTATTCTAGCCGACCTTGCCACCGGTGCGACTGGCGGAGGTGGAGACACTACCTCAGGTGGTTTCTCTACTGGTGCGACTGGCGGAGCAGGTGGGACTACCTCAGCGTACGGGATAGACGGCAGGGATACGTCTGCCTCATACGGCGAGACCGGCGCAGGGGACGGGACGATCTCCGATGGTTTTGCTGTTGGCGGAGCAGGCCATGTAGCAGGTGCTACTTGTTCAGCAGGTGCTACCTTGCTCGGAGGTACAACAGGTGATCTTGCAGGCGCTGGTGCGACGTCGAACTGGTTCAGGTAATTCAAACGTGTCTGATAGCGACGGATCAGACCGGCGACGGTGATCGCCCCGCCATGAGTGGCGACGCGCTGGAGATCACGAATGGCCGATGTTAAAAAATGCTTTTCTTTAGGTGGACTGATCGGATAGCCGCAGCTGGGACAGTCTTCCCCTGCCTGTGCATCGATGGCCAGGCCACAGCAGTCGCAGTGTAGCAAGTCAACGTTTGATCTCTTCAGTGGTGGTTGCTCTTGTTTGTTCATTGTATTCGTCTCCTGCAACCTGAAAAAGTGATTCCCTAATCGGGTCAGAACTCGTCTACGACGATAGAACGGTCAGATGTGCGTGCGGATTCGACTTCAAGCTATAAATGAATACTCCCTGCCCAAAACCAAACGTCATATATACCCCTGGTCCAAGGATCAAGCTGTTGTGGCCATGGAAAACAAGCTGCTGTGGCACATTCGTCGTGTTGGTGAGAGTAAAACATGGGTTTGTGAGGTCATGCGCGTTACAATGGACGACAGTTGGACTGAACACCGCCTTGCCATGCCTGGTGACGATATTCACGTTCTGATTACTGGCCGGAGTCTGGCCGGTCGCGGTCGCTGCTCTACGAGCGGAAGTGGCCGTGTGAGCACTCGCGACGGGGGTCATGAGAACAATGGATAGTAAGGCAAACAGAGTACTAAGGAGAATGGTTCGGAGCAGGTGGTTCTTTTTCATCGTTGGTCCTTTCTGTTTTTGAACTCTCTTGCTGAAATGAGAACATTGTTCGCAATCCACAAGACGATTAAGTTGATCTGAGCTTTTGCTTTCTGCATGGGCTTGTGCTCAGTATACTGGGGCTTCGCGTTCTGCTGAAGTGACATTTGACCCATATTTCCGATATATATTACTTGTATCTGATGTTAGATCACCCCATGTGCAAGTTCTTTGTGAATCCTGAAGCTGTGAAGCTCTGAAAAGACTTGACTCTCACCAACCAACCTGTTATACTCTCCATGAAGCAAGCAACCTCCGCTTCACGTTCACCGTAAGCGTCATATCTCTTCCGCCAGAGAGACAGCGTAAAACCCCTGTCCCAACTGTCGCAAGTCCCAAACAAAAAAGCAACATGAGTCCTGCCTCAATACAAACTTTCCAAAATACCTGTCCCAAATATCCATCTCTTTAACCCCCTTGCGTGATATTATTAAATATGGACATTGTCAAGCAAGGAACGGAGGATAAAAAGTGTCTATTTCCAATTCCCCCAAATTGCGAGTTCGGGATGTAATGACAACCAATCTCATTACAGTCAAAGAAAACCAGACCAAACAGCAAGCGGCGCGCTTGTTGTCCCGACATCGCATCAGTGGCTTACCCGTTGTCAACGATGACCATGTGGCGGTGGGTGTTGTTACCGAGTTCGACATCATTGGCAAAGAAGGACAAACGGTCGGCGAAATTATGACCCGCGGCGTCATCAGCGTTACCCCGGACACCGAGCTGGAAGAGGTCAGCCGTATCCTCGTTCATGAGCGCATCAAACGTCTGCTGGTGCTTGACCAGGGCAAGTTGGTTGGCGTCGTGAGTCGCGCTGACCTGGTCAAAGAGGTAGCGACGCGCTGGGTGTGCCATGTATGCGGTGAAATAACGCATAGTGAGGAAGAGCCGGACCTCTGCCCCCGTTGTCAAGCACCAGGGGTTACTGCTTCGTCTGAATCGGCAGTTCCAGGGTCATAAGAGGACACTACCTTCCCGTAGTGACACAATGATGAGGTTTAACAATGTCCATCCTTGACAAGAAAGGATGAGGAGACATTTTGGATACACAGAAAAAAATGCAACCAGATGCAGAGTCTCGTATTTCGGTCCACGATCAAGCACAGGCTTCAATACCAAGGGATGAAGACCGCGATACCCTGCTCCACTACTATTACCAGATGGTACTGATTCGCCAGTTTGAAGAAAAGGCGGCTGAGATGTACGCCAAAGCCAAAATTGGCGGTTATTGCCATCTCAATCTCGGCGAAGAGGCGACGGTTGTCGGTTTCTGCGCTGGTCTGGAACCGAGTGACTACGTCTATACCAACTATCGCGAGCATGGCTATGCCATTGGGCGCGGTATCTCGCCCAACGCAGTCATGGCCGAGTTGTTTGGCAAGGAAACAGGCTGCTCGCATGGGCGTGGAGGTTCCATGCACCTCTTTGATATTGAGCGGCACTTTATGGGCGGATATGCCATCGTCGGTGGCCAGGTGCCTCTGGCTACCGGTGCAGCCTTTGCGATCTCCTATCGCGGCTCACATGAAGTCGTTGCCTGTCAAATGGGTGAAGGGACTACCAATGGTGGGCCATTCTACGAATCGCTCAACCTGGCTAAGATCTACCAACTGCCCATCATCTATTTTGTTGTCAACAACCAGTATGGAATGGGGCTGCGCGTTGAGAAAGGCTCGGCGGTAAGCGAAATATTCCGCAAGGCATGCGCCTTTGACATGCGTAGTGAGCGTGTGGACGGCAACGATGTGCTGGCAGTGCGAGATGCTTTACGCACGGCGGCAAGGTTCGCACGCGAACAGCACGAGCCTAGCCTCATTGAAGCTGTCAGCTATCGCTTCCGGGGCCACTCCGTTGTGGACCCTGATCGTTACCGAGACCGGGAGGAAGTGCAGGCAGGGCGTGCGGGTGACCCCATCTCTGCTTTCTCTGCACGCCTGATGGCAGCCGGTCTACTGGATGAGAATGGCGTCCGTGAAATCGACGAGCAAGTGCAGCAAGACGTCGATGCAGCCGTTCAGTTTGCCGATGAAAGTCCCGATCCGCCGCTGGAGGAACTCTTCGATTATATGTATGCTGACGCTGTGGCACCTGGTGATACATCGATGAAAGGGGAAGAATGATGGCAGAAATCACGTATCGACAGGCGCTCCATGATACGCTGCGCGAGGAACTTTTACGCGATGAAAATGTCTTCTTGCTGGGTGAGGAGATCGGCACCTTCGAGGGATCATATAAAATCACTGCCGGTTTGTTGAAGGAGTTCGGCCCTAAACGTGTCGTGGATACACCGATCTGCGAAAACGGCTTCGTGGGCATGGCAACCGGTGCTGCGATGCTTGGACTGCGTCCCATCGTAGAAATCATGACGATCAATTTCATCGTTCTGGCGATGGATGAAATCGTCAATCATGCTGCGAAAATCTACTATATGTTTGGCGGGCAATGCCCTATCCCGTTGGTTATCCGCACGCCTGGCGGTGGTGGGCAGCAGCTTGCGGCCACCCATTCGCAGAACCTGGAAGTCTGGTTTGCTCATGTGCCGGGTCTCAAGGTCGTTGCTCCATCCACGCCAGCCGATGCCAAAGGTATGTTGCGTACCGCTGTGCGAGACAACAATCCGGTGATTTTCCTGGAGAACCTGGCCCTCTACAATACCAAGGGTGAGGTGCCCAATGGTGACTATATGGTCCCCTTTGGCCAGGCGAAAGTGACCAAAGAAGGAGCCGATCTGACGGTCATCAGCTATTCGCGTATGTCGGCAATGGCCCTGGATGTCGCCCGCCGCCTGGAACAAGAAAACAAGCTGAGCGTGGAGGTAGTGGACGTGCGCTCGCTGCGGCCACTAGATCGTGAGACCATTGTCAACTCGGTCAAGAAAACGAACCGGGCGATCATTTTTGAAGAAGACTGGCGATCTTTCGGCGTTGGCGCAGAGATTGCCGCGACCTTGCAGGAAGAGGCGTTCGACTTCCTGGATGCACCGATCAAGCGCGTGGCAAGCGTTGAAGTGCCGCTGCCCTACTCCAAGCCTCTTGAACGTGCCGCGCTGACCGGCGCTAAGCAGTTGATGGAAGCGATTGATGAACTTAAGCCACGCCGGAGGAGGTAAGCCATGTCAGAAGTAACGATGCCCAGGCTCAGCGATACTATGGAAGAGGGCACGATTGCGCGCTGGCTCAAGCATGCAGGTGATGAGGTCAAGAAAGGCGATATCCTGGCCGAGATCGAGACAGACAAGGCCACGATGGATCTTGAGGCCTACGAGGCGGGCACCCTTGAGCAAATTCTGGTGCAGGAGGGCGAAACGGTACCCATCGGTCAGGCCGTTGCCATCATTGGAAGCGGCACGAGTGGCGTAGGATACCTGTCCCCCAGACAGGATTCCCGACTTATCGCGCCCGCCACGCCCGCACCTGCACCTGCACCCACATCTACCTCTGCTCCCTCACCCTCACCCGCCGACGTAGGGGCCTCAGCGAAGCTTGCGGAGCGCGTTTCAATCCCGCGCCCATCGCCTCAGCGAAGCGAAGCGGAGCGCGTATCAATACTTCGGCCTACGGAAAACCAACCTCCTATCGCGCCCGCACCCACAGATGGTAGCGGGGCCAGAGCGCTCAAAGTGTCACCGCTGGCACGTCGTATGGCTGAAGAGCATAGTATCGATTTGCGCCAGGTTCAAGGTACCGGTCCTGGGGGTCGCATCGTGCGCGATGATATCGAAGATTATCTTGTGCAGCGCCCACCTACAAAAGCCCCTACAGCACCAGCTGCACCCGGACCTGCTGCTCCGCCACAAGAGGTTCCAGCAGCCGCGCCCGCAGTAACTGCGCAGGTGAGTACGCCGGATATGGAAGTCAGCACACTCTCGCGTATGCAGGCAACCATCGCTCGACGCCTGGCCGAGTCGAAGCAGACCATCCCACACTTTTATGTCAGCAGCGAGGTGGATATGACCGATCTGCTGGCAATGCGCCAGACGTTCAACGCCAGTGCCGACGAAGATGGAGTGAAGGTTAGCGTCAACGATTTGATTGTCAAGGCATGTGCTCTCGCGCTGGAAAAGTTCCCTGAGGTCAACAGTTCCTTCAAGGACGGTCAATTTGTGCGTTACAAGTATATCCATGTTGGCATAGCCGTGGACATCCCATCGGGACTGGTGGTGCCGGTGATCCACGATGCCAATGTCAAGGGTGTGCGCAGTATTGCTCGCGAGTCTAAAGTGCTCATCGAGAAGGCGCGTAACAACAAGCTGAGCCAGGCTGACCTCGATGGTGGAACGTTCTCTGTCTCGAACCTGGGCATGATGGATGTGACAGAATTTATTGCAGTCATCAATCCGCCCCAGGCGGCGATACTGGCGGTGGCATCTACACGCAAGCGCTTCGTGCCAACTGATGGCCAGCCGGCGACCCGCGATCTGATGTCTATGACTATGTCGGCTGACCACCGTATTCTCTATGGAGCGACGGTCGCCCGCTTCTTGCAGGAGGTCAAGCGTCTGCTGCAAAACCCGTATAGTTTATTGGGGTAATAACTCCCCATCCCCAGGGGCTCAGGGCGCAGGGCGCAGGGGCGTGATTAATCACGCCCCTACGAAGCTTGCAACGAGATCACAGGAGGGACACATATGGACGAACCTATAAACGTACATGCAGAGGCATCCCTCGTAGCCACCCTCGAAACGAGTGTAATGCCCGATACTACTCCTGCTTTTGGCCTGGGGCCGCAGGAAGCTCTGGAGTATCGCAGGCGATTTCGCGGGATGATTGGCGTAGCCAGTAAGGTGCCGCTCAAGGATCGCTCTGTCCTGAGCCTGCTCTACACGCCAGGCGTTGCTGCACCCTGCCTTGAGATCGCCAGGTCGCCGCTTACCTCTTTTGATTACACTATTCGTGGCAATACCATTGCACTTGTCACCGACGGTTCGTCGGGCTTCGGCTTCGGCAATATTGGTCCAATCGCGGCCTTGCCTATGCTCGAAGATGCGTGCATCCTCTTCAAAACCTTTGGTGGTGTAGACGCATTTCCCATCAGCCTGAACACTCAGGATATCGAGCAGATTATCGTCACGGGCATGGCACTTGCGCCTACCTTTGGCGGCCTCTGCCTGAGCGGCATTACTTCACCTCGCTGTTTTATGATCGCGGACCACCTGGCGCGGGCTGTTAATATCCCCGTCATTCACGCAGAACAGGATGCGACTGCCGCCGCGATCCTGGGTGGCCTGTACAATGCCCTCAAACTTGTTGGCAAAGCGAAAGAGGCTGTTCGCGTCGTGATCAATGGAGCTGGCGCCGGTGGCATTAGTATCGCCCGCCTGCTGCTGCGCGCTGGATTCCGGCATATCTTGGTCTGTGATCGCGCAGGTATCCTTGACCGCTATCGCTTGCACAATATGAACTGGGCAAAGCTGGACATCGCGCGCCAGACGAACCATGCCAGTGCTACAGGATCACTGAGCGATGCCTTGCACGGCGCTGACGTATTTATTGGACTCTCTGCCAGGAATACAGTCACAGAAGAGATGGTCGCCTCGATGGCTGAACGTGCTATTCTCTTTACGCTGGCCATGCCAGACCCGGAAATCGCGCCAGGTGCAGCTATAGCAGCCGGCGCTGCTGTTGTGGCGACCGGGCGGACCGATGCCCCCAATCTGATCACGAACGCGTTGGTATTGCCAGGCATCTTTCGCGGAGCATTGGATGTACGTGCCACGCAAATGACGCAGGAAATGGTGCTAGCTGCTGCGCATGCCATTGCCGAACTTGTGCCGCCAGATCATCTTTCTGAGCAACAGATCGTACCGTCGGTCATGGATTACGCGGTGGCTCCGCGAGTAGCCAGGGCGGTGGCTGAATCTGCAAGGCAGAGCCGCGTTGCTCGCATAGAACGAGACCCGGCGGAGATCGAAGCACAGGCGAGGGCGACCATTTATGAAGGACACCGGCCAGTTCCGCCACCGTCGCATCGCTACGCCAATTTGCAAGAGCAGGCACTCGAACTGCACTACCGCTATCAAGGCGTGCTGCAAATTCTGCCTAAGATGCCGATTCGTGATCAACTCGTTCTCAACTCATTTTATTTGCCTCCTGGCATTCCTGAAACCGTACGCCAAATCATCGCTCGACCCGACGCTGTCTTCGACTATACGGGTAAGAGCAACCGTATTGCGGTTATCACGGATGGCAGTGCAGTGCTCGGACTAGGGAACATCGGTCCGCGTGCCGCCTTGCCTGTCATGGAAGGGAAGGCCATCCTGTTCCAGACCTTTGCCGGCATCGAAGCCTATCCCATCTGCTTAGCAACGCAGGATGTGGATGAGATTGTTGCGGCTGTACAGCATATTTCTCCGGCCTTTGGTGGGATAAACCTGGAAGACATTGCCGCGCCACGCTGCTTCGAGGTGGAAGAACGGCTGCGCAGCCTGCTCGATATTCCTGTCTTCCACGACGATCAGCACGGTACGGCTATTGTGATTCTAGCTGGCATCATAAACGCGCTACGCTTAGTTCAGAAACAGAAGCAGGATGTGACCGTTGTACTTGTGGGAGTGGGGGCTGCAGGCACAGCGACCGCCAAGATGCTGCTGGATTGGGGAATAGGCAAGCTGTTGGTAGTGGACCGCATTGGCATCCTGCGACCAGGACTTGCTGGCATGACAGCAGTCCAGGCAGAGTTGGCGGCTCGTACTAATCCTGAGCGCAAAAGTGGTGGACTGTCTGAGGCAGTTGTTGGCGCAGATATCTTTATTGGGGTTTCCGCGCCAGGGATTCTATTGCCAGAAATGGTGCAAACGATGGCGCCACAAGCGATTGTCTTTGCCCTGGCGAACCCCGTGCCAGAGATTATGCCCGAGGAGGCATTGGCTGCGGGCGCACGAGTCGTAGCGACGGGTCGCTCGGACTATCCCAATCAGGTGAACAACTCCCTGGTGTTCCCAGGACTCTTCCGTGGCGCGCTGGATGCCCGTGCCCGCGTGATTAACGAGCCAATGAAATTCGCGGCGGCAGAACGACTGGCAGCAATGGTGAGCGAGCGGGAGCGGCAGGATGGTCAGATTATTCCACCAGCGATGAGCTACGATATTGCTCCCGCATTGGCTCAGGCGGTGGCTCAGGCGGCAATGGACAGTGGAGTGGCCCGCCTGCGCGTCGATCCACAGATTGTGGCCCAAAACTGCTATGATTTTATCTATGAGGGGATACTAATGCCGGTCCCACCACTGGAAGATACGCGTGTAGGGGCGTGATGAATCACGCCCGTACGGAAAGGAAAGAACCAATGACCACATCAACGAGCAACCCGAAGGTTGAGGCGATTCGTCGCAGCGTGCAATCTTCCTATAATGAGCTGAACCGGTTCATCGCGGAGGAGTTGGTGACGTTAGACCCGGTTAAACTTTATCAGCGGCCTGCCGAAAACGAGTGGACAATCATGGAGAGCCTTGCTCATATCGTGGAGATTATGCCCTACTGGGCCGGTGAAATTGAGAAATTGGTGGCAACGCCTGGACAGAATTTTGGCCGCACGATGCAGCATGCAGGGCGTTTGCAGGCGATCAGTGAGCATGGTTCGGATAGCCTGGAGCAAATTCGTGCCACGCTCCCCGGCAGCTATGCTCGCCTTGAAGAGGTGTTGAGCAAGCTGAACGATGGTGATTTAGCGTTGACGGGCCACCATCCCAGGTATGGCGATCAGGCGCTTGAGTGGTTCATTGAGGATTTTGTGACACACCATCTGAGCAGCCACCTGGAGCAATTGAAGAGGTGTTTGGCGGATGTGTTGTAAAAAAGGCCACCTTTAGCTTCCTAGCGAGGCGTATTTAATCCCAGATAAGGAAAGAGGCGTCATACTGAAATCAAAAGGAGGATCGGATCGATGTGAATAAACAAGAGATCGAGGCGTATCTGGTCGAACTAGACGAAGCATTATTCAAAGCGTTTCCCAGCCCAGAGCCTTTTCGTGTGCTGGTTGTTGGTGGAGCATGTTTGCTGCTTTCTGATATTACGACACGCTCGACGAAAGATATCGATGTAATTATTACCGATCTTCCCGGATCCCCATGATCAACACATCTATCAGCTCTCAAAAACACTGAGCGAGGTGTTTTCAAAGGAGTAGCCAGTGGGCTACCATGTGTGGTATGCTCACAGAGAGGAACGCACGTTCCGACGAAATGAGGAGCACTAGTGATGAGAACAGATGTACAGACCTTAGCGCTTGCCTATAAAGAACTGAGCGAGGGAGAGACCTTTCGTGTTGCTATCGGCAACTTCATGAATGCGTTTTTTCTATACCATGTGCGTGGCCGCCAGGAGCTTCTGGACGAGCCTATCCAGGTGCCTGAGAACCCAACAGAAGAACAGAAACACTGGGCCGCCTTTTGCGCGGGGGCAGCTGAATACCTGGCAAAGCGGTATCAGTTGACATGCCCACCCTGGGCGCTTGACCCGGCCTATTGCTTGGCGGAGCCCTGGTATCTGCTCCCTTCTGATACCAACCCTGCCTTGCGCACCTCCCTCCAGGAGAGTGCACCTGAGCCGTTTCGACAGCGCAATGTATTCTGTACTGATCACCTCTTTACAAATCAACATCGTTCCTCAAAAGAGCCAGGGAACTGGAAAGACCTGCAACGCCGCCGCAAGAAGATGCTCGCCGCGATGCCCTCGGAAGAACGGCAGGCGTATATCGCTCGCTATAATGCTCGCGTCCCGGCATGGATGCATATTACAGCTTGATCCGGGTAAGAAGGTTGTCTCAGGGTCTGTGTTTGGAAAGCCTTCATAAGTCACTTCAAGGCTATCATGTCAATCGGCTTCGGAGGCCTTTTAATATACACTCTTAGCGTTCACCGGCCACCATCCCAGGTATGGCGATCAGACGCTGGAGTGGTTCATTGAGGATTTCGTGACACACCATCTGAGCAGCCACCTGGAGCAACTGAGGCTTTGCCTGGCGGCCGTGAAGTAAAGTCGCGATGTCTCACCAACCTTTGAGTTATCCACGAGGTATGCACAG
>WNFA01005062.1_pt1 | contig 13839 bp, 13 predicted proteins | sample 5400481 | NCBI WGS metagenome assembly WNFA01 (sample SAMN13153340, study PRJNA577476) | soil metagenome | isolation source: 120 cm saprolite under Douglas fir tree site 2 hole 1 replicate 2 | place: USA:California | collected 2015-04-18 | reverse complement strand
GCCCGGGTTGAGCGTTAGAAGCTGATCGTAACTGCGGCCATTCAGCGGAAGGTCCTTAACCTGTTGCTCGCCGATAAGGCCCGAAACGTCGTCGGTAGTGATCATCACGACAGTCGGGGAGGATTCCACCTGCACGGTTTGCCGCACGTCTCCGATTTGAAGCACCACGTCCACTGTTTCCCGTTGGCCGAGCACCAGAGAGATTCCGGTCTTTTCTACTTGGCGAAAGCCAGGCTTTTCCGCCTTGACCACGTAACGGCCCAGTGGCAGCGAGGCTGCGTCGAAGCGCCCCGACTCGTCTGTCAGCAGATTCCGCTGTGCTCCCGTTTCCAGATTCTTGACCTGGATGGCGACGCCTGGAATAGCTGCGCCGGACGAGTCGCAGACAGTACCTTGGATAGAAGCGTCCCCTTGCGCAGAAGTGAGAGTCGCAAGACTCAACCAAACACTCAGCAGCAGAAATCCAGAGCGGAAAACGTGTTTCGAATAAACTCTACCAACTCTCTGAAAACTCATTTGTTCTCTCCGTGATAATTTTGTATTGCATGACCTACGCCGCGTGCTGGCCTCGGATTGATTTGGAATGGCAGACTGCTTTGTTTGAGCTCAATAACCAGGACAACAGAGGTGTGCGGAGGCGCGGTAAGAGGCGGCGGGTATTGCAGGGTTCACGGACAAGGGAATATTCAGTAAGGCTCGTGCGACGGCTTGAGAGTTAGCGCGCATTGCCGACTCCAGCGTGCGCCACGATCTTAGCTGCGTTTGCTGCATGCCTTTGCGCAAGTGTATGGCCGCCGCTCCAGACCAGCTGTAGTCCCGCAAAAATAGCAACCACAGCAACAGCAGCTTTCAACTTGCCAGCGGGAACTTTTGGAGCAAACAAGCAACCGAGCACTACCCCTGGGACGCCTCCCAGAAGAAGTTGAAAAAGTATCGGAAGGCTGATCGAGCCAAAACTCCAGTGAAAGGCGCTGCCGATCACCGCCAAAACCAGCCCGAAAAGTAAATCCGTTCCCACGACTTGGGCAGGCGTCATTTCGGAATAGTTCAAAAGGAGAACGGTTCCCAGCGCTCCGGCACCCGCCGACGAAAATCCCGATTCCACCCCAATTGGGAGAGCGAGCCAGGGAAGCCAGCGGTGGTTTTTGGCTGCGAACGCCGGATTTTGGATACGACGAATAAAGGTGACGCTGGATGACGCCGCCAAAATAATGCCCAGGAGAAGGATTACGATCGGATTGCCCGCATCTCGATTCAATAGTTGAAGCGCCCATGTGCCCACCAGGAGTCCCGGCACCGCTCCTTGCAGCAGGAGCCATAGATAGCGCGAGTGAATGTGCTTTCCAGCGAGATAGAATGGAGCGGCAATCAAGCGCAGCACGCCTGCAAACAAGAAAGCCGTGCCGACGGCTTCTCCCGCCGTTAACCCGGCGAGAAGCACGAGGGCGGGAACGGTAAAGCTTCCGCCACCGACTCCTGTCAATCCCACCGCCAAGGCAATAAGGAACCCCACGAAGTAATGCATCATTGACCGCCTTGGGAAAATGTGTGAATACCGCATTCCAACTTTTTTCCGCCCCAGCGGCCCGAACGGGGATTCGCCGGGTCATCGGGAATCGCCGTGCAGGGTTCGCAGCCAATGCTCAAATAGCCCTGGTCGTACTGCGGCAAATAACTCAGTTGGTGTTTAGCGGTGTACTCCCACACTTGGCCCCAGGTCCAATCGGCGAGAAGGCTCACTTTCAAAAGCGTTTTCCCGGTTGGCAGGCGATGTTCTTCAATCTTTTTGAGAGTTTTCCGGGTGGGCGATTGCTCGCGCCGCAAGCCCGTGAACCAAATCTCGTAAGGCTGCAGCGCCTGCAATAGCGGATCGACTTTGCGGAGCTGGCAGCATCGCGTCGGATCCGTCCGGTACAAAATGCCGAATTCCGACTCCTGATGTTCCACGGTATTTTGGGGAATCACATTCACCAGGTTCAGAGACCACTCCTTCGCCATGCGGTCCCGATATTCATACGTCTGCGCAAAGTGATAACCAGTTTCTAGGAATAGCACGGGTATCGAGGGAATGTGTTTGCGAACAAGATCGAGGACGATCATGTCTTCGGCTTGGAAACTGCATGTCAGACAAGTGGGCTGGCCTGTGTATGTACCCAGCACAGTGCTTAGAGCTTCTTGCGGCTTGAGGTTCTCGAGAATGTCGGCGGCGAATGTTGTTCCCATTTCAGTTCACCCTTCCCAATTTTCCTGGCTGCGACGGAATGCGGAGTGGTTCGACCAAAGCCAGAATGCGTTCAATTGCTTCCGCATTTCCCGGGGGCAACTCCACGTCGGCCAGATCGAAAAAGTGGTCGCCGGCCGCACTTCGCAAGCCCAGCCGCTCTTCCGCGCCGAGCGATGCATTGTGATATATGACGACAAATCCCGCGGCGCGCAGTGCAGCCCAGGCATTTCTCGCGGAAGAGGAGGAAGAATTCTCCTCGACGGCCATTACCTCGAATCCTTCTTCGAACAGCACACGCTCGAGTTGGCCGGCGAGCGCTGGACGCGCATTCGCCAGGATGATGGCAGGGTAGTGCCCATGCCTCCGGTGGCGCTCCAGCGGCGTGACAGGAATCTGTGAAGGCTGATTTTCTTTGCTGGTTGAAATGCTGGCGCTTCCCGAAAGATTCTCTCGAATCATCCCCGCAGCCAGAGTTGCGTTTGTCAAAGGGTCGATGACGATGAAACCTCCGGTTGTGCGGTTAAGTTGATATGCGTCAAAAAAGATTGGGCTATTCGTTTCGAGTTCGACGGTCGCAATATCATTCATCTGGAGGCGCTCGGCCGCTTCTGGCTGAAGAGTGTTGATATTTACGCGGTGGCGAATTGTGACGGCTTTGCCGCGCACTTGTCGCGCACAGTGTTTGATCAGATAGGAGCGCCCCGTTTCGAGCGGCCGCGCATGCATCCATACAATAGTTGCAAGAAACCGTTGGGAGACCTGCGGAGGATCCGCAGGCGAGACGAGCATGTCCCCGCGGCTCAGATCGATTTCATCTTCCAGAGTTAACGTGACGGACATCGGAGAGGGCGCTTCCGCAAGCGGCCCATCAAAGGTGACGATAGAATCCACGCGCGATTTTTGTCCGGAGGGTAGCGCCATGACCGAATCGCCTGGGCGGATCACGCCGCCAGCCACTTGTCCGGCAAAGCCGCGGAAGTTGGCGTCTGGGCGAAGCACGTACTGAACAGGTAGTCTGATGCCGAGTGTGCTTGCGGGCCGCGCTATCGGCACATCCTCCAGGTGTTCGAGCAAAGCCGGGCCTGAATACCACGGCATGTGTTCGCTGCGCGCGACGACGTTGTCTCCCGCAAGGGCGCTGATCGGAATGCACGTTACCGCGCTGATTCCCAACTGTTCCGCCAGCGCACGGAACTCTCCTTCGAGTTTTCGGAACGTGTCTTCTTCGTACTCCAGCAAGTCCATCTTGTTCACGGCGGCAACGAGTGTTGATATACCAAGTAGAGAGGAGATATAGGTGTGCCGCAGCGTCTGCGGCAGCAGACCTTTTGCTCCATCAATTAAGATCACCGCTAAATCAGCAGTGGATGCGCCGGTGGCCATGTTTCGCGTGTATTGTTCGTGTCCGGGCGTATCGGCGATGATGAATTTCCGGCGCGAAGTCGCGAAATAGCGATAACCCACGTCGATGGTGATGCCTTGCTCGCGTTCCGCCCGCAGCCCGTCGGTGATCAGCGAAAAATCGATCGGTCCGCTGGAGCGATTGATGCGGCTCTTCTTCACAGAAGCGAGCTGATCTTCGTAAACCGCTTTCGAATCGTGGAGGAGCCTGCCGATCAACGTGGACTTGCCGTCGTCCACGCTTCCCGCGGTCGTAAATCGCAGAAGTTCCTTGTTGAGGTTTTGTTCCAGGAACTCCGCGAATTCAGTGCGAATTTCGATGTCAGTACCAGGAGGCATTAGAAGTAGCCCTCGCGCTTTTTGATCTCCATCGAACCTTCCTCGTCGTGATCGATCGCGCGATTTTCACGCTCGGACCGGCGGAACGAAATCATCTCCTCGATGATTTTGGGAACGGTATCGGCATCCGACCTGATCGCTCCCGTGCACGGCACACAACCGAGCGACCTCATGCGGCACTTGATGGATTGAACCCTCTCTCCGGGGCGAAGCTGATCGTGCGGATAAATCAGAACGATCGAGCCGTCGCGCACGACCGCCTGGCGTTCCCTGGCAAAATAGAGCGGCACAATCGGAATATTTTCCGTGTAGATGTAGAGCCAGACGTCGAGTTCCGTCCAGTTGGAAAGCGGGAAAATGCGAATGCTCTCGCCCTTGTCGAGTTTAGAGTTAAAGATGTTCCAAAGTTCGGGCCGCTGGTTCTTGGGATCCCATTGTCCGTGGACATCGCGAAACGAGTAGATCCTCTCCTTTGCGCGTGACTTTTCCTCGTCCCGGCGGGCTCCGCCAAATGCCGCGTTGAATCCGCCTTCCGCAAGCGCATCCAGCAGTGATTTCGTTTTCAGCAAGCCGCAGCATTTTTGCGTGCCCAGCGCAAATGGATTGGCGCCCGCGTTCAACGCTTCCTGGTTCTTATGGACAAGAAGCTCCGCGCCAATCTGCTTCGGGTACTTATCGCGAAATTCGATCATTTCGGGGAACTTGTAGCTTGTGTCTATGTGGAGGAGAGGGAAGGGAATCTTTCCGGGAAAGAACGCTTTCTGCGCCAGACGCAGCATCACGGAGGAATCTTTCCCGATGGAATAGAGCATCACCGGATGAGAAAACTCCGCGGCAGCTTCGCGAAGGATGTAGATGCTCTCTGCTTCGAGGGCCTTCAGGTGGCTAAGTCGTGAACCAACCCGAGGCTGATTTGCCAGTTCGTGCCCGTTGCGGGATCCTGTTGTGCTGTACAGCTCCTGCGGCGCAGTTGCCATTGGTCGTTTCCTCTTGACGGAAATGCTCGTATAAAAACAAAAAACCCACCTGCCAATTCACCTCTGGCGGTGGGTTCGATACTGCTCGGCTAGAAATAGAGCTTTAGATCACTAGCCTCCCGGTGCCAGAAGACACAAATGCGCGACACCGACAACAAGTCGACGCAACCATCTGGCATTCCCGAAAGCTCAATGACATGGCAAAAGTCTACCGAGAGGTCACGCGGACTGCAATAGGCTCATGCATCCAATTTTCTTCTAGAATGTATCCAAGATACCGCTTGTTGGCCCGTGAGTGGCCTGCCCCGCGTCGGTGCGCTGAAGGCTACCGGCGGTCAAAGATGGAATTGGCGAATATGATCGCGAGCAGAAGCAGCGCAGCTCCCAATATTCCAGCTTCTCCGAAGCGGAGAACCATAAAGGCTCCGGCGCTACCGCCGAGGACAAAGGCAATCCATACTCCACAAAAAATCCTTGCCTTCGCGTCGGGTGTTGCCGCGGCAACGGGAGTCGCCGGTGAGCTGTATCGCTCCATTTGCGCAGTGATCAGACTGGTGATCGTCCCTGTCAGATAGGTTGTGTGAACGCTAATCCCGCCTGTTCGTCGAAACGCGCCGTTTTGCAGCCCCAACGCAAGAGACATACAGACCACGAAGAGTTCCGTTCCCCGAGCCGCATGCGATACCAGTGCAAAATATGCCGTCGCGATCAAAATGACTTCTACCCCCATGATCGTTAGGAGCAGTGGCCAGGATGACCAAGCTGCTAGCGCGCGTTCCAGCAGAATGCTGAGAGGAATGCCCACCAGGAAAAACACAACGGCGGAAACATGTCCGAGCGTAGCTCGCCAATCGTGAGCCGCCGCGCCAATTGTCGCCAGCACCAGGCTGCCGGTAACGTGCCCAGTAAATGTCTTTGCGATAACAAAACCAGCTGCATCGCCGTAACCGCCAACAAGGGCGAGCCCGAAGGAAAGCCATTCATTAGCACTGCCAGCCTGACGATTCATACTTGTCTCTCCTGTCGAAATCGCGCCTCCTGTCATTGCGATTCTCACGAGATTCGCGACGTTCACTTGCTCATCCAGAGTATTGCCGGCACAGTGATGGCCAGCGCGAGAGTCGAGATCAAAAGCATTGAGGCGCTTTCCGATTCCGCTGCCTTATATCGCGCCGCGAACAGCACCACCACCGTGGCCAGGGGAAAGCTGCAGCACACCAGCGCCTCGCGTGTGAACGGACTCACAACGTGCAAAATGTGCAGCAAGGCGAACAGAACCGCGGATTGCACGGTGACGCGAGCAAAGGAACCTGCAAATACGACCGGTGAAAGCCGAACCGGTTGCGCCGCCAGGACTAGGCCCACCGCAAATACCGCTACACCGGAAGTTGCCGAGCCAATCAGCTCGAAACAGCCTGTTATCACCGCTGGCAAATGGATTTTCGCAAGAACGAAAGCGATTCCAAGGATTGGCCCCCACAAGAGTGGCGATTTCAGGCCGGCGCTCAGTCCCGTTACGATCGGGTTCGGCTTTGAATGATCCGTCGCGCCTGGCTGATTCTTCGCCGCCGCGTCCATTTCCAACAAGACTACCGCGGGAGGCACCGTTAGGTTAATGGCCAGAGCTACTAGCCCAACTGCCCCTGCGCTCGTGGGACCGAGGATCGGTTCGAGAACCGCAAGGCCGAAGACGGGAGTAGCGGAGGTCGAGAGCATCAGCGCATAAATGATCGAAGGTGTGCCTCGCAGCGACTTGGCAGTTCTCAACAGGAACCATGCAACCAAGAAAAGGCCACTGTGGGCAAGAATCAACGCGAGAACAAGACGTCCCTGTTGTAGAAGGAGATCCCTGCGGATATCCGTCATGCTGACGAACAAGGAAGCTGGCAGGGCAAAGGACAGTGCTAGCTTGCTAAGACCGGCGGATTGGTCGGCGTCAAAGGCGTTGCGTTTACCAGCCAGGTACCCCAGCGCGAGCACAAAGAAGACCGGGAGCAGCGCTCCCACAAGTCCACTGATGTTCATGGAAAATTCCTCCAGTTCTCGTCTAGAACTCCACCTTTGTTCTGAATCCGAAAACTACGGCGCGCTGCGCTCTTCCTCCCACGTTTGCGTAGTACTGAATGACCGGCTGAAGAAGGAGCATCGGCAAGGGGTCCAGCAGCGTGTTGAATTCAACGCCGTGCTCCGTCTTCCAGGCAGGTGTGCCCGGAGGAAGAAATTGTTGGCTGAGGCGGTTCTGCACGTAGCCGAGCGACATGGTGTTGTGAAAGCGAAGCGGCAACGGCTCGTTGAAACGCAACCCCGCAGTTAGCAACGTGTTGTTGCGGTTGATGTCGGCGGGGCTCCAGTCGTAGGAAATCGTCGCGTCCAAGCCCTTCGCCTCTTTCCGGTCGACGCGCCACAAAGCTTGCGACGCCATCCAGTACAAGAGGTAGTTCCCGGAACGCGGCCTTCCGCTTGCGGGCGTCGCGAACTTTCCGGGATTGTAAGAAGCGCCGAACTGATAGAGCCCGGAGTACCCTTTCCTGCCCTCGACGTTGTCGAAAGCTCGCACAGACGAGGCCTTTTTGCCGGGAGCGAATCCGATCTCCGAAATGCTTACGGGCCCGCCGCGAAACTGTGGAACGAATCCGGTTGAATTATGAGCAAAGGGCTCGCGGTCCTCGGCTTCGACCATGGATTTCACATAGAGGTGGTGAATGGGGACGACGCGAACTTCCATCGCCGGTGTTGACGGGGGATCGAAGGATTCGAAGTCCGTGAACAAATTGCCCAACGCGTATCCCATCGGCTCGAAGATGAAAGACGCCGCATAGTGCTGCGCACCGTAGAAATCTTGCCCGGCGAACTGGCCCACCCGCGCGGTGAGGCGTTCGTTCAGCCATCGCTTCTCCAACCACCAGGAATCGAGGCGGCAAGTATTCATGCTGGACATGCCGCTGGGGCTGGTGAGAAGTCCTAGATAAGCTCCGAGATTGCCGCCGCCCTGCCACAGCGCGGTCGCATGGAAATACAACCCGTGTTGACCTGTCAGTGCCCCGAAATCGATATCTATTGTCCAGCGGAATCTGTTCCAACTTGCGAAACGCCCTGGCTGCTCGCTCTTGAGGTTCCAAAGAGAGTCCGAGATGTACTGGAAATCGAACTGAACGCCATGTTCGGACAGACGTGACCTTTCGCCGCCCCAGTCTCCGAAGAGGTGACCGTGCGGGCCTTGACCTGTTTCATGACTGTCCGCCCCGCTCAGCGTTTCTTCCACGGCGGTCTGCGATTGAGCGCGGGCGGCGAAGCTGTACAGCGCAACCCACGCCAGACACACGAGTTTTGCAACGAACTTTTGCATGGTTCGTATTGGCGATGATTAGGCGGCCGTGGTTCGTGACGTTTGTTCGGCCTTATATTCCGGCTTGTAGACATGCTCGCGAATAAACACGACCATGTCCGCGGGACGCGCAACGCGAGCGAGTCCCAAATCGAAGACCAGCTTTGCCACGCGCGCGGCGGTCTGAATCTCCGTCTTGAGGATGTTCGACTGCAGCGGATACAAGAGGCCTTGCTTCAGCAAATCGGATGGAACCTGATCGGCCACTGCGCGCGCAGCCTCGATGAACATCTCGTCGGTTACTCGCGAAGCTTGCGTTGCGAAGATTGCCATTCCGACCGCGGGGAAAATGTAGAAGTTGTTCGCTTGCCCTGGCAAGAATGTTTGCCCGTTGAAGCGCACCGGCGGGAATTGGACTCCGGCGGCATAGATGGCTTTGCCCTTGGACCATGTATAAGCTTGCTCGGGTGTGCATTCGGCATGCTCGGTCGGGTTCGAGAGCGCGAGGACCACAGGACGCTCGTTGATGCGTGACATCGCCTCAATGACCTTCTGTGTAAACGTGCCGCCGACCGTGCTCACGCCGATAATCGCAGTCGGCTTGATGCTCTCGATCGCAGCGACAAAGTCCCGGGTCGGCGCGTGCTGGTGCGCATAAGGCTTCTGGAAATCCACAAGGTCTTTGCGCGTGTCTTCCAGCAGGCCGTTGATGTCGAACATATACACTTTCGACTGGGCCTGTTTCAGAGTCAGCCCTTCCTGAACCATGGCCGCGCACAGCAGGTCGGCAAGACCGATGCCAGCAGAACCCGCGCCCAGGAACAGGTATTTCTCGTCACTCAGCTTCTTGCCCTTGATCTTGGCTGCGTTGATCATGCCGGCGAGGACGATTCCCGCCGTGCCTTGCACGTCGTCGTTGTACACGCAGTACTTGTCGCGGTAACGGCGGAGCAGATGAACGGCATCGACACCGGTCCAATCCTCGAAATGGATGCAGCACTTCGGGAATACTTCCTGGACCGCCTCCACGAATTCGTCCACGAACGAATAAAGCTCCTCGGTGGATGGGCGCGTTTTGCGCATGCCCAGATACAGGGGATCGTGGAGATACTGCTCATTATTGGTGCCCGCGTCGAGGTACATCGGCAACAGGTATTTCGGAGGGACGCCCGCACAAGCGGTGTACAACTGTAGCTTGCCGATGGGAATTCCCATACCATTGGCTCCCAAGTCGCCGAGGCCAAGGATGCGACCAGCGTCGGTCACACAGATGAAGCGCACATCTTGTTGAGGCCAATTCTTGAGAACCTCTTTCACTTTGCCGCGGCGCGTCATCGAGAGATACATGCCGCGAGCCTGGCGATAGATGTGCCCGAACTTAAGGCAGGCTTCGCCTATCGTGGGGTCATAGACAATGGGAAGAAACCGCGCCGGGTCCGACATGAGGGTGCGGTAGAAGAGCGTTTCATTGTTGTCCAGCAGATTCATCAGGTAAATGTAGCGCTCCAGATCTGTTGGTTTTTGTGCGAGTTGCAAATTCACGCGTTGCAACTGCTGGTCCTCGGTCTCGGTTACATCCGGCAACAGACCGATGAGGCCGAGGGCCTGCTTTTCCGATTCGGTGAAGGCAGTTGATTTGTTGAGACTTGGATCCTGCAGTATTCCGATTCCGCGAATATCCTTGGGCATATCTATTCTCCTTTCTTTCGCAATCATCTATTCGTGTCTGGTATGGAACAGAAATCAAGATTTCCCGGCGCTGGCACTTGCAACATACGGGTGGACCATCTTGGCCGGATCGACGATGCGGTCGAACTCGTCTTCCGTCACAAATTCGAGTCTCAGCGCGGCTTGTTTGAGCGTCAGGTCGTTGTCCAGCGCGTAATGCGCAATCTTCGACGCTTTGTCGTAGCCGATTACCGGTGAAAGCGCCGTCACCAGCATCAGAGAGCGATCCACGTATTCCTTGATCTTTTTCAGATTCGGCTTGGTGCCTTCCACGAGAAATTTGCGGAAGTTCGTGCAACCGTCGGCCATAATCGTGATGGAGTGGGTGACGTTGAAGATGATCAGCGGCTTGTAAACATTCATCTCCAGATAGCCGCCGGCGCCGCCAAACCCCACTGCGACATCGTTCGCCATCACTTGCACGGCGATCATGGTCAGTGCCTCGGCCTGCGTGGGGTTAACCTTGCCCGGCATGATGGACGAGCCGGGCTCGTTTGCCGGGATAACCAACTCGGCGAAGCCTGCGCGCGGCCCGCATGACATCAGCCGGATATCATTGGCGATCTTGTAGAGCGAGACCGCGAGCGTCCGTAGTGCGCCCGACAGTTGAACCAGGGCATCGTGGGCGCCCTGCACAGTGTATTTGTTCGACGCGCTGGTGAACGGCAAGTTCGTCAGTTTTGCGATCTCAGCTGCGGCCGCATCACCGAAGCCCGGAGCTGCGTTTATGCCGGTCCCGACGGCAGTACCGCCAAGCGCGAGGCGATACACACCCTTCAACGCATCCTCAATGCGTTCGAGATTGTCGCTGAGCATGCCTTGGTAGCCCGACCATTCCTCGCCGAGAGTGATCGGTGTGGCGTCCTGCATGTGCGTCCGGCCGATCTTGACGATGTTCTGCCACTCCTTGGCCTTGGCTTCGATCATGCCTTCACGGCCGGGATCAGCCGCTCTTTTACGTTGACGGCCGCCCCGATATTCATGGCTGTGGGGAAGGAGTCGTTTGAGGATTGAGACATGTTTACGTGATCGTTTGGGTGAACCGGCGCCTTACTCCCCAGCGGTGTGCCGGCGAGTTGGCAGCAACGGTTGGAAATTACCTCGTTCACGTTCATGTTGAATTGCGTGCCACTACCCGTCATCCAGACGTGCAGAGGAAACATGTCGGCATGCTGGCCGGCCAGAATTTCGTCGCAGGTTTGAACAATCAGCTTGTACTGCTCGTCATTGAGCCGCCCGCCTGCGCGATTCGCGTTGGCCGCGGCCTTCTTCAATGTGGCGTAGGCTGAAATCATCTCCCGAGGGATCAGGTCCTGGCCGATGTTGAAATGCTCGAGAGAGCGCTGCGTTTGAGCGCCCCAGAGCTTGTCCGCAGGAACATTGACTTCGCCCAGGCTGTCCGTTTCCTTGCGTACGGCTTCCAATTTGTTTCTTGCAGCGATCGTGTTCGAACTCATGTCTTTGCTCGCTTTCTGCGCACCCGGCGCTTTCACTTCTTTCGGTTCTTCGCTTCATCGATTTCCGCTTGCTTCTTTCCTGACCCAATCGCTTAGGTAATCCGGGGCATCTTTGAGGTCAACTCCGCTTCCATCACAAAATGCCGGGAATTTTAGGACCTCCCAATCCACCAGAGTCACGTCCCCCGGATCGAGGGCCACCTTGCGGCGTTCTTGGGCGAACAACGCCTGCAGTGTCTCGACGTGTTGGATTCGGCCGCTGACACGAATGGCGACAAGATTCTTGCCATCGCCAACGCGTTTAATCCTGCAAGCCATCTGTGCCCGACGTCGGTTTTGCCGGTTCTATGTGCAGCACGGCGCCTCTCCGGGCAAGCCGTTGGCCACTCGCAAAGTCCTGGAAATATGGAAACTGGCAGAAAATCTGACATGCGGGTTTTTGCGGCCTTAGCGAGATTTTCGAGTTTTGTGACCAAATCCAAAACTTCCGTGAGGGGCCGGCTAGAACCGATGATCCTGTCAAACTCGTGATCCAAGACGAGTTGTTCCTTCTTAAGGCGAAAGCTGTTGAGGATGGACTCCTCAGATCGCACGTACAACGGGGGGATACGCTGGCTCCAGATCTTTATCACCGGCAAAGACCAATCTTGTAGAGCCGTGCTCACTTGAAGGAATAGTGTCCCGGCTTCCCACATCCACTCCTCGCACTAAGTTTCCAATGCCGTCACCGTCCGGTGATGCGGATCAACATTTCCTGACCGCTGTTTAGCGTAATTTTCTGGCGTCCATGGAAGGCCGTTGTTCCCAGCCCACCAGCGCCGCCGATAATTGAACCAATGCCCGCGCCTTTGCCGCCGCCGAAGATTCCGCCCAGTAACGCGCCAGCTCCCGCGCCGATGGCGGTGTGCTCGATGGTCTTGCGGCCACGTCCACCCGACTCGATGGCGCCTTCCACATCAACCTTCTCGCCTGAGGGCGCGTGATAAAGCTCCAGAATTTCGGCGTGAATCGGAGCGCGGCGCCCGTCTGGCATTACCAGGCGGTCGAACCGCAGCACCATGCTGGTGTGGCCCTTGATTTTTCCAGACATGTCAATTTGCGCGATGTGGCCATACACTCGAGCGTTCTGGTAGTCGCCCTTTTCAACCACAGTCGCACTGAAAGGGTCGCCGACTTGGGAATCGGTGCTGGTCAGCGTGTCATCGAGTCGAATCCGGAGCGCTATGTCTTCAGGAACGTTGAAGGTCTGAGTTGACCCTAACAGCGGAAAACCCGTCATGGCGGCCAGTGCTACAGCCACACTCAAGCCTGCTGCGGACCGTAAAACTCCGAATCTCTCAATAGAATTACGCATAGGTGCTTCTCCTTTTTATGATCAGAATTTAGCGACCGAGCCACAGTGCGTATCGAATCGCCTCAAACATAGGAAACTGATAGTGCGCTCGCAAGATGCGATACCAGCCCACGATGGTTGGCAGTTTCATGGTTGCTCCTCTTACGCTGTCGCTTCCGTGGACGTATTGATCTTCAGTCCGCGAATCGGAACGTATTGCAAAGTCTGAGAAATAACTGTTTGTTGTGTCTGACATGTTCAACTCCTCGAAAATTCCATTCTTGGTATGCGTCAATCCGACGAACACGCTGCGAAGGCTGTACCTCTTATAACCCGCTCCTCAAGTTGCACAATCGAAGCGGGGAAAGCATCACGACATCGGATGTTTCTTTTCTACCGTCAATGCGGGGTAAGCAAATACCGCAATAGTGGTAGTGAGCTCCCTGCCCGCCCACCTCATCCAGAAGAATAGTGCCGGCATGCGCCGGCTCAAAACGCCCATCGCCGGAATGTCACCGAGGTTGGGGCAACGTTTCCTGGCGGATCGAATTCGCGCGGTGCCATTGGGGAAAGGCCTTGTGATGCTGGACAGCTGCCCGGAACTTATTTTAGGGCCACGAGTTATGTGGACTTCGCCGCGCCGATGCTGCGGTCAAAAACTTGTGTGTCTTGGAACGAAGCATGAGCATCTAAGGTACTCGCGGGACTCCATGAAGGGTGTGACGCAAGCAATGACCGTGGATTCTACGAGTAAGAGTTCGGCACTTCGCCCTGGGACGCTGATTTTGGCCGGCATGTGTGTTCTGCTTGGCAGCCTCCCGTGCAGGTCTCAGCAGGCTGCTGTCGGCGGCACAGTGAAAAATGTTTTAGCCGACATAGAAAGCGGCGAGACCTTCGCCCCGGCGCAGCAGGCCGATCTGCAACAGCGCGGTGCCATCAGCGGAACAGTTGTTGATCAGTCCGGAGCCCGCATCACCGGAGCCTCGGTGAAGCTTGTTCGAGAAGGCGAATCATCGGGCACAGAGGTATTGTCGGACGACAACGGACAATTTTCC
>WNFA01013115.1_pt1 | contig 13845 bp, 11 predicted proteins | sample 5400481 | NCBI WGS metagenome assembly WNFA01 (sample SAMN13153340, study PRJNA577476) | soil metagenome | isolation source: 120 cm saprolite under Douglas fir tree site 2 hole 1 replicate 2 | place: USA:California | collected 2015-04-18 | reverse complement strand
GAAAAAACGAAGAAGAAGGAAAGCGCCGCGAGCGGAGGAATTTTCCCCCAGGGCCCAAGAAACGTCGGATCGTGCGCGAGAATCGTACGCGAGATTTCGCCGAGGCCGCCACCAAACTTAAGGACGAAAAGAAAGACGAGCACGGACGCCACGGCCATCAGGGTTCCCTGAAAGACATCGTTGTAGATGCCGGCGAGAATTCCGCCCGATGCGGAGTAGGCGAGCGTCACACCCATTCCGATCCAGATTCCCCATCCGAGGCCCACTCCAAAGATGGAATTGATCACGACTCCCATCGCCAGCGCGTTCGTCGCCATATATCCCACTATGCCGACGAGAATCGCGACCGCGGAGAGTCCCTGCGCACCGCGCGAGCGATAGCGGGCTCCGATCGCGTCCGGAATCGTGATCAGCGCGCGGGCTTCGCCAAGGAGGCGCATGCGCTTCGCCAGGACCCACGCGCCCATGACGTTCGTGACGGCGGCCGGAAGCACGATGTACATCGCGCCCAAGCCCACTGCGTAGATGAATCCCGGACCACCGATGAACGCAAAGCCGGAAACGGACACCGATACCGAAGCAACCGTGAGTGCAACCAGCCCGATACTCTTTCCAGCGACGAAGAAGTCAGCCGCGGTTCGTGTCCTGCGCGCCGCCCAGACGCTGATCCCGAGGACCACCGCGAAGTAAAGGATGCCGACAGCCACCACGGCGGGGCGAGCAGCATTCGGCAATGCGACCTGGAGGAGCGCGCTCACATTCGCGGTTTGAATCATCCGCCGAGCCGGCCGTCTATCGGCTCTCGCGCCGCGTTCTCCTTGGCCAACTGATTCTCCAGAGCAAGGGCACGCACCCGCTCGACATCTTCCGCGCTCAGCGTCTGCGTCTCGAATGTCAGAGCATACGCGATTGGCAACACGACGATGGGGAGCAGTCTCACCAGCACCACGACGACGAATGCGAACGGAATCTTTAGCGGTCCTATCCCTCGGCGTCCGCGCGTGGCGCCAAGGATCATGATGGCGCCGAGTGCAGCGGGAATTCCCAGAGCGAGGAGCCAGGCGGCCCAAACCGGTGTCCCTGACGTGCTGAATGCCGCCAGGTATCCGGCTGCAACCGCCAAGATTCCGAAGAAAAGCGCAATGAGCGCCGCACGCCGGGTGGCATCATCCCCCGTTGCCTGTCTCCTCACGGTTGGCTCGGTCATGGAAGTCCCACGTTAGAGCAGAGCCAGCAACGCAAACGTTGCCAGCCAGTGCTCTCCCATGTAATCGCCTGAAACGTGCGGCTGGCTGGCGGCGAAATGTGTCTCCGCCACTTCGAGTGCAATTCCTCGACGTGCATCGCTCGCGGGCCACGTCGCCGCGATTGAGCGCCAGCACCAGGCCCGGTTAAGATTCAACCCGTCGAGGTGAGCGATCTTTCCATCGCTGCGATCACTGACAATGGCGGGCGTGAACAGCGTCGCCGGCTCTCGCACGGCGAGCCTGGGAAGAAAGCGGTCGAGCCAGCTCGAGAACTCGCTCGTTTTCAACACCCTGCGCATGCACTCGGCCTCCATCAGCGCCGAGGAGAGGAAGTCATCCCCACCAGGCTCCCATGCCTGGCAGTCCGAATCCTTCGAGTACCAAGCGCGCGCTTTATCGATCAGAGCTTTCCGAAGCGCATCGTTGCTCGTGACCTCTGCGTATTCCAGCGCCAGAGTAACGGCGAAGGAGCTGTTGAAGTGCGTCCCTACGCGTGTCGGGTACGTTGCCTTGAGCAGAAAATCGAGGAAGCGCTGCGTGAACGCGTCAGCGAGCGGCGCAAGCGCGTCGCTCCACCGCTTGCCCTTCTCGCTTGCATGTCGATTCAGCTCGGCGGCAAGCATTAGCAGCCACGCCCATCCGTATGGGCGCTCGAACGTTGCGCGTAACGGTTGACCAAGGTATCTCGTTTCCGCCCGCACTTTCGTAGCGGTGAGCTGGGCGTCGAACAGCTTTTCGATTTTTCCGGCGTCCCGCATCTCTGGAAAGAGCCGCAGCAGCGTCGCGAGAAGCCAGTATCCGTGCACGTTGGAATGCCAGTCGAAGCTTCCGAAAAAAACCGGGTGCAGCTCACGCGGAGATTTGAGATCGGCGCGCTTGTTCAGCACATGATCGAGCTTGTTCGGGTATTCCCGCGTCGCGTGTGTCAGCGCGACGAGTACGAACTTGCTGGCGAGGGCCGGAGTGAGAGATGTGGATGTGGCCATCAGCGGCGGAATACGAGAAAGTTCATCAGCAGGATGTTCGCTCCCAGCAGCATGAGCGCCGTTGGAATCTGGACTTTGATCACCGCGTTTTCATCCGGGAGCTCGAGCAGAGCGGTTGGAACGATATTGAAGTTGGCTGCCATCGGAGTCATCAGCGTGCCACAGAATCCCGACAGCATGCCGATTGCGGCCATGACCGTCGGGTCACCACCGAATTTCTGAACGATTAGCGGAAGTCCGATCCCCGCGGTCATCACGGGAAAGGCGGCGAACGCGTTGCCCATGATCATTGTGAACGCGGCCATGCCGACCGCATAGGTCGTTACGACGACGAATGGGTTGTCGAGCGGTATCCAGCGCTGCGCCAGACCGGACACAACGTTGCCAACGCCCGCAATCGCGAATAGCGCCCCGAGTGCGGCGAGCATTTGAGGTAGCACGGCTGCCCAGCCGACCGCGTCGAGCAGCCGGCGTGCCTCTCTGATCGGAGAGAATAGCGGTGGCCTGAGCATGACCATCCCCGTCGCGAGCGCGACGAGAGTTGCGATCGCCAGTGAGATCACGGTGACTTGCTTGAGATCCACCACGGGCGTGCCATGAATCGTGATCTTCTTGAAGACCACGGTGCCCAGCACGGTGATAAACGGAATGGCGAGTGCCGGAATGAAGAGTTTGTTCCCCCAGCGCTGCGCACTGGCTTCACGTTCCTCGCGCGTTGCGCTCTCCTGCTTGCCCTGGCCCAGACCGCGGATGCTCGCGACGAGAACCATCACGATGACGAGAAATCCATTCGCGAGATCAGGCAGATGCGAGCCCGCAAGAAAGGTGATCGCGTAGATCGCCCAGAAGGCTGTGTTGTTGAAGCGTCGCGGGTTGCTCCGATCGCGCCAGTTGACGATAGCGACGCCCGCCATCATGAGACCACTGAGCCAGTAGATGTGCTCGAGAGTGATCACGCTTGCTCTGACTTTCGCCCGAGTTCCACGCGCAGCCGACGGTCGAGCAGCAGGAGCCGCGTACAGTGGATCACGAACGCACAGATCGCGGTTGGAATCGCCCAGATCGCTAGCTGCGTTGGCTCAACGTGGATTCCGTTCTGATCGAGAAAGCCCTTGATCAACAGAATCGATCCGATCGCGATGAATATGTCTTCGCCGAAAAAGAGGGCGATGTTGTCGACGGCCGCGGCATTCGCTCGGATTCTGTAGCGAGTCGATTCGGGCAGCTCGGCGTACTGATTCTCTGCGGCTCCTTCCGCCATCGGCGCGATTAGCGGGCGCACCATCTGGGCATGCCCGCCGAGGGAGGTGAGGCCGAGCGCGGCTGTGATCTGACGGATGGCGAAGTAGGCGAGCAGAATCCGCGAAGTAGTCGCGCCACGCAGCCCCGCGACGACGGCACGCGCCCGTTCTTTGAGCCCGGCGTGCTCGAGCAAGCCGATGACGGGCAGCACCAGCCACACGATCGCCACATACCGGCTGGTGATAAATGCATTTCCGAACGCTGCCACCACTGCGAGCGGACCGAGGCCGCTGGCGATGCCGGTCGCGAGCCCGGCGACAGTCACGACGAGGAGCGGATTTATCCGGAGGACAAATCCGATGACGACGATGACGATCCCGATGAGGGTGAGCATGGGCGATTGGAAGGAATGACCTTCAGAACCCGCGATCGGAACTGATCGCCGTGCTCAAAACTTCGAAACCGGATGGGGAGACTACAAGGGGCCGCAGTCAGAAATCAGGCAATTCCTTCCAGGTTACCGCCCGATCCAGTAATTCACCTTCACCTGAAAAACGTTCGTGGGCCGGTCGCGGAAAATTGCGGTCTTCTGGGCGCCAAAATCGAAATTCCCGTTAGGATCGTTTCCGGTGCGGCTCTGTGTCCACACGAAGAAGACGGTGGAACCGGGTCTGTATTCCCACCGCACGACGGCGTTACCGATCAGGGACCGGAATGTGAAGTCGGGGTCGCCGAACGAAAAGGCGGATGCCGGGCCCGCGCCATCCGGATCGACCGTGTACGTCGCGCCGCTCAAAGCGGTCGCCGGAGTACGCGCAATCGTGCCCACATCCTGTCCATAGACCAGCTTGCGGAGCGTGCGCGGCGCGGCGAACTCTCGGAACGACGAGTAAGCCCCGCTCGCGATGAATGGCTGCGCGAAAAGTTGCAGCGTGAGATTCGGTGTGAATGTCCAATTCACGCGGGTATCGAGCGACAGCGTATGCGTCTTGATGAACGCGAACACATATCGGTTTCTGAAGAACGCGGTGGCCGTCGGATCGCTCACCTTCTCCACGAACTGCGCTGCATCTTCGTCCACGATGTAGCTCGGTGTGAGGCTGACGAACACATTCGCCGCCGGTTTGAGCGCGACACCAGGCTGAAGTATGAGGGTATGGGTATCCGCTCCGACACCCTTTGCGGTCTGCACTGCGAAATCGAACACTGCGCGCTGCCTCGCGTCAGTCGAGACTTCAACCTCCGCGAAGTTGTACCCGGTTCGCATTACCACCGGGCCACCGCGCGTCAACCGATCATCGAGCACCGTCGGGTGGTGAATGACGAAACTGCGCAGGTTCCAGTAGTTCAGAAACTGGCTGCCGAAGTAGATCTGCGTCTGGAGATCCGTCTTGTCGCCGTCGTAATTGAACTGCTGCTGCCCGCCACCAAGGATCACCGCATTCCGATACCAGCGTCCAGGAATTGACCACTGCCTGCCGACGTTGGCATTCATCCATTTGTAATCGGCGCGACCCAGGAATGACAGATCGTTTACCTCGAACCCTGGGCTTCGCCAATTCTGCGCTGTCTCCCAGAACCAGTTCCCGGTGTTTTTGGCAACCCGGGTGTAGAAGCCGTAACCCTGAAGCGATGTAGCACTGGGATCGTGCTTGGTACTGAAGAGTCCGTCGCTCGTTACGCGGCGATCCGGCCGTTGGAAGTAGTGCGCGCTGGACTGCTCGGTCTGATCGATGACGGACGACGTTCCACCGACATCCGACACAAGCAGGGAGCCAATCCAGGAATACTGGCGCTGGCGCCATGTATGATCGAAGTCGATTCCGCCCGCCTCAGCTCGGCGGCGAAGTCTGTCGGCGATCACGGTATCGTTGAGCTGGCGGAGAGTTGACGTGAAAGCTCCACCGATCGTCGTAGCTCCCTGATTTAGATCTTTCTTGATCCGGCCGACGAAGTAGTTGCTGAGCGGCTCGACCTCCTGTGTCCGTTCCGGCCCGCCACCGGTCGGTACGTACCGCGCGGTTTCTCGATTCGTCAGCGCATCGAGAAGGCCAACCGTGTACCCGCTCTTCGTCCGTCCGGTGATCTTCGCAGCGCCGAGAATCGTTGTGTTGTCAGGCGTATCGGCGAAATCCGCGATGTTGCTCACATACGGATTGAGCTGCGGCGGGCGTCCGATGCGTCGAGAGTAGAAAATGTCGAGGCTGGACGTATTGCTGCAGAAATTGCAGCTGAAGTTGCCAAAGTCGAACGCACTACTTCCGGCCACGAAAAACGGCCGCTTCTCCGATGATCGTCGCGGGATCCACCTCCACTTGTCCGAAATCAGGATTGACTGTCGCGTCGAGCGCGAGGCTCGATGTCAACAGGTATTTCATGTCGGCGCCGGCACTCATACGTCCGTAGCTGCTGCTGTGGTACGGGTCACCGGGCGGCGCGAACTTGTACTGTTCGCGGGACTCGAGATACGGAAGTATCTCCAGCTGATGGGGCTGTTGCCCGATGACAAGTCCGTTGAGCGATCCGAAATACATCGCACCACCCGCCTCGCTCTTCCGCCGGAAAGACCACATGTCCTGCTCATTGAGCCGGTCTGTGTAGCGCCAGATCTGCATTCCCCACGATTGCAGACTGTCGCGCGAGAAACGAAGCTGCGAGTACGGAATTCGGAGCTCGGCCGTCCATCCGAGCGAATCGACCTGCGTCGCGGCTTGCCAGATGGGATCCCACGACGGATCGCCATTGAATTGATCGCCGCGAACTCCCGCGGGGTTAATCTCGAACCACGCCTGGTCGATGTGGTTGTGGTACGGGTCCAGGATGACGATGAGCTTATCGGTTGTCAGTGAGTTGAACGAGCCATTGTTGCCGTTCGCATCGAGGAGCTGATCCCTCCTCGCTAGAGGAGCCCGGATACCTCGTGCACCCAGTGAGTCGTACATGCGCGCACCGATGTAGAGCGCGCGTTCATCGTACAGAACTCGCATTTCGGTGCGCTGGGTCGGTTGCGCGCCTTCCTGCGGCTGCTGCTGTCGAAAGTCGGTAATTGGAGTAGCCTTCGCCCACGCGCTCTCATCGAGCTTGCCGTCGATGATGATCGTTCCGGTCACCGGCGCCGCGACCGTGGTTGGCAGCGGTATAGAGCCGGTTTGGACCGTCTGAGCACCAAGTCCGACTCTACTCGCGCAAAAACAGAACGAAGCCACAGCGATCATGCGCGTAGTACTGAGGCGCTGATTAGGGATCAGGCTGGTCCCGCAATTCAAGCTGGGCCAGTTGAAGGATTTTGCCATCAAGGGTAGCTAGGGACGGTGGTACTCTATTGGATACACGTACCTACGGTTGCGTTTGGATTCTGTTTCGCAGCGGGTGACGATTCCGCGCGGGCGTGCGCATCTTATCAACCGCAGTGAGGCTTGGCAATCAACCCGGCTCGGCAATGGCATTCACTCTGGAAATGAAGAACATCGTATCCGACGATCAGCCCTCGCTTGACGCGCTCGAGGCTGCCGCCGCTCTCATCTACCAGTCCATGCCGCCGACCCCGCAGTACCGGTGGCCACTTCTTGAAGAGCGAGTCGGAACAACCGTCTGGGTGAAGCACGAGAACCACGCCCCCACTGGTGCATTCAAAGTGCGTGGCGGTCTCGTATATCTCGAAGATCTCTGCCGCACTGGTGTCAAACCCGAGGGAGTGATCTCCGCGACGAGAGGAAATCACGGCCAGTCCGTGGGATTTGCCGCTCGTAAATACGGTATCCCGGCAGCGGTTGTCGTACCGTTCGGGAACAGCGTCGAGAAAAATGCCGCGATGCGAGCGCTTGGCGTCGAAGTCATCGAGCAGGGACATGACTTTCAGGCCGCCGCCGAAATCGCCGATGAGATTGCGACTGACCGTGGATGGCACAGGTTCCCATCCTTTCATCCGCTGCTGGTACGTGGCGTAGGCACATATGCAGTGGAGCTGTTTCGCGCAGTCCCTGATCTCGACGCCGTCTACGTCCCGGTGGGAATGGGCAGTGGCTTATGCGGAGTCATCGCGGCACGAGATGCTCTTGGACTTCGCACCCGCGTAGTAGCAGTCGTGTCGGAGCGCGCACCTGCATTCGCGCTTTCCTACGAGCACGGTCGCATAGTCTCTCACGAGGTGACCACCCGCATAGCCGATGGGATGGCGTGCCGGACTCCCGTGGAAGCGGCGCTTGCTATCGCGCGACGTGGCGCGGAGCGCGTAGTCAGGGTAAGCGACGACGAAGTTGAGTCAGCGATGCGGGCTTTGTTCGCGGACACACATAACACGGCTGAAGGCGGTGGTGCAGCCGCGCTTGCCGCGCTGCTTCAGGAAAAAGAGAAAATGCGCGGTCGCAGCGTCGCGGTCGTCTTGTCGGGCGGGAATGTAAACTCGAGCCTCTTCGCTTCCGTCTTGAAGAGCACGGAGTAAACCGTCGCTCAACCTCCGACTGAAAACAGCCCGTTCGTCGCGTCTATTCTGATTCTCCCGAATTGCGAGATGTCGCTGCCCAACACGCCATCACAATTTATGAGACTCGAGTAAACAGGACCGTAGACGATCACGCCTGGTAGGCGCAATGCTAACCCCGCCACATCCAATGTCAGTAAAGGGACGACTCGATTTGTCTGTTGACCAGTCTTCGCAATGCCGAATACACGGGTGTCGGAGATGCTTGTTGCGGCTCCCACTCGCTCCAGTATCGAGGCGTTTAGAAAACTCGACTGGGCACCGGTATCGAGCGTGAAATGAAGTGTTCCACCAAGCTTCGTGCGAACCTCGATCAGCGGCTTACCCACCCACGTCAGATTCTGAGCTGTAGTTCCGCTCGTCCCGAGATTTTCTGGCCGCCCGAGCGTAATCCTCCGGCTCTCGTAATCCATCAGGACGTTGAGCTGTCGGATGGTGTCCCAACCTATGATGCCATCGACATACAGCACTTTTCGCGGGACTCCCTGACCTGGGTCCCTGAGCCGCATTAGAGAGGCGTCTATCACAATCGCTGGACTGTTGGTGAAGACGATCGGACCGATTTCCATTCGTTTCACAGCCGCCGGCCTCACTGGCGCAGCCCCCGCAAACGTTCGAACTGTCAGGGTATCGGGAGAAAGTATCGCGACGTCGGCCGTTGATGCGACGTCAGAGTTCAGCACAGTGATGCTCGACCCAGTATCCACCCAGAACTCAAACTCCTTTCCGTTTATTCGCACTCGGATAGTCGGAGTTCCCACCGTGGTTAGCCTTAGTGGAAGCGACACCGGCACCAGTGGAAGGATTGTCGTTTGCCGGTCCACGCTGGCGAATGCATGGCCCCATCGTTCCAGGTCGGACGTATTTTGCCAGTCAACGAGCACCAGGCGCGAACTAGCGGTCAGGTCGCGAAGCGCCGTCCATTTGTGCTCGTACAAGAGTGTGGTCGCGAGCATGATTTGAGACGCAACCGCCACGTTCACATCAGCGCTTTGCCTGCTCGCATACTGGAATGTGCTCTCGGCCTTCTCCTGCTGACCCGCTGCCAACAAGGCAACACCTTCAGCAAAACCGATCTCCGGCTCACTCCGTGCGAGCCCGCGTAACTCATCCAGGTTTAGCTCGGCGAGCGCCGCCCAGTATTCTTCGAAATAGTTTTGGGGAGGGTCGCGCTCCACTGGGTACGATGATGGACCAGGCGATGCAGCGACAGGAGACAGAGCGGACAGGTCTTCGCGAAATCCACTATCTCGAACTGCAGGTTTCGCGTGGCTGGGGCCTTCGTTAAGAATGCCGGCCGTTTGTAAACAGCCAGTCAGCAGTCCTACAAGGCTGGCGACCGTCCAGGCGTGAGTTCGCGCGCGGTAGAATCGGACCCAGCTCTCAAATCCCATCACGCCAACGGAGACCTGATGCATAAACGGCCCTCCCCGGAAGGATTCGGAGTCCAGTGTGCTGGTGGGCCGTCGCTGCTATCTCCGCTAACAGGGTTTGATGCTCAATCAGTGAAAAGGGTTTGACCGCTTGGCGCATCCGCGGTCACAGCTATTGAAAAACCGGCCAGACCAGACAGATTTTGCGCACATTCCCCGCTTGCGGAGAGGTCCGGCCATGCGAACCGACCGACGCATCCACTCCATCGACGTTACGCGCGGCGTCGTAATGGTCCTCATGGCCATCGATCACGTGCGCGTCTATGCGGGGGTGCCGCCTGGCGGTCCCAGGCCCGGGGTCTTCTTCACCCGCTGGATCACCAACTTCGTCGCACCGGCATTCGCCTTCCTGTCCGGCACGTCTGCGTACCTGCTCGGCCAGCGACTGGGGAATCGCAGAGCACTGTCGCGGTATCTCGTCACCCGAGGGCTGATACTCGTGCTACTCGAGCTCACGGTTATTCGGGTGGCGTGGACCTTCAACTTTGACTTCGGCCACTACCTCCTGGCCGGCGTCATCTGGATGCTCGGCTGGTGCATGGTGCTGCTTGCCGCCCTCGTCTGGTTGCCGATACCGGCTATCGGAGCATTTGGCGTGGCGGTGATCGCGCTCCACAACCTGATGGACTTGCTGCCACAAGCGACACTCACCACGCTCCAGGAAAGCTCGCTGAACTGGCTCTGGCAGATCCTCTACTTCGGCGGGCCGATCCAGCTCGGGCAGAATGGCCCGACGCTGATGGTGCTCTACTCCATAGTGCCGTGGATTGGCGTCATGGCGGCAGGTTATGCGTTTGGCGCCGTGATGACAATGGAGCCAGAGCGGCGAAGCAGGATTTGCGTCGCAGTCGGCGCGTCAGCGATCGTACTCTTTCTGCTGCTCCGAATGATCGATGGCTACGGCGATCCCCGTCATTGGCATGCAACCGCACCGACACCGATGCCCACTGCGTTTCGTTTCATCAACACGAGCAAGTATCCAGCATCGCTGCAGTTTCTGCTCATGACGCTAGGGCCGACGATCATCCTGCTTCCCCTCGCAGAACGAGCACGCGGCAAGATTGGAGAGATCCTTGAGATCTTCGGACGAGTGCCGATGTTCTACTACCTGATTCACATTCCGGCGATTCATCTCGCGGCGGTGATTGTCTCTCTGGTGCGCGAAGGAAGAGTTAATCCGTGGCTCTTCGCCAATCACCCGATGATGAATCCGCCGCCGCCCGAGGGTTACACCTGGAGTCTCGCGCTGCTCTACGCGGTGTTCTTCGTCGTCGTGGCAGTGCTATATGTGCCGTGCCGCTGGTATGCGCGAAGAAAGGCAACCAATCCGGCACCTTGGATGCGCTACATCTGAGCCGTACAAAGAGGCGCCGGTCAGAATCGAACTGACGAATAGCAGATTTGCAGTCTGCCGCCTTACCACTTGGCCACGGCGCCGTGCCACAAAGTTATCGGGTCCTGAGTCCCCAGAGCAATCTGGCGGCAAAGATGCCGAGCACCAATCCAGCGCCGAGAATAAGAACGAGCACGATGACGGCAATCGCCATGAGCCCGAGCACATTGTGTCGCTTGGGCGGAGCACTCCCGGTTGCGACTAGGTGACGTTCCAGGAGCGCCACATTCATCATGTTCGACTTCCACGCCGCGTCGAACAGGTCACCAACAGCCGGAATGGCCCCAAGTATTGTGTCGATGCCAATGTTTACCAGCATCCTTGCCAGTGTGAACGCCGGCACCTCTGCCCGTACTGCCTCGAGAACGATATAGCCCGACAGCACCGCGCCAATCAGATCGCCGATTCCCGGAATCAGTCCGACGATTGGATCAAATCCGATCTTCCACGGAGTCCCTGGAATCGAGATGGAGTTGTCGAGCAGCTTCGCCAATACCCGCACGCGCCTGGTCCGGCTCGCGGGGTCATCGGCGAGAATGCTCTGCCTCGCGGGAACGACGACCCGTGGGTTCGTCCTGCTCACCGTGACACCTTCGCCTCGAGCGCGGACATTCGCGTCGGTCCTGGATAGGGCTTGTCGCCCTTGATCGCGCCCCACAGGATGCGATTGAAGAGATCGTCGGGCGATGTGTCTTCTTTCTCGAGCGTCAGCTTCTTCGACGCCTCCGCCAGCGCGCCACGCTGCGGATTCTTCTCATCGAGTGGCACGCTCGATATCAACGGGGTATAAGGAGTCAGATCGGGCGTAGTCTCCCAGATCTCACGCAGCGGCCGGCCGTAGTAATCGAACTGCGACATCCTTCCCAAGCCAAGGATGTCCTCGATCGTCGCCACGACATCGGTGGTGTTCGCAAAGCGGTGAAAAACCTTGCCGCGGTTGTATGGAGAGATCACGAGCAGCGGCGAGCGGTGCGAATCGACATGATCGGGACCGTCCTGCGCATCGTCCTCGAGCACGAAAACAACAGTGTTCTTCCAGAACGGACTCTTCGACAGCGCCTCGATGATCCTTCCCAGCGCGAGATCGTTGTCCGCCATGTAGGCCCGCGGTGTCGGGCTTCCGGCACGCGCGCCTGAAGTATGATCATTCGGCAATGTCATTATCTCGAGCGCCGGCAACCTCCCCGCTCGCACGAATTCCTGAAGCTCTTTCAGCCAAGTATCGGTACGCGACTGATCGGTTATCTGCAGGTTGAATCCCGAATACGCGGTATTGGTGTGACCAACCAGGGCTGGTTTTGTCGCGACAAACGTGGGGCCATTTGGTCCAGGCGGCGCGTCCGGCTCATCTACGAACTCGCCGTAGTTCCTGTAGGTGATCCCCGCACGCTCCGCGAGATTCCACAGGTACCCGCTCGACGGCTCCGACACATCGTCATCCGGGATTTTGTTACGATTGGTTCCCTGGTAGTCGTAGGTCCGTCCCCGTGAGGAGTAGTTCGACGGTACCGTCTTTTCCACATAGTCCGTGACGTACGCCGCCGTCGACCAGTTGTGCCCATCCGGACTCACCTCGGCATTTACGAAAAACCTGTCGAAGATTCCGAACCGCTCCGCCAGAGCGTGATGGTTGGGCGATACCCTGCGCGGAAAGAAAACGAGCGACGAATCTCCGTCCGCCTGTTTGAGATCGCCGAAGACCTGATCGTACGTCCGGTTCTCCTTGATGATGTAGATCACGTGCTCGAACGGCGGATACTTTTTCTCCTGCTCCATCCGTTCGCTGAAGCAACACGATTGGAGAATCCGTCAAGCTCCCCACCGCTTACTCTGGTCGCGGGGACGATCGTGAGGGTGCCGTTGATCTGCCCGAGCGTATAGTCAGGAGTATGAGCCGGCATGTGCTGGCCCGGTTGCCAGTGCCCGACGTTGGACCCAGTGCCGCGCCCTTTGCCATTCACGACAATGATATCGCTCCCGTCCACCGCGATTGCCGACGGGTACCATCCAACCGGAATCCTTCCGACCAGCGCGTCATTCCCTGCGGCGGCGGAAACTCCGGAGACTGCCGCCGAGAGATTGAATACGGCGACGGCATTGTTGTCGGCCTCGGCCACGAAGAGTCTCGTCCCGTCCGGCGAAAGCGCCAGCGCGTTGGGCGTGCTGCCCTCACCTGTCGCCGCGGGCGAAGCATCACTGAGCGTGGCGACAACGCGCTGATTGCGGGTGTCGATGACACTCACCTTGTCCGTGCTTCCCGAGGCGGCGAAAAGCCGCGTTCCCTCCGCATTGAGCAACAACGCCGACGGATGCCTTCCCACTTTGATCTCTCGTCCGTCGCCTAGGGCACCATTCGCCAGCGCCGGAAATGCCGACACCGTCCACCCATTCCACCCGGAGACATAAACCGTTCCATCGGACCCGGTCAGGACTCCGTAGGGATATCGCCCCGTCGCCAGCCGCTGTACGACGCGTCGCGCGGCAAGGTCCACGACCGCGAGTGAATCCCCCAGGTTCTCCGCGACATAGAGCGTTCGTCCATCGCGCGAGATCGCTATTCCCGCCGGATACCTGGTACCGCTCTTTTCTTTCTCCTTCACCGCCAACGCAATGGAGTCCGCGAGCGTCGCCTGTTCATCACGCCAGTTGAACCGGTAGATCACATCCTCGTTTCCACCCGACACGTACAACGATTTTCCGTCCGGGCTGAAGGTGACACCGAGAAACACGGCGGGAAGCGAAATTGTTTGCAGCACCCGTCCGGATGCCCGGTCGACGACCTGGATGCCTTGCTCCCTCCAGCCGTTGAGGAGGACGATCACGCGATTCTTTTCCGGTGAGAGGGTCATAGCCAGCGGCATCGAGCCCAGATCATACGAGACGCCGGCCGGATCGAGCGGCGCCCCCGTTGGAAGACGCCGCGCTCCCGACGGATCCTGGGCCGAGATACCAGCTTTAACTTGTGGAGACGGCGAGCCGCACGAGCTCGCGACGAGCGTCAGTGCGAATAGACGGGTAAGTGTCGAGTTCATCCGGCGAAAGATGGCATTGACACCCGATTCTG
>WNFA01003071.1_pt1 | contig 13847 bp, 14 predicted proteins | sample 5400481 | NCBI WGS metagenome assembly WNFA01 (sample SAMN13153340, study PRJNA577476) | soil metagenome | isolation source: 120 cm saprolite under Douglas fir tree site 2 hole 1 replicate 2 | place: USA:California | collected 2015-04-18 | reverse complement strand
ACGCCATTGTCGTCTTCGGCGCCGCCGAGTATGCCGGCCACCCCTCCCCGGTGTTGCGAGCCCGCCTTGACCAGGGCTTCGAGCTCTTCCATCGAGGTCTTGCTCCCGTGGTAATTACAACCGGCGGCGCCGGAGCCGATACGAAGTTCAGCGAAGGTGGCGTGGGGCGCGACTACCTGATGCGCCGCGGCGTCCCCGAACGAAGTCTCATCGCAGAAACGCAGGGTCGCGATACGGCTGAATCCGCCCTGCGCGTGGGCGTGATCATGCACGCCAACAGCCTGCACAGTTGCGTGGCTGTGAGCGATGCCTACCATGTCTTCCGGATCAGGAAGTTGCTGGAGCACGAGGGTGTAGGTCCAGTCTACGTCGCGCCTCGCCCCGATTCTCGCCCGCACGGTACCGTGCAGCGAGCGATCGCAGTTCTGCGGGAAGCGAGCAGTTATTTGCTGTGGAAGCTAGGAATGACGTAGAGAAAGTTTCCAGTTTCCAGTTTCCGGTTTCTAGTTTCCAGTCTCTTACTGGCGAGCTGGAAACTGGAAACTAGAAACCGGAAACGAGAAGGCCCTACCAGCCGCTCCGCTCCCTCAGGCTAGTGACGTGCGCGATGTGATGTCGTCCGTGCCAGGCATAGAGCGCCAGGTTCTTCTCCAGACTCACAACGCCGAGTTCGGGATGGCGGAACGTCCGCTTCCAGTCTGCGGCTGCCAGCGAACCCAGCAGGCGCATCCAGCGCGTGTGCAGCGCTTCCAACAGCATCAGCGACACCTCAATCGGCGTGCTATGCGAATCAGCAAGCACCGCCCAACGATCTTCCGCGTAGGGCTTGATGGTCGGTTCTTCTTCCGTGAGCGCCAGCTTGAAGCGTACGTAAGCGTTCAGATGACTGTCGGGCACATGGTGTACGACTTGGCGGATGGTCCATCCCCCAGGGCGGTAAGGAGTATCCAGCTGCTGCTCAGAGAGGCCGGTCACCGCAGCTCTCAGGTTGGCCGGCGTCTGCGAGATGTTCGTAAGGCACGTCTGCTTCTGATCTTCGGTAAGCGGTCCGGCAAAATGAAACTTGCCGATGGGATATCGCAGGTCGGTCATTCCGTCCTCCACGTCGAGAGCTTGCCTCACAGATGATCGGCAAAGGAAGGAAGGTTCAAGAAAGCGGCGTCCATCTGCATGTAGGTCGATCATGTAGGTAATCAAACGCACACAAAAGGTTGACTCCTGTCTGTCCCAAATGTACAATTTGAATGTGTACATCGAGGGATTGCTGCTATGCCGAGAATAGCGGTTGAAGATAACAGCCGGATGTCCCTGCGGATTCGGGCCGAAGAAAAAGCGCTGCTCTTGCGTGCGGTGGCCCTGAAGCACACCGACTTGACGGATTTTGTGCTTCATCACGCCTTACGTGCCGCGAAGGCTGTGATTGAGCAGGCGGATCATGTGCAGCTCTCCGAGAGGGATAGTTTGCGGGTCCTCGATCTGTTGGAGAATCCGCCGGCGCCGAACGCGAAACTGCTGGCGTCGGCCCGGGCATTGCCAAAGCGGCGATAATAATGACGGCATGGCACGAAGAGCCGATCAGCAAGAAACACGATCGGGAAGCGTTCGACTGTGGCGACGAAGCGCTGAATGAATTCTTGCGCCGTTACGCCCGCAAGAGCCACGAGCGGGGCGGCGCGAAAACTTTCCTTGCAATTGACGATGCTGGCGACAGGACTATTGTCGGCTTCAACAGCCTAAGCCCCGCATCCGTTGACTACATCCGCACGCCAGAGATCATAAGGCGCGGGCTTGCGCGTTATGACGTGCCGGGCTTCCGTCTGGCGCGCTTGGCGGTGGATCGCAGATGGCAGGGTCGAGGAATTGGCGGACAGCTTTTGCTCGCGGCTGGCAGACGCTGCCTGTTGGCCGCGTCCCAGGTTGGCGGCGTCGTGCTTGTGATCGACGCCAAGAATGAAAGCGTGGCTGGATGGTATGCCAGCTATGGCGCTGTGCCCCTGCTGGACGCGCCGCTAACTCTGCTGCTGCCGCTCGCGACCATCGAGGCCGCGCTCAAGAGGGCGGGGAAGTACCGAAGCATGTTTTGATGGCAGTCCACTCGGGTCTTCCTCAGCAGCCGGCCGCATTCAGCAATTACTCATTTGATGATCCTGAAATTCACGTTGCTCTTTAGCTTGCCGTTCGGCGTAGTCACAATCACTGGCCCATTCGTGGCGCCAATAGGAACGACAGCGGTCATGTAAGTCCCTCTGACGACCGTAAAGCTGGTAGCCGGAATACCGTTGAAAGTGACACCGGTGGTGCCTGCCAGTCCCTAGCCCAGAATCTGCACGCTCTGGCCGACTTTGCCCGCGGGAACTACAAACGTGACAAATGGGCCACGACCCGCGTCGAGGCTGAATACAGTGCCAAGGTCATTCGTGCCTCCGGCCTCGGTGATTCCATACAGCTTGCCGCTGGTGTGCTGTACAAGGCCCCAAGGCCAATAGGAACTCGCTAATGACGGGAAGCTATAAAGAAGGGTGTAGGTGCCGTCCAGCGCCACGCTAAACAAGTTACCCGTACCGTTAACTCCTCCACTCTTGGTCGATCCATAAAGCAGGTGATCTGTGCCTTCGACGAGCCCGGCGTAAGGGTTCTGGCCATCGTAGTTGACGGTGCCAAAGCTATAAACGGTCGAGACTGCGCCGTCGGCAGTCAATTTGAATACGGCGCCGGGACAACACACGCCTACATCCGAGGCCTCTGTCGTTCCATAGAAGTTGCCGTCGTGTGCTTGCGTCAGAGGGGCGTACGGCCAATATCCAGCCGAGTTGCACTGAAAACTGTAATAGTTCAGTACCGCGCCAGTTGTCGTCATTTTGAAGACAGTCCCACAGTTGAATTTGCCTCCGAATGCGGCTGTACCGTACAAGTTTCCGTCTAGGGCCTGAATCAGGGGATCCTCGATGTTCCATCCCTCACTGGTACTGAACCTGTGCAACGTGGAGAACTTTCCTGAGCGGTCGTACTTATAAGACGACGAGTAACCCGCACCGCCGGCCGCAGTTCCGTAAAAATTCCCATCCGAGGCTTCAACAGGAGGTGCCACGGGTCCCTGTGCATCGTCCCCGCCCGTAAAACTATGCAGAACATCCAGAGTTCCTTGTGGCGTTATGCGAAAGAGCGTCCCCAACCCAGCAGCTCCCCCCGCGGACGTTGTCCCGTAAAAGTTGCCATCCGTCCCGAGAATCAAGCCTCCTATCGGACTTGCGCCGTGCGTCCCATCGAAGTCGTACAGCACAGTTTCAACGCCAGCCATTGTGACTCTGAACACCGTGCCGAGATTACTTGCTCCACCAACCCGTACAGCAATCCATCGCGGCCTGTACCACCCGTCCGAGCGCTTGGGTACGCCCCATCGGTTCCACCGCTGAAGCTGTAGATCGTGTTGACGGTTTGTGCCGAACCCAGCCCTGCCAAGACCCCCAAGCAAGCAAACATCATGACGAAAAACCGGGAAGTCCGCATGACAATCTCCTTGACGCTTTGGCTTTTGGGGTGAGCCGTCCAACTGCAGAACCTTAGTCGCAAGGAAGTCTACGCCGTGCGCAAGGACCGAACAATGTGCAGGACTCTGCATACGGGTGGTAGGCGCGAGCCCGGCTCGATTCTCTCGAGTCACCCCGAATTCTGTGACGGTATAATCAGCCCATGACCGGGCGAGGTGGAAGCAAATTCATCGAGGAGGTTGTCCGCTGGCGCGTCTTTCGACGGGCCGTCCGTGAAGTCCGCGCAGCTTTCGCCGATACTTCGCCGGAGGAGCTTCAGAAAATGATTGACGAGGCTGTCGAAGAAGTCCGCGCGCGGAAATCCGGGAACCCGCCTAGTTAACTACAGCCCTTAGCGCTTCTGTGTCACCGACCCCACTCCCTGTGGCTTCAATTTTGGATTCCCCATGCCCTGAGTTTTGTGCATCAAACTCAGTTTCTAGGCTAAACTCTCTGTGCTGTTGGGTTTACCTTCATGATGTCGAAGCCTTCCGGGAATTCGGAGGCTTCAGAAATCTTCGCGAGGAACTATGCCATCGTCGGTCTGGTCCGGGCACTTAACCTTTGGACTCATCTCCATGCCGGTGCGCCTGTTCTCGGGCGCACGTAGTTCGGGCATCTCCTTCAACATGCTGCATCGTCCAGATAAGCAGCGGGTGAAGCAGCAGTACATCTGCCCGGCGGAAAACGTGGTTGTCGATCGCAGTGAGATCGTCAAGGGCTACGAGTTTCGCAAGGACGAGTACATCGTCATCGAGCCCGACGAGATCAAGAAGATCGAGCCCCAGACCGCCAAGACTATGGAGATCCTGGAGTTCGTGAAAGAGAGCGAAGTCGACCCAGTGTACTTCGAGTCGTCCTACTACATGATGCCGGAAGAGGCTGGACGCCGTCCGTACGCATTGCTGACCAAAGCGCTCGAAGAGAGCGAATACGTCGCCATCGCAAAGATCACGATGCACAACCGCGAGTACACCGTCTTCCTACGTCCGCACGAAGGCGGGTTGATGCTGCACACCATGTACTACGCCGAGGAAGTGAAGAAGGTGGAAGGCTTCGGCGCTCCCGACGTGGAATTGAAAGAAGCCGAAGTGAAGGTAGCCCACCAGTTGATCGAAGCGCTGGCCGACGAGTGGAATCCAGAGAAGTACAAAGACACCTTCCAGGAAAATCTGAAAAAGCTGATCGAAGCCAAGCTCGAAGGCGGAGAAGTGGCCGCGGTCGAGAAGCCCAAGAAACTCGCTCCCGTGGTCGACCTGATGGCGGCACTCAAACAGAGCCTGGCGCAGATGGAAGGCAAGAAGAAGCCTGCTGCCACGACGAGGGCCGATGCCCCGGCCGCAGCCGCCGGCGGGAAGTCACGGCGTGGAAGGGGATAGAACAGCTTTCAGCTGTCAGCTCTCACCTTTCAGTTGGTCAATACCTCACGCAGATTCTCGGGTGGGCCCTCGTATCCCCGTCCAACTTCGCCTTGACTCTTCGCATCACAGGGTTTGGATGCAGCTGACAGCTGAAAGCTGATGGCTGACAGCTGGGTCTCTGGCGCGGATTCCCGGCAATCGTTACAATAATCGCTTCGCTTAATCCAGCAGAATCAAAGTTCCTTCGGGGTGCCGATGAGTTCTCGACGTGTGGGCCGATTTGCAGTCATGCTGGCGGCAGCTTTGCTGTGCGTGGCTTGCGGACAGATTTACCGCCCGGTGGTGATCCCCACGCAGCTTACGCCTCCGACTCCGGCTAACTTTCATACCGTTTTCGGGCTGGACGCAAACGTCCCCGGCCAGCCTGGCGCGGCGGTGCAGATCGACGTCTCCGGAGATTCGGTCGTTGGCCAGACCCCGACAGATCCCAACGGCAAAAACGTTGGCATCCTTCCCACTCACCTTGCCGTTCTTCCAAACCAATCACGCCTCTTTGTGGCCAGTGCCGGAGGCCTGTTTACGAATGGAACTGACCTGGTTGCCGCCTTTAGTCCCTCGCCCGCCTCGTCGGTAGGCCTGGGTCTGGGAACGGTATTTGACTTTACGTTACCTCCCGGCCAGACCTCCGGAATCAGCGCGATCAGCGAGTCAGGCGGCATCGTCACAGCCACTTTCAGTGCACCCCTGGGCAACAATCTTCAGGCCGGAGATCTTATCGCGATCGCCGGGGTGGACGTGAACCAATACAACGGGACGTTTCCTTTAGCCTCGATCAGCGGGACAACCATCCAGTACGCGAACCCGACAACGGGACTGGCGGCATCTTCCGGAGGAACGGCGTCAGTTCCAGCGCTCCCAGTCTTTCTGAACAGCACCCAGAACAGCGCGATGTACGTGGCCAACTACAACTCCAACTCAGTTGCAGTGCTCAACCTGTCCTTGAATGCCGTCAGCAATACCGTCCCCGTAGGGATACACCCCGTCGCTCTTGCCGAGACCCCGGACGGCAGAAAGCTCTACGTCACCAACCAAGGCGACAACAGCGTCAGCAGTCTGAATACGGTGGATATGTCGCCGAATACGGTCACAGGTTTTTCCGGGACCACGCCAGTTTGGGTCGTAGCCCGAAGCGACAGCCACCGGATCTACGTCCTCACCCAGGGAGACGGCCAACTCGTCACTCTGGACACGGCCACGGACAGCGTGATTGGGAGCATTTCGATTGGAGCGGGAGCGAACTTCGCCGCCTACGATTCGCATTTGACCCGGCTTTACGTCGCGAACCCCACGAACGGCACCGTGTACGTCATTTCTACGACAGGCGGCGCCAACGACACGCCCACGCTATTGAAGGCGATTACGATACCAGGACTGGTTTCGTGCGCAACATGCAGCGCCGCGATTCCGAACCAGGTCGCGGCCTTGCGCGACGGCAGCCGCTTCTACGTGGCCAGTTACCAAACGGCCACTTCGTGCCCTGATCCGAATATTGCAGACTCGCTCGGAAATCCGCTGCCCTGCGTGATTCCGCAGGTTGTTGTTCTCGATGCCAACAGCCTCACTGTGAAGACCAGTTTATTTCTGTTGGCGCCGCCCATTTTCAAAGCGAGTTCAACCGCTAATCCTCAGCCTTACGCAGTGCCCCCCATCACCTCGTGCGCGCCAGCTGCCACCTTCACGCCCGGGTCCACCCGATTCCGGATGACTACGGCCGCAGCCGCCGACAGCAGCCGCGTCTACGTGGGCATGTGTGACGCAGGGGCCATCGCAATAGTCAACGCGACCACGAGCGCAATCGGTACCGGCGGCACGAACACACCCGATACGCTGGTTACAGATTTGCTCGCGCCATTCAGCGCGCGCCCCGCCGGAGCTAACGGTCATCCACCGCCGCAGAATCCGATCTTTTTGCTGACTGGACAATAACGCGGCACGGATCTGTTCTGTGTACGAGTCCCGCAAAGCCAACGGAGTCAGCTCTCAGGTAAGATGGCAATAAAGAAGGTCCCGCTGGAGGATGTCCCTCCTATGAAGAAGGTGTTCCATTTCGACGCTCCCAGGGACAAATATCATTGCGATGCTGCCATTCTCTGGTGCTTCGACAATCGCTTTGAACTCGGCTTCCGCAAGTTCCTCAAGCGTATCGGCGTCGTCCACTCTGACCCTATCAAGATTGCCGGCGGAGCCAAGTGCATCGCTTCTCCTGATCACGAGAGCGATCGTGAGTTTGTCTTGGAACAGATCCGCAAGTCGATGCGCCTGCACGGAACGAAACGAGTGATCCTGATGGTGCACTCTGATTGCGGTGCGTATGGGGGCTTGGCGGACGGCTTTCATGGTGATTCTCAGGCCGAGGCCGTGCATCACCAGCGGGAGTTGCAGCGGGCGTCCGCTAATTTGTCCGAGGCGATTCCCAGCATTGACATACAAGGCTATTTCGTCGATTTCGAGGGGATTTGGGATGCTGAGGTTAGTATCGGTTCCCGGGAGCCGCAGACCCAGACAGCTTAACGTTTGCGCTGATCTAGTCGGGTTACCTCTCTAGATTGCCGCGCTAGAGCTTCGCCGACATTTCTTCCCGCACGCCATCCCGTGCCGCGTAGTGCGAATCGACGTATTCATCGAGAATACCAATGAACTCCGCGACAATCCGATCCCCCTTTAGCGTGGTGAACAGGCGTCCATCCACATAGACCGGAGCCTTCGGCTCCTCGAACGTGCCGGGCAGTGAAATACCGATGTTGGCATGCTTGGATTCCCCGGGCCCGTTGACCACGCACCCCATCACCGCCAGCTTCATCTCTTCCACGCCGACGTAACGGCCCTTCCATGCCGGCATCTGTTCGCGCAGGTAGGACTGAATCTGCTCCGCCATTTCCTGGAAGAATGTGCTGGTGGTGCGTCCACAGCCGGGGCACGCCGTGACCTGCGGCGTAAAGCTGCGAATGCCCATCGACTGCAAAATCTGCTGCGCCACGCGCACTTCTTCCGTACGGTCGCCGCCGGGAGCAGGCGTAAGCGAAACGCGGATGGTGTCGCCAATGCCTTCCTGCAGCACCACACCCATCGCCGCGCTTGAAGCCACAACGCCCTTCGCTCCCATCCCGGCTTCCGTCAGCCCAAGATGCAGCGGATAATTGCAGCGCGCCGCCAAAGCGCGGTAGACGTCGATCAGATCCTGCACGCCGCTGACCTTCGCGCTCAGAATAATCTGATCGGGACGCAATCCGTACTTTTCCGCCAGCGCTGCCGAGTTGAGCGCGCTCACCACCATCGCTTCCATGGTGACTCCCCGTGCATCCTTCGGCTCTTCCAGGCGCGAGTTCTCGTCCATCATGCGGGTAAGCAGCGCCTGGTCGAGTGATCCCCAGTTCACACCGATCCGCACCGGCTTCTCATACTTCACCGCGACTTCGATCATGGTGCGGAAATTCGAGTCGCCCGTGCGTCCGATGCTGGCGTTACCGGGATTGATCCGGTACTTCGCCAGATCGCGCGCGCACTCCGGATACTTGGTCAGCAGAACATGGCCGTTGTAATGGAAGTCGCCGATGATGGGTACGCGCACGCCTTGCTTGTCGAGTTCCTCGACAATGCGGGGAACGGCGGCGGCAGCCTCCTCGTTATTAACCGTAACGCGTACCAGTTCCGACCCGGCCCGCGCCAGGGCGGCACATTGCTGGACGGTCGAAGGCACGTCCGCGGTGTCGGTATTGGTCATCGATTGCACCACAACTGGTGCATCCGAGCCGACGCGGACACCTCCGACGACGGCCGTGGCAGTCTTTCTGCGCTGAATCGTAGGCATATGGGAACTAATAGTTTAGCATGCATCCCGACATGAAATCGGGTTCACGCCCAGCAAGCAAAAGGGAGCCAGGACGGCTCCCCGAAAGAAGAAAAATCTCACAGAAACATCAAGGCAATCGATCTGCTAGCCCCGGAATCGTCTTCATCAGGTCGTTGTAAATGACCATGACCGCAAACAACACCAGGAACACGAAAGCCGCCTGATAGACGCGCTCCTTGATGCGCAAACTGATGTCGCGCCGCATCAGGCCTTCGATCAGCAGGAACAGGATCACCCCACCATCGAGGATCGGAATGGGCAGCAGGTTGAAGATGCCGAGGTTCAGGCTGATTCCCGCGGTCAATTCCATCAAAGGCGTCCAGCCCTTTTGCCGTGCTGCATAGCCGGCTTCCTGGGCAATTCCAATGGGCCCGGAAACCATGCGTGGAGAGACTTTACCTTGCACTAGCTTCTTGGCCAGTTCAAGAAGCAGCAGCGAGTATTTCTTGTTCTGCTCCAGGGAAAGCCTGAGCGCCTGCGGGAGCCCAAGCTTGGTTACCTTGCTCTCGCCCTTGTTGAGAAATCCCAGCCGGTAGCGCGACTCTTTGGGATCTTCGGTCGGGGACAGCACCGGCTGTATCCGAAGATGCAACGTCTCGCCGCCGCGAACGATGGTGAGTTCGACCGGTTCATCCTTGGTCTGCTGCAGGCTCTCAATCATGCTCTCAATGGACGCCACCGGCTGCCCGTTGATCGCAGTAATCCTGTCGCCCTCTTTTACGCCAGCCTTCGCCGCAGGCATGTCGGCATCCAGTCGGCCGACAATCACCGGCTCAGCCCAATACCATCCCGCCGAACCCACCTCAGAAGAGGTGACTGCCTTAGGCACGATCGTCGTCTGAAATACCTTGTCTCCCCGCTGCACGGTGATGTTCAGAGGCTGGTTGGCGCTGAGCCACACCGCGGGCTGCAACTGCTCCCAGGTGGGATTGTTGATGCCCTCCACCTTGACGATGCGGTCGCCGGACTGCAGGCCGGCCTGGGCGGCGGCAGAGTCGTGCCGGATGCCGTAAATCACCGCCGGCTGGTCCATGAACGCGGGATACTCGTAGTGCACCATGTACACAATGGTCAGCAGGAAGACGGCGAGCAGGATGTTCATCGCCGGGCCCGCAATGGCGATCAGGAACCGATGCCAGCGGGAGTGCGACAGAAACTCCGCGGGATCGCCCGTGCGTTCGTCCATGGGGTTCTCGCCGCTCATCTTGACGTACCCCCCCAGCGGGATCGCGGCAATGCGGTAGTCGGTGTCGCCCTTGCGGAAGCCGAACAGTCGCTTGCCAAAGCCGATGGAAAACACCTCGACGCGAACCCCCAGCCACTTCGCTACGGCGTAGTGGCCGAACTCATGGATCAGGATCATGAACCCCAGGACTGGGATAACGTAAAGAAAGGACAACGAGCTCAAAAATTCAGGCATATTCGAGGTATAAACTCCCACCCTGTTGGATTCCAACAACTACACGAAAGATGTCGCCCGGGACTGTACAGTGTTCTTCAAATTCCCCTTGCGGATTGCGATCTGCTCTTCTGCACTTTGACGCGCTCCCGCGTCAGCTTCCAATACTCTTCCTATCGACTCCAGCGTCCCGGAACTTGTTCCTGACAGTACGTCTTCGATTACTTTGGGAATTTCATCGAAACGGATGCTGCCTTCCAGAAACGCGGCCACCGCGACCTCGTCGGCTGCATTCAGGGCTACCGTCTTTGCGCCACCCGCCTTTGCGGCCTGATAGGCCAGACGCAGACAAGGAAATTTATTCATGTCGGGAGGGGAGAAGTCCAGATGACGCAAGTCACTCACTGGAAACCGCATATCCGATTGGATTCGCTCGGGATATGTTAAGGCGTAAAGAATCGGCAGCCGCATGTCGGTGACTGAGAACTGAGCAAGTATGCTGCCGTCCACAAATTCGACCATGGAATGAATGGTCGACTGCGGATGCACGATCACATCCACCTTGGCCGGCGGAATATGAAATAACCTGCACGCCTCGATCACCTCGAAGCCTTTATTCATCAGCGTGGCCGAGTCGATGGTGATGCGCCGCCCCATTTTCCAGGTGGGATGGTTCAAAGCCTCTTCGACCGTGATCGAGGAAAATTTCGAGGCCGGAGTGTTCAGGAACGGTCCGCCCGAGGCGGTCAGCCAGATGCGCTCGATTTCTTCAATGCTCCCGCCGCGCAGGCATTGGTGGACGGCATTGTGTTCGCTGTCGATGGGCAGCAGCGGCTTGCCTTGTTTGCGTGCCTCGGCAGTGATCAGCTCGCCGGCAGCTACCAGGCATTCCTTGTTGGCGAGGCCTACAGTCTTGCCGGCCCGCACTGCTTCGTAAGTAGCCTCAAGTCCTGCCACGCCCACAATGGCGCTGACCACGAAATCAACCTCGGAATGCGTGGCAACCCGGACGGTACCTGCCGCACCGTGAACCACCTCGACTTCAGAAAGGCCTTCTTTTTTCAGGCGGGATCGCAATACGTCCGCGTCCGCCTCAGCGGCGATTGAGATCACTCGAGGACGCCAGCGCTGCGCCTGTGCGAAGGCCGCTTCCAGGTTGCTGCCCGCAGCCAGAGCCACGATCTGAAAGCGATCCGGATACGATTCGGCGACATCGAGCGTGCTGCGGCCAATCGAGCCAGTCGATCCCAGGATGGCAATGCGTTTCATACGCTGGAGTTCTTATTCTACGCGCTTCTCTTGGCGCTTTCGGGGGCGGGAGGCGGGGAGGTCACTGCATCACACGCCAAGCTGCATAGTACCACAGCACCGGCGCGGCAAAGAGCAGGGCATCGACGCGATCAAGCATCCCCCCGTGGCCCGGCAGGATCGTGCCTGAGTCTTTTACTCCAGCTCCGCGCTTGATCAGTGATTCCACCAGATCGCCGAGCTGCGCAGCGGCATTCAGAGTAATGGTCAGCAGGATGATGGGCAGCATGGCGGGCTTTTCCAGTTCGAACAACCAGTCTCGGCGCCCGATCAGCCCGGCACGGAGCATCGCCGAACTCAGCGGCAGAGCATAGTTGAAAAGCAGCCAACCCACGCCGACGCTCGCCAGCAGCGAGGCTGCGGCGCCTTCCCAGGTTTTCTTCGGGCTGATGCGCGGCGCCATCAGGTGCCGACCGATCGACTTGCCCACGAAATAGGCGAAGATGTCGCCCGCCCAGACCACGAGCAGCAAATAGAGCAAATAGAACGCTCCTTCCACCTGTTGACGCACCTGCACCAGCATTCCCATCGGCAACGCAACGTAGGCGAATGCAAAGACCGATGCGGCTGCTGCGGGATATCCGCTGCTCATCTGTTCCCGCCGCATGGCGATAGTCAGGAAGAAGAATGGAACGATGGCTCCGGCAAAGCCGAGCGCGCAAATAAAGATCGCCGTTGAGAGCAAAGGCTTGTCGCTACCCCCATTCAGCGCCAGCAGCAGAAAGAAAAGGCCCACAAAGAGATAAGTCGGCCAGAGCAGAGGCTGCACACCATAAGATTCTGTCAGCTTGAGGAATTCATGGATGGTAAGTAGCGCAACCACGGCAGCAACCACCGCCAGCACCGGCACCGGCGCCCGCAGCACCAGTACCAGCACTATCGGAATCAGGACGACCGCAGTCGCGATGCGTTTCAGCAATAGGCCCTCAGTGTGGGAGTAGCAACTGAACTATGGGTGAAGCGTAAAGATAGTGTCTGTCACACTCCAGCCGCGGAGCGGCGGAATATGTTAGCCCAGGGCGTAAGCCCTGGGAAAGTGCCACTAGATAGACGAGTCCCGAAGGGACGGCACCGGCGGCTTGCACGTGGCCTAACTCCGCGTGACTTTCGAGGCGTGCTGGTGAGCTTCGTCCGTGGGGTGGGCGCCTTCCCCATGGTTCAATCCTCCGTAGCGCCGCTCCCGCTTCTGATATTCCGCAATGCCTTCCAGCAGATGCAACCCGCGAAAATCCGGCCACAGCGTTGGAGTCACATAAATCTCGGCATACGCCAGCTGCCAGAGCAGAAAATTGCTCAAACGCATTTCGCCTGAAGTACGAACCACGAGATCCGGATCGGGCAGGTGTCGCGTGTAGAGATGGCGCGCGACCGCATCCTCATCGATGTGCAAATGCTCGATCCCGCCATTCTGCGAAGCCGCATTCACCATCGAGCGGAAAGCATCCACGAGTTCGCTGCGCGCACTGTAATTGAGCGCGAGCGTCAGCACCATCCCGGTATTGGATGCCGTCGCCTCGCGCGCCCAGGCCATTCGTTCCTGCACATCTTGCGGAAGTTCGTGCTGCCGTCCGATGTACTCCAGCCGGATGTTGTTCTTGTTCAGGGTAGGGACTTCCGCCTTCAAGTAGCGGCTCAACAATCGCATCAGGAAATCAACTTCGCTCTTGGGACGCTTCTTCCAGTTCTCTTCGGAAAATGCGTACAGAGTAAGAGCGGGAACGTGGATGCGCGCCGCCGTCTCCACCGTCGAGCGCACCGCCGCGACCCCGGCGCGATGCCCCGCCACGCGCGGCATATGGCGCCGCTTGGCCCACCGCCCGTTGCCGTCCATGATGATGGCGATGTGTTTGGGAAGCTGCGCGGGATCCAGATGCCGGTAGACTTCCTCTTCCTTACGATCCAGCCCCGCAGGAACTTTGTGTTGCAAAGTGAATGCCTCGACATGAGGCTAACACAGCCGGGAAGGTGCTGGCAACGGCAAGGATGCCGCGGCAAGGATGCCGCAGTGTGAATGTGGCGCGGGGCGCCTCGCCCGTGCAATGCCTGCGCGTCGACGGACGCCACACTTCACAGGGTGCCGTCCACGGGTATGCGGAGCCACAGTTCGGCATGTTTACCAAAATGGGAACGGTTTTTGACTGGGAGAAAGTTTCGTGGGCGGGACGCCCGTGCCACACAACGCTACTGCGCCTCCTCCGGCACCACCTTCAACTCCAACTTCTCCGTGTACCGAATCACCGTAAGCGCGCAGCCCACGCCCACCCGCACATCCGTCAACACGCGGTGCAGATCGTCAACACCAGCAACGGGATGTCCTTCCAGAGCCACGATGACGTCGCCTT
>WNFA01003068.1_pt1 | contig 13851 bp, 15 predicted proteins | sample 5400481 | NCBI WGS metagenome assembly WNFA01 (sample SAMN13153340, study PRJNA577476) | soil metagenome | isolation source: 120 cm saprolite under Douglas fir tree site 2 hole 1 replicate 2 | place: USA:California | collected 2015-04-18 | reverse complement strand
CCGGCCGAAGCCGCAGACGTGAAGGAACTGTTCGCGATCGATCTCGCGGGCTACCCGGGCAAGGAGGGTCGCATGATCGAGGTGTCGTACCCGCCGGGCGCACGAGACATGGCCCATCGGCACGACGCCCATGCATTCGTCTACGTGCTCGAAGGCCAGATCGTCATGCAGGTAAAGGGCCAACCTGCCGTCACGCTCAAGGCAGGGCAGACGTTCTACGAGGGGCCTACCGATATTCACGTCGTGGGGCGTAACGCCAGCAACACGGAGCCGGCCAGGTTCGTCGTGGTGCTGCTGAAGGCCAAGGGGGCCCCCATCCTCACGCCGGCGAAAGAATGATGCTCGGCACCGTGCGTCACGCTCGCATTCGTGACCGCTAGCAGGGGCCAGGGCGCAGTAGCCCTCTCCGGTGGCCGGCTAGAACTCCCGCAGGTGCTCCCGCAGTGTCGTGCCCGTGTACTCGGTGCGCAGGGCGCCTCGCTGCTGGAGCAGCGGGATGACCTTCTCCACGAAGGGCCCGACGTAGCCCGGCCAGATGCCCGGCCAGATGCCCTGCCGGATGGCGAAGCCGTCGCCTCCCACCGCGTCGATGGTACGCGCCAGCTCGTCGGCGACGCGCTCCGGCGTGCCGATGTAGGGCTTGGAGTCGATGCTGACCTTTCGGGTGGCGATGTCCCGCAGCGTCGGCGTACGCCGATCGACGCGGACGGCCACATCCTCGAGCCGCTCGATCCCCAGTTCCGCGAGCGCCGGCCGCGGTTTGTCATCGACGACAACGGCAAGGAGCGCCTCAGCGTCGAAGGCAAGCTGCTGGGCAATCCGCGGGGCATCGGCAGCCTGCGTTCCGTCGGCGTCCGGCAGGGGATCGTCAAGGCCGGCACCCTCAAGTATGCCGAGGGGCGCCGGGGCGGGTTCGACCCGCACGCACGCATCGTCGACATGGATGCCGACGGCATCGATGCCGCCTTCCTCTATCCCAGTCTCGGCCTGTTCGCCGGTGCCGTCGAGGAGGATCTTGTCGATACAGGCAGCGGCGCGCCGATACATGTCGGCAATGCTTGGTCCGCGGCTACATTGCGGCGGGGCTAGTCCATAGGTCGGAGGTCGGACAGCATCGTCGGCACGAGCTCGGAGACGGTCGGATGAATGTGCATCGCGCGGCGGATCACCGTCCACGGCGCCTTTGCGTACATCACGTCGAGAATCGAGTGGATGACCTCGTCGCCGCCCGTGCCGAGGATCGCGGCGCCCAGGATGGCGCCGCTCTCGGCGTCGACCGCGATCTTCATGAATCCCTGAGTCTCGCCCTTTTCGACCGCGCGTCCGACGCGCGCCATCGGCCGCTTGGCGATGAGCGCCTTGCGCCCGCTCTTGCGAATCTCTCCCTCCGTCATCCCGGCCCGGCCGAGCGGCGGATCGACGTACAGCGCGTATGCGGTGATCCGATCGCTCACTCGGCGCGGATCGTTCTCGAGCAAGTTGGCGATCACGATCTCCCCGTCGTTGTACGACGTGTGTGTGAAAGCCCCCTTGCCGTTGCAATCACCGAGCGCCCAGATTCCCGGGACGCCCGTGCGGAGCTGGTCGTCGACCGCGACGTAGCCCCGCTCGTCGACCGCGACCCCCGCCTTCTCGAGGCCCAGATCGTCGGTATTGGGACGGCGGCCGACGGTGAGGAGCACGTGCGTGCCGTGCACTCGCGGTGCACCGTCGGCACAATCGACGGTGGCGACGATCTCTTGGTCGCGCTTGGCAAAGCTGATGCACTTCGCGTTCGCGCGCACCTCGACGCCCTCGTGCTCGACGATCTCCCGGATCGCGGTCGACACGTCTTCGTCCTCGCGGCCGACGAGCCGCTGCCCCATCTCGATGACCGTGACCTCGGCGCCGAAGCGCCGAAACATCTGACCGAATTCGAGACCGATGTAACTGCCGCCGACGACGATCAGGTGCCTCGGTAGAAAGTCCACCGACATCATCGAGCTGTTGGTGAACCAGTCGATCTCACGAAGCCCCGGCATGTCGGGAACGAGCGCCCGGCCGCCGACGTTGATGAAGATCTTGTCCGCGTGGAGGCGCTCTCCACCGACGTTCACCTCATGCGCGGACTCGAAACGGGCGTGGCCCCGGTAGACGGTGCAGTTCTCCATGTTCCGCAGCCAGTCTTCGAGACCGGTGCGCGACGCCTTCGAGACCGCGTCTTTTCGGGCCATGACCCGCTTCATGTCGACACGCACCGAGCCGACCTCCACGCCATACTCGGCGGCGCGAGCGGCCATGCGCGCCGCGTAAGCGCTCGCCACCATCGTCTTGGTCGGAATGCAGCCGGTATTGACGCACGTTCCGCCGAAGGCGTTGCGCTCGATGACCGCGACTTTCATTCCGGCGCCCGCGAGACGCGAGGTCACGTAGGGACCGGCCTGGCCGGTGCCGATGACGATCGCGTCGTAGGCAGTCACGACGGCAGCTCCTTGCCTGCCTGTTCCGCGACCATGTACGCGGCGTACCACTCCGGCCAGTTCGCATCCCTCTGGCCGAGCCGGGCCTCGTACTTACCGTGGGCGGCCTCGGCACGCCGAAACGCGTCCGCCAGATCGTTCGCGGACGCGAAGCTCGTCACCCCGGAGTCGATGCGCCCGGCCAGCCGCGTCGTGACCTCCTGGAACAGCCATCCGTTGCCGTCTGGATCACGGAACGAGGCAAACGAGCGGTAGCTGCCACGCTCGGGATCCGGACCGCTGGTCCGACGCCGCCCAAATAGATAGGGCTCGTCCGTGCCAGCGTACACGCCGTCGCTGTGGAACATCTCGCTCACCTCGACGCCGCGAGCGCGGAGCTCGTCGCGGGCGGCCACGATGTCGGAGACAATCAGGTACAGGCCCTGAGCGGAGCCAGGCGCCGCCGCCGTGACGTTCTTGCCGAAGATGACCGAGCACCCGGAGCCTGGCGGCGTGAACTGGATCACGCGGAAGTCGTCACCGCTGGCGAACTCGGCGTCGAGCCTCCACCCGAGCCTCCCGTAGAATTCCTTCGCGCGGTCGACATCCGAGACGGGGATGACGACGATCTCGAACTTCATGTCGTTGCTGCGGACCTTCGTCGTGCTCATAGCGGCCTCCTGAGTTGTGTCAGCTCGTGTGCATCCGAACGATTCAAATGCGATGTACGATGGAAATCAACGGCATGGAGCGCTCTTCACCCCGGGCCGCGCTCCTTCACCCGAGCGTGCGCAGGCGCTCAATCAGGAGGCGCACGAAGGCGGCCGTGTCGACGTCGACGGCGACACGGGCATTGGGCTCGCGGCCACTACGGCCGCGCCGGTCGACGACCGTGCGCCCGCGCGAAAGCTCCGACGAGCAGTCCACCACGACGTTCAGGTACTCCGTTGTCAGGAGCCCCGGGCGCACGAGCTCGGCCACCGCGACCGCGTCGTGCACCGGGTACCCCTCCGGATACCACGAGTAGCGGTGGTAGGGCGGAAACGCGTCGAGGATCGCGGCGACGACGCCGCCGGCGCGGCCCAGGCCGCGCAGCTCCTCCAGCTCCGCAGGGCTGACGACCGCCCGGTACGTCACGTCGAGGCCGACCATGGTGAGGTCGATCCCGCTCGAGAAGACGCGCTGCGCGGACTCGGGATCGACGTAGATGTTGAACTCGGCGGCCGCGGTGACGTTGCCCTCGCCGATCGCGCCGCCCATCAGGACCATGCGTCCGATGCGCTCGGCCGCGTCGGGATACCGCGCCAGGAGCAGCGCCACGTTCGTGAGCGGCCCGAGCGGAACGAGCGTCACCGGCTCGTCCGCGGCGAGCAAGACCCGCGCGAGGAGGTCGACCGCGTGCTCGTCCACCGCTCGACCCGTCGCAGGCGGCAACCCGGGGATGTCGCGCCGCACGTCGGCGTCGACCGTGCTCGGCGTCCGTCTGAAGGGGAACTCACGCACGAACGGCCGGTTGGCGCCCGCAGCGACGGGAATCTCGCGGGCCAGGAACTCAACGACCCGCAGCGCGTTCTCCGTCGTCTCGGCCACAGGCTGGTTCCCGTCAACGGTGGTGATCCCGAGCACCTCCACCTCGGGGCTCGCCAGCGCGAGCATGATCGCGATCACGTCGTCGTAGCCGGGGTCGCAGTCGATCAAAACCGGGATCGGCATCAGCGGGCCAGTATCTCTTCCAGTTTGGCAGCGGTCGGGAGCGACGGCTGCGCGCCGGGCCGCGAGGCCGCGCTCGCTCCCGCCGCGCAGGCGCGCGCGAGCGCCTCCCCGCGCTCGCGCCCCTGGAGAAGGGAGACGACGAGTGCGGCGCAGAAGGCATCCCCGGCGGCCGTCCCGTCGACGGCGGTGAGAGCATGGAGACCGCATAAAGGCCTCATAAAGGCCCAGTTGACGGAACCGCCGTTCTCAGCCCCTCCACCCCCCGTCCACTTCCGCCGCTCCTCTCCCCCGGCACAGCGCGGACAACCAGCGTTCCACGCGATGCGTCCCCGGCTCACGTGGTCAAGCGTCGTCATGAGGCGGGCGAGCAGGAATGGCGGGTAGAACGTCGTCGACAGCGTGGCCGCGAGGCCGATGCGGCGCGTCGCCGCCGCCATGATGGCGACGAGGGGACCCGGATCGTGAAAGGGCACGTGCTCGGCATAGCGGAGATAGGCGTCCATCCGTCCCTGGTAGGTCCCCGGCACCGCGAGGCTGTCCCCGAGCATGATCAGATCGAACTTGGCGCGCTCGAGCGCCACCGCCATGTCCTGCCACAGCTCCGGCCGTGTCCACTCGTAGCCGGTCGTCCGGGGCCCCGCCCAACCGTCGAGGCCGAACCCCGCGTGCGGGCTGAATGCGCAGAACCACATCAGGTGCATCCTCGTCATCGCCGAGCTCGCCCTCCGCCTTGCTCAGGTCGGAATCGGTCCATCACCTGCAGCGCAAACTACCACTCGGGCATCTCCTACGAAAGGGCGACCGGTGTTCGGGGAACCTTGACCGCTCTCATCCGGCAGACTACTCTCTGACCTGGCCATCGAGAATCCACGCACGAGGAGATCGACACATGCCTCAGAAAAAGCCAACCGTATACGAATTCATCCCCAAGCTGGGGCAACTCCGCGACGACGTCTTGTTCGGCGACGTATGGGAGCATCCCGACCTCAGCAAGCGTGACCGCAGCCTGATCACGGTGGCAATGCTGGCTGCCCTCTATCGGACCGACGAGATGCGGGGCCATATGCAGAGAGCGCTCGACAATGGGGTAACGGAGACCGAGTTGAAGGGGCTGATCACCCACGTGGCGTTCTATGCTGGCTGGCCCTGCGCGGTCAACGCTGGCCGTATCGCCATCGATGTGTTCGGACCGAAATAGCGCGTTGGTTCGAACGCGGCACGGAGGAACCTCCCGATGGCGATCATCGATTCCCAGGTCCACTGCTATGAGGCGAACACCCCGAAACGGCCCTGGCACAGTGTCCCGAACTGGCCTGATCACGCCACCGGCGACGAGATGGTGGCGGCCATGGACAGGGTCGGCGTCGACGGCGCGATCTTCATCTCCGCCTTTTCCATGTATCGCTACGACGCGAGCTACGCCGTGGAAGTGCAACGGGCCCATCCCGGCCGGTTGGCTCTCGTGAAGCCGGTCGATCCCGAAGATCCGGCGGTAGCCGATGTCATCGCCGACTGGAAGAAGACGCCGGGCGCGGTCGGTATCCGGATCATGATGACGAAGGAAGCAGGGCGCGATCCGAACGACCCGGGCCTCGACCGGATCCTGGGCGCGGCCGTCCGGTACGACTTTCCAGTCAACATGCTGTGCTGGGGCAACGTCGACGCGGGCGCGGCGCTGATCGACCGCCATCCCGACACGCGATTCATCATCGACCATCTGGCCATCATGCAGCCCCGGACGCCGCCCGCCCCACCGCAGCCGTGGGCCGACCTGCCGAAGGTGCTCGACCTCGCCAGGCGCCCGAACGCGGTGATCAAGGTCAGCGGTGCCTGCACGCTGTCCCGGGCACCATATCCCTTCCCGGACATCTGGGACCCGCTCGCCCGCGTGTTCGATGCCTGGGGCTTCGAGCGCTGCCTGTGGGGAACCGACTGGACTCGCGCCTTTGCGGTCGTCAACTACGAACGGGCCGTCGAGCCCTTCCGCCAGGCCGACCGCCTGAACGACAGTGAACGGGCGGTGCTCATGGGCGGTGCGTGCGCCAAGGCGTATGGCTGGTCTCCGAAGAAGGGCTAGCCGTCGCGCCCCTGGCACGACTTGCGATAGTATGTGGCGGACTTGATTTCATTCGGAGGGGGATTGCCAATGGCGCGCGCGTACAACGTGATCGACGCGGACGGCCACATCCTCGAGCCGCTCGACCTGTGGGACAGGTATATCGATCCCAAGTTCCGCGAGCGCCGGCCGCGGTTCGTCATCGACGAAAACGGTAAGGAACGCCTCAGCGTCGAAGGCAAGCTGCTGGGCAACCCGCGCGGCATCGGCAGCCTGGGTTCCGTCGGCGTCCGGCAGGGCATCGTCAAGGCCGGCACCCTGAAGTATGCCGAGGGGCGCAAAGGCGGGTTCGACCCGCACGCGCGCATCGTCGACATGGATGCCGACGGCATCGATGCCGCCTTCCTCTATCCAAGTCTCGGCCTGTTCGCCGGCGCCGTCGAGGATCCGGGTCTGGCCGCCGCGATGTGCCGCGCCTACAACCGCTGGCTCGCCGACTACTGCGCGCCGTATCCCGAACGCCTGTTCGGGGTCGCGATGCTGCCGATGCAGTCGGTCGATCTGGCGGTCGACGAGATGCGCCACGCCCGCGAAACGCTCGGGATGCGCGGCGGGTTCCTGCGGCCCAACCCGTATCACGGCAAGAAGATGATCAGCGACCCGATGTACGAGCCGTTCTGGAAGATGGCCGAGGAGCTCGACTTCTCGATCGGCTTTCACGAGGGATCGACCAACGCGATGCCGACCGTCGGCGTCGACCGCTTCGAGGAGGACCGCGCGGCGCGCCACATGGTCTCGCACACCATGGAGATGATGCTGGTCGCGCTGAGCGTGATCTGGGGTGGTGTCGTCGACCGACACCCGCGATTGCGCGTCGCGTTTCTGGAGTCAGGCGGCGGCTGGATCGCGCCGTGGCTCGACCGCATGGACCGGCACTTCGATGATCAGGGCTTCAACGAGTCGGCGCCGAAGACGAGGCCGAGCGAGCTGTTCCAGCGCAATTGCTGGATCTCGTTCGAGCCGGTCGAAAACAGCATCGCGGTGCTGGCCGACTATATCGGGCCGCACAAGATCCTGTGGGCCACCGACTACCCGCACTCGGACGGCTTCTTCCCGGGCGCGCCGCAGATGCTCAGCGAGCGGCTCGGGCGGCTGTCCCCCGAGGCGAAGCACCAGGTGCTCGCCGGCGGCGCCCTCGGCTTCTACGGCCTGGGCTGACCCACGACGCGAGGCCGGGACCACCAAAAGCGGCGCCAACGCCCTGAGGAAGCCCGATGACTGAGGCGATCCGCATCGCCGTTCTGAACTTCGTCCATGAGACGGTGACGTTCCTGCCCAACGACACCGCACTCGACGACTTCATCCATGACGGTTCGCCGGCCAGAGGCGAGGCGCTGCTCGCCTGGGAGCCGCGCTCCTACATGGGCGGCTTCGTGAAGGTGGCGCGCGAGCATGCCGGCGTCGAGCTGGTCGGCATCGAATCGCCGCTCTGGCCCAGGACCGGTACCGGCTCAGGCTGGATCACGACGGAGGCATACGAGCACTTTCTCGGCCGCATGCTGGCCGAGTTCGAGGACGGTGGGAGATGGCACGGCGTCTATCTCGCCCTCCATGGCGCGATGGGCGTGCGCGGCGTGGCGCGGCCTGAGGCCAACATCGCCCGCCGCGTGCGCGAGGTCGTGGGCTGCGACGCCTTCATCGCCGGCACCTTCGATCCGCATGGCAACGAGGACGCCGAGTTCCTGAGCCAGGCCGACTTCGCGTTCTGCGCGAAATACTTCCCGCACTACGACAGCCGCCTGCAGGGCGAGCGCGCAGCTCGCATGCTGATCCGCGCCATCCGCGGCGACTACACCCCCGCCACCGCGACGGTGAAGGTGCCGATCCTGACCGCGACGGTGCTGCAGTGGACTGGCGCTTCACCGTGGATGGACCTGGTCCAGCGCGCCCTGGTCTGGGAAGCGCGTGAGCCAGACCTCTATATGAACGTCTTCTTCGGCTTCCCCTTCGCCGACGTGTCGGATGTCGGGATGACGGTCCAGGCGATGACCAACGGCAAGCCCGAGCTTGCGCGCAAGGCCGCGGAGGACGTCGCGACCTGGGCATGGCGCCGGCGCGAGGCGCTGCTGAAGACGGCGACGGTACATCCCATCCCCCACGGCGTAAAGCTCGCCAAGGAGGCAGTGGCGCGCGGCGCGTGGCCCGTGGTGCTGGCCGACCATTCCGACCGCTCTGGCTCGGCGACGTGGGTGCTGCAGCAGGTGATCGCGCAGGGCCTGGCCGACGTGCTGATTGCCACCATCACCGACCGCCCGGCCGTCGAGGCGGTCGTGGCCAGGGGTCTGAAGGCCGGCGATCCGTTCGACATGGACGTCGGTGGCCTGGCAGACGAGTCCGCTGGCCAGCGAGTGCGGATCAAGGGCACGATCGCAGGCGTGGCGCACGTCGCCGGCAGGCACTGGGTGAGCGTCGCGTTCGGGCGAGGCAACGTCGTCCTCATCAGCGAATATCTCACCCAGGTCATGGATCCGCTCGACCTAACGGGGCCGGGATTCACCATCGATCAGTTCAAGGTATTTGCGATCAAGTCGCGCGTACACTTCCGACGCGGCTTCGACGATTCGGGCTTCGCGAAGACGATCCTGTTGGTCGAGCCGGAGCAGCCGTTCCTCGGCACGGTACGACTCGAGGCGCTGCCCTACCGGAACGTCGACATCTCCAAGTTCTATCCGTACGGCGACGTCAGCTTCCCCGAGTGAAGACGATGTTGTCATCCGCGCATCACACGCGCCCGCTCCAGCAAAGGAGCCGACCATGCTGATCGTCGACGCGCAGATTCATCTCTGGAATGCGGGCAACCCCACCAGCCCGTGGCACCGGCAGATCCCCGCCTATCTCAAAGAACATGCCCTGAAGGAGATGGACGCCGGCGGTGTCGATGCCGCCATCCTCACGCCGCACACGCCGTGGGATCCGAACGCGAACGAGCTCTGCATGGAGGCCGCGCGGGCGCATCCCGACCGGTTCGCGATCCTCGGCAACTTCCCCCTCGACAGGCCGGAGAGCCGCTCGCTGGTCGACACGTGGAAGCAGCGGCCGGGAATGCTCGGATGCCGCTTCACCTTCATCGGGCCGGAGCAGAGCAAGTGGCCGGCGGACGGCACCGTCGACTGGCTGTGGCCGGCAGCAGAGCGGGCCGGCCTGCCGATCGCGATGATGGCGGCGAACTTTCTGCCGAAGGTCGCCGAGGTCGCCCAGCGGCACCCACACCTCAAGCTGATCCTCGATCACCTCGGTCGCCCGAGAGGAGACACGAGCCCGATGGAGCGGTGGGCGAATCTGGCGGACGTGCTCTCGCTCGCGAAATATCCGAACGTCGCGATGAAGGCGACCGGCGCGCCGAGCTACTCCGATCAGCCCTACCCGTTTCGCGACATCCACGACAATCTGCACCGCCTCTACGACGCCTTCGGCCCCGCGCGCTGGTTCTGGGGCACCGACATCACGCGCATGCCGTGCTCGTGGCGTCAGTGCGTGACGCTGTTCACGGAAGAGCTGCCCTGGGTGAAGGGCCGCGACCTCGAACTGGTAATGGGCCGGTCTGTCTGTGACTGGCTGGGATGGAAACGATAGTAGATACGACATGAGACCCAACAAGATGCGCGAGCTCCTGAAGTCCAACAAGCCCACGCTGTCCACCCACATTCACACCACGTGGCCGTCCGTCGTGGAAGCCATCGGGCACACGGGCCTCTACGACTACGTCGAGTTCGTCGGCGAGTACGGCCCCTTCGACCTGCACGACCTCGACAACCTCGCGCGAGCCGCGGACATCTACAACATGTCGATGCAGCTCAAGGTCGACCAGGAGCCGCGGGGCTTCCTCGCGCAGCGGGCGATCGGATCCGGCTTCCACAGCATCCTGTTCGCGGACTGTCGTTCAGCCGCCGACGTGCAGGAGTGCGTGCGCATCGTGCGCGCGGAGACACCGGAGGACGGAGGAACCTACGGCGTGGCCACCCGTCGGTTCCGCCAGGGTGCGAAGCGTGCCGGACAACTGGACCAGCGCGTCGTGGGCGCCCTGCACCGTGAATTTGTTGGGCGCGGTGACAAAAGGCAGGTCACTGAGCCTGGCGATCTCGGCGGCCGCCGCTTCGGCAAAACCAGGCGCCGAGTTGATGCCCGTTCCAACGGCGGTACCGCCCAGCGCCAAGCGGTACACCCCTTGCAGCGCTGCGTCGATCCGTTCCAGATCGTCCGCCAACATCCCGGCGTAGCCGGACCATTCCTGGCCCAATGTCAGTGGGGTGGCGTCCTGCATGTGGGTCCGCGAGCGGGCTCGTCACCAGCCTTGCGCGGCCGGGCGGTAATCTCACGGGGTTGTCCTTCTTCGGTCCGGAGCTAGTCGGCAAGCGTCTGGAACAACTCAAGCAGGCCGTTCCGGGGGTCAGTCGGGTCGCTGTCCTCTGGCAGCCAGGTTCCGTCGGCGAACGCACGGATAAGGAGATGCTGAAGGAAGCAGAAGTCGCGGCACTGGCGCTGGGGGTGCGGCCTCAATTCGTTGAGGCGCGAGGGCCCGCCGATTTCGACAGGGCCTTTTCGGACATGACCAAGGCGCGCGCGGGTGCTCTGACTGTGTGGTCAACCCCCATGTTCTTCAACGAGCGAATACGCCTGGTGGACCTGGCGGCAAAGAACCGGCTGCCGGCAGTGTACCAATGGAGCGAGATTGTCGATGCTGGGGGCCTTATGTCCTATGGGCCGGACCTTGCTGATTTGTTTCGGCGCGCCGCTACCTACGTGGACAGGATCCTCAAAGGCGCCAAGCCCGGCGACCTCCCCGTCGAGCAGCCGACCAAGTACGAGCTGGTGATCAACCTGAAGACGGCCAAGGCCCTCGGGCTGACGATCCCGCCGTCGGTCCTGCAGCGGGCGGATCAGGTGATTGAGTGATGGACCGGCGAACCTTTATCTCCAGCGTGGCCCTCGGCCTCCTCGCCGCGCCGCTCGCCGCCGAGGCGCAGCCGGCGGTCGCCCGGATCGGATATCTATCGCTCGCCCCCGGCCCGTCGACTCGCAGCGAGGCACTACGGCAGGGATTCCGCGAGCTCGGCTACATCGACGGGCAGAACCTAGTGGTCGAGTATCGCTGGGCGGATGGCCACCTCGACCGAGCGCGCCAGGCGGCAGCCGATCTGGTTCGGCTCGGTGTCGACGTCATCGTGACGGGTGGCCCCCAAGCAACCTTCGCCGCGAAGACGACGACTACCACGATGCCGATCGTCATGGCCTTCGACTATGATCCCGTCGAATCTGGATTCGTGGCCAGCCTCGCGCGGCCGGGTGGAAATATCACCGGGCTTAGTGGCATCAACCCGGAACTCAGCGGAAAACGGCTTGATCTGCTAAAGCAAGCGGTCCCCCGCCTCACCCGCGTGGCCATAGTGTGGAATCCGGCCGAACCGAACGCGGCGTTCTTGCGGGAAACGCAGGCCGCGGGTCGCGGCTTGAGCATGCAGCTACAAGTCCTGGAGGTCAAAGCCGCACCTGATCTAGAAACAGCGCTACAAGCTGCAAGAAGATGGCATGCCAGCGGTCTCATCGTGCTGACGGATCCGGTGACCCTCTATCACCGGAAACAGCTCGCTGACCTCGCGAACAAGTATCGCCTTCCGGCGATCTACAGCGAGAGGCTCTTTGTCGAGTCAGGTGGCCTCATCTCTTATGGGGCGAACGACCGCAAAATGCACCAGCGCGCCGCGATCTACGTGGACAAGATCCTGAAAGGCGCCAAGCCGGGTGACCTTCCCATCGAGCAGCCCACGAAGTTCGAGCTGATCATCAACCTCAAGACCGCCAAGGCCCTCGGCCTGACGATCCCGCCGTCGCTCCTGCAGCGGGCGGACCAGGTGATTGAGTAGCCCGCGGCTCGCGAGACCTGGCTGGGAGACTGGAAGATGCGATATGCCATGGCCTGACGGCATCGCGGTGGCGCAAGTTCGGATCGTGCGCCCGACAGATCGACTCGACGAGGTATCCAGATTCTACCGCGACGGCCTCGGCTTGCCCGTCCTCGATTCGTTCACTGGGCATGCCGGATACGACGGTGTGTTTTTCGGACTACCCGGTCGTGACTATCATCTCGCGTTCATTCGCCGACCTGACAACAGCCCGTGTCCGGCGCCGACCCGTGACAATCTACTCGTCCTCTACCTTCCCGATCCCGCACATCTCGCGGGGCTGAGGGCGCGGATGGAAGGGCTCGGCCACAGAGAGGTCGAACCCGAAAACCCGTATTGGCGCGGCCGGGCGGTCACGTACGAAGATCCCGACGGATGGCGCGTCGTCCTGTGCAGCACCGCCGGGATCTGAGCGGCGTTGGCCACTCATTCCAAGACCCGGAACGCAGTCCAACGGCTCCGCCGCGCCGCCCGTCGACGCCGCGCCCGAGAGATGCGCCGCGTGCGTCAGCAAACGGCAACATCCCGGTGATCCTGTTATGGGCCAGAGGGATGAGCCGCCATCTTGAGGCTACCCCTTCGGCCCGCAATATTCCTCCCCCTTGCGCAGCCGGATTCGCGGAGGGACACTCAGCGCCGCGCAGTGGCCGCGCGGGGAACGGGGGCCGCTCAGCAAGCCGAGAGGGAAGCGAACATGATCCATATCGGGAATCCCGGTTAAAAGGAGGCACCGTATGAGACAGATCGCTTACTTACTCATTGCGGTCGCGATGGTGGCCGGCGTTGTCGCGCTCGGAACCACACACGCCGATGCACAGGCCGCCCCGATTTTCGTAACCAATATTCCCCCCGGATACCGCGACTGGAAGTTGATCTCCGTGGCCCACGAAGAAGGCAACCTCCACAGTTTTGCTGCCATTTTGGGCAACGATGTAGCGATTAAGGCCTATCGCGAGGGCAAGATTCCGTTCCCGGACGGTACAATCATTGCGGCTTTGCACTACGGTCACGTCCCATCGAAGGAAAACAACAAAGTCTTTGGCCGATCCCAATCTTTCGTTGCCGGCCCTCCCACGAACATTCAGTTTATGGTCAAGGACTCCGCAAAGTACGCCACGACGGGAGGCTGGGGGTTCGCTCACTTCAAAGACGGCAAACCTGGCGACGAGACTTTGATGAAAACTTGCTTCCCGTGTCACGATCAGGCCAAAGCTCGTGACCTTGTCTTCACCCGTTACGCACCTTAAATCCCGAGAACGACATGTTTGTCCGGCCGCATACGTTGTCTTCTAATCGGATAACGCTCCCCTCGAAGTTATCCCAAGGATAGCCATTAAGAAGGGATCAGCCATGAAGCGCAAAAGCAAGCTCAAGATTGCGATAGCCACGACGGTGCTCGCCGTCCTCGGCACCGCAGCCGTTTACGCGCAGGACAAGTACTCGCTGAAATCGCCGAGCGGAATCGCGTTCTCCGACTTCAAGGGATACGAGGACTGGGCGGTGGTCTCTTCCGCCCGGACCGACGAAGTGCTCAAGGTGATCGTAGCCAATCCGACCATGATCAAGGCGTACAAGGCCGGCGTTCCGGGCAACGGCCAGCCTTTCCCGGATGGCTCCAAGATCGTGAAGCTCCAGTGGAAGCCGAAGAAGAGCACGGAGGCCCCCTTCGTCGTGGACGTGCCAG
>WNFA01003067.1_pt1 | contig 13851 bp, 15 predicted proteins | sample 5400481 | NCBI WGS metagenome assembly WNFA01 (sample SAMN13153340, study PRJNA577476) | soil metagenome | isolation source: 120 cm saprolite under Douglas fir tree site 2 hole 1 replicate 2 | place: USA:California | collected 2015-04-18 | reverse complement strand
ACTCATCAGGACTTAGGACCTGACGCAGGTCGTCTTTGTGTCAGCCGGGCAGAGCATCGAGTACTACGGTCTGGCTGGAGGAACCTTGTAGATCATCCGGCGGCAGCACAGGAACACGCCGGTAACTGATAGGAGCGCAGGCACCAGTCCTAACAAGGCCCAAAGCGCCTCGGCAAACCAGTCGAACCTGCCAAAATGGGCCATGCTGAGCCAACCGAGGATTCGGTCGGCATATTTGTCGTTCGGATCAACAAATCCGGAGAGAAGGTTGACGGTTTGTGGAAAACAAAAATAGAAACCCGAGATTCCCCACATCAGCACAAAGAGAAAGCTCCAGAACCCCAGTGCACTGTGCAGGTCCCAAGTGAACCGCGCAAGAAAGGATCTCCAGTTCACAGTCAAGGCGCGACGCCAATTGCTGACTCCAGGCCACCATATAACGGCTCCAGTCAAACACAACAAAATCACACAAGTCGCGCCAACGCCGTTCACGAAACGGCCCTTCGTTCCGAACAATAGGTTCTCGTGAAGGTCGACGATCCACTCGACGGAGGAAACAAGGGAGGGCGCCCTCTCCAGCTCGTTACGGTAAACAATCAAGCTGCCCGTAATGCTCATTAAAACGATATACAGGCCGACTCCCACTCCCACCCACAAGTGGACGTAGAAGAGGCACTTGCGCAACCACACTCTCTCGGGGTGTTGCATCCATTGTTGCCAAACGGACATTTCTCCTCCATCGCTAATCCAACCAGCCTCAGGGGAGAAGTCGGAAAACAGTATCCCATCTGCCGTGTAGGATCCACGCGAACGGGGCCGGGTTCAAGTTTACGAGACACTTCTCAAGAGAGTCATTTCTTATCGAGCATCATCAGAATAAAAGCCGCGGGAAGATACGCGATCGAGGCGGCAAGCAGTTGTCGCGCCGCGACGTTCGATTTGTGAAAAGCAAAGCGTTCGCTATAGTAAAAAAAGATCGAACCGAGTATGAGGGCCCCAACCGAATAGACGAGTCCCGATTCGCCGGTGATCGCCGGAATCTGAGCGGGATAAGCGCCAGCGAAACAGCCGCACTCTGCCAAATCACAAAGCGGTCGCCCCGCTCGCCCAGAGGCACAACCAGGTACCCCGCGCGGGCGTAGTCTTCGCGATACATCCAGGCAATGGCCATGAAGTGTGGAAATTGCCAGAGGAAGACCATGGCGTAGAGCACCCACGCTTCCGGGTCCAGCCGCCCGCGCGCCGCAGCCCAACCAATTAGCGGGGGCACGGCACCCGGAAAAGCTCCGATCAAAGTACACAGGGGCGTTTTTCGTTTGAGTGGGGTGTACAGGAATAGATAGCTCAGGAGTGTGGCGAGAGCCAGCAAAGATGCCAACACACTTACAGCCAAAGCCAGATATACAGTGCCAGCCAGCGACAATGAAATCCCGAACCACAGCGCGTGAGAAGATTCGATTCTTCCCGACGCCACAGGCCGTCGCGCTGTCCTACGCATCTGCGAGTCGAAGACGCGCTCCACGTATTGATTCAACGTGCCAGTCCCACTAGCTACCAGCAATGTGCCCAATAGCGTGTGAAAAATGGGTAGAATTTTGAATCCGCCGGGTCCTGTTGCGGGAGCCAAATAGAAACCTGCAAAGGTTGTGACGAGAATTAGAAAATTCACTTCCGGTTTGGTCAACGCCCAATAATCTCCCAATACGCGGAGAGCTCCACCTCGAATACGTGGTGACGCGTGTTGGACCGCCAAATCCAGCGCTCCGACGCTGTGCTGGGTTGCCATTTTTATACAACCTCCGCACGCGAGTGTTCGTAGGCGTGATCGGTGGGTTTGCGCAGATGGACCGTCTTTTCATTGCGACTTGGTGAAGTGTTACCCGAAAGGAACCGGACTGTGAGAATGACTGCTGGGACCGTGTAAACGAACGTTCCGAAGACCCACATGAGAGCGCCAGCGAACACCTGGTCTTCTAGTAGCGACACATTAAAAATCACGGGAGCGGCCGCATACGATGGGTAGAGGACACGGTCACAGAACGTGAGGAACGCTCCCAACGCGCCGCCGGGCAGCGTCTCAAGAAACAAATAAAGGGGAATGGACCACCCAGGCCATCGCGCAACACTTGGAAACGGCTGGATTACAGGCCACCAGAACAAGAGTGAGGTTGCGAAAAAGCAGGCATGCTCGAATTCATGCCAATAGTCCGAGCGCAGGGCCAGTTCAAATGCGGCAGGAATATGCCATGCGATTAGGGCCACTGTGGCGGCGATCCAGCAAACGACGGGATTAGTGAGAACGTGGCCGAGCCATTTCGCGGGAGGCCAACTGAGGAGCTGTCTCACGGTGCCGCGGGTGATCCGTCGAGGAAGCCCGTGAAGGAGTGGTAGCGCCGGAGCACCCAGGAGAATTAAGGGAGGAGCGACGGCCATCAGCAACAGATGCTGCACCATGTGAACGGAGAGCGACACATCGTCAAATGCTTCCAGTGGAGACCCAATTGCGATCCACAGTGAAGCGATTCCTGCCAAAAATGCTGCGAACCGCCAAGCTGAAATCAAGCTGGGAAAAACAATGTGGAGGCGAAGCCAGCCTATCGTATAGACCAAAGTTGCTAGACACAGCGACACGTTCACTCCGATGGGAGCGGACCACGATTCGAGAATGGCTTGAGTGTCCGGTGTCATTGGGAATGTGCAATTCTATTGATCAGTTGACGGCGGCCCTCCCGCCTCGGTTCCGAGCGCAACAGCGCGCGAAGCGTCGCGTGCCGGCGATTGTCCCGCGGGATGCAACGTCTCGAGGAACGCGACAAGAGCCGTTGTCTCCGCAGGGCTCAGATTCTTGCCATACGCGGGCATGTTGCCGCCACCCTGGATCACCTGACGAATCAGTTGATCCTGTGTCAACCGCACGGCCACGGCGTCCAGAGCCGGGCCACGCTTTCCGCCTTGATCGCCTAGAGAGTGGCAGTTGTGACATTGCTTCACTTGGAAAACCAGAGCGCCTTGCCGTTCCAGTGCCGAGCGGTTGTGCAGAAACTCGGACGGAATGGGAACGCCGCTCCACGCGTCCATCACCGGGCTCCACGGCGCGTTTCCAGCTAGGCGCGTAAACGTTCCGAGCGCAACTGCCACGAGCAGAATCGTGAGTACAGCGATGGGCCTGCGCCGCCAGCTTTTTTCTCCTTCGCCAAAAAAAAAGGGCAAGAGCAGAAGCGCGATAATTACAACCACTGGCCCGATGAGCAGAGCGGGAGTCTCCATGGAGGGCGGCAAGAGCGAGAGCACCGCATAAAGCCACAAGAAGAAGAAATCCGGGTGCGGCGCTGTTTGAATGATCGTGGGATCCGGCGGACCCGATGGGCCAAAAGGACCGAAGTAGGCGGCGCAGGCAGCGATCGAAAGCAAGATGAAGGCTGCAAAAAAGAGGTCCTTCCAAATCGCGCCGGGGACAAAGGGTATGCCGTCCTTCTTTGTTAGTTCGTGGTAGTCCTGAATATATGTGGCCTTGCGGACCACGCGCCCTGGCATGGGCCACTCGTTAATTCCCAGTTTCAGAACCATCAGGAGGTGAACGGCCACGAAGGCGATGAGAAGTCCGGGAATGACGAACACGTGGAGAGCGAAAAATCGTGACAGAGTTGCTCCCGCAATGATCGGGCCTCCCAGCATCAAGTTGACGATCGAATGTCCCATCAACGGGACGCGGCTCGCGATTGATGCTCCAATTCCGAGGCCCCAATAGGCGTCCTGGTCGAATCTCAAGACCTGGCCCGTGAAGGCCATGCCAAGCGTCACGAGCAAGAGAAGCACGCCCACAATCCAGGTCAGTTCACGCGGGTACTTGTACGCGCCAAACAAGAAGACTTGGACCATATGGATCAGAACGATCGCGACCATAAAATTTGAGCCCCAACCATGCAGGCCGCGAATGAACCAACCAAGCGCGACATTGTGATTGAGGGTCTGGAGACTGTTCCAAGCTTCACCGGCGGAGGGCACGTAAATCAGCGCCAGCATGATGCCGGTAACGATTTGCAGCATGAACACGACGAAAGCAGCGCTGCCGAAAACATAAAACCAGCTCGCGGTTTCGCGCGGAACGGGATGCTCCGCGGTCTCGCGGATCGATGAGCCAAGCTGGATACGCGCGTCCAGCCACTCGCCGATGGATTTGATCAGACGCATGTTCCTATCTCTCGAACGATATTGGAAGCCTGGCCGGGCGTGGGCATCTGGCCGGCTTTGATCAACAGCTTTCCGTTCTCAATTCTGTAGTGGTATTCGAACAGTCCACGTTCGGGAGGACCGGAGGCGCGGGAGCCATCCTGATAATACGCGCCGCCATGGCAGGGACACATGAACAGGCTGGATTGCGGGAACCAGCGAACAGGGCACCCGAGGTGCGCACAATTAATTGCAAAGACCTGAAACGTTTGCCCGTCCACATTGCGAACCCAGCAGGCGATGTCTGCGGTAACTCCGTCCCACGGATCCACAACAGGATTTCGATACGTGGCCAGGCGAGTCTCGCCGGAAGGAAATTGTTCGAGGCTGCCGAGAGGAATCCACGACTCGTAGCCTGCTTTCCGCTCGCGGGAAACCGGAGATAGAAGATAGCGGACGATTGGGACAGATAGAATCACGCCGACGATGCCGTTGACGAAGATTCCCAGCTTCACAAAAAGATCACGCCGGGTGATTGCGCGCGGCAAAGTCATCGAATTTCTCCCATCGATTTCGTAGTTGTTGGAAAGGGCTGGCCGGGGAATTTCGGTCGCTGGGAGGCGAGCCAAGCCACGATATCGGAGACATCCTGCGCAGTCATCGGCCTGCCCGGGACGTCGCTTCGCCAATCGGGAGCGCCAAGTTCAGGGCGTCCCGTCATTACAATCGTCCGGAGTTCTTGATCACTGACCAATGCGAGGAAGGACCCCTCGACGATCGAGCTTGCCTTTGGCCCTCCTCGGCCCCCATCGCTATGGCAGGAAGAACAATACGCGGAATAAACTTCCGATCCGCGGGAGATATCGCCGGGCACAGAGGAGGAGTACGGTGGCGGGTCAGCGCCGCCAAAGATATTCGGCATTGACCAACGCTCGCGAATCCCGCTGACGATCACATCAATCTGTTTATCAGTGAGCATGCCGCCGGCGCTCTGCGCAAAAGCGGGCATGGACGTCCCGTGAACTCCACTAGCCGTCGCGTGACGCAAGGTCGCATCGTCTGCTATCGCGAGGTACACAGGATTGGCGAGAGCGATTGCTGCTCCACCTCTTCCCGCTGGGCCGTGGCAACCCGCGCAGTTCTGTTCGTACAGGGTATTGAAATCTGAAATTTCGCTCGGGACGACTGGCATCTCACCCGGACCCGGCCGTCCGGGAGAGTTCGTACATCCGCATAAACCAAGTGCGGAAAAGCCCACGGCTCCGAGGATGAGCATGCGGAATCTCATCGCAATCCATCCCTATTTGGTTTTTCGTCCGTCAATCCCGGAGCCTCAATACCGGCGCGCACTAGAAACGGCGCGAACTGGCGCGTGCTCACACGCTCCTGACGCGCGACAACCAATCCCGCAACGATTCCGAAAGCAAACTGTGAAGCGATGAACCACGGCCAATCAATGTGCGCGTCGAGCAGCGGGTTAATAAGCCCCAAGATGCTGCGGAGTAATCCTGTCCAGAGAATCGGCGCTATGACGCCTCCCAGAAAAATTGGCCGGCGTGGAAACATCGGCAGCATGGCTCCGTACAGAAGTCCCACCAAAAGGGACGTGAGCAGATGAATGACGACTGCCAGGGAGAAGCTGCCCAAATGGAACGCATGGAGTGATGTCGTTCCGAATTGGAGAGATTGAGCATAGCCCGTCGCTGCGAGCAAGTTGATCGGATACCAAATGCTCCCTTGCTTGAGAAGACCGTAAAGGCATGCGAGCACTGCCATGGCAACGCTGCCCGCCAGCCCACCTCTAATCCCTGCAGACACCGGATAGGTTTCGAGTGGAAGCAGAGGTCGGGAGAGTTCTGGCGCTATTGGCAGCCTTTCGACTTCGCGCCGGAGAGTAGAGACGACAGGCACTTCCTCTCGGACTTGAACCGTCTCTTCGTTCTCCCGCGGGAGGACATCCCGGAACCAGCCGACACAGCCGGTCACGAAGAGGATCGCTCCGAGGATACTGACCGAAGCGCTTGTGAGCAGCCCGGCGAAGAGCAACGTGATGCCGAATGCAAGAATGATGGGCCACGCTGTCGGCGCAGGCAAATTGACCGTGCCTGGCGTGGCCTCGGTTGCTTCCGCTCGTAGATCAGTTGGAACCATTTGTGACTCAGCTTTCCTTAGCGACCGATGACGTAGACAACGGTGAACACAATGACCCAGACCACATCCACGAAATGCCAATACAACGAAAAGATGTCCGCCCTCTCGCTGTGCGCCGGTTTCACTTTGCCAAAAAGAGTGGAAATCATGCCGATGGCGAGAACGATCAGGCCCACGGTGACGTGAAACGCATGGAGACCGACAAGCGAGTAATAGGTCGTACCAAAAAGATTCGTGCTGACGGTCAGACCTTTTTCGAAAATCATGCGTTGCCACTCACGGCCTGTACCCACCAGAAAAGTGGCACCCAGCGCGATCGTTACAAACCACCACAAGCCAAACGCGCCGACCTTCGCGTTTCGCAAAGCCCTGACAGCCATGTGAATCGTCAGACTGCTCGAGAGCAGGCAGACAGTACCAAAGATCGGAAGCTCGAGCACATCCTTCGGCATAGGACCCGATAGGCTTTTGCCAATATAAAAAATGTAGGCGACCACAAAAATAGTGAAGATGGCAGCCTCAGCGGCAATCAGCGAGAACATGCCCACACGCCCGCGCGAGGGAAGAACCCACTCCGGTTCAATCGATGGTCGTGTAATTGCTGCGCTGCTCAATCGAGTTCTCCTGTCTACTCATACTTCCAATCCGGATCTTCCGGATGCTTGATGTCCCAAAGCGGGCGCCGGCTCTTGGCAACCGGAATCCTGGCAAAGTTGTATTCGGGCGGAGGTGAACTCGTGGACCACTCAAGCGTCCACGCGTCCCAGGGATCGTTTCCTGCGGCTTCGCCTTTGACCAGCGACCTCAGCAAATTGAACACAAACGCGAGCACGCCAAGGATCTGAAATAGCACGCCAATCGTGACGATCAAGTTCCAGATTTCCCATCCGCGTCCCGGCTCGTAGGTGTAGATCCGGCGCGGCATTCCCAAAATCCCCGGGATATGCATGAAATCGAAAGTCAGATGGAAGCCAATTAAAAATAGCCAGAAGTGCCATTTGGCAAGAGTCTCGTTGTACATCCGCCCGCTCATTTTTGGGAACCAGTAGTAGAAGCCCGCAAAGATTGCAAAAAGGATCGCCCCGACGAGCATGTAGTGAAAATGCGCAATCACAAAGTAGGAGTTTCCCAGCTGCCAGTTGAACGGTGATGCGGCCAGCATGATTCCCGTCAGGCCCGCGATCAGGAATTGGAACAAGAAAGCGATGCAGAAGAGCATCGGAGCCCGGAACTGAATCTTCCCGCCCCACATCGTCGCGATCCAATTGAAGATCTTGATCCCGGTGGGAACTCCCACGACCATCGTGGTGATCGTGAAGAAGCTGTTGGCATAGGACGTCATCCCGACTGTAAACATATGGTGAGCCCAGACGCTAAAGCTGACGAACCCAATGCAGACCGTCGCCGCTACCATCACCGGATAACCAAAGATCGGTTTGCGTGAGAAGACCGGGATGATTTCGGAAGCGAAAGCGAAGGCCGGGATTACCAGGATGTAGACTTCCGGGTGGCCGAAAATCCAGAAAAAGTGCATCCAAAGGACCGCCGAACCTCCAGCCTGGGTGTCAAAGAAGTGTCCGCCGAGATACCGATCTATGGAGAGCATGATCTGGGCCGCCGTGAGCGGCGATACGGCCAGGATGACCATCCCAGCCATGACGAGGTTTAGCCATGCCAGTAGAGGCATTTTCTCCAGAGCCATCCCAGGGCAGCGCATGCACAAAATAGTTGTTATGAAATTGACCGCAGTGCCAATGCTGCCAACACCGGAGACGAGCAGGGCAAGAGTCCAGAAATCCGTGCTGTGCCCGAGTGAGAATGCGCGAGATGTAAGTGGCGCATAAGCGAACCAACCCACGTCGGGCGCGTTCCCGGCGCCGTAAAGCCCGTTCCCGCCGATGAAACTGAAGTAAAGAAGCAGACCTCCGAAAGCAGTCATCCAAAAACTGAAGGCGTTAAGTCGCGGGAAAGCCATATCTCGGGCACCGATCATCAAGGGAACCAAATAGGTGCCGAAGCCAAACAAGATCGGCATGAAAACGAAAAAGATCATCGTTGTGCCGTGCATCGTAAACATGCGGTTGAAAACTTGGGGCGAAACGAAATGGTTGTGCGGAACGACGAGTTGTATCCGCATAATCGTCGCTTCAATACCGCCAATGATGAGAAACACAAGCCCGTAGATGATGTAGAGAATCCCCAGCCTCTTGTGATCCACGGTGACAACCCAGTCGTGTAGCCTATCGCCGATCGGCCGTGTGCCTTGGTTAACTACGTTGAGCGCGATCGTATCTGAGGCCATACCTATGCCCTCTTATCGAAGCGTCTCAAGATACGCCGTAAGCGCGTCCAAATTGTGATCGTTTAATTTCATTGCCGGCATCAACGAGCCTGGTTTGATGGAGTCCGGTTCTTGAATCCAAGTTTTGAGATTTTCGGGAGAATTGGGCGCGGCCCCTGAGGCGATCGTGTCGCGGCTCATCAAATGAGTCAGATCAGGACCGAAACGACCATCCGCTACGGTTCCAGAAATGGTATGGCAGTTGATGCACGCAGTTGTCTCAAAGATCCGGCGCCCTTCGTCCGCTACAGCATTCGCCACAGCCGGCTTTCTTTCTTCCTGAACCCATTGGTCAAACTGCTCCTTTGAATCGACGTAAACTCGCAGGAGCATCTTGGCGTGCTGCATTCCGCAATACTGGGCGCACTGACCGACATACACTCCAACTTCCTGTGGATCGATCCACATCTTGTTAATGCGATTCGGAATCAAATCCGTCTTTCCAGCAAGACGCGGAACCCAAAAGCTGTGGTCCGTGTCGGCGGAAAGCAATTTCAAAAAAGTGGGCGTAGGATGCGAGGGATCGCTGACCGGAACATGTAGCTCATTTGCAGTTACGATGCCTAGCGCCGGGTACCGAAATTCCCACCAGAATTGATGGCCGATGACGGTGACCTCGATCGCCCCTTTGGGCATGCGGGCATCCTCTATGGCATGGATCACGCGGGCCGTAGCCATGAAGAGCACCAGCACAATGAGCACCGGGATCACTGTCCAGGCGAGCTCGATCTGATTGCTACCGTACACCTGCGGAGGCTCAAGGCCATCGTCGGAACGCCTGCGGAACTTCGTGACCGCATACGCGATCAAGCTGAAAACAATTACAAAAATGACACCGGTAATGGCCAGCACGAAAATCGAAAGGTGATAGATGGAATCAGCAGGCGTCGACTCCGGTTTGAAAATGCTGGGAATTGCTGGCCCGGTCGCCCCCGAGCATAGGCTCGTGGCAAGAAACACCGCGACCAGTAGTAACAAGATACCGAAGACCGGCCCGCCAACTCTTGCCCGTTCATGTTCATGCGTAAGGTTTTTCATTTAGGGTTGATAAAACTCCTGTCTTATTTTGTGGGCGATATGGTTTCTCGCTGGGAGCCCTGCCTGGCAGAATTGACGTTTGCCAAATCCTCCATTCGATCAATCACAGCGCAAAAATCGTAGTCCGGGTGATCGGCAAACTCGGCGTTGTTAATCGGAAAGGCGGCTGCCGCGGTGGGCATTGGGGCGCGAACGGCCGCAGCGGTCTCCAAAATCAGGCGAAAATCCTTATTCATTAGGCCGACTGCAAATTCGGGCCGGTAGTCGTATTCCAGGGCTTTTGTGAGCTTTCCTACGTGCGCGGGTGCGATTACGGCTGTTTTTGACAGAACATCAAACAAACGCTGGCGATCAAGTCCAGCCTTCTCGCCGAGGACAACAGCCTCTGCGATGGCTTGCATGCCGACTCCGAGTAAAGTGTTCACCACCAATTTCATAGTGTTTCCCGATCCGCTTGGTCCCAGATAGAAATGCTGCCGGCCAATCGCGGAAAAGATGGCTTGTGCGGCATTGAAGGAGTCTTCGTCGCCGCCGCCGAGTAAAGTCAGCAAGCCCTGTTCGGCGGCCGGAGTACTGCCGGAAACCGGGACATCCAGCACGCTCACGCCACGGGCAGCACCCAATCCGTAAAGTTCACGCGAAGTCTCAGGGCTCACGGTACTCATTTCAATAATCATCGAACCACGGCGAATGTGTTCCAGGACACCTTGCGGTCCGGTGTAGACGCTACGTACTGCCTCATCATTCGGTAGGCTTGACAAAACGACATCCGCGCCGGATGCCAACTCGGCAATCGAGCGCGCCACGGTCCCGCCGGATTCGACCAACGCGTTCGCCTTGCCAGCGTGTCGGTCAAAGGCGGCCAACGTAAAGCCCCGTTTGAGCAGTCGGCCGGCAATGCGAAGGCCCATGGCACCAATGCCGATAAACCCCAGTTTGCTATGATCTTGAGTGATTGAGGTCATTGTCCTCTCCCCGTCCCCTCTCCAAGAGCGACGCCATTTTGATCGGAGACATGCTGATACAGAACTTGATCCAAGGAGAAGGCTCCTCCTCCCTTGATCATCACTGCCAGCGCGAGAGCAAGAACCAGGACATGGTATTCAATCCCATGGCCTTGCTTTTCTCCGTACCAGTTCATGAAGAACCCGAACTTCCGGTGAACTGCAAGAAGCGCGACAATCATGACCACGGCGATGCCCAGAGCTGCGATGCGGCTTAGAAGTCCAACAATCAGGCCCAAACCGCCCAGGAACTCCGCCGCGACGGACAACAGCGCTAATGGCGCCGGGATTCGCAAGTGCTCTCGGAATACTCGCACTGTGGTTTGCAGTCCTGCCCCGCCAAACCAACCCAACGCCTTCTGTGCTCCGTGAGCGAAAAAGACAACTCCCAAGACAATCCGCACCATTGTGATTACCCAATCTCCATCCGTTCCAAGCATCCACTTAAGTATGTCCACTAGCCACCACCGTCACGATTACTTTCAAGTTGAGAAAAGCACTTAAAGGTCCAGGATGGAAGCAACTCGCAGGCTGATAGCAGGCACCGTAAAATCAATTATTTACGTGACAACCGACAGCGCAACGGCGTGCATCGACAAGAAAACTTTGGCGCCGCAGGTGTCGGCATGTGGTCAGGTGTCAAAATGGCGGAGCCTTCGGAAGGACGTTGAGGTTGCCTTGGTCGAAGCAATACAATTGCCTGACGAGGAATAACCCTCCACGTTTCAGTACAATGCCTTTCCCCTGGCGTCTGTCGCCAAATTTTGGAACTCAAGTTGCCTCTGTCACCTGGGAATCGCGGTCTATTTATGATTTAAAGGAGAAATCATGGCATTGCCTACTCGCCCACTGGGTTCCAGTGGACTCAATATCACAACAGTTGGATTTGGCTCCTGGGCGGTCGGAGGTGGAGGGTGGTCCTTTGGATGGGGACCGCAGGACGATTCCGATTCCATCGCCACCATGCGTCATGCTCTCGACCTGGGCATCAACTGGATCGATACGGCGGCAGTCTACGGTCTAGGCCATTCCGAAGAAGTTGTCGGGCGCCTGTTGCGTGATTTGCCGGCGTCCCAGCGGCCATATGTGTTCACGAAATGCGGCCTCATCTGGGATGACGACAATCGTATGAAAGAACCACGTCGTGTACTTAAGCCCGACTCCATACGGCGCGAATGCGAAGCGTCTCTTCGCCGGCTGGGTATCGAACGCATCGATCTCTATCAATTTCATTGGCCCGATGACACCGGTACACCAATCGAGGACTCCTGGTCCGAGATGGTCAAGCTCGTGAAGGAAGGAAAAGTTCGCGCCGCCGGCGTCTCGAACTTCAACACCGAACTGCTGGAACGTTGCGAGGCGATTCGCCATGTGGACTCCCTCCAACCACCGTTCTCGTTGATAAACCGCAAGGCTGCCGAGAAAGAAATTCCTTGGTGCGAGAAGCACCGGACCGGCGTGATCTGTTACAGCCCCATGCAGTCCGGACTGCTGACAGACAGCTTCACCGCCCTTCGGGTGGCAAAAATGGCTGACGACGATTGGCGACGCCGTGCTTCGGAATTTCAGGAACCTAATCTCAATCGAAACCTGGCCCTTCGCGATGCGTTGCGCTCAATTGCAAAGAAACATGGCACATCGATTTCTTCAGTGGCGATCGCCTGGACACTTGCCTGGCCCGGCGTGTCGGGGGCGATCGTGGGAGCGCGTACGCCCGCACAAGTGGACGGCTGGATTCAAGCTGCGTCTCTCGAGCTCACGGCTGCGGATCTGCAAGAGATAGCCTACGCAGTCGAACGCACGAAGGCCGGTGCGGGCCCGTATCGCACGACAGGAGCGGGGGGCTCCTCAAAGGGGCGCTCCGCATAGGCGTGGAATGGAATCGGCGGAAGCCTGGCCCAATCATACTGCATGGACGGGCGCGATTAATTCCTTGCGGGAGTCCAGCCCGCTTCCTTCGTCATTAATGGCCATTTTCTCCAACGTCTCAAAGGCTATTTGCACTTTTCGGATTGGCGTCAAAAAACAGGTCCGCATACGAGCGTATTCGGAGAGCGGCAATTAAACCTACTTCGCCGTTCGTTGGCTTGGCGCGCTGTAGCCGTCGGTAAGGGTCTTCAGGAAAGCAACGAGGGCATCTTCTTCCTGGTCCGTCAATTTGAGGTTTCCGAGTTGCCGTTTATTGAGGTTGGTTGAGTCCTCTGCCTCCGGCCAGCAGGTGACCTTTTCTCCGGGATCACCTGCCTCGCACTTGGGCAGAACGTCACGCGTATTGTAAAAGTGCACCACCTCCTTCAGGCTTTTGAAGTAGCCATTGTGCATGTAGGCCTTCACAAATTCGGGCCTTGGACGCATGTCCACATTGCGCAAAGTGGGTACCTGAAACTTTGCGTCGAACTTCGGCGCGTGTTTGATCCACTCAGAATCAGGATTCAGTTGACCGCTGTCGCTTTTCAGCGTGCGTAGAAAGTTTCCGACCCCCGTATCGACGTACGCGCCTCCGGCGAGGTTGGGAATGTAGCCGCGTTGGTCGGGCCGGCCCTCGTAGTAGATTTGTAATCCCGAATTTCTGGGAACGCCAAGATTGCTGGCAGTAAAGTCCGTAAACAGAGGCTCTTCCCCGGGCCCGCCATCGCGATGACACTCGTTGCATCGCGCCTTGCCGCGAAACAGCTCGTAGCCCAATTGTTCCTGCTGCGTGAATTTGTCTTTTTCTTGCTGCACGTAGTCGTACTTCGACGTGAAGGGACTCACCTCTGGCGAGAACTCGTATGCGGAAATCGCCAGCCCGAACCCGTCATAGACGCGATCGGCTCGAGCACGGCCTGCAGAACTCAAGTGGACCGGGTGCTCTTCTTTCTCTGGCGGCGGCCCTGGAGTCGAGCAAACTCTTTCCGCATCGCGCGGCCATTGAATGGTAAACGAGTCCACCCCCCATACGGTCTCAAAAAGCTTGCGATAGGGAGCCTTGGAAAGTCGGTACGCAACACAGGCCGAATCGGGCAAACCCATTTCCACGGGATGCGTCCGCGGTCCCTGCGCTTGCTCGGCGCTTGGATTCTGCAGGCGAAAGCCGCTCGCCCGCATATCCCAGAAATTCCCACCCACAAAGTCACCCTGGAGTAGGTTGTAGTAGAGCACCGGCGC
>WNFA01013108.1_pt1 | contig 13855 bp, 13 predicted proteins | sample 5400481 | NCBI WGS metagenome assembly WNFA01 (sample SAMN13153340, study PRJNA577476) | soil metagenome | isolation source: 120 cm saprolite under Douglas fir tree site 2 hole 1 replicate 2 | place: USA:California | collected 2015-04-18 | reverse complement strand
ATTCCTTTTGTGCGCGAACTATCGCCGTGTCGCGACCATTGTAGTAAGGTGAATCTTGCTGCCGGTAAGTAGACTCGTGTTCTTCGTCTACGACTATCAATCCCAGGTTTTTTACAGGCGCGAATACCGCCGAGCGCGTGCCGATGACAATACGAGCATCATCGTTCTTGACGCGGGTCCACTCGTCGAAGCGTTCGCCCTTTTGCAGCGATGAATGAAAAATTGCGACCTGGTCGCCGAAGTGTGCCCGCAGGCGCCGTGAGAATACCGGGGTGAGAGCTATTTCAGGCACAAGCATCATCGCTGAACGACCTAGGTTTAAGGTGGCGCGCATTGCTCGAATGTAGACTTCGGTCTTGCCGCTGCCGGTTACTCCATGAAGTAGGAACGCTCCGAATGACTTCGTGGCCATTTGTGCCTCGATCGTTTTCAACACTTCTGTCTGCGCCACAGTCAAGACGTACTCTTCAAGCTCTGGAACGGTAGCCAGTGCCATAGGATCTCGACGGATCGCCTCATCGTTGATTTGTAAGAGACCCTTTTTCGCAAGCGTGGTCACTGTTGAGGCACCTACAGCCGCATCCTTTACTAACACTTGAAACGGGATTGCCCCCCTGCTTTTCAGGACGTCGATCACGCGCTGCTGACCTTCGGTCCGTTTCCTCGCTGGCGCAGGTGGACTTTCAGAAGTGGGCTCCAGAAGGCGAACAACCCGTTGCAACTTGGTTCTTACAGAATTTCGATCCTGACTCTGAACTCTTTCGATTGCGCCGGCTCTTTCCAACTCACGGAGCGTTTTTGATAACTGGTTGATGGGACCAAGCGTGGCAAGTTCTTCTTTTCTAGTCTCGCCACGTTTGTCGATTTCACTCAAGACCCTCGTTTTTAGAGATGGAATTTCTTCTGCGAGGTGTTCAAGTTCATGTTTGCCCTGCGGAGTAAGCGAAAGAACTTCATGTATTGCTGGACTGATACCTGGCGGTAGTGCAGCCTTGATAACCTCCCCCCAAGGCGAGGCATAGTAATCAGATACCCAACGAGTTATCTCGAGAATTTCAGGCGTGCAAACGGGAACAGAATCGATGAGACTTTCTGCATCCTTGATTTCGGTTTCCGTGAGAGTTGAGTCTGATCTCAACTGCCTGTGAAGGGCAACTATGTAGCCCGTGACAAGTTTCCGGCCGAGTGGCACCAATATTCGCGCTCCAACAAGCGCCAGGAAGCGCATGACTGGCGTAAGCCGGTAAATGAATGTCTGCGAGACATGGAGGGGAACAGCCACCTCCGCGTATTGAGGGGCTAAAACGGTTGCCGCATAGTCCTGCTTGTTTGTTAAGAGGACGTCTGTTCCAGGGATGTTGGACACGAGCGAGAAGTTAACGCAAATTCAGAAATCGCGATAGCGAAGACAGGAAAGTGGAGAAGATTTCAGTTCTGTTTGTTGACCGAGCGGTCCAGGTACTCGCGCACTTTTTTTAGATCCTCCCAGGTCTCGCGTTTCTTTGATGGATCGCGAAGCAAGTATGCAGGGTGAAAGGTTGGCATCACCTTGATTCCTTTATAGTCCTGAAAGTGACCGCGTAACTTCGTTATGCCTTCCTTGGTGTCGAGGAGATTTCTCATCGCCGTGTTACCCATCACAACAATCACTTCTGGCTGGACGATCGCGATTTCTCTTAGCAGAAAAGGCTTGCACATCGAAGCTTCTTCCGGAGTGGGTGGTCTGTTGCCGGGTGGCCGGCAGCGGTTAACGTTGCCTATCAGAACCTCCTCACGTTTCAGACCTATGGCCTCGATAATCTTGGTCAACAATTGGCCCGCGCGACCAACAAACGGCCGAGCCTGATCGTCTTCGTCAGCGCCGGGAGCCTCGCCCACGAACATCAAGCGGGCCTTTCGGTTTCCTTCGGTATGAACCACATTGGTTCGTCCCTGATGAAGAGGACAGCGCGTGCAATCTCCGACTTCCGACCATATCTCTTCGAATGTCTCGGTTGACTGCGCAAGTCGTGCCAGCTGAGGTGTAAGGTCGCCAAACAAGGATTTTGACACTTCGTTAATGGGTTCTTCTTTTGTCAACTGGGTAACGCCGGATGCTTTGCCGAGGTTGAGGGTCTGCTTTCCGGTCGGCAGACTCCTGGCCGAATTGCCTGCCTGCTTACGTCTCACACTAGGGATTGTGTCATGTTTCTGGATTCCTTCAACGCCCAGTTCTTGAAGATACTTCAGATGCTTTTGAGTTTCGTGAACCAGGTCCAGCAGTTCTTGTCTCTGAGATTGGAGGCCCATGTTTTGTTCAGCTTAGTTTGTAAAGTCCGCTTCAGTCTCTGGATTTTCGGTGACCAGCTCCTGTTGATTGCTTTTGGCGCAGACTTACAATTTCATCCAGGATATGGTGCGCAGCAGCAGTCTTTGCCATAAGGGGCAGCTCGATAGGTTGGTCGCTATCTCGCTTGATGATGGTTATGGCGTTGGAAGTGGAATCGAATCCTGAATCAACTCGAGTGACATCGTTGGCCACGATCGCGTCGAGCTTCTTGGTCTGTAGTTTCTTTCGGGCATTTGCCAGCACGTTTTCGGTCTCTGCGGCAAAACCAATTATCAACAATCCGTCTTGCTGGTTTGAAAACACTTCTGAAAGAATGTCCGGCGTTCGCTCGAGCGTCAATGTCAATGAACCTTGGGTCTTCTTTAATTTCTGGTCGGCGCGTTGGGCCGGACGATAGTCCGCCACAGCTGCGGCAGCTATGAAAATTGAGGCACCATGGATTTCCTGAAGGACCGCCTTGGCCATCTCAGCGGCAGAGGAGACCCGGATTATCTTAATTCCCGGGGGTGGGCTGACAGTGGTTATTCCCGTAACAGCTGTGACTTCCGCACCTCTTTTCTGGGCGGCTTCAGCGATTGCGAAACCCATTCTGCCGGAAGAGCGATTTGAAATGAACCGCACCGGATCGATTTCTTCGCGAGTCGCACCGACGGTTATTAGCAGGCGCTCGCCACTTAAATTCTTCTCCACGTCAGTTTGCTGGCCATCCAGGATTTCGAGAGCGGCAGCAACAATCAGCTCCGGATCGCTCAAACGCCCTGGCCCAATGGTGCCGCAAGCCATTTCACCTTTATCGGGTTCCAGAATATGAACTCCGTCGGCTCGAAGTTGTTCCAGATTGCGACGTGTGGCTGGCTGTTGCCACATGGTCGGATTCATCGCAGGGGCAAGAAGGATAGGTGCTGTCGAAGCCAGGTATGTAGAACTGAGGAAATCATCGGCTATACCATTGGCGAATTTGGCGATTAGATTTGCGGTGGCGGGCGCTACCAGCAACAAATCAACAGTCTGTGAGAAAGTAATATGTGCAATCGGGTCGGGATTGTCGGGTGCATAGTCATCGACAATTACATGCGAACCCGACAGCGCACGGAATGTCAGGGGTTGAATGAACTCACACGCCCGTTTGGTCATTGCGACCCGCACCAAACAACCGGCTCGCTGCAGGCCGCGAAGTACCTCAGCGGCTTTATAGGCTGCAATTCCGCCGCTGACACCAAGAGCGACTTTTTTACTTGGCAGTTGAGACTGGGATTGCGCGGGAACCATTTGAGACTTAACTGAATCTACAGATCAATGTAACATTGCTGAAAGGTGGGTGCAATTTAGTGGAACTGGCACCCTGCTATAATTCCTAGCCAACTGATCAAATAAGGATTCAAGTTCGGATATTTGCCGAAAAAAACTAAATGGCAATCTTCCCGGCCAAACTCTGTGCTGCTGTTGTCGTTTTGTTCCTCGCCGTAGTTTGCGCGAATCCAAAGCAAACCAGCAAGGCCTCCGACGACGAATTCGGCCCAGTGGTGCGCGCCTATCTCGGATATTTACGCAATGAACAGGAAGTGGTAGACGACCGCGTTAGTCGCCGTGAGATTAACATGACTTATTATCGGCGCAATTCCAATCGGATAAAGGCGTTGCGTCAGATGGCGATGAGAGTTGCACGGGACACGCATAACGATTACCTGCCGGAGCTTGAAGCCGTGGCCAGCGACGAATTTCGGCTTCTATTCGAAAGGCCCCCTCAGCCTGACTCACTTCGAGTTGGTGAGGTGTTGCGTAATACCTTCAGGTTTCTCGGAACAGTTCGCGCTGGGGAAGCTTTCTACGTTTTTGCCCGTTTGGATCCCTACGAGCAGGCCGAGCTTACCGAAAAAGCTTCCTCGAGCTTCAAAAAGCCTGAGTCGTCTCCGGTTATTCAAACTGGACCACGATCCTTAACGCGCACCCGACGGGTTGTCCCATAAAAGAATGTCACCGCGGTCAGTCCAAGCCGTGCTAAAGTTGAGTGGGCCGTACCACGGTTCAGCATGAGCTACGCTGAGACCCAAGAGAATCAACAAATCCTATTGGACTGGACTGAAAGAAGCCATACGAGGCAGAAGCGGGCGTGAATCTTCCGAAGCAGCCCAAAAAAGCACAATTTCGTGCCAAACTCAAGGCAAATGATTGTTGACAGAGCGCGGGTATTAGTGTAAAAAATGCCAGGTGTTAAAGCCCTTGCCACCACGATCTTTAGTATTTGAAGCTTTCAACAGGGGCGAGTAATAGAGATTGTGGTAAGCACCTGTTCTTCCACGACTGTTTAGCCGTCGCGGCACGCAATTTAAGAATTCTTGTTTCACTATACGGGAGGAAAGTTAATGACTAGCAAAACTTGGAGCCGCAAATCCATCGCGGCCGGTGTGGCGGTTGCTGTTCTGAGTGTTTACTCGATGGTTGTACTCGCGGCACCGGGAGCTAAAGCATCAGGTGAGTTATCGGTTTCCGGACAAGTAACTGTTAATGGACAGAAGGTGATCTCTGGCGGGACGCTATTTTCTGACTCCGCGATTGTGACTGCGGAACAGAGTAATGCGGTCGTGAGTATCAGCAAGTTGGGCCGCGTCGAGTTGGCGCCCAATAGCAGTCTGCGGGTGAGCTTTGTAGACCACAGCCTGACAGCGATGCTCGAAACTGGTAGCGCTCACGTCTCAACCTTGGCCGGCATCTCCGTTAACCTGACAACCAAAGATGGCACCATCTTGGTAGACGGAAGTCAACCCACTTCTTTTACTGTTAACGCAACGCGTGGTCGCACGACGATTGCAACTGAATCAGGGCTAGCCCAGCTTCGCACTGGCGGCTCCTCGAAGCAGATTGCAGCCGGCGAGAGCGCCACGGCGGGGACGCCTACCGCCGACAAGGACGACGAGGGTGGAATGAGCGGTGGCGCGCTAGCCGTATTATTACTGGCTGTTGGTGGTGCGGTGGCTGCTGTTATATTCGCCACAACTCACAATAACGACCTTAACTTCGGCGGCCAGGTCGTCGTAGTCAGCCCGACGAAGTAGCTCGTCGACGAGTGAGCCATTCCAAAAAACACTGCAGCCTTTCCGGCTGTGGTCAACTAAACTAACCTTGCGGGTCGCACGACAAAGAAGTCGTGATCGACCCGCAAGGTTTTGATTGTCAGACCCATCTCTGCTATTTACTTCGTAGACAATAACTAAAATGCATATTGCGGTAATCGGTACCGGCTATGTCGGCCTAGTAACCGGCGCATGTTTCGCCGAGTTTGGCGTCGACGTTACTTGCGTCGATGTCGACTCCGGAAAGATAGAACGTCTGCTGGCAGGCGTTATGCCGATCTATGAACCTGGCCTCGAACGATTGGTTCTAAAAAACGCGCAGGCCGGACGATTGAGATTTACTACCGATGTGCGCGAGGCCGTCGAACATGCTCTCGTAATTTTCCTGGCCGTCGGGACACCACCCAAGCCAGACGGTGCTCCAGACTTGAGCTTTGTTGATGCGGCTGCCTCTTCTATCGCCGACTACATGAATGGCTATAAGGTTATCGTCACAAAGTCGACAGTCCCCATCGGTACCGGTGAGCACATTCGCAAATTGATCTCCGAACGTCAGTCCACTCGCATGCATTTCGGCGTGGTGTCTAACCCGGAGTTTCTTCGAGAAGGTGCCGCAATAAACGACTTTATGCGCCCTGATAGAGTTGTCCTCGGCAGCCGCGACGAGGAAGCCATCGCCATAATGAAGGATCTCTACCGCCCGCTTTATTTGATTGAAGCACCGTTTGTAATAACTTCGCTGGAGGCCGCAGAGCTGACAAAATATGCAGCCAATGCCTTTCTCGCAACGAAGGTTTCTTTCATCAACGAGATTGCGAATCTGTGCGACAAAATCGGTTGCGACGTGCATGACGTGGCTCGTGCAATTGGGATGGATAAGAGAATAGGCGGCAAGTTCTTGCACCCGGGTCCCGGTTTCGGAGGTTCTTGCTTTCCCAAAGATACGAGAGCGCTGGCATCGGTTGCACGACAATTTAACAGCGACTCTCTCATCGTTGATGCGGTGATTGAAGTCAATCAGCGACAGCGACGAGAAATGCTCACAAAGATTAAGAAGTTGGTGGGTAATTTGGATGGTGCGAACGTGGCAGTCCTGGGGCTGGCATTCAAGCCCGAGACAGATGACATGCGTGAAGCTCCCTCCGTGGAAATCATTCGCAGTATGCTCGAGAGTGGCGCCAAGATACGCGCTTATGATCCAGTTGCTATGGCGGAAGCTGCTAAAATTCTTCCGGATATCGAATACGCGGAAGATGAGTATGCGGCTGTTAAAGGCGCCGAAGTCCTGGTTTTCGTCACTGAGTGGAACCAATTTCGGGCGCTTGATATGGCTCGTATTCGGGACTTAATGAAGGTTCCAAGAATCGCGGATCTACGCAATATCTATTCGCCGGAAGACATGCGCGAACTCGGTTTCGAGTATGTTGGTGTCGGCAGATAACAAGAGAAGATCCAGTCTCCGCCAGTAGAATTTACCGGGCGTGCTTTGGACCCGGGCAAGCCACGCTCCCATGGCCCTAACAGGAATAGCACTGGTAACAGGAGGAGCTGGGTTTATCGGCTCACATATAGCTGCCGCCCTCGCATCGAACGGCGCTCGCGTCCGCATCGTGGATGATCTGTCCACGGGTCATCGCGAGAATATTGAGGAGATACAGGGTGACATTGATTTTGTTCAAGGCAGTATCGCGGACGTCGCCGTTTTAAAGAAGGCGCTTGATGGTGTCGAGTTGGTTTTCCATGAAGCTGCGATTCCATCTGTGCCAAGGTCGGTCGAAGATCCACGTCAAACCCACATTGCTTCCGTAGATGGGACTTTCTCCTTGCTCCTTGCCGCACGGGAACAAAAGATAAGACGTCTTGTATATGCAGCTTCCAGTTCAGCTTATGGGGAGCAGCCGACTCTGCCCAAGGTGGAAGATATGTTGCCAGATCCGTTGTCACCGTACGCTGTGGCAAAGCTCGTGGGTGAGTACTATTGTCAGGTGTTTACGCGCGTTTACGGACTCGAAACCGTCTCGCTGCGCTATTTCAACGTTTTTGGTCCGCGGCAGGATCCAGCCTCGCAGTACTCGGGTGTCGTTTCGCGTTTCATCGGCGCTTTGTTCTCGAATCAGCAACCGGTAATCTACGGTGATGGGGAACAGTCTCGCGATTTCACCTACATCGACAACGTCGTGGATGCCAATCTGAAAGCAGCCAGTGCTGCCGGCGCATCGGGCAAGGTCGTGAACATTGCGAACGGCGAACGGATTTCCTTAAACCAACTTCTGCAGGAACTCAAGAATTTGACACATCAGACCGGAATAACTGCCGATTATCAGGAACCAAGGGTTGGCGATGTGCGCCACAGCCTCGCGGATATTTCACGCGCCCGGCAGTTACTAGGATACGAGCCATCGGTGGGTCTTCGTGTGGGATTGCAAAAGACAATCGATTGGTGGAAAGCAAGTCGCTTTGCCGTCTCCTAGCTCACCTTTTCTCCACAGTAACGTCGTTACTAAGATCGCAGAGTTTCTTCAGACTTACCTCGAACGGCGCTCTGGCGACCCCTTGATCTGTAATTATCGCCGAGATCAAATGGTTTGGAGTAACGTCGAATGCCGGGTTGTGAACCGCCACTCCGTCAGGACCCAATTGATGTTGGCGAATGTGCGTGATTTCTCTGGAATCACGCTCCTCGATTGGAATCTCCGCGCCCGAAGATAGAGAAAGATCCAATGTGGTAATGGGAGCCGCAACATAAAACGGAATATCGTGTTCCTTCGCCAGGACCGCAACCATGTAGGTTCCTATCTTATTAGCAGTATCACCATTCGCTGCAATGCGGTCGGCACCGACGACTACGGCATCGACCTTTCCTTCCTTCATCACATGACCTGCCATATTGTCAGTGATCACGGTTACGGGAATATTGTCCTTAGCCAATTCCCAGGCAGTTAGCCTGAGGCCTTGAAGGAATGGTCTGGTCTCATCTGCTATGACTGCCACTCGTTTTCCCGCGTCACGGGCACCGCGAATGACCCCCAGGGCAGTGCCGTAATCTCCGGCCGTCGCCAGCGCGCCGGCATTGCAATGCGTCAGCACAGTTGCGCCATCGGGAATCAGTGGCTCACCGAACCGGCCGATCGCCCGGTTCGACGAGATATCTTCGTCAAAGATCGCCAGAGCTTCCGCAACTAGTCTTCTTTTTAACTCTTCCACATCTTGAGTCAGTGCCTTCTCTCGGTTAAAAGTGGAGCGCATTCTCTCAATGGCCCAGAATAAATTTACTGCGGTCGGCCGTGTTTGGCTCATCACCTCGCAGATATAACCAAGATCGTCTTCTAAGTCCGAGACGGAGGTGCCCACCGATTGGCTTGCGCCGAGCGCGATCCCCATCGCCGCTGACACTCCAATCGCCGGCGCTCCCCGCACCACCATCTTTCTTATGGCGTCAGCTACTTCGTCATAAGACCGCAACATCAAATAAGTTTCTTCTGTCGGCAGGAGGCGCTGGTCCAGCATACGCACACCGTCGTTGGTCCATTCTATAGTTTTGATCATTTCTTTTCAGACATATCCTGAATTATGGAATGCGAAGCATCTTACTGGACACAGAATGACGAGGCAACATGTCGAAGTTTGACACCCTCCTCTGTAGCGTGATAGTGTCCGGCCACACTAGACTAAGACGTGCTCTTTGTACATGTAAGTATCCGGGTGCCCCGCCCTGCGGGGAGAATAGGGAAGCGGGTGAAACTCCCGCGCGGTCGCGCCACTGTAATGAGAACGACGCGGAGTTGTCGATTCTCTGAGTCAGGAGACCTGCCAAATGATGCTTTGCAGCCTTTTGAACAACTCGCGCAAAGGTGTTCGGGCCGCACGGGTTCTCATATCAAGTCCCGCTGACGCCTAACTTCCTTTGCCGGAGGATGGGAGGTCAGCGGGACTTTTTGTCGTCGATACATTTCACAGCCAAAACAATTCGAGACTTGGGGTTTTGGATCTGCCTCGGTCTCACGCTTATTTTACCGCTGGGATGTTCTCGCAGGCAGATCTCCATGCCGCAGACTTCTCAGACAGTCCGCGAAGTTACCGACGATGCCGGTAGACGCGTCGCGGTTCCTTTGCGGATCGATAGAATCATTTCCTTGGCTCCGAACCTCACCGAAATTGTCTATGCCATCGGCGCCGGCGACCGTCTGGTTGGAGACACCAGCTACTGCGACTATCCACCTGCCGCAAAGACGGTTGAAAAAGTTGGCGACACGCTACATCCCAGTATCGAACGAATAGTCGCGCTCCGGCCACAGCTTGTGCTTGTATCGACAGCCTCTCAGCTGGAGGTATTCACACACCAACTGGAAACTCAAAATATTGCAGTCTTCGTCACTGACCCTCATGACCTCGAAGGCGTCTTTCGTTCTATTAATCAACTCGGAGGAATACTGGACCATGACGATCAAGCCAAACAATTAGTCGATCAGCTTCGGTCGAGAACTGCGGCCGTTGAAGCAGCAGTCAAAACGACGCAACCCGTTAGAGTCTTCTACCAGTTATCAGCCGAACCTCTTTATACCGCGGGACGGGAGGCGTTTGTTACAGACCTAATCCGGCGCGCAGGCGGTTTATCCGTTACGGCTGATGTCTCAGGTGCCTGGCCCAAATACAGCGCTGAATCAGCTCTGGCTGCACGGCCTGAAGCAATCATCTTGCCAACCGGAGGTTCGATGGGTGCCGCTAACTCTACTGTGGCCGAACCGCTGCAGCGATCGCCCGCAGTTGTGCTGGGCAAGGTTTATAAGATCAACGACGATCATCTGGTACGCCCGGGACCGAGAGCAGTTGATGGTCTGGAAGAAATGGCCAGGTCACTTCATCCGGATGTCTTTAAGCTATGACAATTTCGGAATCGAGTCATGGCCGTGCGAGCACGGTTTACAAGGCGCCACACAACCGCACAACCTTGCGTAAGACCGTTATCGCCTGCGCGCTCCTCTCAGGGACGTTATTGCTTGTTGTGGTCTTGATGTCACTCGTTGGTAGTGAACCACTTCCCGCAGGCGCTTCGCTCTGCGCGCTACTCTCGTTTGGAAGATCGCAGTGCACTTTGACAAGCGATCAGTTTGCCATCCTTTTCCAAATTCGTTTGCCGAGAATCTTGCTGGCGGCAGCTGTGGGTGGATCACTCGCCACTGCCGGCGCCAGTTATCAGGCACTCCTTCGCAATCCTTTGGCAGAGCCATACCTCCTGGGTATTTCAAATGGCGCGGCAGTTGGCACAATGGTCGCCTTGGTATTTTTCGGCGCCAGCGAATGGAGTCGTCCCTTGCTGGCATTTGTGGGTGCTCTGGTGGCCACGTTGGCGGTATATCGGCTGGCTCGAGGGCGAGCGGGAGCTACTCCCGAACGCCTGGTGCTCGCAGGCGTGATCGTCACGACCTTTCTTTCATCGGTAATAGTGTTTGTGACAACGCTTATGGATGCGACACGAATACGCTCGTTCACTTTTTGGTTGCTTGGTGATCTGTCCGGCACAAGCAAGAATCTTTTGCCGGTGGCAATTGCAATCGCATTCGTGGGTACTGTTGTACTCACAGCTAACGCTCGTTCCCTAAATCTGCTGATGCTGGGAGAGCGCGACGCTTTTGATCTTGGCGTTGAGGTTGGTCGCGTAAGAATAGTGGTATTTGTTGTGGCAAGCCTTCTGGTAGGGAGTTCTGTTGCAGCGAGCGGATCGGTGGGCTATGTAGGCTTGGTCGTTCCGCATCTGGCGCGCCTCTCGTTGGGAAGTGATAACCGGCTCAGCATTCCAGCAGCGGCACTGGGCGGCGCACTTTTTGTAATCGTTGCCGACACCGTCGCGCGCACACTGATAGCGCCCAGGGAATTGCCGGTTGGTGCTATTACTGCGCTGATCGGCGCACCGTTGTTTATCTATCTGTTGAAGAGGACGTGAAGGGTGGAGACGATTGCCAAGAGCTTACCCTAATTTAGAAGGAACAAATATTTGCTTGAAGCACGTGACCTAACGATCAAATACGGCGAGCGTGTTGCTGTCGCGAATGTCTCACTGACCTTAATGCCCGGTCAGATTAGCGCCATCATCGGTCCAAATGGTGCCGGAAAGTCGACGTTCTTGCAGGCATTAAATGGTCAGCTTGAACCAACGTCGGGCGTTGTGCTGCTCGATGGCCAGCAGCTTGAGAAGCTAAATAGAAGGACCATTGGGAGGCAAATCGCCGTGGTGGCTCAGGAAGCCGAGCTGCGTTTCCCGATAACGGTGCTCGAGTTTGTCCTTGGAGGACGTTTTGCCTGGGCAGCGAGCGCATCCTGGGGTTGGGAAACCGAACGCGACATCGAGGTTGCAAACACTGTACTGCATGAAACGGAGTTGTCCGAGCTGAGTGGGCGACTAATGAATGAACTCTCAGGTGGAGAGCGCCAGCGAGCGGTTCTGGCTCGGGCACTGGCGACAGAAGCGACAATTCTGTTACTCGATGAACCGACTGCGAATTTGGATCTTTCCCATCAGTCAACATTGCTTGCCCTGGTGCGAGGCCGCTGTGACAATTACGGTGCCTCTGCTTTAGTTGTCACGCACGATATCAACCTGGCGGCTCAGTTTGCTGACAATGTTTTGTTGATGAAAGATGGCCATACCATCAGTTCGGGTAGACCCGAGGAGGTACTTACACCAGGGTTGCTCCGAGACGTGTTTGAAGTAATTGTCTTAGTTGACGCTCATCCAATAACGGGCGTACCGCGTGTCACGACTGTGCACGAAACGCACCGGCAAGTTTGATAATTATGCTGAGGTGCTTGATAAATTCAGGTTGCAAGGATTTTAGAGTTCGCGGGCGCAATTGCGTCACCTACCGAATTCTTCCTTGCAACCTGAAAGCGAGACTCCTAAGGGGTTTTGGTAAACATACCGCCGGCAATAAACGCTGCGCCTAAAAGGATATGAATACCATGGTCCACCTGCCCGAAGTGTAGAGGACCCACTATCCACATACGGTCCGGAGGCGCACCTAGCGCAAGACCCACAACCCCGAGTGCAATATAGATAACTCCAAACAAGAGACAGAATGCCTTCGCCCCAGACAACGAACCGGCAAAGCCAAAATAGAGCGCGATAACCCCGGAGACTATCAGGACTGCATTGTGTGGAGGTGTTAAGTGGGCCCCCAGCAAGGTCGGTGCTGCGAAGCCACAAACGCCGACTAACAAGAAGACTACCCCTAGAATCTTGCAAACAGTCTTTGCCATGATTTGTCTTTAGCTCCTCTGTGAAAAGGTTAAAAGGACCGAGCGGCCGCTGCACAAGTCCGAACCGGGGCGTCCGCATTTGTTGACCCGCGAGGTTATTCAGTTAGTCGGGCCGATTGTATATCAGAGAGCGGAGGAGGTTGCAAAGGATTTTCAGGAAAAAAACCGGCGCCCGGTTGCTTGGAAGTCGCTTTTGGGTGGGTGCTATACTGGCCTCAATCAAAAGATTCGTAACTTGGAATGCTGCGAGGAGGTGCCTATGATTTGTGGCAAAGCAAAAACCCTGCTGGCTTCAGGTCGATTGTTACTACCATTTTTGCTTGTGTTGTCGCTAGTCTCTGGCGCAGATGCATATACGATCGTACTGCGAGATGGTAGACGCGTTGAAATCCCAGCCGATTTTGTTACTCGAGCGACTATGAGCAGGACCACACCGCGGACAATCACAAATCGCGATCTCGAGACGTTCAGGCGCGAGCGAGTTGAAAGCGAGATGCTCTATGAACGGCGCCGGAAAGAGCTGGGTCTTCCTTCGATTGAAGAATCAAGGCGGCGGGCTGCAGTAGAAGCGGAGGAATCTTTTCAAACGATCAGAGAGATTCGCTCTCGACAACAGGAGTCTGAAACCTACTGGCAAACCCGAGCCTCAGATTTGAGAGCTGATCTGGCGGCGACTAACGCGCGAATAGATTTCCTAGAGAGAAGACTCAATGAACTGCCCTTGCCATTTTCGACAGGCGCGTTCGTCGGCGCTTTACCCTTCGAGACTTTTGCTCGGGCAAGGGTCGGAACTGCCTTGCGACCTCCAGAGGTGCGTAATCCAGGCGTGTTTGTCGCTCCGCCTTTTGGACCACAGTTAAGAGCGCGCGTTAATTTTGGTAACGGCATGACCAGGGGACAGGTGTTGGTTAACCCAGAACCTTTTCGCGGGACTCGACGATTTGGCGGGCAGGCATTCCTTCCCTTCTTAGGAGCGACAGTGATCGGTCTGCCGTTTCAGGCTTACGATTATGCTCTTGAAAGTCCTGCGCTCATTACTGAACTCGATGGGTTGCTGGCATACCGAGCCGGACTCGAAGCGCGTTGGCGTGACTTGGAGGACGAGGCAAGACGCGCCGGCGTGTCACCGGGATGGTTAAGACCGTGAAAGACAGGAGGCAGGAGCAGGGGGCAGGAGCAGCGGAGTAAGAGGCAGTACAAC
>WNFA01006535.1_pt1 | contig 13860 bp, 14 predicted proteins | sample 5400481 | NCBI WGS metagenome assembly WNFA01 (sample SAMN13153340, study PRJNA577476) | soil metagenome | isolation source: 120 cm saprolite under Douglas fir tree site 2 hole 1 replicate 2 | place: USA:California | collected 2015-04-18 | reverse complement strand
CGGCGCCCTCGACCAGCACCTTCACGGTGCCGTCGGGCAGCTTGAGCAGCTGCAGCACGCTCGCGAGCGTGCCGACCTCGAAGATCGCGTCGGTCGCAGGATCGTCGTCGGAGGCGTTCTTCTGGGTCGCGAGCAGGATGAACGTGTCGTTGCGCATCACCTCTTCGAGCGCGCGGATCGACTTCTCGCGTCCGACGAAGAGAGGAACGATCATGTGCGGGAAAACCACGATGTCGCGCAGCGGCAGAACCGGATAGGCCCGGGTTTCGCCAGGCTGCGGCAGCGCGCGGGGCTTCGAGGAAGTCGTCATGGCCCTTGGTCCTTTGTTATTATGTACCCCTCCCCACGACCCGCCATCACGGCGCTGTCGCAATGGAGTGCTTGTCGCTCCGGGAAGGAACGGACGCCGACCGGCGTCCGAGAGTGGGCGAGACCCCGCCCGGAGAAGTGTGCGAAACGCTTCGATTCGACCATCAAACGCTCGCCGATATTAGGTGGCGACGGCCCCGGGGTGTGTCAAGTAAGCTCGAAAAATCAAGTAAATACGTGGGGACGGCCGTCCCGGCCAGGGCCCCGCGACGGCCGTTTTGTGGCAGGCGTCGGCGAGATTCGCCGCTCAAGCCGTGGCGCCGGCGTCGCCCGCGCGGTCGGCATAGATGTAGAGCGGCCGGGCGGTACCTTCGACCACCTCTTTGGAAATCACGACCTCTTCGACGCCTTCCAGGCTCGGCAGGTCGAACATGGTGTCGAGCAGGATGCTCTCCATGATGGAGCGCAGGCCGCGCGCGCCGGTCTTGCGCTCGATCGCCTTGCGCGAGATCGCGCCGAGAGCTTCCTCGGCCAGGGTGAGATCGACGCTCTCCATCTCGAACAGCCGCTGGTACTGTTTTACCAAAGCGTTCTTGGGCTCGGTGAGGATGCGCTTGAGTGCCGGCTCGTCCAGATCCTCCAGGGTCGCGACCACCGGCAAGCGGCCGACGAACTCGGGGATCAGCCCATACTTCAGCAGGTCCTCGGGCTCGACCTCGCGGAAGATCTCGCCCTGCTTGCGGTCCTCCGGCGCGAACACCCGGGCGGAGAAGCCGATGGAGGTGGAACGTCCGCGCGCCGAAATGATCTTCTCCAGCCCGGAGAACGCGCCGCCACACACGAACAGGATGTTGGTGGTGTCGACCTGCAGGAACTCCTGCTGCGGATGCTTGCGGCCGCCCTGCGGAGGCACCGAGGCGATGGTGCCTTCCATGATCTTGAGCAGCGCCTGCTGCACGCCCTCACCCGACACGTCGCGGGTGATCGAGGGGTTGTCGGACTTGCGGCTGATCTTGTCGATTTCGTCGATGTAGACGATGCCGCGCTGGGCGCGCTCGACATTGTAGTCGGCGGACTGCAGCAGCTTGAGGATGATGTTCTCGACGTCCTCGCCGACATAGCCGGCTTCGGTCAGCGTCGTCGCATCCGCCATGGTGAAGGGCACATCGAGGATGCGGGCGAGCGTCTGCGCGAGCAACGTCTTGCCCGAGCCGGTCGGCCCGACCAGCAGGATGTTGGACTTCGCGAGCTCGACGTCCTGATGCTTGGTCTGGTGATTAAGGCGCTTGTAGTGATTGTGGACCGCGACCGAGAGCACCTTCTTGGCGTGATCCTGGCCGATCACGTAGTCGTCCAGAACCTTGCGGATCTCCTTCGGCGTCGGAATGCCGTCGCGCGACTTCACCAGCGAGGATTTGTTCTCCTCGCGGATGATGTCCATGCACAGCTCGACGCACTCGTCGCAGATGAAGACGGTCGGCCCGGCAATGAGCTTGCGCACCTCGTGCTGGCTCTTGCCGCAGAACGAGCAGTACAAGGTGTTTTTGGAATCGCCGCCGACCTTGCTCATTCCTAGTCTCCGCCGGTTCGCCGCACCGCGACGAACCCCATTCCGCAGTCGCCGATCCTACTCGGCCTCGCCCTAAGAAACCGTAGCGCCGATGCCACACTCGGCCCCCGATTTCGCGATCAACGCCCCCTCGTACCCATAACGAAACACGGTAGAGCCTTGATAATCAAGATTTCATTAACGATGAAATTCCCATCGCACGGGTGATGTTCCATCACGAGGCCAAGCCTCTGGACAGCGATTCGCCCGATCTTTGTGGCAAATCGAAGCATGTTTCGGGCCGCGGGAGCCGCCCGGGCCGCTCAGGCCTTGTCCGCCTCCTCCGGCCGCTTGGCGATCACCTTGTCGACGATGCCGAACTCGCGTGCCGTCTCCGCGGTCAGGAACTTGTCGCGCTCGAGCGCGTCCTCGATCGTCTTCAGGGGCTGGCCGGTATGCTTCACGTAGATTTCGTTGAGCCGCTTCTTGAGCGCCAGGATCTCCTGGGCGTGCAGCATGATGTCGGTCGCCTGCCCCTGGAAGCCGCCGGATGGCTGGTGGAGCATGATGCGCGCGTTCGGCAGGGCGAAGCGCATGTCCTTGTGGCCGGCCGCCAGCAGCAGCGAACCCATCGACGCCGCCTGGCCAGTGCATAGCGTGGAGACCGGCGGGCGGATGAATTGCATGGTGTCGTAGATCGCCAGCCCCGCCGTGACCACGCCGCCCGGCGAGTTGATGTACATCGAGATTTCCTTCTTGGGATTTTCCGCCTCGAGGAACAGGAGCTGGGCGACGATCAGCGTCGACATCGCATCCTCCTCCGGCCCGGTGATGAAGATGATGCGCTCCTTGAGGAGGCGCGAATAGATGTCGTAGGCGCGCTCGCCGCGGTTGGTCTGCTCGACCACCATAGGGACGAGGTAGTTCATGTGAGTATTGATGGGATCGCGCATGGATCTCTGTCCTCTCAGTGGCCGTTGTCCTTGGGTCGAAAGCCACCGTGCTTGTCCAGCACCGCCGCACACTCGGCGATGCAGGCGTCACAGATATAGGCGGACGCTCCCGAAACAAGCCTGTCCACCTCGTCGGCGGACCGGCGGCAGAATGAGCACCGCAGCTTCGGCCCAAGTCGTCGCGCGATTTTCGGCCACCCGCCAATCCGCAACATGGTCTCTTTCCGCCCGCTTATGCCACGATTCGCCGCGCCGCCACCCGTCCGCGGGCTCCGTCGGCGACGCGCAGGCGATCAGTCGGTCAGTCCGCTTCCTCTTCGCGGAACAGTTCCTCGCGCGAGACCGGCTTGTCCGTCACCTTGGCCAGCTCGACAATGAAGTCGACCACTTTCTCCTCGAAGATCGGGGCGCGCAGGTTGGCGACCGCGCCGGGATTCTTCCGGTAGTGCTCCCAGATCTCCTGCTCGCGCCCCGGATATTGGCGCGCCTGCTCGACGATCGCCCGCGTGAGCTCTTCCTCGGTCACCTTGATATTGTTCTTGTCGCCGATCTCCGCCAGCACCAGGCCGAGCCGCACACGGCGGTCGGCGATCGCCTGGTATTCCTCGCGCGCCTTCTCCTCGGTCGTTCCTTCGTCTTCGAAAGTGCGTTTCTGCGATTCCAGGTCCGACCGCACGGTGTTCCAGACGTTCTTGAATTCCTCCTCGACGAGCGTCGGAGGCGGGGCGAACTTGTGCAGGGTATCGAGCTGGTCGAGCAGCGCGCGCTTGAGCTTGCGGCGGCTCGCCGCTCCGTGCTCGCGGGTGATGCGCTCCTTGATGGCGCCCTTGAGCTTGTCGAGCGACTCCATGCCGAGCGATTTGGCGAACTCGTCGTTGACCGTCACCGTGCCGGGCGTCTCGACCGACTTCGCCGTCACCTCGAAGACCGCGGTCTTTCCGCCGAGTCCGGGCGCGAGATAGTTCTCGGGAAAGGTCACGTTGACGGTCCGCGTCTCCCCCGCGGCCATTCCGACGAGCTGGTCCTCGAAGCCGGGAATGAAGGTGTTCGAGCCGATGTGGACCGGAATGTCGTCGCCGGCACCGCCCTCGAACGGCTGGCCATCGATCGTGCCGGTGAACTTGACGACGACGCGGTCGTCCTTCGCGGCCTTGGCGCCCTCGCCCTTCGGACCGAACGGCCGGTTCTGCTCGACGATCTTTTGCAGCGCCTCGTCGACCTGCGCGTCGCCGACCTCGGCCACCTGCCGTTCGAGCGCGATCTGCTTGAAGTCGGCGAGCGCGATCGGCGGCACCACTTCGAGCGCGACCGTGTAGGAGAGATCGGATTTACCGGCGATGACCCCTTCGATCTCGCTCTCGCTTTCCGGCATCGTGATCTTGGGGTCCATGGCGAGCCGCAGGCCGTGATCGGTGACGATCTTGGCGTTGGTCTCGCGCACCAGCTCCTCGATGGTCTCCGCCATGACGGCGCGGCCATAGACCTTCTTGAGATGGTTGACCGGCACCTTGCCGGGCCGGAAACCGCGCAGCTGGACGCGGTCCTTGAGCTGCGCCAGGCGGTCATTGAGCCGCGCATCGAGATCGGCAGCCGGCACGACCACTTTGAACTCGCGCCGTAGACCGTCGGTATTCGTCTCTGTCACCTGCATTGCAAGGCACTCGTGATGTTTGTCGCCAATATCGTTCGTTGTTGTCGTTATCAGGACCGCCGGGGGCAGCCGCGAAGACGGAAGGGATGCCGATGTGGCCCGCTCCTGGGGCTGGTGCGGGCGGAGGGATTTGAACCCCCACGACTTGCGTCACTGGAACCTAAATCCAGCGCGTCTACCAATTCCGCCACGCCCGCCAAGGGCCGCGCTCGGCCTGCCGGCGCGCGGCGCGGCTTATATCACGGTGCTGCGCGCCGGCGCAGCATAAATAATGGGTTGGGAAGCCGCAGGATGGAAGGACGCTTCGCGCACTGTTCTCATGGCGGTGCTGCGGCCCCGGGCTCGGCGAACAGGCGGCGGTAAACGCCCGGCAGAGCCTCGGGCAAATCCTCGGAAATCAGGCCCGGCCCGGCCGCGCTGCCGGCTTCACCGTGCAGCCAGACCGCGGCGCAGGCGGCCTCGAAGGCCGGCATGCCCTGCGCCAACAGGCCGGCGACGAAGCCGGTGAGCACGTCGCCGGTGCCCGCGGTCGCGAGCCAGGGCGGGGCGTTGGCATTGACCGCGGCCCGCCCGTCCGGATGGGCCACCACAGTATCGGGTCCCTTGAGCACGACAATCGCGCCGGAGGCGCGAGCTGCGGCTATCACTTTTTCTAATTTCGATTGTTTTTCATGATCTTCAGAAAGAGACTTAAACAGCCTTGCGAACTCCCCCTCGTGCGGCGTGAGAACCACCGGGTTGGCCGCGCGCGCCGCGATCGCGCGGAAGAGTTCTGCCGGATCGTCGGCGAAGCTCGTGATGGCGTCGGCGTCGAGCACCACCGCGCGCGGGCCCTGCAAGGCGGCATGGACCTGGGCCCGCAGCTCGGCCCCGACCCCGCCGCCCGGGCCAAGCGCCACCGCGTTGAAGCGCCGGTCCGCCAAAAAGTCCCTGAGCGGCCCTGCCCCATCGACCGAACGGACCATCACGGCCGTAGTGGCGGCGGCGTGGATCGGCAGCGCATCGCGCGGCGACGCGATGGTGACGAGGCCGGCGCCCGCCCGCAGGGCCGCGCGGGCGGCGAGCCGCGCCGCGCCCGTGGTCACCGGACCGCCGGAGACCACCACCGCATGTCCCCGCGAGTACTTGTGGCCATCGATGCGGGGGATCGGGAACTGCGTCCGCCACAGGTCGCGGTCGTTGGCGAAGGTTTTTGGCCGGATGCGATCGAGCACCTCCGCGCGGATGCCGATGTCGGCCACCTGCACGCGCCCGCAATGAATCCGGCCGGGCAGGAGCAGATGGCCCGGCTTACGGCGGAAGAAGGTGACGCTCTCGCTCGCCCGCACCGCCGCCCCCATGACGGCGCCGGTCGTTCCGTTGACGCCGCTCGCGAGATCGACCGCGACGATGTGCGCCCCGCTCGCGTTCATGGCCTCGATCATCTCGCGGGGAAGCCCCTCGACGGGTCGATCGAGACCGGCGCCGAACAGCGCATCGATGATGACGGCCGCGCCGGCGAGCGCCGCCGGCACCGCGCTCTCGGTCGGTCGCTGCCAGCGCGACGCGGCGACCGCGGCGTCCCCCTTGAGCCTCGCACGATCACCGACTAGCAGGACGCGCACACGGTCGCCGCGCTCGGCGAGCCGCCGCGCCGCCACGAAACCGTCGCCGCCGTTGTTGCCGGGCCCCGCCACGACGATGACCGTGGTCCCGGGCGGATGGCGGACCGCGACCGCATCGGCGACCGCGCGTCCGGCGTTCTCCATGAGGTCGATGCCCGGAGTTCCGCGCTCGATCGTCAGCCGATCGGCCTCGGCCATCTCGGCGTTGGTCAGGAGTTCGAGCATCGGGCCGAGACTAAGACCGCCATCCCGCCCCGACAACGCCGTCACTGGCGGTACGAAGCCGGACGCGTCTCCGTTGCCAAGCTCCTGTCATCACAGGGCTATGCAGCCCTCGCGGAGGCCTTGACGCTTTTTCGTGCAGGCCGCCTAATAAATAATCGCGGCCCGCCCGGGGTGCTTTGGCGGTGCCTCCGGGCGCATCTCTCAATGGCTTGATGCAGCGCGGGTTTTGCCGAATTCCCGGGCTTGGCATGGACCCTGCTAACCACTGCGCGGCCGGATGGCGGCACCCCCGCCGGCCGGCCGGGAGCGGATAAAAGATGAAAAAGATCGAGGCGATCATCAAACCCTTCAAGCTCGACGAGGTGAAGGAGGCGCTGCAGGAGGTCGGTCTGCAAGGCATCACGGTGACCGAGGCCAAGGGCTTCGGCCGGCAGAAAGGCCACACCGAACTCTATCGCGGCGCCGAATACGTGGTCGATTTTCTCCCCAAGGTGAAAATCGAGATTGTGCTCGCCGACGAGATGGTCGAGAAAGCCATCGAGGCGATCCGCCGTGCTGCCCAGACCGGGCGGATCGGTGATGGAAAAATCTTCGTCTCCAACATTGAGGAAGCGATCCGGATCCGGACAGGGGAGTCCGGCGTGGACGCCATTTGAACCACGTCTTCCGGACTGCCCGCCTCCACATCCACGCCTGCTGCGCAGAAAGGGAATGCGATCCATGACGACGGCTAAAGATGTCCTGAAAATGATCAAGGAAAACGACGTCAAGTACGCCGATTTCCGTTTCACCGATCCGCGCGGGAAATGGCAGCACGTCACCTTCGACATTTCGATGATCGAGGAGGACACTTTCGCCGAAGGCATGATGTTCGACGGGTCTTCGATCGCCGGCTGGAAGGCAATCCACGAGTCCGACATGAACCTGATGCCGGATCCCGCCTCCGCCTCCATTGATCCGTTCTTCGCCGAGACCACGCTCGTGCTGGTATGCGACGTGCTCGAGCCGACCACCGGCGAGCCGTACAACCGCGATCCGCGCGGCATCGCGAAGCGGGCTGAGGCCATGGTCAAGTCGATGGGCGTCGGCGACACGATCTTTTTCGGCCCCGAGGCCGAGTTCTTCGTGTTCGACGACGTGAAGTACAAGACCGATCCCTACAACACCGGCTTCAAGCTCGACATGGTCGAGTTTCCGACCAATTCCGACACCGACTACGAAGGCGGCAATCTCGGCCATCGCATCAGCACGAAGAAAGGCTATTTCCCGGTGCCCCCGCAGGACTCGGTGCAGGACATGCGCTCCGAGATGCTCGCGGCCATGGCCAAGATGAACGTCAAGGTCGAGAAGCACCACCACGAGGTGGCGTCCGCCCAGCATGAGCTCGGCGTGAAGTTCTCGCCGCTGGTCGTGATGGCCGACCACATGCAGGTCTACAAATACTGCATCCAGCAGGTCGCCCACATCTACGGAAAGACCGCGACCTTCATGCCGAAGCCGGTCTATGGCGACAACGGCTCGGGCATGCACTGCCACCAGTCGATCTGGAAGGACGGCAAGCCGGTGTTCGCCGGCAACAAATACGCCGACCTCTCCGACATCTGCCTGAGCTACATCGCGGGCGTCATCAAGCACGCGAAGTCGATCAACGCCTTCACCAACCCGACGACCAATTCGTACAAGCGGCTGGTCCCGGGCTTCGAGGCGCCGGTGCTGCTCGCCTATTCGGCGCGCAACCGCTCGGCCGCGTGCCGCATTCCCTACACCACCAACCCGAAGGCCAAGCGCGTCGAGGTTCGCTTCCCCGATCCGCTCGCCAATCCGTATCTCGGCTTCGCCGCGATGCTGATGGCCGGCCTCGACGGCATCAAGAACAAGCTCGATCCGGGCCCGGCGATCGACAAGGACCTCTACGACCTGCCGCCCGCCGAGCTCAAGCAGATCCCGACCGTGTGCGGCTCGCTGCGCCAGGCACTCGGCGAGCTCGACGCCGATCGCGCCTTCCTCAAGGCCGGCGGCGTGTTCGATGACGATTTCATCGACAGCTACATCGAATTGAAGATGACCGAGGTGATCCGCTTCGAGCACACCCCGCATCCGGTCGAGTTCGACATGTACTACTCGGCGTAACCCTTCCTCCCAGGATCGCGGACGCGATCTCGCCTCGCGGGCGCCCCTCCGGGCGCCCGTTTTTCTTTGAATGCAAGGATGTCAAAGGAGAAAGGTGACGAAGGCCACGAGCGCGGCGACGGCGGTCGCCCAGAGCGCGAGCCGCAGTTGGCCGGCGAGCCGCATCAACGCCAGCCGGCGCCGGATTTCCGAGGCCTCGAATTCATCCGAGGAGGAGTAGACGCAGGCCAACGCCGCACCCGCGCGCTCGGCACTCGCCTCGAGCGCGCCGAGTTCGGCCCGTACGCGGGCGACGCTCCACCGACGCAACATGGGCAGATGCTACGCCGGGATGGTAAACAAGCGGTTGCGAGGAGCCGTCACGGCGCTGTCGTCAAGCTTGCCTAGAGTGCGCCCCGCAAAGCGAGTTGGCGGCGCGTAGCGTGTAGTCGCCATGAAGAAGAAGGGCGGGCCCCTGCCCGCCCTTCTTTTTGGATGGCCGAGGCTAAGCCGCGGCCTGGCGGCCGGGGTCGCGCGGGCGGCGCTGGCTCGTCCAATCGACCGTGTTGTCCGGCATGTCGACGCTGGCGGCGCCGGCCGCGAGCGCGGCGGCAGCCTCGTCGCTCGGAAGCGCCGGTGCGTCCGCTTCGACCCGGTTGCGCCCGCCGGCCTTGGCGGCGTAGAGGGCGACGTCCGCGCGCGCGATCAGCGCGTCGATATTGGTCGCCGCCTCATGGGCCGCGACGCCCACGCTCACCGTCGCGCCGATGAAGCGGCCGGACACGGCGCGCGCGGCGGTCTCGAAGGCGACGCGCACGCGCTCGGCCACGACGATGCCGTCGCTCGCCGAGCCGCGGATGATCGCGGCGAACTCTTCGCCGCCCAGCCGCGCGATGAAATCGGTGACCCGCATGTTGGTGGCGGCGACCGAGGCGAACAGCTTCAGCACGTCGTCGCCGACCGAATGGCCGAACCGGTCGTTGACCGACTTGAAGTGATCGAGATCGAACAACAGCACCGCGATCGGCTGGCTGCGCCGCGCGCCCTTTTCCATGAGCTCTCGCGTCGCCTCCATGAGGCCGCGGCGATTGAACAGGCCGGTCATCGGATCGGTCAGCGCCGCGGTCTTGTGCATGCGCAGCGTGCGCTCCTTGGTGATGACCAGCACGATGAATGCGGTGCCGACCGCGTAGAGCAGCATTTCGAGCACGGATCGGGAACAGGAATACGGCGCCGTGCAAGGCCGGCACGAACAGCGCGGGCCAGCGCCGCATCAGCGACTTGCGCCGCTCGCGCCACAGCTCGGCGGCGGTCAGGAACGTGTAGGCGGAGATGATGAGCGAGGCGAGCACGATCCGGTTGGCGCTCATCTGCACGAAATTCGGCAGCAGGCAGGCCGCGATCCAGATCAGCGAGCCCGCCGACATGGCGAGCCAGGGAACGTTGCGCCCGTGGAAGAGGCGCGCGGCGCTCCAGATCATGCCGCAGGCGAGAAAGAGGAGAGCGCTCGGCACGCTCGACGGCAGGAACGGGATGCTGTCACCGAAGCTCCACAGCGCGGCGGCACATCCGCCGATCAGGTAGGCGGCGCCCCACCACGCGAGCGCGCGGATGCGATCCTGCGTCCAGGCGAAGATCAGAAAGACGCCGAGCAGCGCGCTGATGCAGGTGGCGACGATGAACAGCGTCGACACGTCGAGCGAGACGAAATTTGCGGTGCCTTGATCGAACATGACGGGCTCCCACCGAGCTTACGGTTGGACACCCATAGCAGCGAACGGACGAATATCCGACCCGAGTTTGGAAACAGACTTTGCCGTGAATTTAAGTGGGTGCGAGGCTTTTTAGCGAATACGCGACTAAACAGTCGTGAAATCGCGCACGAATTCACGCGAAAGCGCGGCGAATACGCCGCAAATACGACGAAGGGGCGCCGCGCGCCCCTTCGTGCGTCCGTCTGAGCAACGGATCAGCGCTTGGAGAACTGGAACGAGCGGCGGGCCTTGGCGCGGCCGTACTTCTTGCGCTCGACGACACGCGCATCGCGCGTGAGGAAGCCGCCGCGCTTGAGCACGCCGCGCAGGTCGGGCTCGAACTGCGTGAGCGCCTTGGAGATGCCGTGACGCACCGCGCCGGCCTGGCCGGAGAGGCCGCCGCCCGACACCGTGCAGATGATGTCGTACTGGCCGCTGCGGTTCGACGCGACCAGCGGCTGTTGGATGAGCATGCGCAGCACGGGGCGGGCGAAATAGATTTCGATCGCCCGCTCGTTGATCTGGACCTTGCCTGGGCCGGGCTTGAGCCAGACGCGCGCGACCGCGTCCTTGCGCTTGCCGGTCGCATAGGCGCGGCCCTGCTTGTCGAGCTTCTGCACGTATTTCGGCGCCTCGGGGGCGGCCGGCTTCAGCGTCGCCAGCTGGTCGAGCGATTGCATGGTCTCGGCCATCTTCAGGCGCTCCTCAGGTTCTTGCGGTTCAGGGATCCGACGTCGAGCTTTTCGGGATTTTGCGCGGCGTGCGGATGGTCCGGGCCCTTGTAGACGCGCAGATTGCCGAACTGCACGCGGCCGAGCGGCCCGCGCGGCAGCATGCGTTCGACCGCCTTCTCGACGATCCGCTCGGGGAAGCGCCCTTCCATGATGGACTTGGCGCTGCGCTCCTTGATGCCGCCGATGAAGCCGCTGTGGTGGTAATAAACCTTCTGCTGCAGCTTGCGGCCGGTCAGCACCACCTTCTCGGCATTGACGATGATGACGTTGTCGCCGCAGTCGACGTGCGGGGTGAATGTCGCTTTGTGCTTGCCGCGCAGCCGCAGGGCGACGAGCGAGGCGAGCCGACCGACCACGAGGCCGGCGGCGTCGATCATCACCCACTTCTTCTCGACTTCGGCAGGCTTGGCCGAATAGGTTTTCATGGCGATTGAGACCCGTGATGTGCGGCGGCTTCTAGCGTGGCGCGCCCGCGCGGTCAACGGCTTTCGATGTCATTTTATGCAGCAGGATCAAATAATTATGTTTTTGGTATTAAAATACCTGATGCTAATCACTTGGATTGCGGCGGGATCGAGTAGGTCGATGTGGCATGCGCGACCGGCTCTTCGTCGCCCTCGCAGAACAGCGTGACCTCCCCCACCGCCAGCCGGCGGCCGAGCTTGAGGAGGCGGCAGTCGCCGATCAGGGGCCGCGGCGCCGGCCTGCGCAGAAAATTGATGTTGAGGCTGGTCGTGACCGCGAGCGGCACCCAGCCGATCGAGGCAAGGAGCGCGATGTACATCGTGACATCGGCGAGCATCATGAGGACGGGACCCGAGACGGTGCCGCCGGGGCGCGTCGCTTTCGTCTGCGGCGCAAGCCGCACGCGGGCGCCGCGATGACGCGCTTCGAGGATCTCGAGCCCGCTGCCCGGATGAAACGCCTCGGGGAATTCCGCCGCGAGCCGCGTCTCGAGTTCCGTCGCCGTCAGCGCCGCCCGCATTGCGCACCCCTCCCCTGCTTTGGTCGATACTCGCACGCTATCGTGGATCGGATACAATGCCCGTCCGCGAAAGATCGACGATGATGCAAGTGTCCGCTCCGACCACGAAAAACGACGCCTCAATCCTGCTTCGCGAGGACAAGGACGGTATCGCGCTGCTCACACTCAATCAGCCGGAGCGCGCCAACGCGCTGTCCGAGGCCATGCTGGCGGCGCTCGGCGAGGCCTTCGTGACGATCGCCCGCGACACGGCCGTGCGCGCCGTGATCATCGGGGCGACCGGCCGCGCCTACTGTGCCGGGCACGACCTCAAGGAACTCACCGCCCACCGCAACGACCGCGACCGCGGCCGCGCCTTTTTCCAGCACATCATGGAAACGTCGGGCGCGCTGATGCAATCGATCGTACGCCTGCCGCAGCCTGTCATCGCGGCCGTCCAGGGCGCCGCGAGCGCGGCCGGCGTGCAGCTCGTCGCAAGCTGCGATCTCGCGGTCGCCTCATCGCTCGCCACGTTCTGCACGCCGGGCGTCAATATCGGGCTCTTCTGTTCCACGCCCATGGTTCCGCTCGCGCGTAATGTGTCGCGCAAGCACGCGATGGACATGCTGCTCACCGGCGACACGATCTCGGCCGAAGAGGCCGCTCGCATCGGGCTCGTGAACCGTGTCGTCTCGCCGGGAACCGAGGGTGAGCATGCGCTCAAGCTGGCGCGTCAGATCGCGTCGAAATCGGCCATGGCGGTGCGGCTCGGCAAGGAGGCGTTCTATCGCCAGATGGAAATGAGCTTGTCGGACGCCTACCGTTTCACGTCGCACGTGATGGTGGAAAACATGCTGCGCTACGACGCCGCCGAAGGCATCGGCGCGTTTCTCGAAAAGCGCAAACCGCAATGGGAAGACCGCTAGCTAGGTTCCTGCGTCGATCCGGGCCTGCGCAGGTGTTGCCGCATCACCACAACAATCGGAAATGAATCGGCAGACGCGCGACGCCGTCGCATTTCGCCGCGTCATCAACGGTTTTTTCCCTCCACTGCACGGGCGGAACCCCAAATCTGCTTGCGCCTCGGCGCGGCTTTCGTTCATGTTAGCCAACAGACATTGCGGCGTGGTGGACCGCGTGGCGTACCAAAGTCGAAGACAAATCATCCGCCGAGGGGAGGACGCGATGTCGATCCGGATTGTGGTTGCGAGCCTGCTTGTCGTGGGCGCCGTCGGCGGCTGGTCTGTTGGCGCGCGCGCCGAAACGCAGTCGGATCGCGATGCATGCATCCCCGATGTCCACGCGCATTGCGGCGAGTTCATCCCCAACCGCGAAGCCATCATCCAGTGCCTCAAGAAGAAAATAAGGATCATCAGCCCGGCCTGCCGCCGCGTGATGTCGCGGCCGTACAACCCACGCGCCTCCGCCAATTAACCGCGCCGGCACTTCCATCGCCTCACCGCCGACCTATCTACGCCGCAGTGCTATGATGGCGGCGCGATGAACCACGACAGCTACGACGACGGTTACATCCGGGGCATCCTCAACACCGTCAAGACGATTGCGATGGTCGGCGTCTCGCCCAAGGAGAGCCGGCCGAGCTATTTCGCGTTCAAATATCTGCTCGAGCGCGGCTATCGCATGATCGCGGTCAATCCCGGTCTCGTCGACAAGGGCCTGCTCGGGCAGCCCGCCTACGCGAAGCTCGGCGACATTCACGAGCCGGTCGACATGGTCGATATTTTCCGCGCCTCGCCGTACGCCGTCGGCATCGTCGAGGACGTGATCAAGATGCAGCCGCGCCCGCGCGTGGTGTGGATGCAGCTCGGCATTCGCAACGACGAGGCCGCCGCGCTCGCCGAGGCGAACGGCATCGGGGTGGTGATGAACCGCTGTCCGAAGATCGAGTACGGCCGTCTCTCCTCGGAGCTTTCCTGGATGGGGGTCAATTCGCGCACGCTCACCTCGAAGAAGGCGCAGCTCCTCGGGCGCGGCATCCAGCGCATGT
>WNFA01003066.1_pt1 | contig 13860 bp, 9 predicted proteins | sample 5400481 | NCBI WGS metagenome assembly WNFA01 (sample SAMN13153340, study PRJNA577476) | soil metagenome | isolation source: 120 cm saprolite under Douglas fir tree site 2 hole 1 replicate 2 | place: USA:California | collected 2015-04-18 | reverse complement strand
GGCGCGGTGTAGTGTGAGTCTTAGCAGTGCAAACATTCGTCAGGAGGCTGCTGACGCTTTTTCCGTGGAAAACAAGCCGGAGAGGTCGCGCTGCTTCAGGCCGCGGATGCGGTCGCGGAGCTGGGCAGCTTTCTCAAATTCGAATTTCTTGGCGGCTTCCCGCATTTGGCCTTCGAGCTGCTTCAGCAATTCGGCAAGCTGTTGTTCGTTCTTGACGTTGGCCGTTGCGGTATCGAGCGCGACGTCGTCGACAGGAATGGTAACGTAGTCGGCTTCGACGATGCGGGCGAGCTCCATGTCCACGGACTTGACGATGGATTCGGGCGTGATGTTGTTTTCCTTGTTGTAGGCGAGTTGCTTGTCGCGCCGGCGATTGGTTTCGCTGATGGCCTGGTTCATGGAGCCGGTGCGCGTGTCGGCATAGAGGATGGCGCGGCCGGATATATGGCGCGCGCAGCGGCCCATGGTTTGTATCAGCGAGGTGGCGCTGCGCAAGTAACCTTCCTTGTCAGCGTCGAGAATGGCGACCAGGGAAACCTCGGGGAGGTCGAGGCCTTCGCGCAGGAGATTGATGCCGATGAGGACGTCGAATTCACCGCGGCGAAGATCGCGGAGGATTTTGATGCGGTCGAGCGTTTCGACCTCGGAATGCAAGTACCGGCAGCGCACGCCGATTTCGGTGAAATATTCGGAGAGATCTTCGGCCATACGCTTGGTCAGCGTGGTGACCAGGACGCGCTCGTGGCGCTCGGCGCGGATGCGGATTTCCTCGAGCAAATCGTCCACCTGGCCCTTCACCGGGCGAATTTCCACTTCAGGATCGACGAGGCCCGTGGGGCGAATCACCTGCTCGACAAAGACGCCGCCCGATTTCGTCAGCTCGTAAGGGCCAGGAGTTGCCGAAACATACAGCGCCTGATTCACTCTGTGTTCGAATTCTTCGAACGTGAGCGGGCGATTGTCGAGGGCAGACGGCATGCGGAACCCGTAATTCACGAGCGTTTCCTTGCGCGAGCGGTCACCGGCATGCATTCCGCGGACTTGCGGGATGGTCTGGTGCGATTCATCGACAAACAGCAAATAGTCCTGCGGTACGTAGTCAAGCAGCGTGGGCGGAGCTTCGCCGGGCAGGCGGCCGCTGAGATGGCGGGAATAATTTTCTACGCCATGGCAGTAGCCGATGGTGCGCATCATTTCGATATCGAAGAGCGTGCGCTGCGTGAGGCGCTGCGCTTCCACGAATTTTCCAGCGCGCTCCAGCTCTTTCTTCCACCATTCGAGTTCTTCGTAGATGCTAACGATGGCGCGCTCGCGCTGCTCGGCGGGCATAACGTAGTGCGTTTTGGGGTAGATGGGCACGCGGGTCAAATCTTCCTGACCGGCGCGGACCTCGCCGGTAAGCGGATCGATCTGGCGCAGTGCGTCGATCTGCTCGCCCCACATCTCGATGCGATAACCGTTATCTTCGTAGGTGGGATAGATCTCGATCATGTCGCCGCGCACGCGGAAGGTGCCGCGGCGCAAATCTTCGGAGCGGTCGTACTGAATATCGACGAAACGGCGGAGGAGCGCTTCGCGCGAGGTGTGCTGGCCTTTCTCGAGCATTACCAGCATGCCGTAATAGGCTTCGGGCGAACCGAGGCCGTAGATGCAGGAGACGGAGGCGACGATGATCACGTCGCGGCGCTCGAAGAGCGAGCGGGTGGCGCTCATGCGCAGCTTGTCGAGCTCGTCGTTGATGGTGGCTTCTTTTTCGATGTACACGTCGGCGGAGGGAACATACGCTTCCGGCTGATAAAAATCGTAGTAGCTGACAAAATATTCGACGGCATTCTCCGGGAAGAAGCTCTTGAATTCGTGATAGAGCTGGGCGGCGAGGGTCTTGTTATGCGCGAGGACAAGCGCAGGGCGGTTCACGGCATCGATGACCTTCGCCATCGTGAAGGTTTTGCCGGAGCCGGTGACGCCGAGAAGAACCTGGTGCTTTTCGCCCGCTTCTACGCCACGCACGAGCTGGTCGATGGCGGCGGGCTGGTCGCCTCGCGGCTGATAGTTGCTGCGCAGCTTGAATCTCACGAGAGAAATCTCCTGCTGGCCCGATGGCGCCTGGTGAAACCTTCATTATACCCCGCAGCGCAAATCGCAAAGAGGTCACCAGGTATCGCCACCGGCGCGAGGAGGCCAAGCACCCAAGCAACGACGAATCACGGCGATTTGTCCAGTGTGATAGCTGTTGTGAACCAGTGTTTGCCACAGAACAGACCGCAGGGAGGAAGCGTGGGGTGTCAAGGATTATTGAGTGGAGTCTCTGAAACCAGCAGAACTTCGGAGCGGCTTTTGGCGTTTACGTCGTAGCGGACGCGATTCGAGCCGTCGGCTTTGGCCACAGTGACGTTCATCTGTTGGGCGGCTTCTTCAGTGGCGCGGATAAGGAAGCCGGTTTTAATCGAGATATAGGTGATGATGCGGTTGGTGCCGTGGGCCGTGCCCGCGGTGCGTAACTCGTGGAGCTTGAAGTCATCCGGCGTCGCATTCTTGTTGAGATCCTGCTTTAGAACGGCGGTGGTGAGAATCACGGCGCAGGTTTCCGGCTCAGCGTCTGCTGGGGCGACGCTGCCTTGCACCGTCAGTCGTACAGCGCGGCAAGGCTCATCGCGGACGTAGGTGGACTCGCGCATCCAGCGCAGGCCGGCGATGGGCGAAGGAGACTTCTCTGCTTCTTGGGAATTCCATTTTTGCGCGATGCGGACTCCTGCGGTGCGGAACCCCGCGGCGAGCAGAAAGCGAGAGGCCCATTCCTGCCACGCTTGCTGCTGTTCGGGGAAAAATGCGTCGAGCCCGCGGACTTGATCGAGTCGGCCGTCTGGAAGAATCGTAAACTCGATAGCTTTTCCTTCGGGATCCTGTCTTTGCAGCTCGGGCGCGGGCGGCTCGATGTTGGGCACCTTGAAATGGGAATCGGAGCCGAGAATCTCAAATATTGTGCGCGCATGAATGACCGCGCGGTCGCCCTGCGCCTGGACACTGAGAACTTCGAGGCGCAGCAAAGCATTTACCTCAATCTTGGCAGAATCATTGGGAGCGGCAACAATCACCCGGCTCTCTGTTTTGACGTGTTTGTCGCTGTGATAGCTGATCTGGTACGCCAAGGTTTGCCCGGCCTGCAATCGGGGAAAAAGATTGACGCGCGCCAGCCGGTCTTTCGCGGCAACTACGCAGACGGCGAGCAAAACGATCGAGCCATAAACAACCCCGCAATATTTCGCGCGACGAGCCAAATTGCGAGCGCCATTCATCAATGTCTAGTCACGGCCAAGCTCACTTCGTTCTTGCAGTCGCGCCGCTTGCATCGCCACGCTCTTTCAGGCGACGGTCAAAGAAATCGCTGGTGGCGCGATAGCCCGCGAGCCAGTTGCGATGTAACAGAAAATCGTGCACGTCATCCGGGAAAACGAGTTGCTCGATAACCACACCGCGTGCGCGCAGGCGGGCGACCAGATCAACCGTTTGCGTGAAGTACACGTTGCGATCGTCATCGCCATGAATAAAAAGGACCGGTGATTTCCAGGCGTCGACAGACGTGACCGGCGAGGAATCGTGCGCGAGCTTGGTCAGCTCGGGTGGAATATTTTTACCGTCCCAGTTGTCAGTCGGCCAATCGTGGACCCCATGGAAGTCGACCCCCGCAGCGAAAATATCAGAATTGCGCGCGAGGCCCATAGCCGTCAGGAATCCGCCATAGCTCCCGCCCCACAGACCGACGCGTGCAGGATCGACATCGGGGCGGCCCTGCAGGTATTTTCCCGCGGCGACGATGTCCTTGTACTCGGTGGCGCCGCGGCCGGCACGCCCCGGAGCTTCGCGGAAGGCGCGCCCGTAGCCAATGCCGCTGCGGTAGTTGACCGAAAGCACGATGTATCCGCGGCTGGCCAGATACTCATTCATCGCGTAGGAATTTGCGTAGTAATACATGTAGTGCCAGCCGAGCAGCATTTGACGAATCGGACCGCCATGCATGAACACCAACGCAGGTTTCTTCTCGCCAGCTTTTGCATTGGCTGGAAGAAAAAGCTGGCCGTGAATTTCCAGGCCGTCGGCGGCATGAAAAATCACCTGCTGCGGCTTGACCAATTGTTGCGAAGGAAAATTGGCGGGCCAAGTTTCGGCCGCGAATGCTCCCGTGATGTGATCTGGAGTTAGCTTGGTGATGAACGGGCGCGCGGGATGAGTAGCATCTGAGCCGAAGTAGACGAGAGTTTGTCCGTCGCCCAGTATTGCTGGTCTCCACTCATTTCCTTCGCCGCTGGTGAATTGCCCGGCGTGCCCTCCGCTCAGGTCCACGGACCAGATATGCCGGCGATCGATATCGCCGCAGTTGGAATTGAACAGCACCGTTCTGCGATCGGCAGTTAAAGACCACTGCTCGACTTCGCAGTTGCCCGGAGTGAGCAGGCGCGGGGCCCCACCTTCGGCGGAAAGCGAGTAGAGATGCTGCCAGCCGTCTTCTTCGGAAGCAATGAGCAAGTGATTGTCAGCAGCCCAGCGAATCACACCGCCGCCGGTATCCTTGGCCATGAAAGGATAGGAGCCCTCAGGCGACGCGCTGCTGTGCCAAATTGCGCGCGCGTCTCCGGAAGAAACCTCCGCGACCCAAATCGCCCAAGGATGCGGCCTATCAGGCTGAAGGAAATAGCCGGTGGGTGTATCTCGCCGCTCGGCGGGGCGGCGCACGAACGCGACGCGTTTGCCGTCCAACGACCAGACCGGGTCGCTATCGGTGTCGACGCTGGGCGCAAGGAATCGCACCGTCTTTGCGGCGACCTCGTAGACACCGACGAAGCTGTGATCGCCTCGCGTCGAGACGAAGACCAACTGCGAGCCGTCGGGCGACCATTCTTCCGAATGATTTTGGCCTCGCACAATGATTTGCTTGGGTTTTTCGCCGTTGTCTAATGGAGCGATCCAGATTTGTCCATCGCGCACATAGGCGATGACGCCCTTCGCGGAAATTCTCGGTGAATCACCGGCATCGATTCTTCTAGGCGCGCCGCTGCTCCAGGCAACGCTCCAAACGGTCTGCTCCGTTCCAGCGGGATTGCTAGTGGGATTGGGGAATTGACCTGCGGCATTCTTCCCTTCGCCGCGAACGTAGACAATGGCGTTCCCGTCGAGAGAGAAATTCACATCGGAGATCGGCTGGCCGTCGTCCTCAAGATACGGCGTGAGCCTGCTCGCGGCGAACGTTGGCCCTTCCGCGACCCAGATGTTGCGCTTCCCTTCCTGATTGAACGTCCAGGCGACGCGATTGGCGGTCTTGGCGACCGTCAAATTCTCAGGAAACGGCGCACTCATGAGTTCTTCCAGAGTGACGCTCTTCTGCGCCCACGCGCGCGGCGCCGAGCACACCATCGTAAGCACCAGCAAAACGCACTTTTTCATCTTCATCTCCGCCGTTTGTTGTCCCGAGCGAAACCGAGAACTTTTCCGCGCACGCCTAATCCGCCGGCCGGCGCGCCACGAGACGCTCAATCGAAACCCTCGGCACATCTAGCGGGCCCGAAATCTTCAGCACATAGCCTTGTTCCGGCAAACTCGAACCGGTTTGATTGTCGATCAGAGTTTGTAAGGTCAAATCGGAGTCTTGCACAAAGCTCAGCGTGCCTTTGAGCAGAGTCATCTCCGAGGCGCCATCAAGGCGCAATCCCGGAAAGACGATGCCCCGATCGCGCACCAGGAACGTACCCTGCCCTGAAGCCCAATGCGACGCGCCTTCGTGCGGCGCGCCATCAGTCATGCTTGCGCTCACATCCCAACCGCGAAATTCGACGTCTCGCAGTTTGAGCTCGCCCTTGCCAGCCAGGTGCTGCAGCAGTTCCTCTCGGCCCACGCCTTGCGTAGTGAGATGCACAGTTCCCGAAGCGAGTCCGGTAAATCGTTCCGGCAAATTGCCGGGAGACGGAATTTGCTGCAGATCTACGCGGTCGAGCTCTGCGCTCACATCGTAGGACGGCCGTGGTAAGAAAACAGCACGAACCTTGGCACGCAATCTTCCGCCAGCGCAGCGAGCTTCGGCCTGGCGCACCTCCAAATGCAAATCGTGCAATGCGCCGCTGGCGCGTACTTGGCCGAGCTTGATCTTCTCCACCGTAAACTCGTCTACGCGCAGCTCACCTTCGGCGTTTACGTGCCGCAAAAGTTCGCTGGCCGCCGGATTCGCCGCGCTTCCGCCGAGCAGAGAGGCCAGGAGACGTTGCAGCCAGCCGGGCCTTGCGCGCGGGCCCATCCAACGATCGAGGTCCGCGGCGTCCAAATGATCGGCATGAAGCTGGAAATTCCACTTTGCGCCGCCATCCGCATCGAGCCCAGCCTGCGCGAGTTGTCCGGACCAAGTGGCGCCGAACCCTTCCGCGTCCGTGACGCTGGCACTGCGCAGTCCATCGTGCCAATCTAGCCGCGCCTTGTTCAAGAGCAGCGGCTGATTAAGCCCGGCAACCTGAAATGTCGCTCTGTTCATGTCGACGCGGCCGCTCCAGGCCTTCATCGCGGCCGCATTGTCCCACTGATAGTGCAGCTCAGCCGATACGGGGCCGGTCAATTCCCACCCGCGATTCATTGGCCGTCCCAACGCGGACATAATTCTCAGCACATCCTCCACATTTTCCATTCGGCCGTCGATGCTCACGCCTCCAACACGCTTGCTGAAATCGTGTGTGAAGCCGATCTCCACCGTGCTCTTGCTCTCGGCGGCGCTCCGTCGTTTCGTCGTCACGGCGCCCGTCGTCGCCGTTTCGCTGGGTCCGGGCGACGCGTAGGTGATCTGTACCGGCGCGAGCTTCAGATTCGCCCGCTGGCGCCCGCCCTGGAACGCGCCGATTCGCAGAGGTGCATCCAATCCGGGAATCCGCACTTCTCCGCCCAGGCTGGAGAACGCTGTTTCGCCAACCTCCAACGGCCACCCGCGCAAAGTAATCGCGCCAGTGAAGAACTGCTCCGCAACAATCGCGTTATTCACATTCGGATCGAACGCGCGATACCACGTCAGCAGGTCGGCCGCTTGGATTCCCGCGGAATCAAGCCGGACTTCCCACGCAGGCGCGGCGTTCAACGCAAAGCGCGCGCTGCCACGGAGGTTAGACTTCGCGGTTTCCACGACCAGGCGCTCCGCGGAGATATTGCGCATTCTAGCGTTCCAGTGCCCTTCGAGATTTACATTCGCAGCGGGATTGTCCGAGCGTTCGGTCAGATCCCATCGATGAATCTGAGCGGCGCGCGCTTGTGCCGAAAAGGTCCAGTCGCCGGGCTGCATCTCAGCGCCGGCGATTCGATCGCTGGTGCCGCTCTTGGCGGTTCCATCCAGCGCGAAGACGCCGCGCACTCCATAGTCCTGACCGCGCAGCAACCGGAACAAATCAGCAAGGGAAACCTTGCCCCACTGCACGTGGACCTCGGCAGGTTGCAGGCGAGCCGAGGTTCCCGCAACGTCGCCGCGCACCAACATCGTGCCCGTGGATTGCAGTGTCACACCGCTGCGCCAGGGCTGCGCTTCGAGCTGCAAGCGCCATCGGCCGGAGGAGACTTGTTCTACGCTGCCGGAAACTCCCAGGAACGCGAACGGCAGTTTTTCATCGCCCATTTTGAAATTGATGCGGCCATCATTGATGTCAATTTTCTGCAGCCGGTTCGAAGGCGTTTCTTGCGGGCGCGGGCCATAGAACCGCGAGCCAGCCCCAAGGGTCGACTTCGCTGGCGGCAGCCAGCGCTCCAGATTCCATTCCCCTGCGTCGTTGCGCACCAGGATCAGGCTCGGCCGGCTCAGCGACAGCGTGCCAAACTCAAAGTGACCCCGCAGCAAGCCGCTCCATCTCAAGCCAGCGGTCAGATGCTCAGCACGGAGGAAATATTCGTTTCCGAACGCGGGATCCTCCCCGATGCTCACCTGCTCGGCGTCCAGCACGAGACCAGGCAGCAGCAGGATATTGAAGTGGCGAACCTCGACGGTTCTCCCGAAGGCGCGCTCAAGGCGCGCGACCAGGTATTTGTGAATGCCTGTCGCGCGCGCCAGAAAGGAGGCCCCGATTTGCGCGGCGATCAAGAGTGCCCCGATCGACAGCGCGAGTCTCCACCATTTGCGTACAAGCTGCATGATGTTCGAGAGTTTCGCAGACTGCCCAGCAAATGGGAAGCGATGCAGGTCCGGGGCCCGCTCAATGCACGGTGCGCAACATTCGACTCCACCGCGTGCGCTGCGGCAAGTGCAACAGCGTGTCAACCACACTCTTCAGCCGTTGCAGAAACGTGCTCTGCCCATAGTCCGCGCTGCTGGCCTCCACCGACCAGTAGATCAAAAAAGGCCGGCCCATGATGGCATCGCGGTCCACAAATCCCCAGTAGCGGCTGTCCAGGCTGTGATCGCGATTGTCCCCCATCACGAAATATTTTCCAGGCGGCACGACGATCTCTTCTCCGCGCACGTATTTCTTGATCTCGTGCGCCCATTCCATCACAACCGGGCTGGCGTACAACTGGTTGCCCATCGGCGGAAAAGCATAGTTCAGCGGATCGTACCCGGCGCCGGGGTCGTGCACCACGTATGGTTCGTTCAACACTCTGCCATTCACGTACACTCGCTGATCTACAACTTTCAGCCGATCGCCCGGCAATCCAATCACTCGCTTCACAAAATGCTGATGATCCAGATAAGGATATTTGAAGACGATGATGTCGCCGCGCTCAAGCGGCCGGTAGGGCAACAGCTTTTCATACCAGGCGCCATGCCCGCCAAAAATAAACTTATTCACCAGCAAGTGGTCGCCAATCAGCAGAGTTCCTTCCATCGACGCCGAAGGGATTTTGAACGCCTGCACAATAAACGTCGTCCCGAAAAGCGCCAGGATCACCGTCACCAGCAACGACTCCAGGTACTCCGAAAGGGTCGCCTCATCGCCGCGGCGCCCTGGCTTCTTGGCTCCTTCGAGAGATACAGCTTCCCGAGTTGTGCTCTCTTCAGCCATTTCGTGTCAGCTTCTCATTGCGGTTTGTTCCAACCGCTCCAACGCTGTCCTGGCAGCTCGCTGCTCAGCTTCCTTTTTTGTGTTTCCTTGCCCCGAAGCCATGCAAGACCCATCGACCCACACTTCCACCTGGAATGTCTTCTGGTGATCAGGGCCGCTCTCGGCGGCCAGCCTATATTCCGCGGGTGGTTTCCCGCGACCCTGCAGAAATTCCTGCAAAGCCGATTTGCGGTCGGTCTCGAATAAGTTGCTGCCACGCTCTTCCAGCGCGGATTCGAAAAGCGTAGTTCGCAGCATTTCCCGCGCCGCCGCCAGGCCGCCATCAAGATAAATTGCGGCCACTACGGCTTCAAACGCGTCCGCCAGCAGTGCGGGTTTCTCCCGGCCGCCGGTTTTTTCCTCACCGCGGCCGAGGCGGAGATGTCCGCCCAGATGCAGCCGGCGAGCCGCCAGATCCAGAGCTTGTGCATTTACTAGTCGCGCCCGGCTCTTCGAGAGCTGTCCTTCGCTCCATTTCGGAAATTTCTCCAGCAGATACTCGCTAGCCAACAAATCCAGGACGGCGTCGCCCAGGAACTCCAACTGTTCATTGTCCTCCGCTGGCTCAACATTCTCCTCGTCCGCGGCTCGCAACTCCGGAAGAGCCGAGCTATGCGTCAGGGCGCGCCGGAGCAATTCGGGGTTCTGGAACTTGTGGCCCAGCCGGTCCTCGAACCGCTCATCCTTGTTGGTCATTGCGGAAACAGTCGAGCAAATCCGGCCCGATCAATTCGGGGCGCTTAGCTGCGTAGAGCCTTGCTTCTTAGCCTCTTCTGCGCTGCTCTTGCACGTCGCTTGCAACGAGCTGGATACCAACGCGCATTTGGAGAACGCTGCCGCCGCGGCATCAAAGTGCGATGTCTGCTTGTCCGCGACGCCGAGCAGGTAGTAGTTCACGGGGTCAGGTTCGGGATGGAAATCGGCCTTTACAGACTGCTCCAGCTCCGGGATGGCCTCGGAAAATTTCCCCCTCCTTATGTAGACCAATCCGAGCCCGCCGTGCGCCATCACCAGCGTATCGTTCTTGGCATTGATAAAGGCTTCGTCGGTCAGATTCTCAGGCTTGGGCAGTGTCGGGGTAATCTCAATCGCGCGTTTTGAATACAGCTCGGCCTTGTCCAGTTGCTTCGCCGCATCGGGTGCCTTGGCGTTATACGTGCGAGCCAGCGTCTGCGCCATCACCGCGAGCACCGGCGCGTCGTTGGGATTCATCTCAATTTCCTTTTCCCCGGCGTCCAGCATTTTCGGCACCTGCTGTGTCGCGAAATACCCCGACACCAACGATTGATACATCGTCGGACGGTAGCGGCTTTGCGGATACTTCTGCAGGAATTCCTCCGCCAGTTGAATCCTCTTGTTGGGGTCGGCGGCTTGTTGAACCACCTTGGAAGCAGACTCCTCTTCAGGGCTGGCTGCCGCATTGTCCATCGAAAGAGGAGCGGGATTCGGCTGCTTATCTTTGTCGGCCTGCGCCGGCGGTTGTTGCTGTTGTTGGGCCGGTTTGCTCTGCCCGCCTTGCGGTCCACTCTGCGCCCCGGCCGTTGCCGCGCCGCACATTAGAAATGCCGCGAGCGCTCCCACGCCCACCCAGTCGTTCCATTTCTCTCTCATCACTCTACCTCGCAGATTTAAATTTAGTTCTGGGGTCCGTGGGCTTGCGTCGCACTCCTGCAAATATTGCAAATATTTAGATGCTCCGCACGGACCCATTTCTCTACGGTCTTTCCGGCGGCTTGCCTCCGCTGAACGCCGCAAGACCCTTTCGCGCCGCTTGCCGTGCTTGGTCCGGACTCCCCGTAACGGCCAGCGCTTCCTGATATTGTGCCTTAGCCTGATCAGCCTGCCCCTCATCATCGTAGATCCGGGCTAGATAAACATGCGACCAGGCCAACACCATGGGGTCATCGGCGGCGGCGTGCTCACCAGCGGTCAGCCGGCCGAAGACTTCCTTGGCTCTAACGCCGTCGTGATCCATCAGCGCCACCAGCCCGATACCGTACCACGCGCGCGTTTGCTCCGGATACTTCGCCAATACTTTTTGAAACGACGATTCCGCCGCACGCGGATTCTTTTCCGCGATCCTTCGTTCTCCTTCCGTCAGTGCGGCGATTGCATCAGGATCGTTCGGAATTGTGGACGGGGCCAGCTTCCTCCTGCGTGCGACCTCCTCGCTCGCGGTCTCATCCGGCTTCGCGGCGGGTGTTACCGGGGCAAATCTTACCGCTTGCAAGCGCTTGGCCTCGGCATTGACGTCGATGGCCCTTACCATCTCCGGGAAAAACAACCTCATCGAAGGCTCCGACCTTTCGAAGTTCCCCAGCGCCGCAAACAGCGGCCTCACCAGCACATACCCATCCGCGTCGTCCATGTCCATCGCCGCCTCGCGCTCGCTCGGCGACATCCGTTTCAACTTCAACTCCACGGCTCGCACCGTGCACTCCGCGAAATACGACGGAAAATCGTCCTTCAGGTCCGGCACCAGCCGCGGCGCGTGGGCCGCAGCTTCAAACAATGGTCTCTTCACCGCAACGACATGCGGATATTGCAGCGGCAGCGGATCGAGCAGAAAATGCAGATACGCGTGGCGCACCGTATCGGTCGGCAGATCGTCGCCTCCGCTCAACACAATGGCATAGTGGTCTCCAAAGTTGCGCACATTCGTTATGCGCCCCACCAGCGGCTCCACAATCACCATGAACGTGCGCGGATTCGAATTATTCATGATCTCGCGCAGATAGTTCGTGGCCACGAAAACGATTTGCGACACCGAGTCGTGCAAATGCTCGATTTCTCGGTTGTACAAAGGCTGCAGTTCTCGCCACATCCGGCCGATCTTCTGCTCTTGATAGTAGCCCGAAAGGATTTCGCTGAATCCTTCGAGCGCGATGACCTCCGGAGGCAATTCGTCGCGCCGCAGGGTCAGCTCAAACTTCGGAGCCGCGCCGGAAACCAATCCAAACCAGACGTACTGCGAAAGCATCGCGCCTTCGTCAGCCAACTGGTGCTTCTTATAAAACTCGCGCACCGCCTCCACCGCCGGGCCTTGCTGGTGTTGCATTCGCTCGCGAAGCTGCGCGCGCAGCGGATGCCAGTTGGCCGCGCTGACATCGGACTCAAATCCCGCCGCCAGCAGCGCGCACATCGTGGTGAACATCGCTTCGCTGCCGTCCACCGTCACATTCGTGATTGGACTCGGCCGCAACCGCGGTCCCAAAGGAGGCGCATTCTTCGGTGCCGGCGCTTGCGCATTCGCCGCAGTCGGCCACAACACGGCGCTGCAACACAGCAGTAGCAAAAAATGTAAAAGGGATTTGGTCATGAAGCCCGTATCGGTCCTGTTCCTTACGATCCTCGCGCCACCGCAATGACATGCCAGTTCTTGTTTTTTCGACAAGCCGCCCGCATCCTGCCAACATACAAGGCGTCACAGTGAAGAGTCAAGGAATCCGCTCGTATTTCTCCAATTCTTACGGCCAACGTTGCAACCTACAAAGGCATCTGTTTAAGTGAGATGCATCATTGCGCCTCTTATGATTTCCGCGAGTATGAAGAAATCCCGTAGGCCGTTATTGCCGTGCTGTGCTGTTGTGGCGCTCTTGGCCTCCTCCGCCGCGCCCCTTCGCGCACAACTCGATCGTCAAGGCACTTCCCCGCCGGCGCAGTCGACCGAAGCGAGGAAGCAACCTCCCTCCGGCAAGCGCCGCATCTCCCAAGAAGTTCAAATTACCGGCGACCAGTCCTGGTCCGATACCGGAATCGACGTGCAGCCCGGCGAACACATTGTCGTCATCGCGACGGGCAAGCTCCGCTACGCCGACGCCAAGGAAAACAACAACCCCGACGGCATCACGCGCGGCTTCAAGGACCTGCTCCGGATTCTGCCGTTCAACGGCGCGGGCCGCGGCGCTCTGATCGGCCGCGTCGGCGATGCGGAAATTGCGCAGCCTTTTCTCCTGGGCGCCAACCGCGATGTCGTCACTCCCGTTTCCGGGCGGCTTGCCATCGGCATCAATCAAGCCAGCGACGACCTCGGCGAAGGCACCTACACCGTGCACGTCGATATCCACGCTCCCGATCCAGGTGCGGTCTACCACCCAGCGCGCCAGGTCAAAACCGTTTCAGGTGTCGACGCCAGTGTCTTCACCAAGCTTCCGCGCCGCATTGCGGACAAAGATGGCAACCCCGGCGACATGGTCAACTTCCTCATCCTCGGCTCCGAAGACACGATGCAAAAAGTTTTCACGGCTGCCGGGTGGGTCAAGGTGGACGCCGACGTGCGCGGCACCGTGCTCCACGGCATCCTCGAAAGCATTTCCATGGAATCGTATCTCACTATGCCCATGAGCCCACTGTACCTCTTTGGCCGCTCACAGGATTACGGCTGGGCGCGTGCCGAACCCATCAAGGTGGTGGCCTCCCGCAATCACTTGCGCATCTGGAAAGCGCCCTTCCAGGTCGATGGGAAAACGCTCTGGGTCGGCGCGGCCACCCACGACATTGGCTTCGAGCGCGACGAACGCAACAACGGCGTAACCCACAAGATCGATCCCGATATCGACCTCGAGCGCGATTACGTCGAGAAAACCCTCATCTCCACGGGCCTGGTCGCCGAGGTCACCCATGTCCTGCCCGCCGACGCGCTCAAGAAAGCAAGAACCGCCACCGGCGGCTCGTTCCATTCCGACGGCCACGTTCTTGTCCTGAAGCTCAATGAATCCGCCGCAGATGTCTCCGCCAAATCGTCGAGCCCACGCTAAGCGCGCTCCCTGCGGCCACTTTTCGCCTATGCTGGCGGGCTGTCGTGCGCCTC
>WNFA01017098.1_pt1 | contig 13863 bp, 11 predicted proteins | sample 5400481 | NCBI WGS metagenome assembly WNFA01 (sample SAMN13153340, study PRJNA577476) | soil metagenome | isolation source: 120 cm saprolite under Douglas fir tree site 2 hole 1 replicate 2 | place: USA:California | collected 2015-04-18 | reverse complement strand
CAGATGGAACCATTTGACAAGTCCTGGATGGGTCGACCAGACAGTCTGTCAAAAGCCTTTTCCTCGTTGGCTCCATTCGCCTTGTTTCTGTCGTATGCAGTAGGAGACTACGCCTGGCACTCAGACGGACACTACGCCAACCTGACGATAGACGATGCGTGGCTGACACAGCCGTACGGTCGTCTTGATTACCCCGCTCTGTTGGCCGAAATGGAGAGGCATCATTTCCATACGACTATCGCTTTCATCCCCTGGAACTTCGATCGTAGCGAGCCCGCGTTGATTGCTCTATTTCGTGCGCACCCAGAGCGGTTCTCGATCTGCGTTCACGGCAACAACCATACCCACCGGGAATTCGGCGACTATGCTGCGCATCCGCTTCGCGAGCAGATCGCCGATATCAAACAGGGTGTCGCTAGAATGGAGCGATTCCGCGCCCTGACGGGCATCCCCTATGATCGATTCATGGTTTTCCCTCACGCTGTGGCGCCTGAGGAGACCTTCGGAGCGCTCAAGACATATGGATTCCTCGGCACGGCGAACTCTTCGAACGTCCCCGCGGGAGCCTCATTTCCGACTGATCCCACGTTCTTGCTGCGGCCGTCTACCGTGGCCTATGCGAATCTTCTGAGCCTGTCCCGCTATCCCACTGGCGGAGATATCCCGGGATTGGAGATCGCGATCCAGTCCTTTCTGGGCAACCCACTGCTGTTTCACGGTCACCAGGACCTTTTTGAAAAAGGCATCGGTGCGTTTAACGGCTTCGCAGACCTTGTGAATCAGGTTCAACCAACCACGCAATGGGTGAGCCTGGGTGAGATTGCCCGGCACTCGCACCTGGTCCGCCGGCGCGAAGACGGCGGGGTTGATGTGCGGATGTTTTCTAACGAAATGGACTTGAGAAATCCGTCGGGAGGGGATGCCATCTTCTATATTCAACGGGAAGAGAGTCTCTCATCGGCCATTCGTTCTTTGACGGTTGACGGCGCTCCCGCGGCTTTTGAGAATTCCCGCGGTAGGTTGACGCTTCGCTTGATCGTTCCCGCGCGCCAGGTGAGGACGCTTCGTATCGTGTACCAGAATGATTTGGATCCAGCGCGTCAGGACGTTCGCAAGGGGGATGTCTATGCATATGTCCTTCGGAGGGTGTCCGACTTCCGCGACTTGCAGCTTTCGCGATTCTCCTGGGGCGCGGCCGTTACCAGGGCTTACTACCGTCACGACTGGGATTCAATCGAACTTTACCTGGAGGGGAAATGGTGGGCCGGCGTGTTGTGTATTGGGTTAGCGTTTGCCGGACTGCGCTATTGCCGGCGGAGGGCCGGAAAACGAGCTGTGGAGAGAGCTGCCACGAACTAATCCCTTGAGAAGCTCGACCAGTTCAGGCTGTGAAGCGAAATCCTCAAAGTCCAGGAAACGCAAGGCCGAACCCTGATCATCATGCGGTGAACAGAACACTACGGGAGGCGAAGCGCCAAGTCATGAGAGGTTACTGGTTGGCTGCACATTTTGCGAGTCCGACAACTGGGTTCGACGTGGGTGCGAGCCACAAGTTAACCGCTGGGTGTCGTGAGGAGACCATTTGAAGCCCTTTGAGATAAACGACGCGTTCCGGCCCGCTGCGGTCGAACTGCGTCAACGCGCTGTCCAGGGTGCTGGCATCACGTTGCTGTCCGGGGGCGTCGGGTTAGCCATACAGGTCATCGCCACCGTCGTTCTGGCCCGGCTGTTGACGCCAGCGGATTTTGGACGGGTCGCCATGGTCACCGCCTTTAGCCAGCTTTTCATGAACTTTGGACTGAATGGGTTGACCGAGGCAGTAGTACAGCAAGACGAAGTCACTCATGACCAGGCGAGCAGTTTGTTCTGGATTAATCTTGGTGCCGGTTTTCTGCTCACCATCGGGTTTGCCTTTGCGGGATCTTTGCTAGCACGGTTTTACCACGATCCGAAGGTGGCGCACGTCGCTGTCGGCCTCTCTCTCACAATTCTCCTTACCAGCGTCTCGGTTCTCCATTTGGCCCTCCTCAAACGGGCGATGCGCTTCGCCGATGTGTCGTTCAACGATGTCTACGCCCGGATTGTTTCTGTGATCGTGTCCGTCGTCTTCGGTCTTGCCGGGTGGGGCTATTGGGCCTTGGTCTTGGGCACGGTGGCACTGCCCCTAACCACCGCCATCGGGGCCTGGTTCATGTGCCGATGGGTGCCCGGCCGTCCCCGCCAGATTGCAGCTACCGGTTCCATGATCCGGTTTGCCATCCACATCTACGGACGTTTCTCTCTAGGCTATTTCACCAACAACCTTGACAACTTTCTTGTGGGCTGGCGCCTTGGCCCGACGCCTTTGGGTTTTTACAAGAAGGCGTATGACCTGTTCGCTCTTCCGTCCAACCAACTCTCGACCCGCCTGACCATCGTTGCTGTGTCCGCGTTGAGCCGCCTGCGACAGGACTCTGGCCAGTACAAACGGTATTTTCTCGGTGCGTTGGGCGTCATGGCGTTTGTAGGCCTGGGGCTCAGTGCGGACCTGACACTAATCGGCAAGGACCTCATTCTCGTGCTACTGGGCCCGAAGTGGGCAGAGTCGGGGCGGATTTTCACGCTTTTCGGGCCCGGAATCGGGTTCATGCTTCTCTATTGCACCCACGTCTGGCTCCACATTTCCCTTGGAAGGGCGGACCGCTGGTTTCGCTGGGGCATCGTGGACTTGATCGTGACGACCGTCTTCCTGCTCGTCGGACTCCGGTGGCATGCGGAAGGAATCGCAGTGGCTTGGGTCGCTTCCTACTGGATAATCACGCTGCCCGCGCTATGGTACGCAGGGAGACCGATACAACTTGGAATCTCCTCGGTGATTGCCGTCATATGGAGGTACGTTCTTGCGTCCCTGATAGCGGGCGGCGCCACGTTCTTGATTGCACGGGCGATTCCATCTCTGGGCGCAGGTTCGGGCGCGCTGTGGGCCTTTGGCCGCATCGTCGTTGTCTCCGCGCTGTTTGCGGGTGTGTATCTCGGTACGGTTATCTCGTTGCATCGAGGCTGCGCACCCCTCAATCGACTGGCGGAGCTCTTTCGGGAGATGACCTCACGGGGCAAGTTCTCGAGGCCGGTAGCGGGGTCCGAACAGGTGGTGCATGGTTTCGAAGGCCTCCAACAGGAAGTCTTGGCTGCGACCGAGATCTCAAGACGGGGCCTCGACGAAATAGCAAAAGTGTGAACCACTGAAGCGGGCGACGGCTGGAGAGGCGTGTCCGGCAACGCTGCGAGCTTAACTAGAACTCAGGCGAACAAATGCAATTTCGAATCCCAAAGCGGATCATTCAAACCGGAAAGACCCCGCAACAGCCGTTACGTAACCAGGCCATGATGTCGAACCTACGACTCCTGAACCCGGATTATGAATACATGTTTTTTGATGATCGACAAGTGGAAGAATTTATCGACGCAGAATTTCCGCAATACCGAGCGGTTTTTGATTCCTTCCGCGTCCCCATTCAACGGTATGATTTTTTTCGCTATCTGGCCGTCTACCGCCGCGGCGGCTTCTATTTTGACCTGGACGTATTGCTGGCCTCAGGCCTATCAAGTTTGTTGGAGTTGGGCTGCGTCTTTCCGTTTGAGGGCTTAACCTTCAGTCCTTTCCTCCGCACCCACCACAACATGGATTGGGAAATTGGGAACTATGCGTTCGGCGCGGCAGCCGGGCATCCTTTTCTTGAGGCAATAATCGAAAACTGTGTGAGGGCCCAGAAGGATCCAGCCTGGGTCAAACCCATGATGCGCGGGCTGCCCCCGCTATCCCGAGCGGAATTCCTTGTTTTGAACACGACTGGCCCTGGATTGATTTCCCGAACCCTTGCCGAGAATCCGGAGCTGGCCAAGGCGGTCAGTGTTCTTTTCCCCGACGATGTGTGCGACCTTAGCTCGTGGAACCGCTTCGGGGATCTTGGTATCCATTTGATGGAAGGGTCCTGGCGGGTCAAGACGGGATACCTGCGTAGGCGGCTAGCCCAGCACCTGGAGGCGTGGAAGCTTAAGAGACTCTTGCAACAGAGCGTTAAGCTTGGAAAGACCAGGTCCTACATCCCGAGAGCCTATCCTGGCGGAATCGAGCGGCGACCTGCCCCGACAGACGTTCAGAGACCTCTGGTATCGATTCTCATTCCTGCTTTTAACGCAGAAGAATGGATCGCCGGCACCATCCGTGCTGCCCTAGCGCAAACCTGGCAACCCAAAGAGATCATCGTCGTTGACGACGGATCCACCGATCGGACACTGGCAATTGCGCGGCAGTTTGACTCGGACGGCGTCCGCGTAGTCACGCAGAAGAATCAAGGTGCCGCTGCTGCCAGGAACCACGCGTTTTCGTTGAGTCAGGGCGATTATATCCAGTGGCTCGATGCCGACGATCTGCTGGCGCCGGACAAGATTTCCCGGCAAATGGAAGTATTAAAACAGGGAGTCAGCGGACGCACCCTGCTGTCGGCGGCCTGGGGCCGTTTCATCTACCGGCCGCGCCGCGCTCAGTTTATCCCGACGGGATTGTGGGAAGACCTGGCGCCCGTGGAATGGATGCAGCGCAAGCTGGAGCAGAATGCGTATATGCAAACTGCCACTTGGCTGGTCAGCAGGGAACTAACCGAAGCGGCGGGGACGTGGGATACAAGGCTGTTGGGTGACGATGATGGCGAGTATTTTTGCCGCGTGTTGCTGGCCAGCGACGGCGTAAGATTTGTGCCTGCGGCCAAGGTGTTTTACCGCTCCTTCGGGTCCGATACCCTCAGTTATGTCGGGTGTTCGCCGTCCAAGCAAGAGGCACAGTGGCTCTCCATGCAGTTGCATATTCGTTATCTGCGGTCGATCGACGACAGTCCGCGATCTCGTGCGGCTTGTTTGCAGTACTTGCGGACCTGCCTGATCTACTTCTACCCCGAAAGACGCGACATCGTGGAGCAGGCAAAAAAGACGGCCATGGAACTGGGAGAGGGACTGGGTGTCCCGCGCTTGTCCTGGAAGTATTCCTGGATTGAGAAGATCTTTGGCTGGGGCCCCGCCAAGTGGGTTCAGCGATCGTCCCGAAGAATCAGGTGGTCGCTGGAAGGGCGGCTGGATAAAGCGCTCTTTCGCATCGAAGACCGAAGGCTGGCGGCGAGTCCCGGGAATCGGAGAACGGAAGCAGACACCTCCTTGATGGTAACGCCCATTGCAGCACTCCCTCACGATTACGAGCCACCGCTGCCGAAGTAACGCGGGTAATCCCCGAACCCGATCCGCGATCGCGAGGCGGGGCACGCCTACTCAACAGGACTAGAGGAAGGGAAATAGAAACCGTGAGAGCTTGCATGGTGGCCTATACGTTTTACGAGGCCGACAACCGAGTGCGGCGCTATGCCGAGACCCTCGCCAAACGGGGCGACGAGGTGGATGCCATCGCCCTGCGCCGCGACGGGCAGCCGGCGTTCGAGGTGATCCGGGGCGTGCGCGTCTATCGCGTCCAGAAGCGAGCGATCGATGAAAGAGGCCCCTTCAGCTATCTGAGAAAGCTGCTATTGTTCTTCTTGCGGTCGGCGTGGATGCTGGCTGTGCACAATCTCCAAGCGCCTTACGACCTCATCCATGTTCACTCGGTTCCCGACTTTGAAGTCTTCGCCACCATTGTCCCGCGATTGATGGGTGCGAAAGTGATTCTCGATATCCACGACATTGTCCCGGAATTCTATGTCAGCAAATTCAAAGTCAGTGAGCGCTCACTCGCCTTCCGCCTGTTGGTCCTGATGGAAAGGTTGTCCTCCGCGCGCACTTCCGGCCAACGGCGATTTCGTGATGTGTTACCCGGGGACGCTGAATTGGCATCAGGGGTTGGACCTCGCGATTGATGCGGTTGCAGTGCTGCGCGACCAGGCCCCTCATCTCAAGTTCCTTATCATTGGCGATGGGCCAGACCGCGAGAAACTCAAAACCATGGTTCAGCAGGGACGGCTGGAAGACCGGGTAGTGCTGAAAGGGTTCATTCCAATCGAAGAGGTGGCCGAGACGATGGCCAGCGTCGACCTGGGAGTGGTCCCTAAACGGGGCGATTCATTCGGCAACGAGGCGTTCAGCACAAAAATTATGGAATTCATGGCGATGGGCGTCCCCGTTCTCGCCGCCAAGACCCGCATTGATCAGTATTATTTCAATGATCGTCTCGTGCAGTTCTTCGCCCCGGGGGATGTGGATGATCTTGCCGCGAAAGTCCTGGAATTGGTTCGGAACCCGGCCAAATGCGATGCCCTGCGTGCGAGTGCAGCGGAATTTGTCGAGCAGAACAACTGGGACGTGAAAAAAGGGGCGTATCTGGATCTCGTGGATGGTCTCGTGCGGAACGGACACGGTGCGCGCGTCGTGTGAGTGCGAACCCGGTTCGGATTCGCGAAGACCTAATTCACTGACCCTCGGAATAAGGCATTCAGCGTATAGTCTTTCTTTTAGCGGACATTACACTCTGGCAGGCCGCTAAAGAAAGTCGACATCCATTTTTAGCGTCTGTGACCAAACTTTCCAAAGATTCGCAAGCACCTGTCAGATGGGCCCCCGGTAACGCGCTGTAACAATTAACCCAAAATCGCAGCCGGAACGCCCGGCAAACGGAGTCCTTATGAAACGGTTCTTCTTCTCGACGATTCTCCGAGGGGGACTGGCAGCGCTAATTACGCTGGGAAGCCTCGGCGCGACCGGCTATGCTCAGGTCATCACCACGTTTGATCCCCCCAATTCAATTTACACAGTTCCGCAAGCCATCAACCCTTTTGGCCAGATCACAGGCTATTACCAAGACGCGAATGGCTTCCCCACCCACAGTTTTCTGCGGCAGCCGGACGGCACGTTTACCACGTTCGAGGTCCAGCAAACTGACGGCTCCTGGTCAACTTTTGCCACAGACATCGACCTTTTTGGCCAGATCACGGGCTACTTTATCCGGCCATTCCTCACCCGCAGCTTCCTGCGGCAGATCGATGGCACCATCGTCCTATTCGATGGATTTCCTAGCTCGGATGCAACGCAGCCCGCAGCGACCGAGCCGGCGCCTAATCCAGATTGCCCCGTAGACGGTACTCTGGCCCTGGCTATCAATGGGGAAGGGCAGATCGCGGGATCGTACGTCCCCGGGGCCTTCTGTAGAGGCTTTCTGCGCCAGCCGGACGGCACCACGACCGATTTCGAGGTACTGCCCCAGTCGGAGAACCTCATCCCGACTACGGTCCCACAAGGCCTCAACCTATTAGGCCAGATCACGGGGTATTTCCGCGACGATAACGGTTTCCGCGGTTTTCTACGGAAACCGAACGGCCGCATCGTCCGCTTCGATCCGCCTAATTCAACTCGCACGACTCCACGAGCCATCAATCTTTGGGGGCAGATCACGGGGCATTATCAAGACGCAAATTCCGTAGTTCACGCCTTTCTTCGGCGGCCGAGCGGCGCCATCATCACGTTCGATCCCTCTGGGTCGATCAATACGCAAGCCACTGCCATTAACCTGAAAGGCCAGATCACTGGCTACTACGCCACCGCGGACGGCACATACCACGGGTTTCTGCGGAGGCAAAACGGTAACATCGAGACTTTTGATGTCCCCGGAGCGGGTCTGGGAGGCACTTTTCCGAAGGGCATCAATGCATTCGGACAAATAACAGGGTACTACCAGGCCGCGAACTTCGTCCTTCACGGCTTCGTTCGCAGCGCGCATTAGCAAACCGATGGCGATGGAATTGGAAGAGCAACTGAGCATCGCAAGCTTCTCCGGGAAATACTTCGGATTAAGAAGAATGGAACATCCTCAATTTTTTACCAGCAAGCCCGGTCCAAGTGGGGCACGCGATTCGATACGATAGTCCGCGGCGTTTAGGACATGCCCCCACAACCAGGATTCAGTGACACTCCACACCTTAAATCCCCTTTTCGACAGTCGCTGGACTGACCTCACAGATCACCATCCAAGCGCGTCGGTATTCCATCAGCGCGGCTGGCTTGAGGCACTCAGCCGTACATATGGTTACGAGCCTTTGGTGCTAACCAGCGCGCCCGAGGGACGGCCGCTGAGCAATGGCATTGCTTTCTGCCGGGTGTCAAGCTGGATCACTGGAACCCGATTGGTGTCGCTTCCATTCGCAGACCACTGTGATCCCCTTGTAAGTTGTCCTGGCGACCTTCCCGAATTCGCGAAATGGCTGCGCGCCGAATGTGATCGGCGGGCATGGAAGTATGTTGAACTACGGCCAATGTTTTGCGGTGAAGAATCGGGCCTCTTCACGCGAGATCAAACATACTTCTTGCACACCCTCGATCTGTCCCCGACGTTGGAACAGATCTTCCGGAGCTTGCACAAGGATTCCATCCAGCGCAGGATCCGCCACGCAGAGAGGGAGGGGCTTACTTACGAGACAGGGTGCTCTGAGCAGATGGTCCAGGAGTTCTACCACATCTTGGTGATGACCAGGAAGCGTCACCAAGTACCTCCTCAGCCACGGGCATGGTTCCGAAACCTGGTTGAATGTATGGGCGACAAAATTCAGATCAGGCTGGCTCGAAAGAATGGAACGCCCATCGCAGCCATGCTGACGCTGCGACATCGCTCCTCTGTCGTTTACAAATACGGTTGTTCAGATGAGAGATCTCACAATCTTGCCGGCATGCCGTTTCTGTTCTGGAGGCTTATCGAGGAGAGTAAAGCGTCGGCTGCCGAAGAGATCGATTTTGGCCGTTCCGATCTGGACCACGAATTACTATCGGTATCCGCAAGCGGCGAAAAGAGCGACTTCATCGGGTTGGGGCCCGCGAGCAATGCGGCGAATTTTCTCTGTCTTGCCGGACTCCATTCTTCCTGCTGTCGGCCGGGTGTTGTACCGGCACATGGGGTAGGTCCGCAATTGGGCGACCGGTTCCGAATCGGATTTAAATGAGTACTGAATTGTTTCCCAGAGACGCCGCGGGCTCGGTCGAAGACTATCCATCGCAGTGGAGTCATGAAGGCTACTTCCGATTCGGTCCGGATGCGATGGGTTATGGCCGGTCATGGTCGGGCGGGCGCAAAGATGGAGCTGGGTCCCATCATGATGCGCTTTTGGATACCTCCATCCAGGATGCCAAGCTCATGCTGCCATTCGATCCGACAGAGGTCATAGACAATCTCCGGCTGGAACGTTACCCACACCTCCCCCGCAGTGGGTACGAGAACCTGCTGAAGAAGCTCTATTACTGGCTTAGGCCGCTTACCAACCAGTCCCTGAGAAAACAGATCCAGAGGTTCCACAACCGCAACTGGCAGAAGGTGTCGTTTCCCCGCTGGCCGGTGGATACGACGGTTGAGAACATCTGCGAATCCCTCATGCTATTGTCGCTCGAAGCCAAGGGTCTGGAGCGCATTCCCTTTGTCTGGTTCTGGCCACGGGGCGCTCGCGGCTGCGTCTTGATGACGCATGACGTGGAAACTGCGGCGGGGAGAGAGTTCTGTGAGGAACTGCTAGACATCGATGATTCCTTTGGACTAAAGGCTTCGTTTCAAATCGTTCCGGAAGAGCGCTACGCGGTGCCAGCGGAATTTCTCGCCGCGATCCGGAATCGGGGATGTGAAATCGCGATTCAGGACCTGAATCACGATGGGAAGCTGTTTGACGATAAGCGGGAATTCCTGCGCCGGGTTGCGCTCATCCATCGCTATGCGGCCGAGTACGGCGCGAAAGGGTTCCGGTCCGCTGTACTTTACCGGAAACCCGAGTGGTATGGGGCACTGAAGTTTTCGTTCGACATGTCGATACCGAATGTCGCGCACCTCGACCCGCAGCGTGGTGGCTGCTGCACCGTAATGCCTTATTTCATTGGAGACATTCTCGAATTGCCCGTCACCACGATTCAGGACTACACCTTGTTTCACCTTCTGAGCGAGCGGTCGATTGAGCTGTGGAAAACCCAGATCCATCGGATTATGGAGAAGAACGGCTTGATCAGCTTCATCGTTCATCCCGACTACATTACCGAACGCGACACCAGGTCAGCCTACGAGAGTCTGCTTCGGCACCTGCGCGAGCTGAGAGGAGAAACACCGCTCTGGTTTGCCCTGCCTTCTGAAATCGATTCTTGGTGGAGGGCCCGAAGCCAAATGTCACTCGTCAACGACGGGGTTTCCTGGCGTATTGTTGGGGAAGGGTCGGAACGCGCTGCACTGGCTTTTGGAAGGCGAGTGGATGGAAGGCTGGTTTACGACGTTGTAGATTCACCAGCGAGGGCATGAAGTTGATGACGGACAGGCCGTTGTGCCCCGCAAGAGCCTACGCTGACGATAGGGTCGTCGAAATCGAAACCAGGTTCAGCTTTCTTTCGGGTGCGAACAAGAGGGTTTGTACGAAGTTATGAAGACCATGCAGAGAAAAATGAACGTCGGTGAATGGGTTGAAGTCCGAAGCAAGGAGGAAATTCTGAAGACCCTCGACCGCAAGGGTCAGCTCGAAGGGACTCCGTTCATGCCCGAGATGTTCCGGTATTGCGGACAGAGATTCCAAGTCTACAAACGGGCACACAAGACCTGCGACTATACGACGTCTTATCCATACCACGTGCGCCGGCTCGAGGCGACAGTCCACTTGGAAACGCGATGTGACGGAGAGGCGCATGGCGGTTGCCAGGCGGGGTGCCTGCTCTACTGGAAGCAGGCCTGGTTGAAACCGGTCAGCGGTGATCCGAGGAGAGTTGCTGCGTTGATCACTACGACGCCCTTGGGAAAAGATGTTGACGCCGCGTCAGGTACCGGATGCAGCGAATCTGAGGTCTGGGCTAACACCCTGGCATCCTTCATCTATTCGATCTATTATCACCTCAGCCAGGCCGGGATTGGACTGGGGCCCGCGATGCGGTGGTTCTATAACAAGTTTCATCCGGTTTTGGGCGGCACGCTATTTCCCAGGAAGCCGGGACTTATCCCCGAGGGGACTCCCACTCCGTCGGGGACGCTGAATTTGCAGCCGGGCGAATTGGTCCGGGTGAAGTCGCACGAGGAGATCCTGAAAACGGTAGACAGCGGAAACAAGAATCGGGGCATGTACTGGGATGCAGAATTGGTGCCGTATTGCGGCGGCACCTACCGGGTCCTTAAGAGTGTCACCAAAATCATCGATGAGAAGACGGGAAAGATGCTGGAAATGAAAAACCCGTGCATCATCCTGGACTCGGTCGTGTGTCAAGCGCGATACAGCCAATGCCGCATGCTCTGTCCGAAGGAGATGTATCCATACTGGCGGGAAATTTGGCTGGAGAGAGTTGCGGCCAAGAGCGGCGCCGCCTCCGGCGAGGATGCATCGAAAATGATGTCCGTGTCGTCAAGCCGATACTAGTTAAAGATCGTCAGTTAAAGATCATCGCCGGTGCCGCATAAAGTGTTGGATCGGTTTTAGCATTGGCGGCTTTTGGCAAGCGGCATGAGCCGCTCGGAATGCACGAGACCTGCGATAAACGGAGAATGTGTAAACAATGAGTAGTCAGGACGAGCCTCTGGTAAGCGTCGTGACGCCGGTCTATAACGGCGCTTTATATTTGAAGGAATGTATTGAAAGCGTTCTGGCTCAAACCTATTCGAACTGGGAGTATATCATCGTTAACAATTGCAGTACGGACGAAAGCCTCCAGATTGCCCAAGAATACGCTCGACATGACCAGCGTATTCAAGTCCACAGTAATGACAGATTGTTGGACATAATGGCCAATCACAATCGAGCTTTCCGCCTTATATCTCCCGATAGCAAATATTGCAAGCAGGTGTCCGCCGATGATTGGCTGTTCCCGGAATGCCTGACACGCATGGTGAGCGTTGCCGAGGCAAACCCGTCAGTGGGCATTGTCGGATCATACCAACTTAGTGGAGGCAGTGCCGATGGGCGAAAGTGGTGTGTGAAATGGGCTGAACTGCCATACCCAAGCACCGTAACCCCGGGGAGAGACGTCTGCCGTTCACGGTTGCTCGGGGGCCCGTATGTTTTCGGGACTCCAACCTCTATATTGTATCGGTCCGATCTGATCAGGGCGCAAGAGTCTTTTTTTCCTAACCCCACGCCCAACGCAGATACAAGTGCCTGCTACAAATATCTTCAGCACTCTGATTTTGGGTTTGTGCACCAGATCCTCTCATATGAAAGGATTCACGGAGAGGCGGCGAGCGCCGAATGCCGGTCGCTCAACAGTTATGACCCGTCGCGGCTCAGCGATCTAGTTGAGTATGGTCCGAGTTATCTGACCCCCGAAGAGCTCAAGCGGCGCGAAAAGGAAAGTCTAGCTTCCTATTATCATGCGCTGGCGGTGGGCGTCTATCACTTGCGGGAGAGAGCATTCTGGGATTATCACAAGGGAAGGCTCCGGGATTGTGGTTATCCGTTTTCCAAGGTCAGACTGGCGAAGGCCGTGGTCGCAAAAGGCCTGGATCTGGTGTTAAATCCGAAACAGACGGCTGAAAAACTGTTTAAGTCCGAGACTGGGAAGTAGCGTTGCACAAATGCAAAAGAGTCTCCAAATAAGTGCTGTAATTACCACCTATAATCGCAGCGCTCTTGTCGGCAGGGCCATAGGGAGTGCCCTCGCCCAGGAATACGCACCATCGGAGATAATCGTTGTTGACGATGGCTCAGTCGATGATACGCGGAAGATACTCGAGTCCTACGGGGACAAAGTGCGCTGTATCTATCAGGCGAACGCCGGAGTTTCATCCGCCCGCAATCGGGGAGTAAGAGAAGCCAAATACGAATGGATCGCATTCTTGGACTCAGACGATTGTTGGGTGTCCGGTCATCTCACACGTATGGCAAATGCCATTGAGGGGACGCGAGGCGAGGCTGCCCTCTACTTTGCCGATCTCGAAATATCGGGGGCCGAGGCTGGATCCTCCCATTGGAGTCGTTGCGGATTGACGGTAAACGGAGAGAGGGAATTCAGGCGGGATGCGGGAGAATGGGCGCTCATGCGTATCCAGCCGATGATGCTCCAGGCTAGCGTGATCTCCCGGCGAACCTATTTGGAGATGGGCGGCCTTGCCGAGCAACTTCGCACCAGAGAAGACACATTACTGTTTTTCAAGCTGGCGCTCGTGCATCCTGTGTGTGCAGTAGCGGGCCGTGGGACCGTGATGAATTCGGATGACAACATCCGATTGACCCACGTGTACGACCAGGGATCTCTGGTGTACTGGAACGCCACGATTGTTCTCTATAGGGAGTTGCTTGCGAGTTTGACGACCATCGGACAGGAACGCCGCCAGTTTCTCACAGACTCTTTGAGTGCCGCATATTTCGGCATCGGCCGGGCCTTGGTCCGGCAGGGAGAGTATTGGAGCGCAATGAGAAATCTTGCTATTTCGTGCAGCGTAAGGCCGTCTGTGTTTGGAAAAGAGATTCTTGGTTCGTTGAAGCGACATGTTCTCCCAACCAGAAATGGGTCAAGCATTTCTGGAATGAGTGTCGGGGCAAAGTTGTAGCGTCTTGTTGGCGCACTCTGGTTTATCGTGAAAGTGTGCCGAAGAAAAAGGTGCGGTTCTGAGCAGATCGCAAATTGGCGGCGGGTCGAGCGTGGGGGGCGCGATGAGTGTAGATACCGCGCTTCGAGAGCGCGAGGCCACGGGGCATCCGATCCGCGTCGGAATGGTCGGGGCAGGCGCGTCGGGCCGCGCCATAGCTCTGCAGCTTGGAACACCAGCACCAGGAATTCGCCTGTCGGCGATTGCGAATCGGACGCCGGAGCATGGTGAACGGGCATTCCGGGAGGCCGGCATCACGGAGTGGCGTCGTGTAGGGACTGCTCGCGAGGCGGAAACGGCGATTGCCCGCGGGATGCCGGTGCTGACGAACG
>WNFA01008519.1_pt1 | contig 13863 bp, 10 predicted proteins | sample 5400481 | NCBI WGS metagenome assembly WNFA01 (sample SAMN13153340, study PRJNA577476) | soil metagenome | isolation source: 120 cm saprolite under Douglas fir tree site 2 hole 1 replicate 2 | place: USA:California | collected 2015-04-18 | reverse complement strand
GGAAATCACGATCCTTTTCGAGTGCCTTGGCGACAAGACGATCAAGCTCCGGCGGCGCCTTCGGGTTCCTCTTGGAAATCAGCTCGGGCGAGTCGTTCAAGATGCGATCAAAAATGATCGCCGTGGTGTTTCCCTGAAATGGGAGCACGCCCGTGGCCATCTCGTAGAGCACAACACCAAAGGAAAACAAATCCGTGCGCGTATCCAGCTCTTCGCCACGTGCCTGCTCAGGCGACATGTACGCCACCGTGCCAAGGGTGCTCCCGGGACTCGTCAAATCTCCAATGGAAACACCCGCGGTCAACTGGGACGGCATAATGGTGGCGCGTGTTGTGCCATTAGCAGAGCGGAGTGCAGCGTCTACCTTGGCGAGACCGAAGTCGAGGATTTTGGCGCGCCCCCTGCCCGTAACAAAAATGTTGGCGGGCTTGATGTCGCGATGAACGATGCCCTTGGCGTGGGCCGCGTCGAGCGCGTCGGCGATGTCAATGGCAAGGGTGAAGTAAGTCGCGAAATCAAAGGGCCGTCCGGAAATCTTGTGCTTCAAAGTCGCGCCGTCCAGGTACTCCATGGCGATGAAGGCTTTGCCGGCATCTTCACCAATGTCATAAATCGTACAGATGTTCGGATGGTTCAGGGCGGAAGCTGCCTTGGCCTCACGCCGAAAACGTTCTAGGGCTTGGCGGTCTTGGGCTACGTCCTCGGGCAGGAATTTGAGCGCGACAAAGCGGTCGAGGCGGGTGTCCTCGGCCTTGTAAACCACGCCCATGCCGCCACCACCGAGTTTTTCGAGGATGCGGTAGTGTGAAACGCTTTGCCCGAGGAGCGACTGGAGATCCGCCATGGTGGTGGCATCTTAGATTGGGGCCCGAGGCAAGTCAATGAAGGTACCCGGTTTAATAGGCCGAATCCAGAGCCGAACTCGGGCTAACTCCTGATTAACGCGGTAACCGTCCATTTGGGTACTGGAACGAACTTGTCCGGTTTTCCGACTTATCAGGACTTAGCCGCATTGTCGCATTTATCGATACCCAACCGGTGTCTCACGTAGAGGTCGCGAGCCTTTGCCATTCTTGATAAATTCATTGAGGAATGCCTTCCAACCTCAAAAGACGTTCTAGCATGCGCGACAGGTTGCGGAGACTCTGTGACGATTCTGGGCCTGTCGTCGGCGACTTGAAACTCACGTCCGGATTCGACAGTTGGCTGCGGCACCAGCGGCTTCGGTCTGCTCATCGAGTGGTTCATTGACTTGCCCTCGCTCGCGAATTACTATCGCTTACCCATGTCGACTGCACAGCCCTTCATTGGCCGAACCTTCTCCCATTATCGCGTCCTTGAAAAACTCGGTGGGGGAGGAATGGGCGTTGTCTACAAGGCCGAAGACACCCGCCTCGACCGCTTTGTCGCCCTGAAATTCCTTCCCGAAAGCACTCCCACCGATGCGCCTACACTCGAAAGATTCCAGCGCGAAGCCCGCGCCGCTTCGGCGCTGAATCACCCCAATATCTGCACGATTTATGACGTCGGCGAGTATGAGGGCAGGCCCTTTATCGTCATGGAACTGCTCGAGGGCCACACACTGAAACACCTCATCAGTGGAAAACCTCTCGAGATAGACCAGATGCTGGAGCTTGGCATAGAAATTACCGACGCCTTATCGGTGGCGCATTCGAGAGGGATCATTCACCGGGACATTAAGCCAGCGAACATCTTCGTCTCCCCGCGCGGCAAGTCAAAGATTTTGGATTTCGGGCTCGTCAAGATGGCCACCAGACGCCACCAGATCCATGAACCTGCCGGTGGTTCCAGTCAGGCAACCATCGGTGCTCCTCCCGAAGACCTCACCAGCCCCGGCACCACTCTCGGGACCTTGGCGTATATGTCGCCGGAGCAGGCGCTCGGAAAAGAGCTCGACGCACGCACCGATTTGTTCTCTCTTGGAACCGTCATCTACGAGATGGGAACCGGCAAACTACCTTTCAGCGGTGACACTTCGGCGGCAATGTTTGATTCGATTCTCCATGGAACTCCGCGGCCGCCACTCGGCCTCAATTCCGAAATACCTGCGGAACTCGAACGAATTATCAACAAGGCCCTGGAAAAAGACCGCGACCTGCGCTATCAGACCGCCTCGGAGATCCGAACCGACCTCAAGCGCCTGAAGCGCGACCGCGAATCTGCTGGCCGCTCGATGGCCGTCAGTAATCAGAGTTCAAGTTCAGCCCAGGTACGCGCAACGACCCCGGAGAAGTCCGTCGCGGTGCTCTATTTCGAGAATTTAGGCGGCAGCAAGGATGACGAATATTTTCGCGACGGCATGACTGAAGACATCATCACGGAATTGTCCAAAATCAAGGAGCTGCAGGTATTCCCCCGGGCAGCCGTTCTGGCCTACCGCGACAAGCCTGTGACCGGCCCGCAAGTGGGCCGCGAATTGAATGCTGCGTGTGTGCTCAGCGGCAGTTTGCGCCGCTCTGGCAATCGCCTGCGCATCACCGCGCAACTCATTCAGGCGCATACCGGCCATTCCATCTGGGCGGAACGCTATGACCGCGAACTCAAGGATGTCTTTGAAGTGCAGGACGAAATTGCCCGCAGCATCAGCCAGGCATTGCGCATCAAGCTCTCGCCCCAGGAAGAAAAAGCAATCGCGCGCAGGCAGACGGAAAACGCTCAGGCGTACGACTACTATCTGCGCGGGCGGCAGTTCTTTCACCAGTTCCGGCGCAAGGGTTTTGACTTTGCTCGGCAAATGTTTGCGCGCGCCATCGTGATCGACCCGAGCTACGCACGAGCCTTTGCTGGCGTGGCGGATTGCTGCTCTTTTCTCTACATGTATTGGGACAGCAGCGAAGACAATTTAAACGAAGCGGAAGCGGCGAGCCGCAAGGCCCTTGAATTGGACCCCGAGTTGGCTGAGGTTCATGCCGCGAGCGGACTTGCCTTTGCGCTCCGAAAAGATTTTGCAAAAGCACAGACGGAATTTGAAAAAGCGATTCAGCTGGACCCCAAACTCTACGAAGCGTACTACTTTTACGCTCGCACCTCCTTTCAGCGTGGCGATTTGGCCAAGGCCGCAGAGCTCTACGAACAGGCCTCTCGTCTTAATCCGGATGACTACCAGGCAGTGAGCTTGTTAGTCGCGGTTTATCACGGACTGGGCCGGGAAGCGGAAGCCGAGGCGACAGAGCGCCGCGCCTTGCAACTCACCGAAAAGCACATCGAAATTCACCCCGACGATCCTCGCGCGCTTTATTTGGGGGCGACCATTCTCGTGCGAACCGGAGATCACAAAAGGGGATTGGAATGGGCTCGCCGGGCACTCGAAATCGATCCCGAAGAGACCTCGATTATTTACAATGTGGCTTGCGTCTATTCCCTCATGGGCCGCACGGAGGAGGCGATCAACTGTCTTGCAAAAGTCATGGAACACGGCACCTTTTACAAGAATTGGGCCACCAAGGATTCTGACCTCGACTCCCTTCGCTCCGATCCCCGCTTCCAGGCACTGCTCAGCTAAATTCAACGCCACCGATCTCAACTGTTCAGCCTCTCGCACTCGATGTTGCCCGAAATCCACTTCTCCGTTTACCGTTTTTAAAAGGACTTACCAGAGCGAGTAAAGTTAACGAGAAGAGTATACTATGCTGCAGTTTCATAGATGAGAAAGAGCGTTCCGAGCGTTTGGCAGCAATCGTGAAAACGCAAGAACATCTCGCCGGCCCGAGAGCAGCTTCGGCTTGTGAGCCCCTCTTACGTGCTCACATGCCCGAATTGGACACGATTCGGGGACTAGCAATTCTTGGGCAAGTTACCGGTAATCCGACTAATCAGGAGTTGAGACTGCGATTGTGATAAAACATGCAGCAAGAATGGTCTACATCAAGAGCATCATCGCTGGGGTCCTAGCCCTTCTGTTGGTCGCCGTGCTCATAGCCACAATTGTTCTCGTGGCAGTTTCGGTCTCAGGACTTGGAATAGATATGGTCCGTTGGCACCTTGGGTCTCTATTCTTTTGGCTGCCAGCAATCACTATTTTCAGTGCAGGATTCCTGTGGGAATATCGAAGACTTTCAAAGTGACGGCCTAACGCGCCTGCCGGACAAGTGACGGTCCGGCGGGCCACATGTCCGGTAATCCGACTTATCAGGAGTTGAGCAAATCATTCGGTCTGACCGAGCGTGTCAGCAGGCAAGCGTAATCCAACTATACATCCACTGGAGTATAGTGGCGCATGAGCTTGATAAACCACGGAGGAACGACTGTGCTAACCGCAAAACTTTTTGCAGCACTAGCGGGCATAAGTTTTTCTTTTGCGTTCCTGGGTAGGAAGCAGGTGCTCCCGCACCAGAATCTTTCGATCAGCATCGGTCATACCGTCTTTGGCCCGTATTATTCCCAACTTTTCGGAGCATTGGCGTGCGCCATTCTGGCCTTCGCTTATTTTAGCGTTGCTCGATGGCTGCGGAATCCTCCCAACCAATCCGTTGGCCTCGTAAGTTTTGCCTTAGTCTCCCTTCCGCTCGGTGTCTGGCTGATTTCGAGTCTGTTTATCACTGGTGCTTCATCACCGAGCCATCGGCTGTTAATACTTCTCTTTGCAGCAATCTTCAGTTTTCTCGTGGGTCTGGTCCTATTCACAGTGAACATAGCTTTTGCTGTATTCCAACGTCTCGGAGCAGGGTAGAGGGAATAAGTCCTGATTAACGCGCTTACCGGAGAAGTGGGTTCTGGTACCGGTGAGTCCTGTGCTGACAGAGAATCCACCGCGAGCTATGTTATAAGTCCTGATAGTAATAAAGGACTGACCCTTGAATCGAGTATTTGAACTGGACGAACCCCTCTTCGAAGGAATGACGTGGCCCCCGAGTTTGCGTTGGCCTACCGATTTTAGAAAGTTCATGTTCTATTCTTTTGGACTTACACCCCTGTGGTCTGTGGCGGCCATTCTGTACATGCTTTCCCAACCTTACAAGATTCCACTTCTTCGGAGCCTGCTCATCGGACCAATCTTCTTGGTTCACGTGGCCGCCATTTCTGGAGTGGCGGCGTGGACAATTTGGAATGGAAAATCGTGGGCAAGAGGTTGGGCCATTGCCGCAAGTCTTATGTATTTTCTGATGTTCCTCCGACAATTTATCATCCCCGTTCGCCCCAGCTGGGACCACCACTTGGTCCCCTTATTTGTTGGACTAATCGGACTGGTATCTTTCATCTGGCCTGACAATACGTTCGATCATATCCCCCGAGGGGTTCGACTCCAACCCTGATGATCCACAATTCCTTAGAAGCCCATCGTAGTCAAGCTCGGAGACGCGATGTCCCAGAACCCCGTTTATGGTAAGAGTCTCTACGCGCTGTCGATTGAGGGGCGCTGCTCTTTCCTATCAGCAGCCGTTACACAATCTCCGGATGGTTACCCCGCGAGCTGAAAGTTCTCCAAGTAATTGCGCCACTCCTGGAGAGGTCTCTCGGTCTCCCGGGACAATGACTGCCCATTCCAGGTTCTCTCGAAACTCTTTCGACCTAATCTGCCACTGCCCGAAAGACGACGACTTCGCCTCGCCAATTTGGACGATGGACCAGTGCCGCACCAGCGCCAACGCGGCTGCCTCGTCAGGTAACGGTCCGGACAGTATGAAGTGGTTGTTCCCGTGTACCAGGATGCCGACCATATGTTCTCAAGCCTCCAGGCGCGGGTCAGCAACCGGATAACCGATTGCGAAATGGTAGACGACTTGTCCTAGTTCAGATGAGAGCCTCAGATATCGGTTCACTTGTTCATCAAAAAATGCTCCGATACCTGTTGCTCCCAGTCTAAGAGCCTCGGCAGCGAGATACATTCGTTGGCCAATTGCTCCCGCCTCGAAATGCACGTATCGATAGCCGCGATCTCCGTACCTGCTGGTAGCATTCTCAAAATCGCCGATCATGGAAAATGCCACGCAGGCATTACCCGCCAGGTCTTGTCCCAAACTGAGGGCTGCCGCCACCAGGCGTTGGTCCCCTGCTTTGATTCTTTCCAACTCTGCATGCTCCGGCCAGAAGCGATAAACACCGGGATCCAAGCCTTCGACGCGATGGACGTAAAGATAGAGATGGACGTAACGATGTGTAGCGAAATCGGCGAACAGACGTTCCCTTGTGGTGGACAGGAGAGTCGCAAGTTGCGGGAAGGAGATCGACTCGCGCCCACCCTTGAAGTCAAGCGCAGAACGCCGTGTACGAGCGACGTCACCGAAACCGTGGTTTGTGGAGACAGGAGGCGGCAGGCCGACTTCCCCGCGCCCGCATACCCTCGGCTTGCCAAGAGAGGGGATGGTGGATTCTGTGCTGAGCTTCGTGGCAGTGTGAATGCGTTCGATCAGAGGGTAAGTGTTTTGCTCCTCCGACAGTCGGTTGGGCTGGCCGCCAAACACAACCGCCTCGTCTGCATTCAGCTTGTTCACCGGAATGGATGGGCCGTGAAGCCCGACGATTAACATGGGCCACTCATCCGGACTGAGAAGACACGATTCCGCCACCCTGTCATCCAAAAAATGCCCAATAGCAAAGCTCTCGCTTCCGAGAGATCGAGCCGCAAGCGTGAGAGCCTGCCAGGCATGTCCGATGTCGTGTAAGCAATACCGATAGGCCCGGTCCCTGTATTTCCAGGCTTCGCGCCAAGCAATACTGGTCAGAACGAAAATGAGCGGGGCAGAGTCGTTGACAAGTTTCGCGCCAAAATCTCCGATGGCACGTTGTTCTGCCATGTGGGATGAGGGACGGTAATGATAAAGGCCATCGGACCAATCGACCAGACCTCGCGTGCAGAAGTGAAATTCGGTCGGATGGAGATTACCGGAGGAAGGATTGACGCGCAGAGAGTAGATAGCTCCGGTGGACGAGACTCGCTTGGACGCGCTAATCGAGGCTGAATAAAACATCAACTGCGAAAGGAATTCCGCACCGTCCCTCGCCAGAGTATTTCCCGTTTTGCCCTCTAGTACTTCGAGAGCCGAAATCTGTGGAGCCGGCGGTTTGGCCGGCAAATCCACGACCGGAACTCCTTCATAATGCCGAAACGGATTGGGCATATTGGCCCAATCGAGGTAGTGCTGAGTTCGTCGCAGCGACTCTGCACTGTGCTTCGTCAATTCATGATATTCGAGCCAAGTCATGTAGCGTGAATCCTGAGATCACCATACGGGCTAACCAGACATTTGGGTAATCGTTGATTTCAATTGTCAGCTAAAAGAGCGTATCAAAGGATGGTTGCCGAACATGCCCGACTATAGCGTCGATCAGGAGTTAGTGCAGTTCGGGGAGGGCTCACTCACCTTCCTAGAACCCCGTTTGTGGACCGGAAGCCAGTTCTCCGTCTAGCCGACACGTCCACCTGGACCGGGCGACTTCCGGGGTAGGCGCAATCTCGGTTGCTTATGTGGAGGTGCTCTCACCACTTATCGATGCGCCTCAGTGTAGGCTCAGATTCCGTCAGACTTCGCAACCCTAGAAAGGGTGCTTCGAGGGTTTTGACACAGGCAAAATTCGTACGGTTTGTTTGGATTAACCTGGCGATGGCGTGGTTGGACTGAAGAGAAATGGATTTCGCACTTGGCTATTGGCTTTGCCATCTCCATCTTTGTATACTGCACCCGATAATTCGGTTGTGATTTGACCATCGATAGCGCCGCTTTCAGGTGGCTGGCCCAGTGAAGAATCGTAAGATTATCCTAGTTGGTTTTGCCCTCTTGTTCTCCGGCATTTTTGCTGTGGGTGCCATGCCGCGGCCAACCGCGACTTCCCTCCTCGTGGCGATGCGCCAAGAGCTTCTCCGGTCGATGGAGGATCTGAAGTCGCAACCCATGCCGCCGTACTTCCTGGGCTACGAGATCAGCGAATCGCACTCCGTTGCCGTCCGCGGCGCGTACGGCACGATTCTCTCTAACGATGAAAGCCGCAACCGCCTATTGAACATCGATCTGCGCATAGGCGACCGCACGTTTGACAACACGCACCCCATTCGCGGCGGAAGGCAATTTTTTGACTTTGCCGACCGTTTCTCGTTCGCCCCGGTGCCAGTCGAGGACAATCCGGAGGCCATTCGCCAAATCCTCTGGTACCAGACCGACAAGAAGTACAAACAAGCGATCGAGCACTACACGCGCGCAAAGGCTAATTCACAGGTGAAGGTTGCACCTGAAGACGCTTCCGGCGATTTTTCCAAAGAGCCGGCAGAGAAATACGAGGAAGATCCTCTCGAACTGAGAGTGGACCGCGCTGAGTGGGAAAAGAGGATCAGAAAGTACACCGCTCCCTTTGCGGCCTCATCCGACATCTACGAAGGGGAAGCCACCCTGAGCGTCGAGGGCGAAACGCGATGGTACGTCAATAGCGAAGGTTCGGAGCTGCAGACCTCGTCTGCTTACTATCGTTTGATACTCTCTGCCTACACGAAGGCCGACGACGGGATGGAGCTGCCGCGCTACGAATCCTATATTTCGTTCACGCCCAATGGTTTGCCCGATGACGCTACGGTGTTGAAGGCCGTCGAGAAAATGATCGCGGACCTTCACGCCTTGAAAAAGGCGCCCGTGGCCGATCCGTACACAGGACCAGCGATTCTTTCCGGACGGTCCAGCGGCGTTTTCTTCCACGAAGTTTTAGGCCATCGAATCGAGGGACATCGCCAGAAGGATGAGGAAGAGGCCCAGACTTTTAAGAAGAAGATCGGTGAGAAAATTCTTCCCGATTCCTTTTCCGTCTATTTCGACCCGACCCAGCGCCAGCTAGGCAAGACGGAGCTAGCTGGCTACTACCTCTACGATAATCAGGGCGTGAAAGCGCGGCGCGTGAATGTCGTAAGAAACGGTGTGTTCGAAAACTTCCTGATGTCGCGCTCACCCATCGCGGACTTTGACCGCTCGAACGGCCACGGCCGAAGCCAGCCGGGACTTCCGGTGGTGGCGCGACAATCGAATCTCGTGGTGATGACCTCCAAGCCAGTCTCACGCGACGCTCTGAAAAAGATGTTGCTTGAGCAGATCAAGCAGCAGGACAAACCATTCGGCCTGATGTTCGAGGACATCGAAGGCGGCTTTACCATGACCCAGCGGTTCATCCCGAACGCGTTCAATATGCTTCCAGTTATGGTTTACCGCATCTACCCGGATGGTAGAGAAGAGCTGGTGCGCGGCGTGGACCTGATCGGCACACCCCTTACTGTCTTCAGTAAAATCGTTGCAGCCGACGATGATGTCGAGGTGTTTAACGGTGTCTGTGGGGCGGAGTCCGGCTGGGTACCGGTATCGGCATCCTCGCCGGACATTCTGATTTCTCAGATCGAAGCGCAGAAGAAGGAGAAATCGCAGGAACGCGCGCCGATTTTGTTGGCGCCCGGGACCGATAAACAATGATTTGTGGGCAAACAATGCGGCGAGTCGGAATGGGAGTGGCTTTATGCGCTTTCGCCGGGATCGTGCCACAAACCGAGGTGGACGCCCAGACGCCCGGACCGCCGCACACACAATCACAGCCTCAGCCGAGGATCCAGGAAGACGTGCTCGTCCGCGCCATGCGCGACGAATTGTTGCGCTCGATGAAAGATCTGCGGCTGGCCCAACTTGAGCGCCCCTACTTCATCGCTTACCAGGTCCGAGAAGTACAAGGCACGAGCGTTTCGGCAACCTGCGGCAGCCTGCTTGAGAAGAGCGAAAACCGTGCCCGGACTCTGAGCGTTGAATTGCGCGTGGGTGACTACGCCTTCGACAATACGAATTTCATTGCGGCGCCGGAATTCGCGTTTACGCGCAACCGGAGTTTCTTCGGGATCAACGAACTGCCGCGCGACGACAACTACCTCGAAATTCGCCGGCGGATTTGGCTCGGGACCGACGCGGTCTATAAACAGGCACTCGAAATCCTAGCGGGCAAACGTGCCGCACTCCAAAACCGGACGCGCAGGGAAAACCTACCCGATTTTAGCAAAGAAGATCCCACGCAAACGATTGACGTTACACCGGCCGTGAAGTTCGAACACTCCGACACCGAACCGCTCGTTCGTGAATTGTCGAAAATGTTGAGCAAAATGCCGGACCTCTATGCTTCGACAGTTGCTCTGAGCGTCAGCAATACGCGAACGCTTTACCTGAACAGCGAAGGCACGTCGTACGAGAAAACGGAACCTCTCATCACACTCACTGCCAACGCCTCGACGCAGGCCGTCGACGGGATGCCACTCGGTGATTCGGTAGAATTCTACGCGCGATCGCTTGCGTCCTTGCCCGCACGCGAGGAGATCACAGCGAAAATCCGCGACATGAGCATTCACCTGGAAAGTCTGCGAAAAGCCCCGCAACTCGACCGTTACAATGGCCCGGTGCTTTTTGAGGGCCGTGCTGCGGCTGAGGTTTTCAGCGACGAATTCGAACTAGCTCTGGTGGGCCAGCGCAAGGCTGTTTCCGGTAATCCGGAAATGGCAGCGATCTTTGAGCGCTTCTCATTGCCAAGTTCGGCCTCCTTTGCCGACAAGCTGGGCGCGCGCGTCCTGCCGGAATTTCTGAGCGTGTTCGATAACCCCACAATTTCCAATTACGGCAACGAGACGTTGCTCGGCGGCTATAAAGTGGATGACGAGGGCGTCCGCGCCCGCGAAACTCATGTGGTCGAAAACGGCATCCTGAAGACTTTCCTCACGGCACGCACGCCGATCGAAGGCGTGGCCCACAGCACGGGCAATCACCGCGGCTCAGGTCCTGCGCCGAGCAACTTGATTCTCGTGGCAGGAAACGGCCAGAGCGAGGCGGAACTGAAGAAGGAGTTCCTTGACCTGGTGAAGAAACGCGGGCTCGAATACGGAATGCTTGTGCGCGAAATCGGCACCTCCGGGGCGACCATGGAAGAACAAGCCATGGCCATGTTCTCCGCGATGGCTGGCCCTGGTGATAAGAGCAGGAGCGTACTGCTCGCTTATAAGGTTTACCAGGATGGCCGCGAAGAGTTGGTTCGCGGCGCTCGCATCTCCGGAATGAGCGCCGATTCCTTCAAGGGCATTGTGGCCGCGTCGAAGACAGTGGCGGTGTACAGCACCGCTCAGATAGCTCGTTTCAATTTCGCCACGATTTCGAGTTTTGCAGGAGGGGGAATTTCTACGCCCATCGTGTCGTGCGTTGCTCCCTCGCTGCTCTTTGATGACTTAACACTGACAAAGCCAACAGGGGAGCTGCCGAAGCCGCCTTTCAGCACTCCACCTTTCTCCACACAATAGTGTTGCGGATCACACGGATTGGCAATCATAGGTGGACCTCACCTTAGATCTGCATCGGCCATTTGGCCGTATAACGCTATTCGTAGATAAGAATCCCCCGAACCGGGCCAGAAGTCCCAGTGTTGTATCGGAAGCGCGATGAAGCAAGGGCGTGCGCGAGATTGGCGTGATTGCGCGCTTTCGATACAACGACTTGAAGGAAGCCGCCGTGATTGCGGCGGACGCGGGCCCTATGCAAATTGAATGGAGTGGAGCGGTGGCCTGCAGGTGTGCTGGGGTGGTGCGGCGGAGCACAACAGCTGACACGATGGGTCGCAAAGTTGGCTATGACGAAAGAATGTTGTGAAGAGAGTGTCTGAAGAAGCCGGAGGAAGGAATTTGTTCGGCGATAAGTCAAGAAGCGACGGACGGTGCCGAAACACTCGAAGGATTCGAATTGGAGAGAGTCGCTTCATGCCGCAGCCGTGAGCAGCGGTGGAGAACGAAGTTGGATTTCAGCAGCGGTGAGTCTTTCGACGACCATCATCGGCCCACCACACTTGGGGCAAAGCCAAGCATCGCTCGAACTGGCGGTGGATACCTCTACCTTGGCTTGTGGTGCCGAGCCGAGCAGCTGAAAGCAAAGTGGCAAGGTGGTGGCACGTTTGCGATTGGCCAGGAAGCCAAAGTTCCGAATGCGCACGAAACCTTCGGGGAGCAGATGTAACAGGAAGCGGCGCAAGAACTCATCCAGCGGTAGGGTCATGAGTTTCTGTTCGTTGTTGTGAACGGAATCGCGCCAGCGAAACGAGACCTTGCCGTCAGCAAACGAGACCAGGCGATGGTTGGAGATGGCCACGCGATGGGTGTAGCGGCCCAGATAGTGGAGCACATGTTGTGGGCCGCCAAACGGTCGTTTTGAGTAGACCACCCAGTCCTTTCGGAACAGCGGTCTCAGCCACGAGGAGAACGTCTTTGGCTGAGCCAGGGGCGCCAGGTCTCCATGGAATTGCAATTGGCCGTCGCGAAAGGCGCGCTTGAGAGCCGCAACAAACTTGCCGCGAAAAACGCGACTGAGCACCTTGACGGGAAGAAAGAAGGCGTAGCGAGTTTTGATCCAGTGCGTGTGATCAGCAGAGAGTCCGCCAGCAGGAACCACGCAATGGACATGCGGGTGAAGCCCAAGTTTCTGATTCCAGGTGTGCAGCACGCTGAAGAAGCCGATCTCCGCGCCGAGATGTTTGGGATCGCGAGCGACTTCGAGAAGGGTTTCCGCACTCGAGCGAAACAGAAGGTCGTAGATCACCTTCTTGTTCTGCAAGGCCAGCGGTGCCAACTCGCGAGGCAGCGTAAAGACAACATGAACGTAGCGCGTCGGGAGCAGCTCCTGGCGACGCGCTGCGAGCCAGCGGTCGCGAGCCCCTGCTTGACACTTCGGGCAGTGGCGGTTGCGGCACGAATTGTAGGAGATGGCACGATGTCCGCAGCGCGTGCACTCATCGACATGCCCACCGAGCGCGGCGGTGCGACACCGCGCCATGGCCAGTAGCACTTTGACGTGCTTCCAGGTGATCCACTTACGGCTTCGTTCGATGAATGCGTCTCCCGCAGTGCGGACCAGATCGGCCACCTCCAGCGGTGGCCGGCTCACCTACTCGTCCTGTGGTGATTCGTCCTTCAGCTGCAGCGAGTCCAGAGGACTGGCGGTCGCGTTCAGGCGACGTTGCGAGAGATGCAGATAGAGGGTGGTCTCTTCGAGATCACTATGACCTAACAGCGTCTGGATGGTGCGCAGATCCGCGCCCCCTTCGAGGAGATGAGTAGCAAAACAATGGCGCAGCGTGTGAGGATGCACGTCCTTCGGGAGCGCGGCCCGCCGGGCGGCTCTTTTGCAAGCATGGTAGATCACCTTGGGAGTGATGGGGAGATCGCTGGTATGACTATGCCTGCTAGGGAACAGCCATACGCTGGACTTTCGCCGCAAGCGGCGCCAGTGTCGCTTGAGTTCGTCGAGCAATTTTGGGCTGAGCAACACATCGCGGTCCTTGCGGCCTTTACCGCTGTGGACGTGGATCACCATGCGCTGACTGTCGACGTCACTCACTTTCAGGTGCGCGAGTTCGGCACGCCGGAGTCCCGTGGCATAGAGGGTCATCAGCAGTGTGCGATGCAAAGGAGGGCGAGCCGCATCGATGAGTCGCGCCACTTCCTCCTGGCTGAGGATCGTTGGCAAGTGAACGGCCTTCTTCGGGTAGGGTGTTTCCGTGATGCTCCAGGCTTTCTTGAGTGTCTTGACGTAGAAGAAACGCAGAGCCGCCAGATGTTGTGCCACCGTGTTCGGCGAGAACTTCCGCTTCTGAAACAATGCGGCTTGATATTCACGAATGTGTCGAGGGCCTAAACGATCCGGGGAACAGTTGAAGTATCGGGAAAAATCTTCGACGGCGCGGATGTAACAATCTATGGTAGTCTCGGCGTAATTACGAAGCTGGAGTTCTTCCAGCATCATTTTGCGAAGTCGGGTCATGGGACCTCCTATGACCCGACAACTTATCTCAACCAACGGGCAACCATTGCTCCGTTCACCTCACGCGCAGCGTTCGCCGCGCGGCCGGCTTCGTTCAAGTCCCGTT